>ERZ1034569.153-NODE-153-length-25555-cov-14.328078_pt1 | contig 25555 bp, 25 predicted proteins | sample MGYA00520706_ERZ1034569 | MGnify/ENA primary metagenome ERZ1034569 (study PRJEB33760, sample SAMEA4777722) | hypersaline lake metagenome | biome: hypersaline environment; feature: brines | place: Spain | collected 2014-08 | depth 0 m ...
CGGCGGCGGCGGCGGCGGTGGTTCCGAGACGACCACGCTCAGGGACTCGCTGTCGAGTTCCTACGACAGCGACTGTTGGACGTACGGGTTCAACTACTCTAACCCGTCGAAGGTCGTGCTCACCCTGTCGGGGCCGTCGAACGCGGACTTCGACCTCTACGCCAACGACGGCGAGGCGACCTGTCCGGACTACTACGGCAACGACTACGCCTCCTACACGGTGGACAGTCAGGAGTCGATCACCATCGACAACGTCGACACCTCGACGGATCTGTACATCTCCGTCGACTCCTACCAGGGCTCGGGCGACTACACGCTGGAGGTCACGGAGTACGAGTAACGCCGCCGGTGGCCACGCGGCCACACCCGATCGGTTGCGGTTTTCTTTTCGCGTCCTTGCCCGCACAGCGGCGGCGCTCGCGTCACTGGAGCACAACGCACAAGCCGGTCGCGGTGCCGCTACCGTTCGTCGCGCCGCCGGACGGGCACCGGGTAGGGGACCGCGCCCGCGGCGTCGCGGCACCCTGTCGTCGTAGTGACGCGGCCGAGACCCTCGCGACCACCTGGTCGTCGGTGTCGTCTGTCGTCCCGCAGGACTTTACTCGGCGGTCGGCCCACGACGGAGTATGACAACCGCGGAGGGGATCGTCGGCGAGTTCATGTCGCTCAAACGTGAGACGACGGCGGACCTGTTGGCGATGCAGTGTGGCGATTTCTACGAGTTCTTCGGCGCGGACGCGGAGACGGTGGCAGACGAGCTGGACCTGAAAGTATCACAGAAGTCCTCACACGGCTCTTCGTACCCGATGGCGGGTGTGCCGGTCGACGACCTGCGGCCGTATCTCGGCTCGCTGGTCGAACGGGGGTACCGCGTCGCGGTCGCCGACCAGTACGAGACGAGCGGCGGTCACGCCAGACAGATCGAACGGGTGGTGTCGCCCGGCACGGTTCTGGACCCGGACGACGCCGCGGCGCGGTATCTCGCGGCGGTCGTCCACGACGGGGACGGCTACGGGCTGGCGTTCGCGGACGTGACGACCGGCCAGTTCCGGGCCGGCCGGGTCGCGGACGCGCAGGCGGCGACGGCCCAACTCCACCGATTCGACCCTGTCGAACTGCTCCCCGGGCCGGAGACGCGCGCGGACGACCCGGTCGTCGACCGCGTCGCCGAGGGGGAGACGACCGTCACGCTCCACGACACGGCGGCGTTCGCGCCGGGCCGGGCGCGCCACCGGCTGACAGACCAGTTCGGCGAGACGGCACTGGAGGCGGTCGGGTTGACCGCGGAGCCGGCGGTCGCGGCCGCCGGCGCAGTGTTGGCGTACGTTGAGGCCACCGGCGTCGGCGTGACGGCGTCGATAACGCGACTGGGCGCACTCAACGCCAGCGACCGCGTCACCCTGGACGCGACGACCCGCCGGAACCTGGAGTTGGTCGAGACGATGCAGGGCGGCTCGGAGGGGACGCTCCTCGCGACGGTCGACCACACGGAGACGGCCGCGGGGTCGCGACTCCTCCGGGAGTGGCTGACGGCGCCGACACAGGATCGCGCGGAGATCCGGCGGCGTCACGACGCAGTCGAGGCATTGGCGGGCGCGGCGTTAGCGCGTGACCGCCTCCAAGAACTGCTCTCGGGGGTCGCGGATCTCGAACGGCTGGCGGCCCGCGCGACAAACGGGAGCGCCGGCCCGCGCGCACTCGATGCCGTGCGGACAGCGCTCGGGTTGTTGCCGGAGTTGGCGGCGGCGGTCGCGGACACACCGTTGGCGGACGGCCCGGTCGCGGACGTGCTGGCGACACCCGACCAGACGGCCGCCCGGGAGCTGTACGAGGGGTTGGACGCGGCGTTGGTCGGGGAGCCGACCCAGCCCGGCGACGGGGTGATCGCCGACGGCTACGACCCGGAGCTAGACGAGGTGGTCGCCGACTACCGAGAGACGCGCGAGTGGCTCGACGGACTCGCGGATCGGGAGACACGCCAACACGGACTGCGCCACGTCACCGTCGACCGGAACAAGACGGACGGCTACTACATCCAGGTGGGGAAGTCGGCGGCCGACGAGGTGCCGGACCACTACCGGCAGATCAAGACGCTGAAAAACTCCGTGCGGTTCGTCACGGACGAACTCGCAGAGCGGGAACGGGAGATGCTCCGATTAGAGGAGGCGCGCGAACAGTTGGAGACGGAGCTGTTTGCCGACCTCAGAGAGCGGGTCGCGACGGACGCGGCGCTGCTCCAGACGGTCGGGCGGACGCTCGCGGAGTTGGACGCGTTGGCGTCGTTGGCGGCCCACGCCGCGACCGCAGACTGGGTTCGCCCGGAACTGGCCGCGGATCGGCGGCTGGACGTGACCGCCGGCCGCCACCCGGTGGTCGAACAGACGACGGAGTTCGTCCCGAACGACCTCCGGATGGACGAGGACCGCGAGTTCCTGATCGTCACCGGGCCGAACATGAGCGGGAAGTCGACGTACATGCGTCAGTGTGCGTTGCTCGTCCTGTTGGCACAGGCCGGCAGCTTCGTCCCGGCGGAGTCCGCGACGGTGCCGGTCGTCGACGGCGTCTACACCCGCGTGGGTGCGTTGGACGAACTCGCACAGGGGCGGTCGACGTTCATGGTGGAGATGCAGGAGCTGTCGAACATCCTGCACTCGGCGACGCGGGACTCGTTGGTCGTGTTAGACGAGGTTGGCCGCGGCACCGCGACGTACGACGGGATCAGTATCGCGTGGGCCGCCACGGAGTATCTCCACAACGAGGTGCGCGCGAAGACCCTGTTCGCGACCCACTACCACGAACTGACCAGCCTCGGCGACACGCTCCCGCGGGTGCAGAACGTCCACGTCGCGGTCGACGACGGGAACAGCGACGAGACGGGCGTGACGTTCCTTCGCCGGGTGCGTGACGGGCCGACGGACCGCTCGTACGGGGTCCACGTCGCGGATCTCGCCGGGGTTCCGGACCCGGTCGTCGACCGCGCGGGGGACGTGTTGGACCGACTCCGCGAGGAGGAGGCCATCGAGGCACGCGGCGGGGACGGCGAGACGAGTGACACGGAGCCGACGCAGGCGGTGTTCGATCTCTCCGCAGGGGAGTTCACCGACGGCGCGGCGAACGGGGACGGTCGGGACACCGGATCGAGCGCGAACGGCGACAGAACAGACGCCGACGGCGAGGGAACGGACGCGAACGGCGAGGGAACAGACGCGGATGGCGAAGGAACAGAAGCGGACGCGACGAGCGAGTCGGCTCCCGACGCGGGAGTCGACCCGGCGACGGAGGCGGTGGTGTCGGAGCTGACGGAGACAGACGTGGCGGAGACCTCGCCGCTGGAACTGATGGCGACGGTGCAGGAGTGGCAGGAACGGTTAGAGGAGACGGACAGCCCACAGGGCGTGTCGGGCGACCCGACAGAGTGAATCCGCCGGCACCCCTGAGACGAGACGAATGGTAGAACGCGACCCCCCGGCGGAGATCACACCGCTCGACGACCGCACCGTCAGGGAGATCGCGGCCGGCGAGGTGGTCGAACGGCCCGCCAGCGTCGTGAAGGAACTCGTCGAGAACAGCCTCGACGCGGGCGCGAGCCGGGTGGCCGTCGCCGTCGAGAACGGCGGGATCGACGGGATTCGGGTGCGCGACGACGGCCACGGGATTCCACCGGACCAGCTAGAGCGAGCGGTCGCGGAACACGCGACGAGCAAACTCGGCGGGATCGCGGAACTGGACGCCGGCGTCGGGAGTCTGGGGTTCCGCGGGGAGGCGTTGTACACGGTCGGCGCGGTGTCACGACTGACCGTTCGGTCACGGCCGCCCGACCGCCCGAGCGGGGCGTCGGTCGTCGTCGACCACGGCGACACCGGGCCGGTGGAGTCGGCGGGCTGTCCGGTGGGGACGACCGTCAGCGTCGCGGAGCTGTTCGGGGAGACACCCGCACGCCGGAAGTTCCTGAAGACGGCGGCGACGGAGTTCGACCGGATCAACGCCGTCGTGTCGGCGTACGCGCTCGCCAACCCCGAGGTGGCGGTGTCGTTGGAGCACGACGACCGCGAACTGTTCGCGACGCCCGGCGACGGCGAACTCCGGACGGCGGTGTTGGCGGTGTACGGCCGCGAGGTCGCGGAGTCGATGATCGAGGTGTCCGGGAGTCGGTCGGTGTCGGTCGGCGGGGCGTCTCGTGAGGTTCGGGTCCACGGGCTGGTGTCAGAACCGGAGACGACACGCGCGAGTCGGTCGTATCTGACGACGTTCGTCCGCGACCGGTGGGTGCAGGACGCGGCTCTGCGGAGCGCGGTCGTCGACGCCTACGGCGGGCAGTTGGCCGCGGACCGCTACCCGTTCGCGACGTTGTTTGTCGACGTGCCGGCGGCGGCGGTCGACGTGAACGTCCACCCACGGAAGAGTGAGGTGCGGTTCGACAACGACGCCGCGGTCGTTGAGACGGTTCGGGAGGCCGTCCGCGAGGGGTTGTTGTCGGCCGGACTGCTCCGCACGAGCGCACCACGCGGACAGTCGGCGCCGGCGGAGACGGACCCCGACCCCGAGGTGTTGGGCGGCGCGGGTCACGGCGGTCGGCCGGCCGACGACCGCGAAGCAGACGAGACGACCGGAACCACCGGTGGCGGGGACACAGCGACTGTCGACAATCAGGGAGAGGCGACCGCAGACGCCCGGAGAGAGGCGACCACAGACGACAGTCAAAAGACGACTGCAGATTCCGAAAGCGAGACGACCGCAGACGACGAGAGAGAGACGACCGCAGACGACGAGAGAGAGGCGACCGCAGACGACGAGAGCGGGGTGACCCCAGACGAGAGAGACGAGACGACCACGGACGCGGTGTTGTCCGCGTGGGGGGAGACAGGCGACGACGACGTAACAGCGACCGGCGACCACGCGACCGACGCCGACGAGACGACAGCGACTGCCGACCACACGACCAACGACGTGACACCGACCGGCGACCACGCGACCGACAGCGACGCGGCCACGGCTGGCGACGGCCCGACCTCACGGGAGTGGCAGACGGACGACGACCGGACGGTGCCGGGCCAACACACGCTGACGGGTGGGCGGACGGACGACTGGCGGGACCACGACACGCTCCCCTCGCTCCGGGTGCTCGGGCAGTACGACGACACCTACGTCGTCTGTGCGACTGACGACGGACTGGTGTTGGTCGATCAACACGCGGCCGACGAGCGTGTCAACTACGAACGGCTCCGCCGGGCGGCAGGGTTGCCGGCGGACACGGGTAGCGAGACGGGTGCCGACGAGACGAGTGACGACAGCGGGGGTTCCGACGGGTCAGACGACCCGACCGTCCAAGCGCTCGCGGAGCCGGTCGAGATCCCGCTGACAGCACGGGAGGCGGCGTTGTTCGACCAGTTCCGGGACGCGCTGGCGACCGCCGGCTTCCACGCGCGGGTCGTCGAGAGAGACGCGACTGACGACACCGCCACAGACGACCAGTCGAGCGAAGACGCGACCCCGACACACACCGTCGCGGTGACGGCCGTCCCGGCGGTGTTCGACGCGGCGCTCGACCCAGAGCTACTGCGAGACACGCTCGTCTCCTTCGCGGAGGACGTGACGGCCCGCGACCGGCCAGCGGTCGCGGCGGCCGACGATCTCCTCGCGGACTTGGCGTGTTACCCGTCGATCACCGGGAACACGTCGCTCACCGAGGGGTCGGTGACCGAACTGCTCGACGCGTTGGACGGCTGTGAGAACCCGTACGCCTGCCCGCACGGCCGGCCGGTGTTGGTCCGGTTCGACGCCGCGGAGGTGGACAGCCGGTTCGAGCGCGACTACCCCGGCCACGGCGACCGGCGTGAGGTGTCCGGTGACACGACCCCGACTGACGCCCGTCGGGAGTAAGTGTCCGGGCGACGAACCACCCGTGTGACAGTCACAGCCGACGACACGGGCGTCACAGCCCGTTACAGCGACCGACTGGAGCGGTACGTCCAGGTCGGGACCGCGAGCGGTCGGGTGGTCGCGGTGTCGTTCCCGACGACGGAACCGGCCGACGCGACCGCCGGCGGGGCGGTGTTGGACCGAGTGTTCGACTACCTCGACGGAACCCAGGACTCGTTCGACGACGTGACGGTCGCGTTGACCGTCCCGACGGACCAACGAGCGGCTCTGGAGGCCGCCCGGAAGGTGCCGTACGGGGAGTTGGTCGACGGTGTCCAACTCGCCCGGATGGCGGCCGGGCTGGACCCAGACGACGACGGCGACCGCCAGACCGTCCAGACGGCGCTGCGGGGGAACCCGGCGCCGGTGTTGGTGCCGGACCACCGTGTTGAGGGCGTCGACGGCGCGACGCCGTCGGCCGTCGCCGACCGGCTCCGCACGCTGGAACAAGCGTAAGTTCCCGACGGCAACCAGCCGGAGTCGCTGCCGGTCGTCTCGTGTGATGTCACCGGAGCAACAGGCAAACCTCTTGAGGTGGGCGGACGAGTATGTGGTATGCGTTGGCTCGTGCCGCTGGCAGTCGCGTTGATCGTCGGCGTGGCGCTCGCCCCGGCGGCGGCCGCGGCGCCGGCGTCCACAGACGAGACGGCAGTCGCATCGGACACGGACGACGTCCGACCGGACCCCGAAAACGACACGATCGGGTGGGAGAACGGCTACTGGTACGACGACCCGCTCCCGAACGTCGACCCGAACGACGGACTCAACGAGTCGGAACTGGAGAAGGTCGTCGCCCGGTCGATGGCCCGAGTCGAACAGGTCCGCCAACTGGAGTTCGAACAGACCGTTCCGGTGAACCTGATCAGCCGGGAGACGTACGTCGAGCGGTACGCCTCCGGCGACGGGAGCGGGGCGCCGGCGGACTACCGGACGTTCGACAACGCGAAGTGGGAGGCGTTGTACATCGTCAACGAGTCGGCCGACTCCATCGCGGTCCGCAACCGCAACCGCGGGAGCACCGTCGGCGGCTTCTACAGCCTCTCGCAGGAACGAATCGTCGTGGTGAGTGAGAACACGGAGACGCCGCAGTTGAGCGAGGTGACGCTGTCACAGGAGCTGTTCCACGCGCTCCAAGACCAGCAGTTCGACCTCTCGGCGTTAGATTACTCCACCCGCGAGGCGCACAACACCGCCGACGGCGTCGTCGAGGGTGACGGCAACCTCGTCGACCAGCTCTACGCTGAACGGTGTAAGGAGTCGTGGGACTGCTTCGAGGACACCACCGACAACAACAGCAGTGACGGCGGCGACAGCGTCCCGAACTGGGGGCGGTACTTCGTCGTGTTCCAGCCGTACTCCGACGGCCCCGAGTTCGTCCGGCAGGTGAAACAACGCGGCGGCTGGGAGGCGGTCAACGAGCTGTACGACAGCCCGCCGACCTCGTCGGCGGCCGTCGCGGAGCGGACGACCAACGACGCGGCGCCCGCGAGCGTCGAGATCGACGACCAGACGGGCGAGAACTGGCAGCGTGTCCGTCCGAACGGGCGAGCCGACTACGCGGAACTCGGCCAGCCGGGGGTCGCGGCGATGTTCGTCCGGCCGTTGTACAACGACGCTAACCCCCGCAGTTGGGTAGTCGATCCGCGCAACTGGTTCAACCGGACCGACGGCGGTGAACTCGCGAACGACCCGTTGAACTACTCGGTGAGCGTGGCGGACGGGTGGAACGGTGACCGGCTCCACGCCTACCGCAACGCCGCCAACGAGACGGGGTACGTCTGGCGGATCAACTGGGAGACAGAGTCGGACGCACGCGAGTTCGCGGACGGCTACGCCCAACTCGTCGCCCACTACGGCGGCGAGGCAGTCGGCGAGAACACCTACCGGATCACCGACACCGCCTTCGCCGACGCCGTCTGGGTCGCGGTCGACGGCGACACGGTGACGGTCGTCAACGCGCCGACCCTCGGCGAACTGACGCAGGTGCGGACGAGCGCGACCCCGCAGACTGCGACGCCGACAGCGACGGAGGATGATGACGAGACGGGCGAGACGGCGACCGCCACGCCGGGTCGCACCGCCTCGCCGACGCCGGCAGCCGACGGTGGGTCGACGCCGGCAGCCGACGGTGAGTCGACGCCGGCGGCCGACGATGAGTCGACAGTCGCCCGTGGGCCTGGGCTCGGTGCCGTCGTCGCAGTCGTCGCGCTCCTGATCGCCGGCAGTCTCGCCAGACGGCGCTGATCGCCAGACGGCGCTGATCGCCAGACGGCGCTGATCGCCAGACGGCGTCGACACTCTCGTGGGTCGCCGTTTGCTCTCCTTTCTCACGAGCGCAACGCTCACGCGACCGCCGCCCGAACGACAGCCGTGACAGACACAGTAGTCGACGGCGAACCCGTCACGGTCGCACACGCGCCGGGGAGTGTGACAGCCGTGTTCGCGCCGGCGGGCACGGACGGCTCCCGGGGGATCTCGGTCACGACCGCCGACGGCGTCCGGGCACGGGTTCGACCGGCAGCCGAGACGGTGATCACACTCGACGACGACGGGACCGACTTCGAGCCGGTCGCGGGCGTGTTGGAGCGACTCGGTGTCACCGCCCGGGTCGACCTGACGGCGGAGACGCCGGTCGGTGCCGGCTTCGGTGCCAGCGGCGCCGCGACGCTCGCGACCGCGCTGGCCGCAAACACCGTCTGTGGTCTCGACTGCGACCGATCGACGCTCGTCGAGGCGGCCCACCGCGCGGAGGTCGCCGCCGGGACGGGACTGGGTGACGTGTTCGTGCAGGCGCGTGGCGGGGTGGTGTACGACATCGGCGACGGTCGGGCGCGACGCTCGGTGACCGCGGGGTCGGAGGCGGACGGGCCGACCATCGAGTACGTCTCCCAGGGCGGGATTCCGACGGCGTCGGTGTTGGACGACGAGGCAACACTCGACCGGATTCGAGCGGCCGCGGAGGACGCCTTCGACGCGTTCGATCCTGCGATGTCCGTCTCGGAGCTGTTCGAGCTGGGGTGGGGGTTCGCGACGAGGACGGGGTTGGTGACTGACCGGGTCCGGGAGACGGTCGACAGCGTCGAGACCGCCGGCGGGGCAGCGACGATGGCGATGGTCGGTGAGACGGTGGTGGCGACGGGGACGGACGGCGTCCTCCCGCGGCGGACTCGGCTGACAGACAGAGGTGTGCGGCTGGTCGACGCCTGACGACTTTTGAGGGAGGCGACACAACAGCCGGTATGGAGTTCGATCCGGCAGAGACGGCGCTCGTCGTCGTCGACGTGCAGAACGGGTTCTGTCACCCAGACGGGAGTCTCCACGCCCCCCACAGTGAGGCGGTCGTCGAGCCGGTCGCCGCGCTCGCCGAGCGGGCGGGTGCGGCTGGCCTCCCGGTGGTGTACACGCGGGATGTCCACCCGCCGGGACAGTTCGAGGGCAACCACTACTACGACGAGTTCGAACGGTGGGGTGACCACGTCGTCGAGGGGTCCTGGGAGGCGGAACTGGTCGCGGAACTGCCGACGGAGGAGGCTGCCCACGTCGTCGAGAAACACACCTACGACGCGTTCTACGAGACGGAGTTGGACGGCTGGCTCTCCGCGCGGGGGGTCGACGACCTCCTGATCTGTGGGACGCTCGCGAACGTCTGTGTGCTCCACACCGCCGGGTCGGCCGGTCTCCGCGACTACCGACCCGTCGTCGTCGCGGACGCACTCGGCTACATCGAACCGGACCACCGGGAGTACGCGGTCGACCACGCCGACTGGCTGTTCGGGGAGACGGTCGGCCGCGACCAGATCACGTTCCCGTCGGCGAACACCGACGAGTGAGCGGCACGAAGCAGTCGCTTTCCTGTCTGTACGATCAACAGTCCGGAAGCCGAACGAAAAAGGGATTATGCTGTCGGTACGAACGGAAGACGATGGCGTGGCTGGCTCGACGGACGGCGGCGACGGTCGCGGTGCTCGCGACTGGATTCGCGCTCGTTGGCGGCCACGCGGCCGTCTTCCCAGTCGTCGCGCCGGCGCCGTGGGCGCTCGGCGTGGGTCTCCTCCCGGTCGCCGCCGGCGCCGGGGTCGTTCTCGTCGGGCGCCTCTCGGGAGACGTAATCGAATCGATCGCGCGTCCGTTGTTCGCCGGGGTCGCGGCCGTCTACCTGGGTGCAGTCGGCGACACAGTGGGGGTGGTCGTCGCTCGCCCGCCGGTCGTCCGGGTCGCAGTCGGTACGCTGCCGCTGACCGCCGGCGCGGCCGCCGTGACCGTCGCGGTCGTCCGGTGGATCGACGTGGCACGGCGCCGCCGGGAGCTGTTGCTCGACAGACAACAACGCGCGACGGCACAGCGCACGGAGCTGAAACGACAGGCCGATCGACTGGAGGCGTTCGCCAGCGTGGTGAGCCACGACCTCCGAAACCCGTTGGAGGTCGCGCGTGCCCAACTCGAAACCGCCCGGACGACTGTCGACGGAGACGCGACCCGTGCGGAACTCGACACTGTCGAGGACTCACTCGACCGGATGGAGGAGATCATCGACGACGCGTTGGCGTTGGCCCGGATCGGCCCGGCGGCCGTCGACCCGGCGGAGGTGTCGCTGGCAGACGCCACCCGCACGGCGTGGGACGGCGTCGCGACGGGGGAGGCGACGCTGACGGTCACGGCGCCGGCGGAGACGGTCGTCGTCGCCGACGAGACGTACCTCAGACGACTGTTCGAGAACCTGTTCCGCAACGCCGCGGAACACGCCGGGTCGGCGCCGACAGTGACGGTCGCGGTGACGGAGACGGGGTTCCGCGTCGACGACGACGGGCCGGGGATTCCGCTTGACCGGCGCGGGGAGGTGACGGAGGCGGGGCACACGACGGCGACCGCCGGGACGGGGTTCGGGCTCAGTATCGTTGAGGAGATTGCCGCCGCACACGGCTGGCAGCTGTCTGTCGAGGCGAGCGAGACGGGCGGTGCGCGGTTCGCGTTCACCGGCGTCGAGATGGCGACGACCGAGACAGCGACGGCCGGAGCAGGGGAGACGGACGACTGGGCGGGTGGCGTCCGAGAGGAGTGACGGGACGGATGAACAGATCACTCACACCGGAGTTTTCCGCCCGCCATCCACAGCCGCACGCTCTCGCCACAGTGCGGACAGGTGTACGTGACGGGTGCGCCGAACACCCGGGGATCGGTTCGCTCGAAGGAGTCGCCACAGGCGCGACACCCGATCTCTGCCGTGTCGTCCACGGTCGGTCGGGTCGCCGTCGTCTGGACGAACTCCGTTTGACGGTCTGAACTCATTGTGTCGGGCCGCGTCTGGCGCGGACCACTCGACGGTACGACGCCACGAGAGATAAGCCCTGTGGGCACCGTTGACATACCACGTGACCGGTGTCGGGTCAGTGACCCGAGTCGTCACTGTCACCGCTGATGTCGACTTCGCCGAGAGTCACTACAGTCGACGCCGGGACGCGTTGTCGTGTCGGTTCGGTCGCCGGAGACGGCCGCGACGGCGTCTGTCGGGCGTCAGACGCGAGGGAACGCTTTTAGGCCGTGGCAGGTTGGGTACCGACAATGGGACTCAGGTGTCTGCTCGGGCACGACTACGGGGAGACTCGGGCCGAGCGCGAACGGGAAGAACGGGGCGACGAGTTGGTCGTCACCGTGACAGAAGTCGAGGAGTGTACGCGGTGTGGCGACACACGCGTCGTCTCCGAGAACACGGAGGTGACCAGCCTGAGCACCCCGAACGAGCCCGACGGGACGGCACCGAGACGGACAGGTTCCACCCCCGCACAAGAGGGTGATCGGACGGCCACCGACCCGACCGAGGCCGTCGTCGACGAGGACGTGGAGGTCGTGATCGACGACGCCGACAGTGGGTTCGGCGACACCAGTGGGGACGGGTTCGACGGACCGGCGGAGTCGACGGGCGAACAGACCGTCGAGACGGACCGGCTGACGACGGACGACGCCGAGATTCTCGACGGTGACTCCTCGGAACCGGACGCCACACGCGACGACCGTGGGCGTGGTGAGTGGCCCGACAGCGACACCACCCACCCCGCAGACACCACGGAGGCGACGGCGGGTGACGGCTCCGTCGCGACGGACGACACCGAGGCTGGGGGGCAGGCGGCGACCGGCGTGGATGCGGGGGTCGTCGACGCGGACACCAACGACACGGAGATTATCGACGCGAGCGAGTCCGGCACGGACATCGCCGACGCGAGTGGGCCAGATACGGATGTCGCCGACGCGAGCGAGTCCGACACTGGCATCGTCGACGCGAGCGAGTCCGACACGGAGATTCTCGACGCAGACGACACAGACACAGAAGCTGTCGACTCCACTAAATCGGAAGCCGTTGACCCGGACGTTCCCGTGGGTGAGGACACCGAGATCGTCGCCCCGGACACCGACGAGTCAGGCGCGGAGATCATCGACGCAGACGGGTCGGTCGACGACGCGGACACGGAGATCGTCGATCCAGGCGGACCTGCCGGTGACACAGACACGGGGATCGTGGACGCGGACGCGGTGGCGGGCGACGAGGCGACCACCGGGAGCGATCCGGCCGGCGACCAGGCGGACACGTCGCCGACCGACCAGGAACCGGTCGTCGACGACGCGGAGATCGTCGAGGGGCCGGGCGGGGAGGACGCAGAGATCGTCGACGAGACGCGGTCCGACGAGAGCCCGGCGGCGCGTGAGGCGCGGAGTGACGTGGTCGACGGCGTCGAGACCGACCCGGCGTCGCCGACGGACGACGCGGAGATCATCGACGGCACCGGTGACTGGCCGGCACCCGACGGCGAGGATCGCGGCTACGACGCCGAACCGGACGACGAGGACGGCGAGGTGCCCGTCGACGGGTTGCAGGCGGACACGGATCTCGACCCCGAGTCGCTCGTCGACGACGAGACGGAGTTCGTCGGCCGGTCGCCGGAGCCGACGGGACAGGCGAGCAACGGTGCGGCCGCGAACGGTGACGGCTCCGCGACCGGTGTGAACCTCTCGACGACACACGAGGACGCCGTCGGGGAGTACTTCTGTCCGAAGTGTGGCCACGCCGAGACGGTCGGCCAGTCGTCGATGCGGAAAGGCGACATCTGCCCGGAGTGTCTGCGCGGCTACATCGACGAACGGGCCGGAAACTGAACGCGGCATGGCGGGCTGGCACCCGGACGCGTGGGTCGACTCACCGGTGTTGCGGGTCGACGACGCGGGTGTGGCGTGTCTGACGAAACTGCTAAACACACCCCAGTCGAACGACCGAACATGAAGGAGTACAAGATGCGTCGCGGCGAACACCTCTCGGATCGGATGTCGGATCTGCGTGCGGAGATCGAGGAGTACTTCGGCGCGGTGGCGGGGACAGAGGAGGCGAACGGCCACGAACTGTACGTCGTCGAAGACCCGGACAACCCGGTGTTCGACCGGATTCTCGCGGGTGCCGCGGAGTACTCCGGCAAGAAGGACCGACTGGCCGTCCACTTCGAGGAACGCGACGCAGAAGATGTCATCGCGGAGGGGAACGCCGACGCCGCCGCGGAGGCGGTCGACCTGAAGAACGACTTCTTAGAGGCGGCGACGGGTCGTGACGCCAAGTCGCGACGCGACTCAATGAAACGCCAGGTGGAAGACGACGCGCCGGACGTCTGAGGCCGACCACAGTGTGTGCACGGACCCGCCGACTCCGGCAGTGTTATACTGACCCCTCTCCGTAACCCCGGTAATGACGGGTGTACGCGTCGCCGGAGTCGGCCTCACCGAGTTCGGCGAACACGCCGGTCGGACGGGACGAGACCTGTTCGCCGAGGCCGCGAACGTCGCCTTACGTGACGCCGGCGTGGACCGTGAGCGGGTCGAACAACTCAACTACGGCAACTTCATGGGCGCTCTCGCCGAGCGGCAGAGCCACCAGGCGCCGTTGATGGCGGAGGCGGCGGGGCTCCACTGTCCGGCGACGCGCTACGAGGAGGCGTGTGCCAGCGCCGGCGTCGCCGTTCGCGAGGCGGTCCGAGCCGTCCGCGCGGGCGAGGTAGACGTGGCCGTCGCCGGAGGGATGGAGCGGATGACGAACCTCTCGACGGAACGGGTGACGGAGTCGTTGGCCGTCGCCGCCGACGAACTGTTCGAGGTGCGCGCGGGGGTGACGTTCCCCGGCGCGTACGCGCTGATGGCCCGGCGATACTTCGACCGGTTCGGCGGCGACCAGACGGATCTGGCACACGTCGCGTCGAAGAACCACACCCACGCGCTCGACAACGAGTACGCCCAGTACCAACGCGAGGTGTCCGTCGAAGAGACACTGGACGCGCCGACAGTCGCCTCGCCGCTCGGCCTGTTCGACGCTTGTCCGGTGACCGACGGCGCGAGCGCGCTCGTGTTGGTGTCGGAGGCGGCCGCCGAGCGACACGATCTGACCGCGCCGGTCGCGATCACCGGGACGGGACAGGGCTCCGACCGCGCGGCGCTCCAAGACCGAGAGACGATTGCGGAGACGCCGGCGGCGCGGCGGGCCGCGGAGGCCGCCTACGACGACGCCGGAATTACCGCCGACGATGTCGCCGTCGCGGAGGTCCACGACTGTTTCACCATCGCGGAGGTGTTCGCCTTAGAGTCGTTGGGGCTGTACGAGCCGGGCGAGGCGGTCGGGGCGGCACGACGCGGTGAGACCACCCGCGACGGGGAGTTGCCGGTGAACCTCTCGGGCGGGCTGAAGGCGAAAGGCCACCCGGTCGGCGCGACCGGCGGCTCACAGATCGCGGAGCTGACACGACTCCTCCGGGGTGACCACCCGAACAGCGAGTGGGTGTCGGACGCCGAGGTGGGCGTGACACACAACGCTGGTGGGACGGTCGCCAGTGCCGTCGTCCACGTACTGGAGGTGGCTGGATGAGCGACGGTGCCCCCGGCGGCGACGCGGGCTATGACGAGTGGGCCGACGCGCTCGCCGAGGACGGCTACTACCTGTCGTGTCCGGCGGGCCACGGCTCACTCCCGCCGCGCCGCGTCTGCCCGGAGTGTGGCGACGACTCGTTGTCCGAGACGCCGCTCCCGGCGACCGGCGAGGTGGTCTCCTTCTCCGAGGTCCACGTCGCCCCCCCGGACTTCGCCGAGCAGACGCCGTACGTCACTGCGGTCGTCGAGTTCGGGCCGGTCCGGCTCACCGGGATCGTCCGCGGTCTCGACGCCGACGAGGTGGAAATCCGCACACAGGTCGGTGTCGACGTGACCCGCAACGAGGCGACCAGGAACCGGCTGGTGGTGTTCCGGCCGCGGTAGTGGTACCAGGCCGACAGGCCGCTCGTTGTACTCGAACTACGAGGTGGTCAGCTGTGTCGTATCAGGACCGCTCGACAGTCACGCGCGCGTCGCCGCCGGCGTCGTCTGCGGTGATTGCGTCGTCGTCACCGTCCGCCGCCTCGTCGTCTGTGTCTCCGCTCGCGTCCACGTCTTCCTCCTCGCGGTCCGCCCGCACCGCCGCGACGAACTGCTCGGGGAACTCGACGTGTGGCAACAACATCGCCTCGTCGAAGACGACGAGTCTGGCGTCGGCGGTCTCTGCCAACTCCCGCCCCTCTGCCAACGGCGGGAGATCGGCCTCCCGGCCCCAGAGGATCGTCGTCGGCACGTCCAGATCGGCCAACGCCGGCCCCAGCGCCAGATCGCTGTTAAGATCACCGGCGATGAACGACGCGGGCGCGAACCGGGCACCCTCCTGGTGGGTGGTGCGCCACTCGTACTCCTGCCACTCCTCGCCCGCCTTCGCGGGGTCCCAGTAGCCGTGGTCGGCGTTGAAGTAACGGATCGACGGCTTCGAGCCCAGCAGGTTGAACACCGCCTCGCCGAGCACCGGCGCACGCAACAGTTCGCGGAGCCACGTCTTCGGCGGCTCCGGCCCGCCGGTGGCGGTCGGACAGATCAACGCGAGCCGGCTGGCGTCCGTGTCGCCGCGTTCGAGCGCGCTGGTGACGTACGACGCAGACAACGAGGAGGCAAGCACCGCCGGCTTGCCGTACTCGGCGAGGAAGTCACCGACGAAGTCCTCGTACAGCGCCGCAGAGTACCGCAGCGGCGGCCGGTCGGAACGACCGAACCCGGGGAGGTCCGGCGCGACGACGTGGTGGTCCTCGGCGAGGTCCGCGACGATCTCGCGGAACTCGCCGCTGGAGCCGGCAGCGTTGATCCCGTGGACACACACCAGTGTCTCGTCGTCGGGGTCGCCCGCCTCGGTGTAGTGGATGTCCATCCCACGCCACCGGTAGCTGTCGTGATCGCCCGACAACGGCGGTTCCAGTTTCCCTGCCCGGGCACGGAGACCGCGCGAGGCCGCGACGGCCGCGCCCGCGGCGAGGAGCCCGTAGCCGGCGTACCGCAGCGTGGATCGGAGCCGTTCGAGTGCCATGTGCGAGCGTACGACTGCCGCCGACTTAACCAGTGTGTGATCCTTCGAGACAGTGACGGCGGTCTCGACTGCCGACCACCGACCGCGGGTTCACCGCCGGAGCCGCACGTCGAGACAGACGTTGAGTTCGTGTGGAGCGTACGACCGCACCACCCGCTCCGTCTCGACGGTCACGTCGTAGTCGTCCTCGCTCGCGGCGGCGGCCGCCCGAACCGCCCGGGCGCCGGGGCCGAACGGGTCGTCTTCGTGTTGGATGTCGTAGTAGTGGAGCACACAGTCGTCGCCGGCGACCGCGACGGCGGTGTCGAGAAACTCGTCGGCGGAGTGTGGGAGGTTGGCGACGAGCCGGTCGGCCCAGTCGCGGTAGTCCACCTCAGTGTCACCATCGGCATCCCCGTCTCGATCGACGACGCGCCGCACGTCTGCCTCGACAGCCCGGAGACGGTCGGCGACACCGTTCCGGCGGGCGTTCTCCCGGAGGTACGGGATCGCCGCGGGGTTGGCGTCGACGGCGACCACCTCCGCACCGCGGCTCGCGGTCGGCACCGCGAACGGCCCGACGCCAGCGAACATGTCGAGCACCCGCTCGTCCGGCTGGACCTGTTCGACGACGCGGTGGCGTTCGGTCGCCAGCCGCGGGGAGAAGTACACCGTCGTCGGGTCGAGTAAGAACCCGTGGCCGTACTCGCGGTGGACCGTCTCCGTCGACTCCCCGGCGAGCCGTTCCCACTCGCGCACCCGATACTCGCCGGTCACCTTCGAGGCGCGGTTCAACACCGTCTCGCATGGCACGTCCGACGCGACGATTGCGTCGGCGACCGCCCGTGCCTGCTCGGGGTCGTCCTCGTCGATCACGACGATGTCGCCCAGCCGCTCGTACGTCGGCGGCTCGTCCAACAGGTCCGCGGGTGTCGTCTGCTGGCTCCGGCCGCCGGTGGCGCGGTCGACCACCGCGAGATCCGCCGGCACGGCGTCTGCGTCCACGACCGGGACGTAGATGTCCCCGTCCTCGACGGCGATCTGTCGGTCGCCGTCGAACAGCCCGGCGTCGACGAGCCGTTCGCGTGTCTCCTCGCCGGCCTCGCGCGGCACCCGGACGCACGGCGCGTTCACGCCTGTCCGTCTGCTGGCCGCGAACAAGGGCGTGTCGGTCACTCCGCGTCCGGGGCGGGACCGTCCTCGGACGGCGTCGACCCTCTGTCGGTGACAGCGGTCACCCGCGGGGTGCCGGTCGTGGGGTCCTCACTCAGCTCCGTCGGGACACCGAAGGCGGTCTGGAGGGCGTCACTCGCCAACACGCTCGCCGGCTCGCCGGCCGCCTGGATCGCCCCGTCCGCGAGCAGGAGGAGCCGGTCACAGTACCGGGCGGCCAGATCCAGATCGTGGATCGCGGCGACCACCGCACGCCCGTCCGCGACGGCGTCCGCGACCAACTCCAAGGTTCGGACCTGGTGGTTGATGTCGAGACTGGCGGTCGGTTCGTCCAACAGGAGCGTCTCCGTCTCCTGTGCCAGCGCGCGGGCGAGGAGCACCCGTTGACGCTCCCCACCAGAGAGACTTTGGACAGACCGGTCGGCGAACTCGGCCACCTCCGCGGCCGCCATCGCCCGTTCGACCGCCTTGTGGTCTGCCGGCGTGGTCGTCCCGAACCGGGAGACGTACGGCGTGCGACCCATCTCCACCACGTCGGCCACCGAGAAGGAAAAGGAGAGTGTCGTCTCCTGGGGAACGGTCGCGACCTGTCGGGCCACCTCCCGGCTGGACTGGCCCCCGACCGGCTCGCCGTCGACACGGACGGCTCCGGCATCCGGCAGGCGAGTGCCGTTCAGCGTGTGCAACAGGGTGGTTTTGCCGGCACCGTTCGGGCCGACGAGCCCGACGAACTCCCCACGCTCGACGGACAGGGAGACGCCCCCGAGCACCGACTCACCGCCCAGCCGAACACGGAGATCCGTCGCGTTCAACACGCTTGTCACGGTTCGTACGCCTCCGTCACAGTCTGTCTCTCCGTCACAGTTCGTACACCTCGCGGGTCCGCAGCAGATAGAGAAAAAACGGCGCACCGGCGGCGGCGGTGACGATCCCGACCGGCAGTTCGATCGTGCCGGCGCGGGCGACCGTGTCGGCGGCGACGAGGAAACTCCCGCCCGCGAGCGCGCTCGTCGGCAACAGTACCCGGTGGTCCGGGCCGACGAGCAACCGGACACCGTGGGGAACGATCAGCCCGACGAAGCCGATCACGCCGGCGACGGCCACCGCTGCGCCCGTCAACACCGACGAGATCGCCAACAGTGCGCGTTTCGAACGCTCCACGTCGACACCGAGCGCACTCGCGTCCACCTCGCCCAACAACAACACGTTCAGATCACGGGCGTAGGCGGCCAGCGCGACGACCAACGGCGGAACGACGACGGCCGCGGCGGCCACGTCACCCCAGCCGGCGTTTTTTAGATGACCCATCAGCCAGAACACCACCCGTCGCATCGAGTCACCCGAAAAGAGGATCATCGCCGAGACGACCGCACTCAACAGGGTCTGGATCGCCACACCGACAAGCAACAACGTCGCGGTCGGCGTCCGGCCGTCGCGAGTGGCGATCAGATACACCGCGAAGCCGGCGACAATCCCGCCGAGAAACGCCGCGAGTTGGAGCCCGATCCCGAACGGGAGCGCGAACGGGAGGACAATCGACGCGACCGCGCCGGTGGCGGCCCCCGAGGAGACGCCGACAATCGAGGGGTCGGCCATCGGATTCCGGAAGAACCCCTGCATCACGGTGCCGGCGGCCGCGAGCGCGATCCCGACGAACGCCGCCAGCAGAATCCGCGGGAGCCGCACCGTCCGGACGATCGCCGTGTGGGTGTCGTCGACTGCGAACCCGAACGGGGCGTGTGTGAGGATCTCGACGCTGGGCACGCGCAACAGTCCGCTACCGCCGCCGGTGAACTCGACACCGACCGGGAGCCGGACGGCGTTCAGGATCACCTGTGCGACCTCGACGGCCGGGATCGACACCGGGCCGACTCCGGCACTCACCGTCACCACGAGCGCCAACACCCCGGTCAGCGCGACGGCGTACACTCCGGCTCGTCGCCACGCACCCGACGCGTCCACAAGCGCAGTTGATTTAGACAAGCATATATTGCCTTCGGTCCACCCGGTCGACGTGAGCGATCACACGACACTGGTGGCAGTAGCGCTCGCGGCGTTGCTCGCGGTCGCGCCGGCGACGGCGGCCGCGGGCGGCGTCGGGGGGGCGACAGTGCAGACGGGACCGGCAGACGCCGGTCCGGTGCAGGCACAGACAGAGGCGACGTGTGAGTTTCCGGTGACGGCGACCGACGCCACCGGAACGGAGGTGACGATCTCTGAGCGGCCCGAGCGGGTGACGACACTCCAACCCAGCGCCGCCCAGACGATGTGGGAGATCGGCGGCCGCAACCAGGTGGTCGGGGTGTCACAGTACGCGACCTACCTCGACGGCGCCGACGAGCGGACGAACATCTCGACGGGTGGGTTCGGCGGTGCCAGCGTCGAGAAGGTGGTCGGCACGGAGCCGGCCCTCGTGCTCGCGCCCAACGCCGTCCGCGAGGGAACCGTTGAGTCGCTCCGGGAGGCGGGGCTGACGGTGTTCAAGTTCGAACAGGCGGCCAACATCACGGATGTCCGCGAGAAGACAACGTTGATCGGCAAGCTCACCGGTAACTGTCCGGGCGCCACAGAGGCAAACGCGTGGATGGACGCGAACGTCGAGGCAGCCCGCGAGGCAACCGCCGACGCAGAACGGCCGACGGTGTTGTACCCGTTGTCCGGCGGGTTCGTCGTCGGCGAGGAGACGTTCATCACACAGATGATCCGCGCCGCCGGCGGCGAGAACGTGTTCCGCGGCGAGATCACCGGCTACAAAGAGGTCAACGACGAGGTGGTCCTCACCAGCGAGCCGGAGGTGGTGGTGTTTGGCGACACGACGTCGTACCTCGCCGGGCAACAGCCGTACGATCAGCTGTCGGCCGTCCAGAACAACCGAACTGTCGTCGTGAACACGAACTGGCTCAACCAGCCTGCACCCCGGTCGGTCGTGTTCGCGGTGCGGAACCTCTCGACGGGTGTCGCGCCGGACGCGACCGGTGACGTAACGTTCCCGAGTCGTGCGTCGGTGACCGTCGAGACGGAGACGGCGACACAGACCGCGACGGAGGCGTCGACAGAGACGCCGACCCCGACGCCGGTCGGGTCGACGGCTCCAGAGACCGAGACGACCGAGCCGACGACGGCAACCGACACCCCCGGGTTCGGTGCCGTGATCGCAGTCGTCGCGGTCGCGCTCGCGGGACTGCTCGGGCGTCGGCGCGACTGACTCCCTCGACACCGTCGACGGCGGCGACCTGTCGTGTCGCCCTGCGGTGGGTTACGGCACACCGACGCGATCTGTGTGGCGTCGCCCGACGGCAACGGTAACGCACTTACCACTGGCTGTGTCACTCCGGGTATGGTCGAGAACGTCCTGTGGCCCGCCTACTTCGACGCGGAGCTGCCCCGGTCGGACGGGCGGCGGCTCCCCGCAGAGCAGGCGGTGCCGGAGCCGACGGTCGACGAGATCGCCCAGGCCGTCCAACAGGTCGGCTACGACGCGACGATCGAACGCGGGAAGGCGTACTCCCGCGAGTACGACGCCCGTGGACGGGTGTTGGCACAGGGAACGACAGACACCACCAAGAACGACCTCGTGCGCGCCGTTGGCGCGTACGTTGCGGTCGTCCGCGGTGAGTAGCTGTGCGGCGTGTCGGCGAGGTCGTCCGAACGGCCCAACGGCTCGCGGTGGTTCGCGTCCCCGCAGACGCCGAGCAGCCGCCGTCGATCGGGAGCCGCGTCGTCGACGAGTCGTTGAACGACGTGGGTCGGGTGGTCGACGTGTTCGGGCCGGTCGAACGACCGTACGCTGCCGTCACGCCCGACGACGGGGTCGCGCTGCCGCCGCTGGTCGGTGCGCCGTTGTACAGCCGGTGAGCTCGGTGTCTCCTCCTCGCCCGTGATCAGTACTGACTGTCGGCGATCCGGGCGATCACGACACCGGAAGCGATCAGTGCAGCCGCGACGGCACCGAACAACGCCGCACGCCCCGTCTCTCCCGCCTCGACTGCCCGGAGCGCGAACGGCACCAGCCCGCCGGCCGCGCCGACGTGGAGCGCGACGACCAACCGCGGGAGCGTCACTCCCGCGGGGAGCGACTCGTCGCCGTCCGCGTCCGCGATCGCTCCGTCGAGCTCCGGATCGAGGTACTCCGAGAGGTCGTCGTCTGTCACGCACGCCACTACCGGCGTGGTGTACAAAAACAGTCCCGAATCCCTGCCTGTCTATCGTAGCCGGAACGCCGTTCGGACTCCTGTCCCGACGAGGACGGTCAGGGCGACAGCGTAGCCGAGCCGACGGCTACCCGGTGGGGACACAGAGAGGTACACGCCGACAACTGCGACCCCGACCAGTGTCGCGACACCCCACACGATCCACTCTGCAACCCCTGTCACCGGGAGCCAGTCGACCCCTTCTGTCGGGTCGTCGTCGACCGAGGTTGGCGGCGGACCGATCCGACCCGTGTCGTCAGTGGCTGCCCGCAGCAGCATCTCACGGATCGTCCCCCAACTGAATCCGGGTGTGGTGAGTGCCGCAAGCAGGTACGGAGCAGCCACGAGCGCGAGAAATCCGGGAAGGAACGCGTACCGCTCGACGAGGTAGCTGTCTACCGGCGTGGACGGCCGGTAGTACACCGTCACACGCTCGCCCGGACTGAACTGCTCGACAGTCGTAACTGTCGCCCGTTCGGTACCGGACGCCCACTCGGGAAACGGGCCGTGGCCGGTGTACTGCTGTCCGTCGACTGTGTACGTGTACGTGAGGTTCGTTCGGTACACCTCGTTGTTGATCCGGCGTGGTCTGTTGAGTCGCTCCACCTCGACACTCGCCGTCTGGACCGTCCCGGCTGTCGCCGCTGCTGCATCCGTCCGACTGAACTGACCAGTGACGTCGACAACACCAACGCCGAGTAGCAGCGCCACGAGGAGCCCACCGACGAGCAGCTGTCGTCGCGTAGTCATGAGTGTGATACGTCGCTGTGATACCAGTCTGTGTACACGGGACAAAAAGAGTGTGTGAGTCGCGTTCCGTCGTCTGATCCCCGTCTCGGCTCAGTCGTTGCTCGTTTTGAGCAGGACCGTCACTACGTGTCAGCCGGACCCGGGAGCGGGGAGACGCCGATCGTCACCGCGTACGCGATACACGCGAGGGCGGTGATGGCGACTAACACCTGTTCGGGTGGAACGTAGCCGATCTGCTGGAAGCCGTCCTTGACCGCGTCGTAGACAGCGTTGTAGAGCTTGTCGGCCAGTGCGACGACGGTCTCCGTCGGATCGATATCACACTGCGGGGGCTGGATGCAGGCCTCCTGACCGGTGCCCGAGGCGACCTTGAGAGCGATCGGACAGCCGAACTTGCTCGGGTCGACGAGTAGATCCAGCGACGCCTCGTACTCGATGTTCCCACTGAAGTCGTCGTACTGGATCTCGACACTCGGGCCCCAAGCGACGGACATACTGGCCTTCAGTCCGTCGTACGTCACACCGTTACACCGGTACGAACCGATACTGACCGGCGACTGAGCGATCGTACATACGTCGTCCACGAACGGGATCTGTGCACAGAACTCGAACGGCAGTCCCGTCGGGAGCGACGGGAGCCAGTCTGGGATGTTCTCGGCGCTCAGTTCTTCGGTCGCTGCGAGGTCACGAACGGCGTGTTCTCGGATCTCTCGACGGAACCGGTTCATCTCCTGTGCCGTGAACCCGTCCCCGTCGCCGGCGAGCGCCGTCCCTGCCCCGCCGAGGGTCGCGGCGCTGCTCGCTCCGATCAGCTTGAGTACGTTACGCCGCCGCCAGTCGTCTCCTCGTTGTGCCATGCACTCGTTCAAAGATAGTACTGTGACTTAAATCTGTTCTTTCTCTGTGATTTTTATGACCAACTGAGATTTCCTTTCACAAAAGAATCTAATTATACGGTGAGTAAAGTAGCCGTACAACGGCTAGGAATATCATCGTTGTAAATATCTATTGAAGAGACACAGAGCTAGGTTTATACCGCTCGGACTAGGGAGTCCGCGTATGAGCCTCACACTGGATTTGTTTGCGGCCGCCGGGTTCGATCGGTTCTCGCTTCTCTACCGGGAGCTGTCGACACAGGTCGACGAGACAGACACCGACGCTGTCTTCGTCGAGTCTTCAAACAGTCAGTTTGGCCTGGCAGCGTGGCTTCGTGGCTCCCTCCGGTCTCCGGCGACGGCGACGGGGTTCGGCCTCTACACGCTCGTGGGGTACTTTTTGTACGCCCTCGGCACGCGAACTGTCCGTTCCCCACAGGAGTGTGCGGCCCGCCGGCTGGAGGCGGAGGCGTCGATCCCGGTCTACCGAGTCGGGGAGTCGTCGGAGAGTGTGTTCCCGGCTGGTGGCGTCGTGTCCACACTCTTCGAGTGGGGTACTGTCGTCGGGATAACAGTGGTCTTCTCCCCGACGGGCGTGGCGACGACGGTCGTGGCTGCACTTCTCGCTCCTGCCGTAATTCGTCTTGCTGCACGGTTCACACAGGTGTTCGGGGCACTGCTCGCCGTTCTGCTTGCGCCGGCTGTCGCGCTTCTACTCGTGGTCGGGACCGGCTCGACGGCAACACTCGCTGTCGGCGTTCTCGCGTTTCTCGTGACCAGTGCCCGACAGACGAGCGACAGAGCGGAGACGACACTCGAACGCGTCCAGCGGCTGAGCGCAGACGACGGCCACGACCGGGTCGTCTTCCTAGCGACACAGACGACCGTGTCGAGCCTCCGTGGACGGGCCGCCGACTCGATCGAGTCGGAGATTGCGTCCGTCTGGATCAGACGCGCGTTCCGCTCGGGACACCGAGCCGAAGACGGCTGAACGTCCTCCCGACACCGATCGTCGCGTTTACCGCAGTCGCTACGCTCAGGAGCCGGAACCGTCGACGATGCTCTCTTGGGCGCGCCGCAGTCCTGGCACGAGCACCCAGAACGTCAGCGGCCCGATGATCGCCATCCAGAACAACACGTCTCCCAGAAAGATCCCGACGGTGTCGAAGACGTTCGCGGATTCGGAGGGCGCCGCGATCAACTGCCGGGAACTCTCGAAGGAGGGGGTCCGGTACCACGAGGCGAACACCATCCACGCGAGGCTGGCCCCGGTGAAGATTCCCAGCCCCTTCATGAACTCGTCGGCCATCTGTCGGTGGTCGGTGCCCACCCGATTTGAACGTTTCTGTTCCGGGCTCAGTCGGCGTCGGTCGTCGCGTCGGTCACCGCCTCGGCGTCCGTCGTCTCCGCGTCCTCTCCAGCCGTCTCGTCGGAGCCGTCCTCACCCATCCCTTCGGCCCGGAACCGTGAGCCGACGACGTAGACGACCGCACCCAGTGCGATGGCGGCGAGTCCGAGCACGGCGAAGACGGGTTGGAGCCGCCCCCACACCGCGGGGTCGACCTGGCGCGAGAAGACGGACAACACCGCGTTGACGACGAACCGGACGATCCCACCGGCCATGACAGCCGCGTCCAGAAGGACGAACCCACCGACGACCCCCAACACCGCCAACAACGTCGAGAAGACGGTGACGGTTTTGTACAACGGCATCGGCACGACCACGTCCCGGCTCCCGCCGTCACCACCCTGTGCGTCGCTCATACTTGCCGTAGACGCGGGCGGTACAACTGTGCTTCGGAGTCGCTACCGCCGGAGCGCCGACAACGCTTCGGCGGCCTCGCGTGCGGCCGCGAAGTGGTCTGCGGCCGTCCGCGGGTCCGTCGCCTCCGTGCCCCGCGCCGCGTGTGTCCTCACCGCCTCCGTCAGCGCCGCGCGAGCGGCCGCCAGATCGCCGCCGCCTGTCGTTCCCGCGTTACCTGCTGTCTCTGCCCCCACGCCACCCGTCGCCGCGGTGTCGACGCCGCCGTGACCCGGGTGGGTGGACCCACCGCCCGTCTGCCGCGCCGCGCCGCCAGCCTGCGACCGCGCCCCGCCGGCAACGCTCTCGGCAGGCTGTCCCGACTGTGCCGTCTCGGCGGACCGTTCCGGCGGGGCGGCACCGCCGGAGACGCCCGACGGCGGTGTCGACTGCCCACCGCCTGTTCGGGCGTCGGCGCCGCCCGCCGCCTGTTGTCGCTCGCTCCCACCGCCCGCCGCCTGTTGTCGCT
>ERZ1034569.154-NODE-154-length-25555-cov-6.597216_pt1 | contig 25555 bp, 26 predicted proteins | sample MGYA00520706_ERZ1034569 | MGnify/ENA primary metagenome ERZ1034569 (study PRJEB33760, sample SAMEA4777722) | hypersaline lake metagenome | biome: hypersaline environment; feature: brines | place: Spain | collected 2014-08 | depth 0 m ...
CGCCCGGCGCGGGGAGTCCGGCTCCGCCTCCCAGACGTGCACCCTCATCCCCCGGCTGACCGCCGTCGAGAACGTCGCCCTCCCGCTGGTCTTTCAGGGGTGGAGTCGTGACGAACGCCGGGCTCGTGCCGAGGAGCGACTTGCTGACGTGGGGCTGGGTGACCGGCTGAACCACCAGCCGACCGAACTCAGCGGGGGCCAGCGCCAGCGGGTGGCCATCGCCCGCGCGCTCGCACCCTCCCCTGCGGTCCTGCTCGCCGACGAGCCAACGGGCAACGTCGACACCGACACCGGCGCACAGGTGATGGGGTTGCTCGACGACCTCCACGCCGCGGGCAACACGGTGTTGCTGGTGACCCACGAGCGACGAATCGCCGAGCACGCCGGCCGGGTCGTCCACGTCCGGGACGGGGTCGTCGAACGCATCGAGGACCTCGACGACCCGACCCCCGGCGGGGGGGCCTGAGATGGACGGTCGGGAGACACTCAGCATCGCAGTCCGGTCGCTTCGCTCGCACAGACTCCGGTCGGTGCTGACCGTCCTCGGGGTCGTGGTCGGCATCGCGGCGGTGGTCACCTTCGTGACCGTCGGCGCCAGCCTGAAGGCCGATATCGTCGGCGAGGTCGAGGGGTCGAGTGCGAACAACATCTACCTGCTCTCGACGCCGGCCGAGGACGAGGGCCCGCCCGACGCACCCCGGCCGGTCTTTACCGAGCACGACGTCGCCCAGCTCCGGGCGGTCGACGGTGCGGTCCAGGTCGTCCCACAGGGGAACCTTCCGGTGAGCGCCCTGAGCTACCGCAACGACACGGTCGGGCGCCAGCAGGTGACAGCGACCACGCCGGCGGCCTTCGAGGGGGCGAGCTTCATCGCGGGCCGGCCCTTCGACTCCGGCGCCCGGGAGATTATCATCAACAGACAGGCACAGACGGTCTTCGACCGGAACCTCTCGGTCGGCGAGGAGCTGCGGGTGACCCGTCGGAGCGGCGACACGACCAACGTGACCGTCGTCGGTGTCGTCAACGGCACCGGAACCGAACTGCCCTTCCAGTCCTTCGTCTCACAGGCCCGATTCTACTTCCCGACAGCACCGTTCTACGAGACGGTCGTCGAGAGCCCCACGCTGGGCGTGAACCAGCGGGCCTACCTCCAGGTGACTGTCGTCGCCGACCCGGGCGACCTGTCGGCCACACAGGCTGCGGTCCGTGACTATCTGGCGGACTCCGACGCGACCACACTCCAGCCCGGGGGGTACGAACTCTCCGCACGGACCAGCGGGGATATCGCCGACAGCCTCGAGGACCTCGTGGGCCGGCTGACACGCTTTGTGACCGGGTTGGCGGTGCTCTCACTGCTGGTGGGCGCCATCGGCATCGCCAATATCATGCTGGTCAGTGTCACCGAACGCACCCGGGAGATCGGGATTATGAAAGCCGTCGGCGGGCGCAACCGCGACGTGCTCGTGCTCTTTTTGACCGAGGCGACACTGCTAGGTGCACTGGGCGCGCTCGTCGCCGTCCCTGTCGGCCTCGCGGGCGCCGTCGTCGCCACCGAGTACGCCGACATCGGGCTGACCGTCCCCCTCGGCTGGGTCGGGCTCGCAATCGCCGTCGGGCTGGTCGTCGGTGCGCTCGCCGGGCTCTACCCCGCCTGGCGGGCCGCACGGGTCGACCCTATCGACGCACTCAGGCGGGAGTAGACCGGACAGGGGGGCCGGCCGGCCTACGACAGGGCGCCCATGTCGGGTCCCCGGAAGCGAGGCAGGGACTGACAGTTCACGAACAGTCCCGACCGGTCCGGGCTCGGGCTGATACTGTCGGACGTAACTTTGTAAATAGATTCGCCACCCCGGGGTGGCGAAATTCTTGAATGGCTTACGTCCGGCAGTATGACCACTCGGCCGTCACTGGGCCCGTAACCCCCATAGCGCAGGCTTCAATCGGCTCCAAGCCCTGCGTATAGTATGGTCCTTTCCGAGCCCGACCGCGAGAAGGTCGACACCAGCCCGGACCCCACGTTCTACGACCAGCCCCGGTTCGTCACCCACGTCGACGACGCCTTTCTCGACCGGCTGACCGCACTGTACGCGGACTACCTGTCACCCGGTGATCGTGTCTTTGACGCCATGGGCAGTTACGTCTCTCACCTGCCCGACGAGGAACTCGGGCGGGTCGTCGGCCACGGCCTCAATCGGGCGGAGCTGGCGGCGAACGACGCACTCGACGAGTGGTTCGTCCAGAACTTCAACGCCGACCAGTCTCTGCCCCTGGCCGACGAGGCCTTCGACGCCGTTCTGTGTGCGGTCTCCGTCCAGTATCTTCAGTATCCGGCGGCGGTCTTCTCGGAGTTCCGGCGCGTACTCGCCCCCGGCGGCGTGCTGGTGGTGAGTTTCTCAAACCGGATGTTCCCGACAAAGGCGATCAGGGCCTGGCGGGCGCGCTCGATGGACGAACGGGCGGCCCTCGTCGGTGAGTACATCTCGGCGGCTGGCCTCGAGACCGTCGAGACAGTCGGTGAACAGCCCGGTCCGAGGACCGACCCGTTCTACGCCGTCGTGGCGCGTCGCTCCGGCGGACCCGAAAAGCCCAGGTGAGACACGCCCGAAAGCCAGCCATGACCGATGACGACACCGAGACCCGGGAGCAACTCCGCGAGCAGTTCCACACGGCGTTCGGGGCCGACGAGGAGACGGCACAGGCCGCCGCCGAGCGGGCGGCGGAGTTCTGTCAGGACTACGAGGAGGAGGTGAGCCCCGAGGCCGTCGTCGACGCAGTGGCCGCCGTCGAGGGCTACGACTCCTTCCAGCACCGGTACGACTGTGCGGTCGGTGACCTGGCCGCGGGGGTCGAGAGCTGCACCGACTCGCGGGCGTACCGGCTTGCGGGCTTTGGCTCGCTCGCGGCCGACCCCGAGCAGGGAGCCTGACCGGCCGCAAACAAATGGCCGGACTAAGCGAGTTCCTCCCGAAACACGCCTGGGCGGCACTGTTCGTGCTGGCTGCCGTTGCCATGCTCGCCTTCTTCATTCCGCCGTCGGCGGGCAGAGCGGTCGGGATAGAGGGGATCGGGTTCGTCTTTGCCATCAGCCTCATCGAGTTCGGCTGTGCGCTGGCGATGGCGGCCATCTTCATCTACTACCGCGCCGAGGGCGAGTGGGGCGAGGACGACGAGGAGTGGCGGTTTGACCCCTGAGCGGGGGAGGATGCCGACCCTGACTGTTTTGCCCGTTCCCGTCGACAGGTGAACAATGACAGCCGACGCGACGACCGTGGTCCGCGAGACTGGGGTGGAGTTCCTCGACGGTATCGTCGACTCGCTGCCCGAACTCGTCACGGGGGTCATCTTCCTCGTGTTGGCCTACGTGGTGATCCGTGCGGTCAAACGACTCGTCCGGGGGGTCCTGGGACGAACATACCCCTCGGACCAGCGGCTTATCCCCGACTTCGGCGCGCTCGTCGTCGGCGTCCTGCTGTGGTTCGGGGCGGCACTCGCCGTGCTCGACATTGTCGGGCTCGGTGGGATCGCGACGAGTCTCGGCACCTCCGCGGGCTTTGTCGCGCTTGGCGTCTCCTACGCCCTCTCGAACATGATCGCCGACACGGTCGCCGGGGTCTACCTGCTCCGGGACCCCGACTTCAACGCCGGCGATACCGTCACCACCGACTCCGTCACCGGGACCGTCACGAGCATCGGGCTCCGAAAGAGCCGCCTCGAGGTCGAGGGCGACACTGTCGTCCTCGCCAACCGGGACGTGGAGTCGAAGTGGACCCTGCGCACGACGGGGAGCGAGTGACACCCCGACCCGTTGCCCGGAGGCGCTGAGCCGATGGACCGTCGGGGTCACAGGAGAGCACTCGCCGGTACCGGCGCCGCCCTCGCGGTTGCCTCCCTCCCACTTCCGTACCTGTGTGTCGCCGGTGACCCGCTCGTCCTCGTGTCCCCCGTCGGGGCCGTCGACGTCGACTGGGTCGTTGCCGGCGCGGTGCTCGTGGGGGCAGTCGTCTCCCTCGTCGACCACGCCCGCGGCGAGCAGTTGCTCGGGACGGTCGCCGGTGGGCTGGCGGCGACGGTCGGTCTCGGCTGGGTCGCCGGCACCGACCTGGCCGCGGGCCTGGGCCTCGCGGTCGCGATGGTCGCCTGGGGGATAGTGGAGGTTGCGGCCCTGCTCGACCCCGGGCGCTCACACCCGCGAGTCTCCCGGTGGGTGGCGGTGGGTGCAGTCGCCGGCTGTGTGGCCGGGACAGTCGGCTTCCTGTTCGTCGACGGGAGTAGCCGCCTGGTGCCAGGTGCACTCGGGGTCGGCGCCTGGCTCTACGCCCTCCGGTGGGAGGTGACGGCGACCCGCGGTCACCTGGAGACCCGGTGACGCGACAGGAGCCGGTGTGAGAGCCCACGAGGCTGTCACTGCGGGGGCGCGGCCACCGGGTACGTGTCGCCGTGTCCGGCCGGCCAGGCTGGGCGATGGGCCACCCGGTCGACGGGTTTGTACGCGTTCGCCCCCTACCGGTCACAATGACCGACTGGAGTGCGGAGGATATGCCGGCGATGGACGACAGGCGAGTGGTCGTGACGGGGGCAAACAGCGGCATCGGCTTCGAGGGGACGAAGGCTTTCGCCCGGGCGGGCGCAACGGTGGTGATGGCCTGCCGGAGCACCGAGCGCGGCGAGCGGGCCGCCGGGGAGATACGCGAGGCGGTTCCTGACGCGACACTCGACGTGCGGCGGTGTGACCTCGCCGACCTCGGCTCCGTGCGTGAGTTTGCGGCGGGGGTCCGGGGGACCTACGACGACCTCCACGTCCTCTGTAACAACGCCGGCGTGATGGCGGTCCCGCGCTCGGAGACGACAGACGGCTTCGAGACCCAGCTGGGTGTGAACCACCTCGGCCACTTCGCGCTGACCGGCCACCTGCTCGACCGGCTGGTCACGGGGGCAGGCGAGAGTCGTATCGTCACCCAGTCGAGTGGCGCCCACGAGATGGGTGGGGTCGACTTCGAGGACCTCCACCGGGAGGACGACTACGGGAAGTGGGAGGCCTACGGCCAGTCCAAGCTCGCCAACCTCCTCTTTGCCTACGAACTCCAGCGCCGGCTGGAGCGGGCGGGTATCGACGGGACCGAGAGCGTCGCCTGTCACCCCGGCTACGCCGACACGAACCTCCAGTACCGTGGCCCGGAGGCCTCCGGGTCCCGGGTCCGCTACGGGATCATGAAGGTCGCGAACACCGTCTTTGCCCAGTCCGCCACGAAGGGGGCGCTCCCGATGCTGTACGCGGCAACCGCGGCGGGGGTCGAGGGCGGGGACTACTACGGCCCCGGAGGGTTCCTCGGGATGCGTGGCCCCCCGGAGGAACAGGAGTCAAACGACGCCTCCTACGACGAGGCCGACGCCGAGCGGCTCTGGGAGGTCTCCGAGGAGGTGACCGGCGTCACCTACGACATCGAGGCGCTGGCGCCGCGGCCGGCCTGACCGATGGCGGCGATACGTGTCGAGGGGCTGGGCCGGGCCTTCGGCGACACCGTCGCGGTCGACGAGGTCAGCTTCGAGGTCGGTCGGGGGGAGCTGTTCGGCCTGCTGGGTCCAAACGGCGCCGGCAAGTCGACGCTTGTAGGGATGTGCTGTACCCTCCTGCGCCCGACCGCCGGGACGGCAACGGTGAGCGGCCACGACATCCGAGCCGAGCGGGCCGCCGTCCGGGGGTCGATCGGCGTCGTCTTCCAGGAGACCGCACTGGACGAGGAGCTCACCGGCGTCGAGAATCTCGTCTTTCACGCCCGACTGTACGGGCTCTCACGGGCACGACGCCGCGAGCGCGTGCCCGAGGTGCTCGACCTGGTCGACCTGGCCGACGTTGCCGACGACACCGTCGACACCTACTCCGGCGGGATGAAGCGTCGCCTGGAGATCGCGCGTGGCTTTCTCCACGAGCCGGCGGTGCTCTTTCTCGACGAACCCACCCTCGGCCTGGACGCCGGCACCCGCCGGGACACCTGGGAGTACATCCGCGCGCTCAACGACCGCGGTGTCACCGTGGTCATGACGACCCACTACATGGAGGAGGCCGACGCCCTCTGTGACCGGGTCGCGATCATGGACAACGGCGCGGTAGTCGCACTCGACAGCCCCACACAGCTAAAGGCAGGGCTCGGCGGCGACGTCGTGACCGTCGAGACGGCCGACCGGGTGACCGGGCTACCCGACCGCCTCCGCGGGGTCGACTGGGTCCGCGGCGTCGAGGTGACCGGGGGCGGCCTGGGTGTGACTGTCGACGACGGCGCCCGCCGGGTCGCCAACGTGGTCAGGCTCGCCGACGAGGCCGGGGTGACCATCAGCGCTGTCGACCGGCGGGCACCCAGCCTGGAGACTGTCTTCCTCGACCTGACCGGCCGGGAGGTCCGGGCCGGCGGGGACAGTGGCCTCGCCGAGCCGGCGGCTGTCGGCGGCCGCGGCGACGAACTGGGGGCAGCCCGGGCCAGCGGCCCGGACGGAGGGGAGTGACCGTGTCCCGGCTCCCGGTCGACCTGCAGGGGGTGTACGCCCTCTGGGTCCGGGACATCACCCGCTTTGTTCGGGCACCCTCCCAGGTGGTCGGGGCGCTGTTGACCCCGCTGCTCTTTCTGGTCTTCCTGGGTACGGGCTTCAGCGGCGCCGCCATCCCCGGGATCCCCGAGGGTGTCGACTATCTGCAGTACATCGTCCCGGGGGTTGTCGGGTTCACACTCCTCTTTGGGGCCTCGTTCGCCGGGCTGGCGATCCTCGCGGACCGTGACGTTGGCTTCCTCAAGGAGATCCTCGTCGCGCCGGTCAGCCGCACCTCTATCGTCCTCGGCCGGGTCGCCGGCGGGTCGACGACCGCGCTCGTCCAGAGCCTGCTCATCCTCCTGCTGTCGATTCCGCTGGGGTTCAGGGTCCGCCGGCCGCTGCTCGCGCCGCTCGCGCTCGTGGTGCTTCTCCTGCTGGCGGTGACCTTTGTCGGCTTCGGGATCGCACTGGCCTCACAGTTCCGGGATTCCCAGGGGTTTGGCATCCTCGTCCAGTTCGCCATCCTCCCCCTGTTCTTTCTCTCGGGGGCGCTGTACCCGCTGGACCAGCTTCCGACAGTCGTGCAGTATCTGGGCCTGCTGAACCCGCTGACCTACGGTGTCGACGCGCTCCGGGGGGTGCTCGTCGGGAACGCGGCGTACCCGCTCGTCGTCGACTTCGGGGCGCTCGCGCTCGGGGCCGTGGTCATGGTCGTCGTCGGGGCAGCCCTGTTCGAGCGCGTCGAGGCTGGCTAGAGAAAGTCGCTCGGGTCGCGTTCGTTCTCGCGGACGTGGGGTTCGGGCATCAGCTCCTCGAAGGGCTGGTCGTCGAGCCACTCACAGAGCGCGACTAGCTGTTCGGTCGCGGCCTCGAACAGCCGCTCGCCGGTTTCGGGGGTGGCGTCGGTCTGGTCACCGAGCACGCCGTTGCCGGTGTTGTCGGCGGCGTCGTAGAAGGTGCGGGCGCCGTGGGTCCGGTAGCTGCCCTCCTCGGTCCGGACGAGCCCGCCGTCACGAGCCGCCTCCAGGCGGTCCTCGTGGACGGTCTCGGGGTCGATATGCATCATCATCGCCGTCTCCTTCGGGCCGCCGTGGGGCCCATTCTCCGCGAAGACCTCGTCGACCAGGTCGGGGATCGACTCGTCCCACATCCACTCGACGGCGTAGGCGGTCTCGTCCATGTGTAGCCGGCGGCCAACCTCCCTGAGGTGGTCGACGTTGCCGCCGTGGGCGTTGACGTAGACGACGCGGTCGACCCCGTGGTAGGTGAGACTGCGGGTGAGGCTCTCCATGTAGTCCCGGAAGACCGGCGCGTCGACCCACATGGTCCCGTGGAACTGGCGGTGGTGTGGGCTGACACCGATGTTGACGGTTGGCGTACAGAGATACCCGGTACGGTCGGCCGCCGCCCGGGCCAGTGCCTGCGCGATACGGTGGTCGGTGCTCTCCGGGAGATGTGGGCCGTGCTGTTCGGTCGACCCGACCGGCACCAGCGCGAGCGACTCCGCCTCGAAGTACGCGCCCAGGTCCGGCCAGGCGTGGTCGGCCAGGTACATACCTGCGGGTCGGCCCCGCGGGTGAATAAGCTGTCCATCCTGGCGTCGCGGCGGACCGACTACGTACGTTTATTCCTCCGGAGCTACAGGCGGTGATATGAGCCGACTTCGTGCAGTCACCGGGCGTCTCGCGGCCGCACTTGCGGTTCTCTGTGGCGTGACGGGCGTTGCCAGTGCGCACGTCGATTACGTCGTCAGCGCCGACGGACCCGGGTCGGCGGCCGCCCTGTTCCGAGCGGTCTTTACCTCCCCGGTCGACCTCGCAGTGCTGGGTGTCGGCGGGGTGGGCGTCCTCGGGATTGTGGCCGGATATCTCCGATTTGGCTCGCTGAAGGACGTCACGGTAGCACGCCGGACCCTACAGTCCTACCGGCCGTATCTCCCCTGGATGCTCCGGCTCTCGGTCGGGCTGCCGCTCGTAGGGGCCGGCTTCGCCGGCTATCTGTTCTCGCCGAGTGTCGCCGTCAGCGCCCGGCTCCTCCAGGTCGGGGTTGGCTTCCTGCTCCTGTTCGGGCTGGCGACCCGTGCGGTCGCCGCCGTCGGAATCGTGGCGTATTTGTGGGGGCTGGGCACCTACTTCCCGGAGATGCTGCTGGCGACCGAGTATATCGCCGGCTTCCTGGCGATTGTCGTCGTCGGGCCCGGACAACCAAGCGCGGATATGATGCTCCGGCGGGTGGTCGTCACCGACGGGACCATCGCGAGCCGGTTTCGCGGGGTCACCACGCCCGGGAAACTGCTGGGTCGTGTGGGGGTCGACACCTCGTTCGCGCCGCTGGTGTTGCGCGTGTTTCTTGGCCTGAACTTTGTCTATCTGGGGGTCGTCCAGAAGTGGTTCCAGCCCGCCGAGGCCGCCGCCGTGGTCGCGAAGTACGACCTCACCGCGGTCGTGCCGGTCTCGCCGGAGCTGTGGGTCTTCGGCGCGGGGCTCGTCGAGGCCGCTGTCGGGCTGGCGTTTCTCACCGGCACCTTCACCAGGGGGGCCGCCGTTGCCGGCTTCATCGTCCTCACCACCACCCTCTTTGGCCTGCCCGACGACCCTGTGCTCGCCCATATTACGCTCTTTGGACTCTCCTCGGCGCTGATGGTCACCGGGAGCGGGCGGTTCTCGATGGACGAATCGGTGGTCCCGGTGCTTCGCCGCCGGCTCGACCCCGACCGCGGCGACGGAGCGGCCGCCGACTGATACTGCCGGCTGTACGTCTGTAACGAATTTCGCGACCCCGGGGTCACGGATATCTTCAGCCAGTTACAGCCAGCAGTATGAGCAGCCGGGAGGGGGCCACAGGACGGGACAGACCGCAAGCTCAGATCCGCCAAATTCACGGCTCTCAACCCTGCTACGCCACGAAATCTCACGCTCGATCCCGACGGGGTTAAGAGTGTGTAGACCCATGATTAACTATGACGATTCCTTCGCGGGAGGCGGACAACGAGTTGGATGCGGTGGGACCAAGCGAGTACGAGACAGTCGAACTCGGTACCCTCGTGATCGGCGCGGGTGCCGCGGGCGCACGCACCGCAATCGAGCTCGTCGAGCAGGGTGTCGACCCCGAGGAGGTGTTGGTCATCGGGAAACGTAGCCACGGCGACGCCCACACGACCTGGGCCCGGGGCGGAATTAACGGTGCACTCGGCACCCACGACCCCGAGGACGACTGGACGGTCCACGCCGCCGACACCCTCAACGAGGGACACTTCCTCAACGACCCCGGGAAGGTTGAGACGGTCACCAAGCAGATGCCGGGGCTCCTGCGAGAGCTCGACGACTGGGGGATGGACTACAGCCGGACCGAGGACGGCGAGCCCGACCAGCGGTTCTTCGGCGCACAGTCGTTCCGTCGGACGGCCTTTGCCGGCGACCACACCGGGGAGTCGCTGCTGAACACGCTCGTCGAACGGGCACAGGACCTGTCGATCCCCTACCAGGAGAACGTCTTCATCTCCCGGCTGCTGACCGAGGACGGGGAGGCACTCGGCGCGGCGGGCTACGACATGGACACCGGGGAGTACGTCGTCTTCGACGCCGACACGGTCGTGCTCGCGGCCGGCGGTTACACCAGCCTCTATCAGCGCCACTCCTCGCGGGACGACGAGAACACCGGCGACGGCCCCGCGCTGGCGTATCTCGCCGGGGCCGAGCTGATGGACATCGAGTTCGTCCAGTTCCACCCGACCGGGATGATGGGCGACCGGTACGGCGAGGAGTGGGACGGGCGCCTGGTCACCGAGGCCGTCCGCGGCGAGGGTGGCCGGCTGTTCAACGCCGAGGGCGAGCGGTTCATGGAGCGGTACTCCCCGGACCAGATGGAGCTAGACGCCCGCGACGTTGTCGCCCGGGCCATCGCACAGGAGGTCAGAGAGGGCCGCGGGACCGAGAACGGGGGCGTCTATCTCGACATCTCACACCGCGAGCAGGAGTTCATCCAGGAGCGACTCCCGCGGATGTACGAGCGGTTCGCGGACCTGGGTGTCGACATGTCCGAGGGGCCCGTTGAGGTCGCCCCCACCTCCCACTACGGGATGGGCGGTGTCCGGGTCGACGACGAGGGCGAGACACGGGTCGACGGCCTGTACGCCATCGGCGAGACGATGGCCGGCGTTCACGGGGCCAACAGGCTCGGCGGGAACTCCCTGGCCGAGACCATCGCCTACGGAAAGGTGACCGGGCAGGCCGTCGCCGGGCGGCTCACCGACGGCAGTCAGCCCGAGTCCGGTCGGCTCCACGACCGGGCCCAGCACCACTTCGCCGACCTGACGCGGCTCGCCAACAGCGACGGGAGCCACGACCCCGAGGCGCTGCTCGACGAGGTTCGTGAGTTGCTCTGGGAACACGCCGGCCTGCTCCGCACCGAGGAGGGGCTGTCGGACGGTACGGCAAAGCTACAGGAGCTCCGTCGAAAGGCCGACGACCTCGCGGTCGGCGGCCCCACCAGCCGGTCGTTCGAGTACGCGATGGACCTCGGCTTCGGGCTTGTCGTCGCCGAGACGATCCTCCGGGGCGCGAGTAAGCGGACCGAGTCCCGCGGGGCACACGCCCGGACGGACTACCCCGAGGTCGACCCCGAGTTGAAGCGAAACATCGTCGCCGAGCGCGACAGTGTCGGCGGGATGCAGCTCACGACCGAGCCGGTCGGGACGCCGAGTGAGGCCGTTCAGGAGGCACTCGACGCCGGCCACGAGCTGGACTACCACCAACTGGAGTAACCCCGGGACACCGCTTCAGCGCCCTGGCGACACGGCACACGGGCGAGGCGGTCGAACCGACTCTCAGGGGACGCGAGCAAGAGCCACTGGCACGAAGATTGTGGAGCGAGGGAACCGACAGCTCCGGCTATGCGGTGCTGTGGTAGGACTGCTTTTTGACAATCTCGGTGGCGTGACAGCGCGGACAGGCGTACTCCGTCAGCTTCGTCGTCTCGTCGTTGTAGTTCATCCGCGTGCCACACTGAGGACATCGTGTCATACAGTTTTCTTGATCGGGGACATTATTAATCATTATGATTCTCGGAGGGAGACGCCCCCGTGGTCGTGGTGTGATGGCGGTCCTCACGGTAGACAGGGGATGCTCACAGAGCCCCGCAGTCTCGGCTACTGTGCGTGGCAGAGATTCGTGAACGCCGGCTCACCGTGTCGTGGCTGTCGGCGTCAGTGGTCCTGGACGTAGGCCATCGCCCGGTCGACGGCCCCCAGGCTTCCGAGATAGCCCGCGGCGACGGTCGTCTTCGCCGTCTTCGCCGCCTCGCCACGCAGCACCGTCGGGCCGACCTGTGCGACCGCCCCGTCGCCGACGCTGACGAGCCAGCCAAGCGACGTGTAGCCGTAGCGCGCCAGCCGTGGCTCGAAGCCGTCACCGCCGGTGCGGCGGTGGGCGGCCAGCCGCTCGATGTTGGTGGCGGCGACGTCGGCCTCTCGGACGGCGGTCTGTGCACTGGCCGGCACAGCCTCCCCGTCCTCGTCGACGACGCGGGCAGCGTCCCCGACGGCGAAGGTGCTGTCGCCAAGGCGGAGGTTCGCACGGACGACCGGGCGCTCGGCTAACGGCTCGCCGCCGGTGATCCCCCCGGTCCAGACCAGCTGGTCGAAGGCCACCTCATCGCCGCGTGCGAGGGCAACGGCGTCGTCGGCGACGCCCGTCACGGTCCGGCCGGTCCGGACGTCGACAGCCGTGTCGTCGAGTTCCTCGCGGACGGCTCGCCGGAACCGGTCGGGGAAGCTGGGCGCGACGGTCGGCTCCCGTTCGAGTAGCGTGACGGTGGCGTCACTGCCGCGCTCGTCGGCGAGGGCGGCGAGTTCCCCCGAGACCTGGACGCCGGAGAGCCCGGCGCCGGCGACGACGGTCCGGCCGTCGGCGGCACACACGTCGAGAAACCGCTCGCGGATCCGCTCGGCGTGTTCGAGTCGCTTGAGCGGTGTGGCGCTTGACTCGACCCCGGAGAGGCCGTAGAAGTTCGTCTCCGCGCCGAGCGCGACCGCGCCGACGTCGAACTCGAGGTCGCCGTCGGAGAGCACCGCACGGCCGGCGTCGGGGTCGAGGTCGGTGACACGGGCCTGTCGGTGGGTCGCACGGTCGAACAGCGCCTCGAAGGGGACGGTGAGTTCGTCGGCGACCCCGGGGTAACGGACCGCCCGGTGGACGAGGTGCTGGACGAGGTGGGTGTCACGCTCGTCGACGACGGTGAGTGAGACCGCCTCGGGGAGCCGGTCCTCGAGGTTTCGCGCGAGTGCAACGCCGGCGTACCCGGCGCCAAGGACGGCAACGTGCATACGACTACTGAGGGCTGGACGGACAAAGGGGCGCCGTCTCGTCGCGGCCGGTGCTCAGAACAGCGCCTCGCTCCCGTCGAGCACCCGCGCAGGCCCGCCGACCTCCCAGACGTGGGTGTCGACACCGCAGTCGGCGACGGCGGCCTCGACACGCTCGACGTGGTCGGCGGTGGTGTTGACGTAGACACTCGCCCCGGTGTCGACCGAGAAGTAGACCGGGAGCCCCTCCTCGCGAAGCTCACGAACCGTGTTGAACACCGCGATGGTCCGGGGCTGCCAGTAGACCCAGCCCGCGGGGCCGGTCATTGTCGCCGCCGCCAGTGACAGGGAGTCGTGTTCGGCGAGTTCGAAGACGCGGTCGAAGTCACCATCCCGGAGCGCGTCGCGCATGTCGACGACCTGGTCGTGGATGTGTGCGAGCCGGGCCTGGAACATGTGACTCTCTGCGGCCTCGCGGTGGGCCTGCTCGGTCTCCTTGTAGGCGGGGACCGTCGCCGCGACGACCCGGAGGCTGTCGGCAAACTCCGCCGGGACGTCGACCCGTTCGGCGCGACAGTCCTCGTCGTTCGCACCCGCATACAGGTGCGAAAAGGCGCCCGTCACCGCCCGTGCGGCCGAGGAGGAGCCCCGTCGGGCGACAGTCGAGACCTGCGGGCGGGTCATATCGAGCCCGGCGGCCTCGACGAGGGACATCGCGGCCGCGGCAAAGCCCGAGGAGGAGGAGCCAAAGCCGATGTTGGTCCGAAAGGAGTTCTCGGACTCGAAGCGGACGCGGTGGTCGATCTCGGCGAGATCACGCACCCGGTCGGCGACCGCTCGGATCCGCTCTGCCCCCCGGCCCTCGACGGGTTCGCCGTCGACGACGTAGCGGTCCGTCTCGCGGTCGGGCTCGAAGGCCGCCGTCGTGGTGGTGACGCTCGGGGCGGTACAGAGGCTGATCGAGTCGTGGTACGGGAACCGTAACTCCTCGTCGCGCATCCCGTGGTACTTTACGAGCCCCTGGATCGGGTGGGCGCAGGCGGTGGCCTTCAGGTCTGCCGACTCCGCGGGTCCGGTCATACCCGTAGGTTCCGGGGGCTCCACTTGGCAGTTGCGAACGCGCGGGCTGTGGTCACCCGGCGAGGCGTGTGAGGCCGAGCACGCCCGCCGGTGCGGGCGGCCGGTCAGACGATGGCCGAGGCGGCGGCGTTTGCCATCTCGGCGACCGGGCCAAAGGCCGGCAACAGGAGGACGGTCATCACCGCCGCAACCGCGATGGCGGCGTACAGCCCCGTCGGGTAGCCCTGGATCTCCAGGGTGCCGTCGGGTTCCTCCAGCCACATCGCCCGGACGACCCGGCTGTAGTAGTACAGCGAGAGGGCGCTGTTCACGACGAGTGCGACCGCGAGGAGTAGCACGCCCCCGTTGACCGAGGCCATCAGAAGGTAGAACTTCGAGAGAAAGCCCCCGCCGAAGGGGAGCCCCGCAAGCGAGAACAGAAACACCGTCATCGCCGCGCAGGCGAAGGGGGCCTGTTTTGCGAGGCCGTTGAAGTCCTCGAAGGTGCGGCCAACGTCCCAGTACTCGGTGAGCGCGATGAACAGGAACGCGCCGGTGTTCATGAAGCCGTAGACCAGCAGGTGGGCCATCCCGGAGCCGAGCACGAAGCTACGGTTGGCGTCGGTGGTCAGCGCCGCGACGGCGATGAGGACGTAGCCGGCGTGTCCGACCGAGGAGTACGCCAGCATCCGTTTGACGTTCTCCTGGGTCGCGGCGGCGAAGTTGCCGACGGTCATCGTCACGACCGCGAGCACCTGGAAGGCGAGCACCCAGTCGATGGTGCCTGCGACCGCGGTCTGGGGGAACGCCTCCACGAACACCCGGAACAGGAGGACGAAGCCGGCGGCCTTCGAGGCCGAGGAGAGAAAGGCCGAAATCGGCGAAGGGGCACCCTCGTACGCATCGGGCGCCCAGAAGTGAAAGGGCACGCTGGCAGTTTTGTACGCGAAGCCACCGGCCACAAAGAGGATCCCCAGCCCGAGAACCCCGGGCAGGGAGGTGTCCGCTGCGGCCGCGGCGACGTCAGCAAAGCCGAGACTCCCGCCGGCGGCAAAGACCAGCGAGATCCCGAAGGCAAAGACCGCAGAGGAGAGCGCGCCGATCAGGAAGTACTTGAGACCCGCCTCGACACTGCCGCGGTTGTGTTTGAGGGAGGCGACCAGCGCAAACGAGGGCAGACTCGCGAGTTCGAGACTGACGAAGGCCGTCGCCAGCGAGTTGGCGGAGGCCATCAGCGACATCCCCGTCGCCGCCAGCATGACCAGGCTGTAGTACTCGGCCTGGTAGGGGTGGTCGGCGAGGTAGTCGTAGCTGGCGAGGACAATCAGCACCACGACACTGCCCACGAGTGCGGTGAAGAACAGGCTCATCCCGTCGACGACGATGGCGTCGGCAAACAGCAGGACCGGGTCGGTCGGGGGCTGGCCGGTCCCCGCGAGGAGATACCAGCCGGTCACCGCAATCGAGGTGACTGTCCCGATAACGGCCATCACCGCGAGCAGGTTGCCGCTGTCCTCGTCGGGGTTGATACTGTCGACGACCAGCAACAGCAGCACGGTCAGCGCCAGGATAACCGTCGGGGCGATGGCGGTCCAGACCGGGAGTTGAACCATCAGACACCCCCTCCGAGGAGCGGGTCAACCGCGTCCTGTATCATCGCGTAGAACAGGTCCGGCGCGACCCCGAGTGTGATCACCAACACGAGCAAGACGGCAAGCGGCGCAACGTCGTGGACGGGTGCACGCCCGACCTCGTAGTCAGTCTCGAGGGAGTAGGAGCCAAACAGTGTGCGCTGCATCGCCCACAGCAGGTAGCCGGCGACGACGACGATGCCGAACATCGCGAGCGCCGTCAGCACCGTCGCGAAGGGGATCACGGTGGACTGGAAGGAGCCGATGAAGACCAGCACCTCCGCGGCAAAGCCGGACATCAGCGGCAGCCCCATGTAGCCAAAGGCCGCGGCCACGAAGATGCCGACCGTCCAGGGCATCCGGTCTGCCATCCCCGACATATCCCCGACCATCCGGGTGTGAGAGGCGTTGTAGATGACGCCGACCGACATGAACAGCAGCCCGGAGATGAGCCCGTGTGAGATCATCTGGAAGGTCGCCCCGCCCATGCCGTGGGGGGTGAAGGCAACCAGCCCCAGGACCACGTACCCCATCGAGGAGATCGAGGAGTAGGCGACGACCCGTTTCAGGTCCCGCTGTGCGAGTGCGAGCATGGCGCCGTAGATGACCGAGAGCACGCCGATCGCGGCGATCGGGAGCGCGAGGTCACGCGCCACATCCGCGAGCATGGTGAAGTTGAACCGCAGCAAGGCGTAGGTCCCCATCTTCAGCAGGACGCCGGCCAGCACGACCGACACCGGCGTTGGCGCCTCGACGTGGGCGTCGGGCAGCCAGGTGTGGAAGGGGACGACGGGCACCTTGACCGCGAAGCCGGCGAACATCGCGAGGAAGGCCCCGAGCTTCAGCGTCTCCGGCTGGACCCCTGCCAGGGCGCCGAGCTCATCCCCGCGCACACCCTGGGCAATGGCCGGGATATCGAGGCTGGTCAGTGAGTCACCCAGCCCGAAGACCAGCGCGAACAGGCCGATGAACATGATCAGGGAGGCGACGTTCGTGTAGACGAGGAACTTGATAGCGGCGTACTTCCGGCGTGGGCCGCCCCAGACCCCGATGAGGAAGTACATCGGGATGAGCACCCCCTCCCAGAAGACGAACCAGAGAAAAAAGTCCAGTGCGGTGAACACGCCGATGAGCGCGACCTCCAGCAGGAGCATGAGGCCGTAGAACTGTGACTCCCGGTCGTCGATGGGTGTCCAGGAGGAGACCAGTGCCAGGGTGGTGAGTATCGTTGTCAACACCAGCAGCGGGAGACTGATCCCGTCGACACCGACGTGCCAGTTCAGCCCGTAGCCCCCGACCTCGAACCACGTCACCGTGGTCTCGTAGGCCAGGTCACCGCCGAGCAGGGCGTTCCCGCTGCCGGCGAAGTTGGCGTACATAAAGAGGCTGCCGGCCAGCGGGATGAGACTCAGCCCCGTGGCCAGCTTCCCCGCATAGCGGTCGGGCGCGAAGATAACGGCAAAGGCACTCACGAGCGTGACCCCGATCAGCCCCTCGACCAGGACCATCAGAACCACCCCCCGGCGAGGGCGAAGACGAGCACCAACAGTGTCAGCCCGAGCGTGAGGAGAGCGGCGTAGTTGGTCACGATACCGGTCTGGATCTCCCGGAACCGGTCACCCGAGAGCAGGCTGACGCTCGAGATGCCGTTGACGACGCCGTCGACGATGCCCTGGTCGAACGTGTCCGCCACGCGGGCGACGGGGGCGGTCACACTCATCGCGAGCCACACCTGGAACTCGTCGAGATAGTAGTTGTTCATGAGTGTCGTCCGGACAGAGCCGAGTTTCAGCATGTGCGGGTCGGGGTCCGCGCCGCCGTAGAGCCGGTAGGCCAGCCCGACACCGACCAGTGCAAGCCCGAGTGAGACCGCGGCCGGTGCGAGCGGACCGCCCGGGAGTTCGGCGGCGGTGTACCCGGCAAAGTCGTGGAGCAGCTCCTCGTAGTGTTCGCCGTTGAGCCCCTCGGCGCCGTGGAACAGCCACTCGTGGAGGAAGAGATTGGACTCCCCGATGATCTTCTTCACTGCGCCGAGGTTGATGACGCCGACAACAGTCGCAAGCACGCCCAGCACCGCCAGCGGCAGCTTCACGTTCCAGCGCACCGGCTCGGGGTCCTCGGCGGTGTCGGTCCGGGCGTCGCCGTGGAAGGTCAACAGGACCATCCGGAAGGTGTAGAGGGCGGTAAAGACCACCGCGAGCAGCCCGAAGGCGTACCCCAGGAGCAACAGTGTCCCGCCGGTGCTTCCGAGCCCGTGGATCAGTGTCTCGAAGAGCACCTCGTCTTTCGACCAGAAGCCGGCGAAGGGAAAGACCCCGGCGAGCGCCAGTGAGCCCGCCAGGAAGGTGGCGTACGTGACCGGCATCCGGTCTTTCAGGCCGCCCATGTCCCACATGTTCTCGTTGTGGTGCATGGCGATGATCACCGACCCCGCACCCAGGAACAGCAGGGCCTTGAACGCGGCGTGGGTGGTCAGGTGGAAGACTGCGGCGACGTACCCACCGCCACCCAGCGCGAGCATCATGTAGCCGTACTGTGAGATGGTGGAGTAGGCGAGCACCTGCTTGAGTTCCTGTTTGACGAGTGCCATCGTCGCCGCAAAGAGGGCGGTGAACCCGCCGACGAGCGCGATGATGCCGAGCGCGGTCGGCGAGAGCGCGTAGAAGCCGTACATCCGGGCGACCAGGTAGACACCGGCCGCGACCATCGTCGCCGCGTGGATGAGCGCGGAGACCGGCGTCGGGCCCTCCATGGCGTCGGGCAGCCAGGTGTGCAGCGGGAACTGGGCGGACTTGCCGATGACCCCGCCCAGCACCAGCAGGCCAACGACCGTGAACCACTGGGAGGCGCTGAGGCCGACGACACCCAGCCAGTCACTCACAACGCCGGGCACGGCCGCCTCGGAGCCGGGCATGGCGTGTTCGGCCATCGCGATGAACGACTCCTCGCCGACGAAGGCGGTGGTGCCGAAGGTGGCGAAGACGGCGACCACGCCGATGAGGAAGAAGTAGTCACCGAAGCGGGTGACCAGAAACGCCTTTTTCGCGGCGCTAGAGGGGGCGTCGTCGCGGAACCAGAAGCCGATCAGCAGGAACGAACAGAGCCCGACGAGCTCGAAGAACATGAAGCTCATCAGGAGGTTGTCGCTGAAGACGAAGGCGAGCATCGAGAACGTGAACAGGCCCAGACCGGCGTAGTACCGGGGCAGACCGGTCTCGCCCTCGTCGTTCATGTAGCCAAGCGAGAACACGTGGACGAGCAGGGAGATGAGCGAGACGATAACCAGCATGAGCGCCGAGAGCTGGTCGATAAAGATACCAAAGGAGAGGTCGACACTCGCGACCCCATCGGCGCCGGCGACAAAGGTGTACAGCGTCTGTTGGTGTGGGTCGGCCCCGAGCGCGATGGTCACCAGCATCCACAGCGAGAGGACCAGCGAGCCGCCGGTGGCGGCGATGCCGGCGATGGCGCCGCGCTTTGGCAGATACCGCCCGCCGAACAGCGCGAGGGCAAACGCCGCGAGCGGGAGGACCGCGATGGCCGGCGCGTAGTCAAAGACCGCCATGTTACCGCCTCATCGTGACAGGTCCGGTCACGTCGATATCGCCGAAGTTGCGGTACAGGACGAGGATGATACCGATCCCGACGGCCACCTCGGCGGCGGCGAGCCCCATCACGAACAGGCTGAACACCTGTCCGGTCACGTTTCCGTAGTAAAACGAGAACGCCACGAAGTTGATGTTGGCGGCGTTGAGCATGAGCTCGACGGACATCAGAAACATCAGCGCGTTACTGCGGGTGAGCACGCCGAACAGCCCCGCACAGAAGACCCCCGCCGAGAGCAGGAGATAGAACTGGGGCTGGATCGCCATCTACTCCTCACCCCCGTCGTCGCGCTCGGCGAGCATCAGCGAGCCGTCGAGTGCCGCGTCGAGGGCAATGGCGATGATCAGGAAGACGGCCAGAAAGCCCTCGCCGACGATGACGTCCTCGGCAGTGATGTCGAACATGGCAAAGCCGATGCTCTTGACGACACTGATATCGGCCGGGAAGCCACTCGGCTGTTCGAACTGTGCGGTCAGGAAGACCGCGGCCATCAGCCCGAAGAGCGCGACGGCCGCGACCCCGGTGACGACACCCCGGTTGAAGTCGGCCAGCCGCGGGCGGGTCGTCATGAGGTTGCCTCCGCGTCGACACCCTGCTCGCGGGTGAGCATCACCGCAAACGCGATCAGGATGAGCACACCACCGATGTACACCAGGACCTGCATCGCGGCGACGAATCCGGCGTTGAGCATGACGTAGTGGACTGCGACACTCACCAGCGCCACCCCAAGGAGCAGTGCCGCGTGCCAGATGTCCCGCACCAGGACCACGCCGACGCTACTCCCCAGGGTCACGGCGGCGAACAGCGCAAACGCGATTGCCTCCAGCGATACGAGCGTAGCCATACTCGGACTTCTATGCGGGGCACTTTTCAAGATTCCTTTTTTGCTTTCCCGTGTGAGCCCCAGGACGACGGGGTGGTCCCGGGCTAGCCCCGGCCTCGGTGCGGGGGTGAGGGACCGTGAGCCATTTTTCCCCACAGCCCACAGACGGTGTATGCACGATTTCGTCGTGGTGGGTGCCGGCCCCGCCGGTTCGCGGTTTGCCCGTCGGGCCGCCGAGGCCGGTCACGACGTCGTCGCCTTCGAGCAGGGTGAGGTCGGGGAACCCCTGGCCTGCTCGGGCCACGTCAGCACGGACATCTGGGACTTTACCCCGGAAGGCGCCCGTGAACGGCTCCTCCAGAACGAGGTCTACGGCGCCCGGTTTTACACCGGCGGCCCCGACAGCGACGCCTATCGGTTTCACAAGGAGTCGGTCATCTCGAACGTCATCGACAGGGTGGGACTCGACCGCACGCTGGCGGACGCGGCGCGCGCGGCAGGCGCTGACGTCCGGGAGGGTCACACCGTCGTCGGGGTCAGCGAGGACCGCGACGGCGTCACCGTCGAGGTGCGCGGCCCGGACGGGGTGGCGACCCACCGCGGCCGGATGGTCGCCGGCTGTGACGGGCCCACCTCCCGGGTGCGTCGGGAGCTCGGCCTGCCCGAACCCGACGAGCTGTTGCACGGGGTGCTCGGGTTCACCGAGGAGCCGGACAGCGAGGACTTCGTCGACGTCCACCTGACCGTTCCGCAGTTTTTCGCGTGGCGGATCCCCCGTGGGGACGCCGGTGCGGAGTACGGCCTCGGTGTGGCCGCGGACAGTGCCGACGCCCGCGAGCGGTTCGAGGCGTTCACCGAGGCCTACGGCGTCGAGACCGAGCGCCGGTGTTCGGGGCTGATCCCCGTTGGCCCGCCCTCGCGGGTGACCGGCCGGCGGTCGCTGCTGATTGGGGACGCCGCCGCACAGACAAAGCCCTTCACCGGCGGCGGGATCCGGTACGGGATGACCGCCGCGGACCACGCCGCCCGCGTGGTCGACCCGACGGACCCCGGGACGCTGGGGGACTACGAGCGGGCCTGGCGGGCGGACCTGCGCCAGGAGATCCGGCTGGGTCACGCCGTCCGGGCGGGCTACTCACTGCCCGAGCCCCTCCAGCGGGCCGGGATGGCGCTGTTCGAGGGGGAGATCGGCGTCCACATGGACCGGCCCACCTCGCTGTTCTCCCGGGAGCAACTCGCAGCGCTGCTTCGGTAACCACCGCTGCCGTTGTCCCCCACGGTGTGGCCCTGGTCGGCCCGATTGCTCGGACGGGCGCGGCCGTCCTCCCCGTGTGGACGGTCGGCTCGGCCGACAGGACGACACGCCTGTGACTATCTCCCGGAGTGGGGTGCGCCGGTCGCCGGAGACACCTATCGTGCTGGTATCGCGCCCGCGGCGTATCCGGTGTCGGCGAGGGGCTGCGTTAGCCCGAATGGCCGCTCAGCCCCGCGACGACAGCGTAGGCTCCGAAGGTCGCAACGAGTGTCCCCGAAAGCTGTGTGCCGAGCGTCGCCAGAAATCCAACGTCGTACACCAGCGGCGCAAGCATGTACCACCCGCCGTGAATCGTTGTGAGGACAGCCGGCGGGAGACTCACCTGGCCGTCGCGCTCGAGCAACTGGACGTTCCGGCCGGCGAAGATGAGCCCGAGCAGCCCGCTCGCAACCAGACTGCCGGTGAACGCCGCCGACGCACCCGCCGCCGGCGCGGTGACGGTCGCGCCGAGACAGCCAGCGAGCGCAAGGAGACCGCACGCTTTGAGAAACCGCGATGAACTGTTGGACACGGCTGTGGTTGGACGGCCGCCACTAAAATCCGAGGGACTACCCCTCGTAGTCACTCACCTTCACGAGCTGTTTGCCGATGTTCTCCCCGTCGAACAGCCCGATGAAAGCTTCGGGGGCGTTCGCCAGGCCCTCGGTGACCGTCTCGCGGTACTGTATCTCGCCGGACCCGACCCACTCGCCGAGTTGGGCGACCGACTGGTCGAAGCGTTCACTGAAGTCACTGATCAGAAACCCCTCGACCGTGGCGCGGCTCTGGATGAGCGTCGTCAGCTTCCGCGGGCCTGTCGGGGCCTCCGTCGCGTTGTAAAGCGCGATCTGTCCGCAGACACCGACCCTGGCGTCGACGTTCAACCGCGGGAAGACCGCGTCGGTGATCTCCCCGCCGACGTTGTCGAAGTAGGCGTCGACACCCCCGGGTGCAGCGTCGTCCAGGGCGGCACCGTAGTCGTCTGTCGTCTTGTAGTTGATCCCGACGTCGAAGCCGACCTCCTCGATGAACGCGACCTTCTCGTCCGAGCCCGCAAAGCCGACGACACGGGCGCCGTTCAGCTTGGCGATCTGCCCCGCCACCGACCCGACGGCGCCAGCGGCTCCCGTGACCACGAACGTCTCGCCGGCCTGTGGCTGGGTCACGTCCTGGACCCCGAAGTACGCCGTGTTGCCGGGCATCCCGAGCACGCCCAGATACGTCGAAAGCGGTGCGCGGTCGGGGTCGACCTCGGTGAGCGCGGTGCCGGGTGCGGTGGCGTAGTCGGCCCACTGGAGGTCCCCCGTGACGGTGTCACCGGGCTCGAAGCCCGCACCCTTGCTCTCGACCACCTCGCCGACGACGCCGGCCTGGAGCGGGTCACCGACGTCCCAGGAGTCGGCGTAGGAGTCGGCCGCCCGCATCCGGCCGCGCATGTACGGGTCGACGGACATGTACCGCGTTCGAACGAGTACCTCCCCCGGGCCCGGCTCGGGGACCGGCCGTTCGGCCAACTCGAAGGTGTCCTCGTCGGGTCGCCCGGTCGGTCGCTCGGCCAACAGGAAGACGCGGTTCGTGTCTGTGTCTGCCATACGCTCGGGTTCGACGGGGCCTCACAAGGTCGTTCCGGTCGCGACACCGCGGCCGGGCGTGGTTCGTAACCCTTTTTTCCGCACTGTTCGACTCACCGAGTGCGCCGCCTTAGCTCAGACTGGGAGAGCACTCGACTGAAGATCGAGCTGTCCCCCGTTCAAATCGGGGAGGCGGCATGATTTTTCCGCGAATCGTACCCACGGGAGCCGAGTGGAAGCTCGACAGCGGGTGTCGCCGTTCGGCAGGCTGCAACGGCTGACTACGGTTCTCGGAGATACTCGCTGACCTCCTCGACCGGCCGGACGTCACCGTACTTTGCGTTGATGTCGAAGAGGTTGGCCTCGTGTGGGTCGGCGGCGCGGTCACCGACCGCGGCTTCCGGGACGATTGTGCGGTATCCGTGTGAACAGGCGTCCACGGCCGTTGCCCGGATACACCCGCTCGTGGTGCAGCCGGCAACGACCACGGTGTCGACACCCATCGCGGTCAGCAGCGAATCTAGCTCCGTCTCGTGGTAGGCGCTGGCCTGGCGCTTGTCGAGGCGGTGGTCGCGGTCGTCGGTGTGGAGTCTCGGGTCGAGGTCGACCCACCGACTGCCGGCGCGGAGTGTCGACAGGCTCGGGACCTTCTCGGCCCAGACCCCCATGTCGCGTGCGTCGTCGTGGGTGGTCACGATCCGGGTGCAGACGACCGGGGCGTCACCGCTGTGGGCCGCGTCGATGAGGTCGTTCGTCTGTGAGACGACGCCGGTCAGGTCCCCGCCGAGCGGGTTCTCCGGGTCGGTAAAGCCGGTTTGCAGGTCGACCACCAGCAGCGCCGGCTCGTCGCCGTATCCGACCTGGCTATCCATCTCCGCTTGCTCGTAGATTGTCTCTCTGTCTGCCATCGTGGAGCGTGGAACGGTCTGTGCTGATTCTCGTGTCGGTGCTGTGGGGCTGTGACGGCGACGAGGCGTGCGGTCGTGTCGGGCCCGCGGTCTCGCTCGGTCGCTCAGTCCCAGTCCGGGAGTTCGCGCTCGAGGAACCTGCCGTGGCCGGGTTCACCGACCACCGCACCGCGCTCGGCGACCAGTTCCCCCCGCACGAACGTCTTTGTCGGGCGTCCCGTCACCTCGCGTCCCTCGTAGATGCTGAAGTCGGCGTTGCCGACGTTGTCCGCCGCGGTGATCGTGTACGACTCCGCGGGGTCGAGGAGGACGATGTCGGCGTCGGTCCCCGGGTCGAGTGTCCCCTTGCGTGGCATCCCGAACGTGCGTGCGGGCTCGCTACACAGGGCACTCACGACGAACGAGGGGTCGTACCCTCGGTTGTTCACCGCCTCGTCGTAGAACACCGGGAGATTCGCCTGGAGCCCGTTGGCGCCGGGGCTGATCTCCCACCACGCGCCGCTCTCTTTCTCCTCGCGGGTGTAGGCACAGTGGTCGGTCGAGACGACACTGAGCACCCCATTCTCGAGCTGTTCGAACATCGCCTCGATGTCGTCGGGCGCCCGGATCGGCGGCTGGATGACCGGCAGGTTCCCCTGCTCGTCGTACACCGACTCGTCGAGGACGGTGTAGTGGGTGCAGGTCTCCGCTCTGACGAGCTCACTGCCGTGTTCGTCCTGGAACTGTTCGAGGACATCCGCGGATTTCCGGCAGGTCGTGTGGATCCCGTAGTACTGCATCCCCGCCTCGGTCGCCATCCGGACGGCGTCCTCGGCCGCCATCGCCTCGGTGTAGTCCGGGCGCGACTCCGGGAACCACTTTGCCTCGGATCTCCCCGCCGCTTTGAACTGGTCGACCAGTTCGTTACACACCGACGTGTCCTCGGTGTGGAAGACGCCGACACCGCCGGTGTCTGCGAGCCGCTTCATCACCCGGTTCATGAACCCGTTGCCGAGCCCGATCTCGTAGGCGGTGAACATCTTGAACGAGGGGACACCGGCCTCGATTATCTCGGGGATCTCCTCGAGGATAGCCGGGTCCTCGCGGGTGATAGCCCCGTGAAGCCCGTAGTCGACCAGCGCGTCCTCGCCTTTCTCCTGCTTTCGCTCGATCCCCTCGAGCAGCGTCCCCTCCGAGTCGAACGGGCTCATATCGCCGAGCCACGCCTGCCACGCAAAGTCGATGTAGGTCGTCGTTCCCCCGACGGCAGCCGCGCCGGTTGCGGTCTCGTAGGTATCCCCAGAAAACTGGTCGTCGATGTGGACGTGGACATCGACGACCCCGGGCATGACGAGCTGGCCGGAGGCGTCGACGGTTTCGGCGGCGTCGGGAAGGGTCGACTCGGCACCGACGGCCACGATCTCGCCGTCGTCGACCCCGATAGCGGCGTCGAACTGTCCGGTCTCGGTGACGAGTGTCCCTCCCGTGATGGCGGTGTCGATTGTCACAGCCAGTCAGTAGCACCCGGCGGTCTTAAACATTGGAGGCGGTGACAGTATGTGCACGAGCCGGTCGTCCGCCCCCGAGGGCCAGGGATTTGTACCAGGGGCGGGTCGATGCTGGTATGGACGAAACACAGGTCGAGGAGTTGACAACGGAAGCGGAGTTCGCCGAGGCGTACCCGGTGATGGAGCAGCTCCGGCCGATGCCCGAGGCGACGTATCTCGACATCCTCGACCGCCGGCTGGCGGACGGATACCGGCTGTTTGCGCTCCGGAGTGCCGGGCAGATCCGGGCGCTGGCAGGCCTCTCCGTCGAGACGAACTTCGACCACGGCAAGCACGTCTGGGTACACGACCTG
>ERZ1034569.155-NODE-155-length-25426-cov-19.842261_pt1 | contig 25426 bp, 26 predicted proteins | sample MGYA00520706_ERZ1034569 | MGnify/ENA primary metagenome ERZ1034569 (study PRJEB33760, sample SAMEA4777722) | hypersaline lake metagenome | biome: hypersaline environment; feature: brines | place: Spain | collected 2014-08 | depth 0 m ...
CCATCTGGCCGTCCGGGACGGCGTCGATCCCGCCGCGGATCGCCTCGCCGACGTAGGCCGCGTGGTTGAGCGTCAGCCCGATCACCGCCGCCGGCACCGCCCAGTTTTGAATCGGAAACTCCCCGGTGGCCCACAACCGCGGCACACCGAAGAAGATCACGAACAACTGGAACAACAACGGCGTCCCGCGGAAGAACTCCACGTACCCCTTCGCGATCCGGCCCGTGACCGGCGAGGTGGAGATTCGCCCCAGCCCGACCAACACCCCCGCAGAGACGGACAACAGGCTGGAGACGACGACGATCTGGACCACCAACAGGAACGCCTCCGCGAACCGCCCGGCGATCAACGGCGAGCCGAGCAGTCGGTAGTCCACCTGCGTCGAGAGAATCCAGACGATCAGCCCGCCGACCGCGAGCACGAACCCGCCGGCGGCGATCTCGCCGACTCGCTTGACCAACCGATCCCGCATCATCACGCTGTCGGCGCCCGACTCGGAGTCTGTCTGTGTTGCCATGTGCGTGTCTCGTGTCGTTCTCGCAGTCGTTCGTCTCTCTGCGGGCGTCAGCCGTCGAAGTACTCGTTGTAGATCTCGTCGTAGGTGCCGTCTTCCCGGATCGCCGCGAGCGCGTCGTTGACCTCCTGACGGAACTCGTCGTCGTCTTGTCGGAACGCGATCCCGTACTCCTCGATGGTGAGGGTGAGGTAGTCGGGTGCGTTCTCCCGGTCGGCGGCGACGCCGTCACCCTCCAGAAACACCACGCCGTCGTTCTCGGCCGCGAAAGAGGCGCTCACGGTGTTGTCGTTGATCACCGCCGACACCTGGTTGTTGAGCAATGCGTCGAACGCGCCGGTGATCTGGTCGTAGCTCTGGATGGTCAACTCGCCGTCGAAGTCGGATTTGAGATCCTCGGCGGCCGCCTCCCCGGTCGTCCCGCGTTGGACGCCGACCGTCTCACCCTGGAGGTCGTCCAACTGGGAGATGTTGTCGTCGTCGAGGATCAACACCGTCTGGAACGCGGTGAAGTACGGGTCCGAGAAGTCGACGGACTCCGCCCGCGTCTCGTTGATCGTCATCGCGCTCATGATCACCCGGAAGTTGGCGTTGTTCAGCGCCGGGATGATCCCGTCGAAACTGGTCTCCTGGAACTCGTAGTCCATCCCCATCTCGTCGCCGAAGACGGCCGCCGCGATTTCGACATCGAACCCGATCAGCTCCCCCGCCTCGTTGCGGTACTCGAACGGCTCGTAGGGGATGTCCGATCCGATACTGATCGTCTCTTCGCCCCCACCGCCACCGCTCGCACAGCCGGCCAACGCCGCGACGCTGCCTGCGCCCAGCGCCGCGACGTACTGCCGACGGCTCGTGGTTTGTCTGTCTGACACACACACAGCGTCGGCTGAAGGCCGTTTGAACGTTTCGCCCGCAGAACCCGGCGTCTGGCAACATTTGTACTGAACGAGTGGTGAGACTGCCGACCGCGTCGCTCGTCGCGTTGTGTCAGGAAAGTGGGTTGGGGCAGATTGTGAACCACGGTCGCTCTGCTCGCTCTCGCTTGCGCCGCTCTCTCGTTCAAATCTGCCGAGCAACAATCACGGCGGCGCGGTTCCTCACAGCACTCCCTATCGGTCGTGCTGTTCGTCACAGTGCGCCGCCGAGAAGTGGGTTGGGGCAGATTGTGAACCACGGTCGTTCCGCTCACTCCGTTCACTCCACTCCCTGGTTCAAATCTTCGTACAACAACTTTCCTGACACGGCTCCTCGCGACGCTCCCTCTGGTCGCGTCGCTCGTCGCGTTGTGTCAGGAAAGTGGGTTGGAGCAGATTATGAACCACGGTCGTTCTGCTCGCTCTCGCTCGCGCCGCTCTCTCGTTCAAATCTGCCGAGCAACAATCACGGCGGCGCGGTTCCTCACAGCACTCCCTATCGGTCGTGCTGTTCGTCACAGTGCGCCGCCGAGAAGTGGGTTGGGGCAGATTGTGAACCACGGTCGTTCCGCTCACTCCGTTCACTCCACTCCCTGGTTCAAATCTTCATACAACAACTTCCCTGACACGGCTCCTCGCGACGCTCCCTCCGGTCGCGTCGCTCGTCGCGTTGTGTCAGGAAAGTGGGTTGGGGCAGATTTGAACTGCCGGCCTCCTCCATGTCAAGGAGGTGTCATAACCGGACTAGACTACCAACCCTCATCGCATCCATCAGTTTCGCGGAGACACACTTGAACCCGTCGATTGCAGACGGCGTCGGGGTGAGAGTGCCACACACCCACTGAGACGGCGGTCACTCACCGCGTCGCCCGTCGTCGACTGCGGCCACTGCGGGGTCGTCGGTCGCCGTCTCGATGTCGAACTGGTCGGTCAGTTCGTCGAGTTCCTGGGCGCGATTCGCCAGTCGCTCGATCTCGGTGCCGACCGACGACAACGACGCCGACTGTTGGTCGGCGGCCGTCGACACCCGCTCTGCCTCCGTCGCGGTCTGTTCGGCGACGCTGGCTACGTCCTCGGCCATCGCGGCGACGGTCTCGGTCGTGTCCGCCTGCTTGTCGGTGGTGGTCGCGATGGACTGAATCCCGTCGTCGACCGTCTCCACCCGTTCGACCACCGTCTCCAACGCGTCGAACCCTTCGACGACCCGTTCGCGGCCGGTCTCGATCCGTTCGCGGGTCTCGACCACGTCCGCGACCGCGGCGTCCGTCGACGCCTCCACGTCTGCGATCAGCCCGGCGATCCGGTCGGTCGCCGCCTGCGTCTCCGTCGCCAACGACTTCACCTCCTCGGCGATCACCGCGAACCCGTCGCTCCCCTCCCCGCTCGCGCGGGCGGCCTCGATGGAGGCGTTCAACGCCAACGTGTTCGTCTGTGCGGCCACGTCGTCGATCAGTTCGACGATCTCGCCGATCTGGCTCACGTCCTCGGCCAGCGTCCGGATCGCCGTCTCCGTCGTCTCCGTCTGTTCGACGACCGCGTCCATCTCCGCAAGCGCGGTCTCGGCGCGGTCTGCACCCTCCTGACCGCGTTCGGTCGCCGCACGCGACTGGGCGGCGATCTCGTCGGTCGTCGCCGTCACCTCTTCGACGGTCGCGGACAACGACGACAGCTCGTCGCTCACGGTCGCGAGGTCCGACGACTGCTGGGTGGCGCCGGCGGAGATTCCCTCGACGGCGTCGGCCACCTCCGCCGCCGCCGTCTCCACCTCGCTGACCCCGTCATCGGCATCTGCGCTCCGCTCGGCGACCGCCGCAGCCACGGACTCCACCTGCCCGACCGTCTCTGCGAGCCGTTCGAGCGCGTCGTTGACCGCGGCCGCGACCTCCCGCATCGCCTCGTCGTCGGCGTCTGTCGCCAACCGCACCCGCAGGTCCCCGTCTGCGACCGCAGACAGCCGGTCGGCGTACGCCGCCGCGCGCGACTCCAACCGCTCGGAGCGTCGCTGTGACTCCTCGCGGGCGGCCGCTGCCCGTTCACGAGCCGCCTCCGCCTCGTCGAGACTCTCCTCCAGAGAGGTGGCCATCCGTTCGAAGGCGTCGAACAACACCCCGATCTCGTCCGGGCGCGTCACCGCAAACGAGAGGTCGTACTCCCCGTCGTCGACAGACCTGACCCCGTCCGTTGTCCGGATCACGACCCAGTACATCTCACAGTACGCCAGAAACCCGGTGAGGATCGTCGCGACAGAGAAGATCACCGCCGCGGTCAACACGTCTTCGACGAAGACGACTGTCGCCGCCGGCGCGCCGACGACAACGACGGACGCCAACACCAGCAGTCTGACGGCGAAGTTCCGCCGGATCACTGCCGGGTAGTACTGTTCGAGTGTGACCGCAAACTCACCGATCGTCATGAGAATCCCGGCGGCGAGCCCGCCGCCGCCAGATGTCGTTCGTTCGTGTGTCTCTGTCACCTGTGTGCCTCGTAGCCGCTCACTCGCAGTAGGCAAGCAAACAACTGACGGTTCCGACGAGTCGCAGCCCGCCGCGACGATCCGTCGACTGTCACGACGAGTCACCGACGGCTCCGGCACCGCCCGCCCGTGTGACCCACAGTTTTAGGTCGACTCCGGCCGATACGTACACGGATGCCGATCCAGAAACGCTGGAGCAAGGCGAGCGTCGACCGCGTCGAGGAACGCGTCCCGGTCGGAAAGGGTGTGTACGAACTGAAGTCGTTCGGCGAACTCGTCTTCGTCGGCTACAGCCGGTTCCTCCGGCGCGATCTCGCTCGGGCCGTCGAGCGCCAGACGCCGAACTACTTCCGGTTCCAGACCGTCGAGTTCCCCGCCGAGGCCCGCCGGGTCGCCCGACAACACTACGACCGGTTCGTCGAGACGGAGGGTGAGCCGCCACGTTGGAACGCACAGCCGCCGTAACGCACACACGACACTCACACGGGCTACTGCACGAACTATTCGGCCGCCCGCGGGAGCGTCAACTCGACGACAGTGCCACGCGGCTCGTTGTCGGCGAGCCGCACGTCTCCGCCGTACTGGTCGACGAGCGTCTCCACCAGATACAGCCCCATCCCGCTTCCTTCCCCGACCTCCGGCTCGAACACCCGTTGTTTCCGGCGGTCGTCGATCCCCGGCCCGTCGTCGGCGACGCGGAGCCGAACCCACTCCTCGTCTCGCTCGGCCGTGATGACGACGGACGCCGTCTCGCGGTCGTGGTGGTGGACAGCGTTCGACAACAGGTTCTCGACGACCGCCGACAGCAGTTCGTCGGCACGGACTCGCAGCTGTGGGTCGACGGCCACCTCGACCGACAGCCCGTCGTGACTCTGTTCGGCCACGGTCGCCTGTTCGGTGGCGACCGACGCCAACGCCACCGGCTCCCACTCACGGTCCTCGCCGAGCGCCTCGACCGCAAGTTGGACATCCGACAGCAGCTCCGTGATCGCCTGCAGTTGGCCGTCGATAGCCGTCTCGTGTGTGTCGTCGACGGCCTCGACGGCCTCGTCGTCGAGTTCGGCCAACAACAGTTCCAGCCGGCCGCCGATCACGTTCACCCGGTTGCGGACGTTGTGTCTGACCAACGAGTGGAGCGTGACGAGCCGTTCCCGGGACCCGGCCGGTTCGCGGGCGACCCACCCCCCGTCGCCGACCGCCTCCGGCAGGAACGTCTGTCCGTCCGTCCGACCGACCGGCACAGACGGGAGCCACAACGCCGTCGCCACCACCCCGACCAGCGCGCCGTCCGTGCCGGTCGCGACCAACAGAAACAGTGTGGTCTCGAACGGCGGCACCCCTCCGAGCAACGGCGGGACGACGACAGCCGCGGTCGTCACTGCCACCGCCCCGGCGGCCGCGGCGCCGACACCCACCTGCCAGACCGCAGTCGGTGTAAACGCGTCCGTCGAGAGCCAGTAGCCCACCGCGACGTGTGTGGCCGCCGTCACGCCGAGCAACGGCACTGTCGCCGGCACTGCCGCCGTCGCGACTGTCGCGAGTTCGACCAGACAGTACGCGGCCGTCGCCACGCCGACTGCGACGAACGACCCCGGTGTCACGAACCCGTGATCTCTCGTCTGTCCCGAGAGCCTCATGCTGCCTTACTACATATGTCGGGTTAAAATATATCTTCCGGGGCATGATAAGCCACGTGATCAAATTTTGTGTGATGGCTAACTGTATCAGCCGTCCGTCTCGGTCAATCTGTTCGACGGGCCACGAGCCGCGGGTCACTCCTCGCGTTGTTCCGACAACGTTTCCCAGACCTCGGCACAGCCACAGCCGGCGTCGACCCCATCGAGGTGGCTGTCTTCGCGCTCCGCCGTCGTCTCGTCTGTGTCGGTGGTCGTCTCGTCCGTGTCGATACTCTCGTCGACTCCGGCGTCGACATCTGCGTCGGGCGCGGTGTCGACATCGGCGTCGGGCACAGTGTCGATTTCGGAGTCCGCGTCGGCACCCCCAGCCGGGGTCTCGTCGGCGTGTGTCTCGCTCACTGTCCCAAATCCCCCTGTTCTCCCGGTTCGAACAGCTCCGGGGCGACATCTGCGGACGTGTGCTCTGTCGGTGTCTCGTTCACAGACGACCCCCAGAACCCCGACGAGTATCAAGCCACGGGCGACGCGGAATCTGGCCGTAACAACCCGGAACCAGCAACAGTTGCTGGTTTTCGGGATCGCGTTTCGGCGGGTGAACCCACCGACGGCAGTCGAAAACCGGGGTCGTGACGTGTCACCGCTCGCACCGTCGCTTGCAGCCACCGGACAGCTAAAGAGCCGGGAGCACCGTCGTGTGAGCTGTGACGGCGCCACTCCGCGTGTTGGACGACGGTGCGTGGCTCTCCGTGTCGGACAGCCGCGCCGTCGGCGTCGGCGAACTGTGGCGGCTCAGCGGTTTCTGTGAGTGTGAACAGGCCGACTTCGTCGTCGAAGGGTTCACCGGAACCGGCGTCGACGGCCGCACCGTGGAGGTGCGTGCGTACGGCACCTGCATCGTCTGCAACGAGGAGGGCCCGACCGACTGGCTCCCAGTGGGCCGGCTGGTCGACACGGACACACCCCGCCGGACAGACGGCGAACGCGGCGTCTTCCACAAGCTCGCCAACTCCGCGCCCGCCGCCGGCGCCGGGTCGCGCGGTGCGACCGAACAACCGGCAACAAGATCCGGCTCGTCGGAGAACCTGTAACGATTAGTTGGGGCTATCGGCTTTAGGAGGGTCCGCCCGTGGGCCTCTGTATGCCAACCGATGTGGAGGAGTGGAAGTCCGAGGTGTACGGACAGGAGATCCGCGATCACCTGATGGAGTTCGCCGAGGAGGGGTGGGAGTCGATCCCGGACGACGAACACGACGCCTGGTTCGAGCGGTTCAAGTGGTGGGGGTTGTACCACCAGCGCGCCGGCCAGGAGAGCTACTTCATGATGCGGATCGGCACGCCCAACGGCGTGTTGGAGCCGGGGCAGTTGGAGGTCGTCGGCGAGGTCGCCAACGAGTACGCCCGCGGCCCCGCAGAGAACCCGGAGTTCGGTGCCGCCTACGCCGACTTCACGACCCGCCAGTCGATCCAGCTCCACTGGATTCGGTTGGAGGACGTGCCCGAGGTGTTCGACAAGCTGGAGTCGAACGGGCTGACCACCCAACAGGCGTGTGGTGACTCCTGGCGCAACATCGTCGGCTGTCCCGTCGCCGGGAAGGACGCCAACGAGGTCGTCGACGCCCTACCGGTCGCGGAGAACCTCAACGAGACGTTCAAAGGCGACGAGGACCATTCGAACCTCCCGCGCAAGTGGAAGGTGTCCGTTACCGGCTGCCGGGAGGGGTGTGGCCAGGGTGACATCAACGACCTCGCGCTCGAACCCGCAGAGAAAAACGGCCGGATGGGGTTCAACGTCCGTGTCGGCGGTGGGCTCGCGCGCAACGAGCCGCGGCTCGCCCGCGGGCTGGACGTGTTCGTCGAGCCCGACCAGGCCGAGGCGGTGTCGGGTGGGCTGTCGGCGTTGTTCCGGGAGTACGGCGACCGGGAGAACCGCTACAACGCCCGGATGAAGTTCCTCGTCGACGAGTGGGGCGCACAGGAGGTGCGCGAGACGCTCCAAGAGGAGTTCGTTGACTTCGAACTCGAACGGGCGGGTGAGGACCTGCGCGACCAGTACACGTACAACGCCGGCACCGGGCCGGCCGCCGGCAGCCACGACCACGCGGACGGTGCGGCCGCCGACGGCGGGGTCGCCGCTCAGTACCCCGGCGGGGACCACGACCACATCGGTGTCCACCCGCAGGGTGACGACAACTTCTACGTCGGGCTGAACGTGATGGTCGGTCGGATGGGTGCCGCCGACTGTCTGGAGCTGGCCGAGCTAGCCGACGACTACGGTAGCGGCGAGGTGCGACTCACCCAGCGACAGAACGTCATCGTGACGGACGTGCCGGAGTCGGAACTCGACGCGTTCCTCGCGGAGCCGTTGTTGGACGACTACGCCCCGGACCCGAGCCCGTTCGAGCGTGGCTCCATCGCCTGTACGGGGACGGAGTTCTGCTCGCTGTCGATCGTCGAGACGAAAAACCGGCAGGTCCGGTTCGCTCGCTGGCTCAAAGGGAACGTCGACCTGCCCGACGGGATCGAGGAGTTCCACATCCACCTCTCGGGGTGTACGGCGTCGTGTGCCCAGCCACAGATCGCCGACGTGAGCCTCCGCGGGATGAAGACCCGGAAGAACGGCGAGGCTGTCGAGGCGCTCGACATCGGGCTGGGCGGCGGGCTCGGCGAGGACCCACGCTTCGCCGATTGGGTTGCACAACGCGTGCCCGCAGACGAGGTGCCCGGCGCCATCGAGAACCTGCTCGCGAACTTCGCGGAGGCCCGCGAGGACGGCGAGAGCTTCCGGGAGTTCGTCGAGAACCGCGACGAGGAGACGCTTGCGGAGTTGATCGAGCCCGAGGAGACCAGCTACACGGACCCGTACATGCACAACACGAAGCTGACCTGGTACCCGTACGCCGAGGAAGACGACATGGACGACGGGCCGGCGCCGGTCGCCTCCGACGACTACCCCGTCGAGAGCGACGACTGAGGAATGCCGGACCGACTGCTCCGGGTGAACGCATACACCACGATGGACATGGCGTCGGTGACGACGCTGAAACGCCGTGCCGACGGCACGGACGGTGACCACTCTGCGGCCGACGTGGAGTCGTTCGGCGTCGTCAACGTCACCGCCGGCCGGCGGGACCCCGACGAGATCCGGTTGGAGGTGGAGGCGGACCACACGGAGACCGGACTGCGGGCCCACGCCGAACGTGTCCACCTCGACCCCGACGAAGCTGAAGAACTCGCCGCCGAACTGGAACGGCAGGCGGGCCGTGTCCGCGCGGCGACTGAGGAGACGGACGGCGAGTAGCCGCCGCGTCTGGCTCCCCGCTCACGACTCCTCGTCGCTGCGGTCTGCGGCGACGAGTCCGTTCTCGAACCCTACGCCCAACGTTCCGAACATTGCGAGCATCACGGCCGCGTAGACGTACCACGGGGCGTCGATGGTCTCGATCAGACTCATCGTGAACACGAACACGACGCCGCCACGACCCATGAGCGTTCCTTCTCCCCCGTAGAGCCGTTCACGGACGTTCGGCCGGAGACAGATCTCGACGGCTGCGACCGTGACGGTCGCGGCCAGTGCCGCCTCGGTCGCCGCGCCCTCGAAGAAGACAACCACACCGCCGAGACCGACCGCTGCGACAATCGCAACGACGTTACGGAGTGGAATCACACCCGACCGTACCCACGGCCGTCAGGTCAGTGTGTTGGTCGTCGTCCTGTCTCGTTGGAATCGGCGAGTCGTTTTTCACCCTCCCACTCGTCTGATGAGATGTGGCCGGCGGTGACTCACACCCCCGTCTTGCCGCCGTGGCCACCACCGTGGTGACCGGGCCGACCAGACCCCCCCTCTGGGCCGGTCACGCCCGGACCGGACGCGTCTCCCGCCCACCGAGACGCGTCCGGCCGTGGTCGACACGAACGTCTGCTTGAGGCGGTTCCGTTCTCCAGCCATCGAACCGCTTACGAGTCCGGCGCGTCTACGTAATGGTGTGCAACTACAGACGCTCCACCCCCGGGTGCGACTGGTGTGGATCGCGAGCACGCTGGTCTCGGCCGGATTCCTCGCGGGGTTCGGAGTGGCCGGCGACGCGTTCGGGATTCGGCTCCCGGTCGGTCCGTCGCCGTTGGCGTTGTTCGGCGGGCTCGCGGCGCTCGTCGGACTGATGGGTGTGGTGTTCGCGGTGCTCCGCTACCGAGTGTGGGGGTACGAGGTGCGTGACGACTCGTTGTATCTCGTTCGCGGGGTGCTCACGCGCCGGGTCTCGTCGGTGCCGTTCGTCCGTGTCCAACACGTCGACACCCGGCGCGGGCCCGTCGAGCGGGCGGTCGGGCTCGCAAGTGTCGTCGTCTACACCGCTGGCTCCCGCGGGGCAGACATCACCGTCCCTGGACTGACGCCGGACCGCGCGACGGAACTGCGGGAACGGCTCCGGGAACTGGCAGCCGACAGCGACTACGACGCGGTTTGACCCTTTATGCGCAGACTCCACCCACGCTCGGCCGCGGTCGACGCCGCACAGGGCGGGCTCCAACTCGGCTCGCTGGGCCTGTTCGGCGGATTCTTCCTCGCCAACGAGGCGAGTGTGCTCCCCTTCTCGGTCGCCCTGCTGCTTGCGCCGCTGGGGTTCCTGTTGGGTGCCGGCTACCAGGTCGGCTACTACTATCGGTTCAGCTACGAGCTGAGCGAGGAGGAGCTGTTGGTGACCAGCGGCGTCGTCGGCCGACAGCGGCGGGAGATTCCGTTGGAACGAGTTCAGAACGTCGACGTGAGCCGCCCGGCGCTGAAGCGTGCGCTCGGGCTGGCGGTCGTCCGGTTCGAAACCGCCGGCGGCTCCAGCACCGAGGCGACGTTGGACGCCGTCGACCCCGACGAGGCCGACCGACTCCAACGACAGGCCGGGCCGGAGGCGCGTCGCCGTCGTGAGGGGTCGGCTGGTGACACGACCGGCGAAGCGAGCGACGCGACGGGCGACGGCGCCACCGCCCCGTCCGGGAGTGGTGGCTCTGCCGTGGGTGACGCTCCCGCCGCGAACGGCGTCGGTGACGCCAACCCCGGCGCGCGAGTCGACGACACCGAGGTCGTCTACGAGATCTCCAACCACGAGCTCCGGGTGTTGAGCGCCGTCTCCTTCCGGCCGGGGGCGTTCGCGATCCCGTTCGTCGGCATCCCGTTGGGCGGGGAGGATCTCGTCGTCCGCGCGCTCCAGTTCGTCGGGATCGATCTCCGGGCCGGACTGCGGGAGTTGGCGCGTCTCGATCCGACGACGCTGGCGCTCGGCGCCGTGGCGCTGGTCGCGGCGTACCTCCTGGCGGTGTGGCTGGTGAGTGTCGTCCTGACGTATCTCCAGTACTACGGCTTCCGGCTGGAGCGGACGGGCGACGAACTCCGCTACGAGCGGGGGCTGGTCGGCCGGTACTCCGGGACGATCCCGCTCGGGAAAGTCCAGACCGTCCGGCTCGGCGAGAACGTGTTGATGCGACAGCTGGGGTACGCCGCGCTCGCGGTCGAGACCGCCGGCTACGCGGCCGGGTCCGGCGGTGACGGCGGGTCGGAGACGACCGTCCCGTTGGGCGTCCGTGGTGACGTGCTCGAACTGGCGCGTGACGTGTTGGCCGCCAGCGACGACACCGGCCGCTACAAGGCGAGTGAAGAGCTGAGCGGTCCAGACGCGAGCGATGGGTTCGCCGACTCGGACGCGGACGAACCGACGGCGGCGGAGACGGCACCGGTCGCAGACCCCGCGTTCCAACAGCCGGCAGAGCGAGCGCGGAGTCGCTACGTCCGACGGTATCTGATCGGCCTGGGGTTGGTGTGTGTCGGTCTGTTCGGTGCGAGCCGGCTGACGGGCCTCCCGACGGCCGCGGCGGGGCTCCCGGCACTGGTCGCGCCGCTGACCCCGTTGGCGGCCCGGCTGAAGTGGCGCCACCGCGGCTACCACGAGACGGAGTGGTCGTTGGTCACCCGCGAGGGGTTCTGGCGACGCCGGACCCGGATCGTCCCGGTGTTCCGGCTCCAGACGGTGTTGGTCAGCCGAACGATCTTCCAACGACGGTGGACCCTCGCGAGCGTCACGGCCGACACCGCCAGCTCCGCCGGCGGCGGTGCGGTCGTCTACGACGTGGGGCCCGAGCAGGCCGAGGAGCTTCGAGTGTCGTTGCTTGACCGACTCGACAACGCCCTGTCCGAGCGACGCCGCGCCGCACGGGAGCGTGCACGGCGTGCCGCGGCCGGCGAGGGTCCGAGCCGGGCACCCGCCGTGAGCGACGAGGAGCCCGGAGAGCACGCGGAGACGGCCCGTGGCGACGAACACCGCGAGCCACAACACGACGGGAGCGACGCCGCCACCTCGGGAGAGGGCCGGGCAAACGACGAGACGGAGTTCCAGTGGGTCGACGGTGTCGATCCCGACGGGACGCCGACGAACGGTCACCACGACGACGAGGGGTAGCCGTCTGCTCTCGGCGTGTGTTCACTCTGCGGCAGCGATCTGTTCTTCGAAATACGCACGTAGCCGCCCGACCGTCTGGTCGACACGGTCGAACCACGCGACGACGACCGCTCACCCCACAGTGAGCAACGTGTTCAGCGCGTCCGGAACGACGAGCACGTCGTCACCCGCGTCGAGTGCGTCGTTGCCGTCGGTCACCCACACGTCGTGGTCGCACAGCAGGCGGGCGAGCACGAACGCCCGTTGTGCGCCGGGATCGTAGCCGTCCGGCATCGACTCGTACAACGACGCCGGGGAGTCGGCGGCCGCGACCGCCTCGGCGACCCGGACCGGCACGCCGTCAACGCGGCTGACCTCGACGGTCGTAGTTCCCCGCCAACGGGGCGAACCGGCCGAGCACGACGGAGACGGCGTCGGGGTCGGGACGACGGTCGACCAGCGCAGAAAGCAGTGTGTCGTCGGGGGTCGCGTGTATCACGTCGGTGACACCGACCGCCACGCCGTCACCAGGGTCAACGACGGCCGACAGACGTGGGCCGTGTAGACCGTCGAGCACACGCTCTGCGACCCGGCGCGGATCGACCGCCTCACCGCCCGGTGGCGTCGCACTCGTCAGCGTGGCGGCCGGCGGCGGCCCGAGCTGACTGGCGTCCACCGACCGACCTGCCTACCGTTCAGATGGTGGCGTTACCGAATCTGAAAATTTTCGCCGGACGTTTTTTGTCCTAGTAGTCGAACCGACTCACACGACAAATGTCCGAGAGTACGCGACCGGATGGAGTGGTGGCCGCGGCCGAACGGTCGCCGTTCCCCCGTTCGGAACACGCCGAGTCGTTGCACAGTGTCGAGCCGGCGGTTGAGCGGACGGAGGCAGACCGGCTGCCGGCGGTCGTCCGGGCACTGTCGGACGAGGGTCACGGGTTCGCCGGTGGGGACGAGCGTGCGCTCGCTTCGGCGGTCGCGTCACCGTACGTGACCGACTCCCCCGCATACAACGACGCGTGGGAGCGTGTCCGTCGGGCTGGAGGGAGTCTCGTCGACTACGTGGAACTCCACGCCGCACTGCTGGAGGGTATCGTCTCGGAGACGCTCGCGGACGCAGATGTCGACTCGGAGACGGCCGCCGAGCTGGAGGACAGTCTCGCGGCCGCTGTCCGGACGACCCGCGAGAGCCTGAAACGGCCGATCGTCGCGCAGGGTCGGACGGACGGCGCCGCCGAAGAACCGGCGGGACTTCAGGAGGCCGACGGCGACTCCGGCCCACAGGGCGACGAGACGGACGCAGGTGAGGGGGGCGCGGCCGACGAAGGAGACAGAGCCGATAATAAAGATGCGGCCGACGAGGAAGAGGACGGGCAGACGGACTTCAACTTCAACTTTGAGGGGCTGGGTGACTCGATCGAGGATCTCCAGCTGTCGGCGCGGGACATGTCCGACCGGATTGGGACGGTCAACGACATTCTCGCGGACCAGTCGGACGCGATTGGAACGGTTCGCGGCGAGGTCGACAGCCTGTCGGCGACGACCGAGGAGATCGCCTCCTCGACGAGTCGGGTGAACGAACAGGCCGACCGCGCCGAACGGCTGGCCGTCGAAGGGGTGGAGATGGCGGAGACGACGGTCGACCGGATCGAGACGGTCGAGACCAAACACGAGTCGGTCGTCGACGATGTCGGCGAACTGGAGAGTCAGGTCGACGAGATCGACGGGGTCGTGGACGTGATCAACGACATCGCCGACCAGACGAACATCATCGCGTTGAACGCCTCCATCGAGGCCGCGCGGGCGGGTGAGGCCGGCGACGGGTTCGCGGTCGTCGCCGACGAGGTGAAGGAGCTGGCGGAGTCGACGAAGGCCCGTACTGGCGACATCGAGACGACAGTAAACTCGATCAAGTCCGACACCGAGGAGACGGTGGCGAACCTTCAGGAGGCCAGCGACGAGATCCGCGACGCCACCCAACGGGTCGACGAGATGATCGACACGCTCGAAGAGATCGCTGAGGCCACCCAGGAGGCGTCCGACGGCGTCGAGGAAGTGTCGCGGGCGACGGACGAACAGGCCGCCTCCGCCGAAGAGGTTGCCTCGATGGTCGGGGAGTCCGCCGACAACATCGCCGAGATCTCCGACGAGATGGACACGATCAGCGCCTCCAACGAGATGTTCGAGATGGTGATCGACGACGCGCTCGACACCGTGCGTGAGGCCCAAGAGGCGACCGCAGAGCTGAACGCGGACTGACGGCCCTCGCCGCGCAGGTCAGGCAGTCTCGACGCGGTCGAGTAACGAGGGCTCGTCGTTCACGGGGCTGTTGACAGCCGTCGACACCGGGTAGGCGTGCATCTCTGCGTCGTCGTACGGTTCGAACAACGTCTCGTCGTCGTCGCCGGCGAGCCAGTCGCTCTCTCGTTCTGGCGGGATGATTACCGCCATCCGGTCGTGGAGGTCGGCGATCAGGTCGTTGGGTGCCGTCGTCAACACGGCGAACGTCTCCCGCGGCTCGTCGTCGGTCTCGCCGTCGGCGCCGAACTCACCGAGCCCCGCCTGCCGGGTCGCGGGGCGCCACCGTTCGTGGATTCCCGCCATCGCGAACGGCCGGTCGTCCTCGAACGCGACACGGTACGGCCGTTTCCCCTCGCCGCGGTCTGCCCACTCGTAGAACCCCGTCGCGGGGACGAGACACCGGCGTGACTCGTAGGCGTCCGCGAACGACCGTTTCTCCGCGACCGTCTCTGCCCGGGCGTTGATCAGGTCGAACGACTCGTCGGCCCACGACGGGGTGAACCCCCACTCCATCCGTTCGACGCCGCCATCCGTCACCACCGGCAGTTCCTGACCGGGGGCACAGTTGTACCGCGGCTGAAACTCATCGAAGCCGACGCCGAACCGGTCGGTGAGCGTCGCAGGGTCGGTGTGCAGTGAGTAGCGTCCGCACATTCTCACCAGTCTGTCGGGTTGTCACGGGCAAGTAGGTGTGGGTCTCCGTCAGACGGTTCGGTCGGCACGCTCGCGAGTGCGGCGGCAGACACGCCCGCTACGACGGGGACGACGAGAACAGATCGCTCGCTCGGTCAGTCGGCGGGGGGGTGGCCCCGGGGTCACGATCCGTCACAGCCGTGTGTAGGCACTCGCCAGCGCGAAGCCGGCGAGGACGCCCACGACGGCGGTCGGGTACGCGACCGCCAGCAGGACGACCACCGGCAGTGCGGCGGCGACGGCGGCGGCGGTCAGTGTCGGCTCGGTACGGTACGGCTCGTCTGCGTGAACGTTGTGTTGGTACATCGTGTCTCGTGGTTGTCGGTCGAATACGGTGCTGGAGTCGACGGGAACGCGTGTCGGCGAACCGCTCGGCGCGCGACGCGAGTCAGCGCGCCGTGACGACGCGCCCGTCGGTCCACGTCTGCCCGAGCCCGCGGCGGGTCGTCCCACCACGACACTCGGCACACGTCGAACACAGAAGCTCGATAGGCTGGATCACGTCGTCACCTCCATACCAGAGAGAGGGGCCCCCGACACTTGAGTCTCTCGCGTACACGGTACCAATTCACACGGGGACAAGCCGCAGATTCGGCTGTTCGGCGGCGCTCGCGCCACGATAGCGACTCCCACGGCGTGGGACACCACGCACACGGCGGGCGCGGCGGCGATCCGTGTGGTAGTAAGTTCGACGACGAGTCGGGGTCGACAGTCGTCGAAATTTCGGGTGTCGTCGCGGGTGAGACGGGAGTCGTGTCGAGTGGGACAGGGGTTGCGGCGAGCGGCACGGCTGGTCGCCCGACTGTCGTGGAAAGAAAGTCGATGGTCATGAAGAAGATCGGCCGTCGCGCGAAGAAGGTCGATGGTCGGGTGAAGAAGGTCGGTCGTCGCGTGAAGAAGATCGGTCGTCGCGTAAAGAAGATCGGCCGGGGAGAGACGAGTCGTCTGCTACGCGGGCACGACTACTCGACGTAGGTGAACCACTCGTCGTGTTCGTCCGTGCGGCGTTCGACGAGATCGAAGAAGGCGTTCTGGAGTTCCTCGGTGACAGGGCCGCGGCCGCCGTTGCCGATCTCGACGTTGTCCACCTGCCGGATCGGCGTCACCTCGGCGGCGGAGCCGGTGAAGAACAGTTCGTCGGCGGTGTGAAGCTCACCCCGCGAGATGGAGACATCGTCGTTGACGGCGTAGCCGCGTTCCTCCGCGAGCGTGATCAGCGTGTCGCGGGTGATCCCACCGAGGATCGACTCCGAGAGCCCGGGGGTGAACAGCTCCCCGTCGCGCACGAGGAAGATGTTCTCACCGGGACCCTCGGCGACGTTCCCCTCCTTGTTGAGCACGATCGCCTCCGTGTAGCCGTTCCGGCGGGCCTCCTCCCCCGCGAGCATGGAGTTGACGTACAGCCCCGTCGTCTTCGCGTTCGTCGGGATCTGACTGGAGGCGTGTTTCCGCCACGAGGAGACCATCACCTCGACGCCGTTCTCCAGTGCGTCCTCGCCCAGATACGCGCCCCACGGCCACGCGCCGACCACCACGTCCGTCGGGCAGTCGTCCGGCGAAACGCCAAGCGAGTCGTAGCCGTAGTAGGCAATCGGCCGGATGTACGCGCTCTGGAGATCGTTGCGCCGGACGACCTCCAACGCCGCCTCCGTCAGCTCGGCGGGGTCGTGGTCGATGTCGAGATCGTACGGCTTCGTCGACTCGTAGAGCCGTTCGAGGTGTTCGTCCCACCGGAAGACGGCGGTCCCCTTCTCGGTGTCGTACGCCCGCACGCCCTCGAACACGCCGGTGCCGTAGTGGAGCGCGTGGGTCATGACGTGGGTGGTCGCGTCTTCCCAGTCGACGTACTCGCCGTTCATCCAGACGACGCCGTCTTCCTCCATCTCCTCAAAGGCACTCATACTCGGTGTCACGGGTGGACGGGTATTAATCACCACGCATCGGGTGCGAACGCCGCGAATCGGCTACTCGCGACCGAGTTGTCGAACGATTCACACGCCGGCATAAGCCACACGACGGTTGCCCGTCCAGTGTGGGTGTGCCAGACGCACCCCCGTTTCTCCGCGGCGACCGCGTCGAACTCCACGCACCGAGCGAGGCGGACGCGGCGTTCGTCCACCGCGCCAGCGTCGACGAACGGCTCTGGCGGACTGGGTTCACGCCGCTTCCCCGCGACCGCGCGACTGTCGCGGAATTTCTCCGCGAGGAGGCGAACGCTGACGGCCGTGTGGACTTTCTCGTCCGTGTTCCGGAGGCGGACGGGACTGACACGGAGTCTGCAGACGACCCCGACCCCGAGGCGACCCGTCGCGCCGGGATGGTGTCACTGACCGACGTGGACTACCGGCGTTCCAGCGCGACGGTGGGCTACTGGCTCGTCCCCGCGGTGCAGGGTCACGGCTACGCGACGGAGGCGGTCGGGCGGGTGTTGTCGTACGCGTTCGACACGCTCGCTCTCCACCGGATCGAGGCGACGGTCGACGCGCCCAACGACCCCTCGATTGGGGTGTTGGAGTCGCTGGGGTTCACCCACGAGGGCACCCGTCGTGCGGCGCGCGTGCTCGACGGCGACCGAGTGGATATGCACGATTACGGCCTGCTCGTCGACGAGTGGTAGAAGTGAGTCGACCCTCGCGAGGGTGGTGCTACTCCGCGGGATTCGCGTCTCGCTCCACCGATCGCCGGCGTCGCGCGAGTCGCACCGCCGCGTTCCGCTCGCGAGTCATCTGCCCCACGGGACACATACCGTGCTCGCAGACGAACGTCCCCGTCTCGCTGTTGAGATCGCCTGCCGCGCCGCAGTGGTGACACACCTCACTCGCCGCGTCGCGGTCGACACACGTCACGACCACCCCGGCCTCGCGGGCGCGCTCGGCGATCACCTGCCGGAGCGCCGCGGGGAGCCACGCCAACTCGTCCGGCTCGGCGCGCCACCGCCACAGCGACGCGGCCGTCGCCGCGTCCGGCTCGGCGAGGACGAGTTCGGGTGACTGGAACTGTCGCGTGTACCGCACCACACGCGCCGCGATCTCGTACACCTGCGGGCGGAGTTGGTGCCACATCGCCGCGAACAACTGCGCCTGGCTCGTGGTCGTCTCGAAGTTGGCTCCCTGCAGCGCGCGTGTCGCCTCGGTGAGAATCTCGTGGCGCGTCTGGACGTGCGCGCCGTCGACGACGAGTGTGGTTCCGGGTGTCGCCGCCGCGGGGGCGGCCGTGAGCAGGGTGTCGACACCGACGCTGACGCCGACGTGGGTGGTGTCGCTCGCGGTGTCGTCGTGGGTATCGCTGGTGTCGTCGTGGGTGTCGTGGGCGTCACTGCGCGGCTCGTCGGTCTTGGAAGCGCGACTCATCGGTCGGCCTCCGTGTGAACGACAGAGTGGTGATTGGTCGGTACCGCAGACGTGGCGGAACGTTGAATACCGCCGGCTGGTTGGTCGAGCATGCTTCGTCTCTGGCGAAGCGCGGTCGGGCGTGTTGCTGCACGCCCGGCCATTTTCAGGCCGCGTCCCGCGCTTCGTAGAGGCAACTACCGGTAGCGAGGTAATTGAATGTTGGGTTGTACTAGTGGTTTGATCGGTGATACGTGGCAGTGGTGGCGGGTGTGACGAACTCGATTACTGCTCGTAGTGCGTGTGGGAGTTCAGTGGCGAACAGATTCGACCGGGAGTGTAGTAGTGGTGAACGGGTAGCGCATCTGAACGAGAGCCCGACTTCGGATGCAAACTTTTACCAATCATCAACACATAATTGAGTACAATGGCGTACCCACGACCCGTTCCGTCTCTCAGTGCGGAGGAGTTCGCTGCCTTCCGTGAGCGGGTGGACGAGTTCGAGCCGCCCGAGAAGATGGAAGACGAGATTGCTCAGCATCGTGAGGCGATCAGACGAAACAGTTAGCTACTTTTTTGTAAAATAGCTACGTGGCTGCTGGTGATGGACTCGAATTTCGGGAAGCTCAACCACCGCATCGAGATCCGGCCGTACGAACTGGGCGAATCTATCTCTGGATTCGACTGTGGAAAGCAGTGGTTCAACAACTTCATTAACACAGAACAGGTTGCGAACTACCGTCGAAACCGACTCGGACGGACGAAGCTAGTGTACTTCGACGGTGAGTTTGCCGCGTTCTTCTGTCTGTCTCCAAGCTCGATGGAGAGTAGCGACTACGACGAGCAGAAGACACGCCACGCGGACGAACTGTACGATGGTCCGTTCGATATGCCTGCCAGACTGTTGGGTCATCTCGCTGTCGATCTGGAGTTCAAGGGGTATGGGCTCGGAGAGTATCTCGTGAATCACATCCTCGCGGACACGATAGAGTCAGACACACCGTTTCGGGTCGTCATTCTCCACTCTCACGACGACGTGACGGAGTTTTACCAGAAGTACGGGTTCGTCGAGGTATCCCCCAACAGTGAGCGCGGAGCAGACACTACGCTCATGTTCTACGATATTGGGAAGCTCCCAGAGTAGTCGAGCCCTGTACTCGACTGCTGTGAAAATAGGGTGTGAGAGGCCGTTCTGGAGTTCTCCTCACTGTTCTGATTGTCAACTGGCCTCGTGAGTCCCGGTCGTCGGCGCGAGAAACTCCCACTCGCGGACGGCGAACCCGACGTTCTCGATGCGTCGCTGGAGACGCTCCCACTCACGGGCGATCTCTCGCCGCCGATCCTGCTTGTCGGCACCGACACCCGCCTCGGCGAGTGTCCCGCGGAGTTGGTTCGGCGAGTCGACCCCGAACCGGTCTTCCCACTCGCGAATCTGTGACTTCATTTCGGTGAGGCGGTCGGTCAGTTCTTCGACAGTGTGCTCGCTGTCTCGGAGCCGCATCGCCTCCTGCATCGCCTGCCGGCGCGTGTCGGGGTAGTAGGTGGTGTGTGTCCCGCTGTCGTCGCGGTGGAGCACCCCGTCTTCGGCGAGTCGGTCGAGCACGCGACTCGTCGGCCCGTGTGACCAGTCCGCCTCGGCGGCGATCCAGTTTGCCGTCCGCGGCTCCGACAGCTGTCTAGCGACCATCCGCACGCGGTCCTCGCCCGTCGTCTGTCGGTCTCTGAGTCCCTCCGGGGCGTCTGGTTCGTCGTCGGCCATACCTCCTCGTTTACAGTGGTAGCAAGGAGAAAGCCCACCCCTTTAGGGGGTGGGATGAATCCGACAATTTCCTCGACTATCACTCAGAGATGGCACGGCCGGATATTCCACGCTGGCGAACCCACACTGTTAAGTCAGTTCCCATACATAGGTTACGTATGGCGAAACAGGTCGTCACCCGCACCTACACTGCCGCCATCCAGAACCAGCCACAGGTGCAAGACGACCTTGACGCCCTCGGGTTTGCTGCTTCAAAACTCTGGAATGTCGGACGGTGGGTCTGTGACCGCGTCTGGTCGGAAATTGGCCATATTCCCGGTCACAGCGAACTCACTGCGTACCTCAAGTCACACGACCGCTACGATGACCTCCACTCACAGTCAAGTCAGCGCGTTTTGCAAGAACTCGCTGAAGCGTTCGATGGCTGGTACAAGAAACGACAGACCGGTGACACGAGAGCAAACCCGCCCGGCTACCGCAAACACGGCGACGACCACCCACGAAGCACTGTCACGTTCAAGACCGCCGGCTTCAAACTCGACGCTCAGTACAACCGCGTCCGACTCTCGAAAGGGTCAAACCTGAAAGACTACTGGTCGGACTTCGCCCTCTGCGAGTACCAGACCCGGCCCGGCGTTGACCTCTCAGAAGTTGAGAGTGTCCAACAGGTTCGTGCGGTCTGGACTGGCAGCGAGTGGGAACTCCACTTCGTCTGTAAGGTTGAGCTTGAACTAGCCGACTCACCCGGCACCGAAACAGTCGGTGTCGACCTCGGAATCAGCAACTTCGCTGCACTCGCCTACGGGAGCGGACACGCGGAGTTGTATCCGCTGAACTGTCTGAAGCAGGACGACTACTACTTCAGCAAGCACATTGCTCAGTGTGATGACTCCACCTCACAGCAGGCGACCCGACTCCATCACAAGAAGTCGGCGCGTCGTACTCACTACTTCCACACCCTCTCGCAGCACATCGTTGCCCGGTGTGTCGAGGAAGGGGTTGGAACGATTGTAGTGGGCGACCTATCGGGTATCCGTGAAGACGAGAGTGGCGAGGTGAGAGACTGGGGCACGCACGGGAACCTCGACCTGCATTCGTGGGCGTTCGACCGATTCACGACACTCCTGACGTACAAGGCCGAGATGGAGGGCATCTCGGTCGAAACGGTGTCCGAACAGGACACGTCGAGGTCGTGTTCGTGTTGTGGGCAGACACGAGACGGGAACCGTGTTGAACGCGGGCTGTATGTCTGCGATGAGTGTGAGTTGGTGGCCAACGCCGATGTGAACGGTGCCGAGAACATTCGCCAGAAAGTAACTCCGAGTCCGACAGAGGATAGGAGTAACGGCTGGTTGGCACAGCCATCGACGTACGTGTTTGACAAGGAGACTGGTGCGTTCGCACCGCAAGAACAAGTCACGTCGTAAACCACAATATCCCAACGGCGGTCAGGGAATCCCACCCCTTCAGGGGTGGGAGGATGTCAAGTGTTGTTTGTATATAGATTGAGTCACGTCGGTCTGTATCGAGGAGCGAGCTTCTGCCTACGAGTGGGGGTGGGTAACTGACGTGTAACTGGCGCGTAGACACAGAAGAAACATGTATCCACCTGTTCAATCCCGAATATGGACATCGAGCAGGCGGGAGACGTGTCGCTTGCTGGGTTCGCTCTCGTGATGACCGCGGACGCGGTACTCGGACTCCACCGTGGTGCGGGGTGGTCGAACTGGGTGGTACTCCTCGGGGGCCTCCTCCTGCTCGGTGGCACCGTGTGGCGACTACACAACGACACGAAGACCGTAGAGACGGATCAACAACGGCTCCGGGTGTACACCACTGTTGTCGCGCTCATGCTCGCAACCGCTGGGTTCGTACTCGGACTAGTTTGAGTAGTGTCCGTTCGGGTTCTCGCAACACCCACACGGCATTCACGACCGCCGGATTTCGGCGTCGTCTCGCGCTCGCACGCGTCAACTCTCGGTGGCTACCAACACCACGAGCCAGACCGACCGGTGTGTTCGGTGTCGGCTCGTCGCAGGCTACGAAGACGAACAGCCGTTGTATCCGATCCACCGACCGAGTCAGACACCCGATGCGGACTGCTCGTTGACAGAACTAACGAACTCCTCAATAAACGCCTTTCCGGTCTCAAACCGCCGACTCGGGTCCTCATGGAGTGCCCGCATCACACACTGACTCGTTCGGACCGAGATGTTCACGAGTTCCTTGAGCGGGGTAACCGAGGCCGACACGAGCGACTCCACCGTCGGGGACTGTGCGCGGTACGGCGGCTCGCCCGCGAGGAAGTGGTACGCGAGCGCGCCGAGTCGGTACACTGGTGTAGTCGACACCGGTGAGCCACCGTCGAACAGCTCCGGCGGGGTAAACCGTGAGAGCCACTGGGTTCCGGCTGCCTCGGCGACGTGAGCGCGCAACCCGAATCCGATCAGCTTCGCGCTGATTGGAGCCTCCCCCGAGTTCATCTGTGCTCGTGTCGAGTCGTCTCTGGCCACCCGAACTGTCTCCGGGGACAACCCGGTTCTGTAGATCTCCTGGCGTTGTGCCGTCGTGACTGCGTCGGCCAACTGCGAGAGCACGCGCATCTGTTCCCCACCAGAGAGCCTCTCGGTGACCTGCGACAGTCGTGGCGACTCGGCACCGCAGATGACCCACGTCGCCGGATCGGTCGCGCTCTCGAACACCGCTCCGACGCTCTCGTGTGTGGTCATCGCGAGCCAGTCGGACACTGCTGTCGTGAACGCGTCGACTGCCCACTGCTTGTCCGCGTGTTCCGGGTCCAACGACAGAGCGCGCGCTGTCGTGTCTTCCCACGGAAGTTCGTACGCGTGGACGACCCCGTCGACATCAACCGGTTGCAGCTCCGTCACGTCCGGCACTGTCGCCGCGAGCGAACTGTGTACTCCCGTCGCCTTCGGTGTGGATACAACATCCTCCTCGCCGGCCGCCGGGCTCTCTGCCGTCACTGTCGAGTTGTCGTCCGTCTCGGTGTCGTCGGCTGGTGTCTCGGCAGCCTTCGGAATCTCGCCTCTGTTGAAACGGACACCGTGGCTCGCGATGTCGTTGCGAACGAACCGGTGCTCGAACTGTTCGCGTTCGTCACCAGATTTCGAGTAACAGGTGAGCTGCTTGAAGTCGTACTGCTTGAGGAGTCTCCTGCCGGCTGTGACCACCTCCGACGCGGAGTCTCCCGTCGCGAGGGCGATATCGTCTCGTGGTGTCTTCACCACCCAAACCCCGAGGAGGCTACTGAACCGCACAGACAGCTGTTCGAAATCCGAGTTCCAGTACACTCCCCCGACGTTTCTCACACTCTCCCACCGGAGCAGACACGGGTGTTGCCGCGCCTCCATCTGTTGTTTGCCGGCCCGCATGGCGTCCATCCGTCTGTCGTGTGTACTGAGCCGAGTCACCCCGTCTGCTGGGTGCTCGCCGGAGTCGTGGTACTCCCGAACCACCCAGATGTCGTCCCGCTCGATGAGTTCCAACGGCGGCCTACACGGCAGATGCTCGACGACAGCGAGACGGCCGCTGCCAACACTCATATGTGAAAAATCATACTGACTGTTCCGATTTAGATATTTCGATAGAGCAGGTTCTATCTCTGAGTAGAAGTATTAAAACGACGGGTATATTCTTACCTTTAGATCTAATGTATTATATTGGCTGTCTCCGAGTCCCGTCCGTTCTTGTCCGTCGCCGTCGAATCCACGGCAGATGTCGACCGGACCCCTCGCACGGACACAGGCACGGCTCCGGTCACTGGCAGGGTTCGACGTACTGGTGTTGGTGTCACTGATCTGGTTTCTCGCGAAGTTTCTCCGGTACGCGTTCCCGCCGTTGTTCCCGGCGTTCCAGACGGAGTTCGGCGTCACCAACGGTCAGTTGGGCGCGGCGTTCACCGCGATGATGACCGTCTACGCCGCGATGCAGTTCCCAAGCGGGGCGCTCGCGGACCGACTCGGCGCGGTGCGGGTGGTCGTCGCCGGCGGGGGGGTCGCCGCCCTCGGCGCGCTCGCGTTGACGTTGCCGGTGCCGTTCGCGGCGCTCGTCGGTGGGATGCTGCTCGTCGGGCTCGGGACGGGCGCACACAAGACCGTGGCCGTCCGCCTGCTCTCGCGGACGTACCCACGCCACACCGGGCGTGCGCTCGGGGTACTCGACACCTTCGGCGCGTTCGGTGGGGTCGCCGCGCCCGCGGCGGTCGTTGCGGTGACGACGCGGGCGGACTGGCACACGGTGTTTCTGGCCGCTGGCGGCGTCGGCGTGGCGCTGGCGGGCGCGTTCGCCGTCCGCGCACCGCAGCGTGTGCCGACTCCCGAAACGACGAGCGGTGAGGGCGTCCCGGCGCGGGCGTATCTCGATCTGTTTCGCGATCCGTTGTTCACGGCGTTCGTTCTCGTCACGCTCGCCTTCTCATTCGCGTACAACGGCATGGTCGCGTTTCTCCCCTTGTACCTGAGCGAGCGCGGTGGGCTCGCGACCGAGACCGCCTCGTTGTTGTACAGCGCGTTGTTCGTCGTCAGTCTCGTCCAGTTGGCGACGGGTGATCTCTCCGACCGGGTGGGGCAGTTGCCGGTGATCGCCGCGACGCTGGGGGTGGCCGCCGCCGGGTCCGTCGCGCTCGTGGCCGTCGGCGCGGCGTCGCCCGCGGTGTTGGGTGCCGCGGTTGTCGTCTTGGGGCTCGGGAGTCACGGCTTCCGCCCCGTCAGGGGGGCGTACCTCACCAGCGTCGTCCCCGACGGGGTCGCCGGCGGGGGGTTGGGCGTTGTCCGAACACTGCTGATGGGCGCGGGTGCGGTCGCGCCGGCGGTCGTCGGTGTCACCTCCGAACGGTACGGGTTCGGGATCGCGTTCGGCCTGCTCGCCGTCTCGATGTGTCTGGCAGTCGTCGCGGTCGGCGGGGTCGCAGTGCTCCAACGTCGGCGCGACAGCAACGGTGTCGGCAACCGCGACAGCAACACCGTCGACGACCGCGACAGCAACACCGTCAACGACCACGACACCGTCGACGACCGCGACAGCGTCGGCGACCACGACGAGGTCGACGAACCCACCGACGACAGCGGCTGAACTGTCGACGGCGTGGAAGGAACGAGGGGGCCGCGACCCGGGGTGTTTTCCCGCTGGCCCCCCGACAACACACGAGAGGCGAGTCGGAGACGGCACAGCAGTTAACTGCGGCCGTCGCCGACGCTCGAACGACAACACACCCGTCACAACATGAACGAAGTCCAACTCGAAGTCGCGAAGGCGTACCCGAACGACTCGGGGCGCGGTATCGCTCGACTTGACCCCGACACCCTGTTGCACCTGAAGCTCTCGCCCGGCGACATCATCGAGATCGAGGGCGCGGAGACGAC
>ERZ1034569.156-NODE-156-length-25249-cov-14.507859_pt1 | contig 25249 bp, 26 predicted proteins | sample MGYA00520706_ERZ1034569 | MGnify/ENA primary metagenome ERZ1034569 (study PRJEB33760, sample SAMEA4777722) | hypersaline lake metagenome | biome: hypersaline environment; feature: brines | place: Spain | collected 2014-08 | depth 0 m ...
TATAAATATTGGATAACTAGCGGTACTAAAATACCTATCATATAAATAAAATTATTCTCTCAGAATAAGACTATGTCATTAGAGAGATTTTATTATGAGTACAAAGTGAGATGCGCTCCGTAAGAGCTATAATGGCGGCACTCCTCATTAGATTTGCAATGGCAGAAGTAAGCCAAGCAGTTACGATGGAACAGGAGTTCGGTGACCTCAAGAACGAGTTCGACGACGAGTTCGACCCCGCGGAGGTTCACGGGCCAGCTCGTGCCGCGACAACTGTCACGACAGTCACCGTCACAACGGTCACTGTCACTGCCGACTGAGCGTCAAGGACTCGGACAGTTTTCAGTTATTTACTACCTCGGTATGTAGATCAAAAATATCTTCCGTAGCAGCAGTTCTCGCATCAGAAAGTTTTAATACCCTATGGAATAGAAGTGCGAAATGAGGATGAATACATCAAACGAGCGACAACTGATCATCTCCGACGACTGTGACCACTACAAACAGAAGTTCGAGTCGGAGTTCGAACCGGAAGAGGCTCCTATGAGACGGGCTTGTACCACGACAACCACAACCACAACAACAACCACAGTCACAACTGTCGGATGACCAATCTTCGACACACGTACTCGTGCGGTCAGGAGGAGAGCAAGGTGGGGGTTGTAGTGCTCAATGGCTGGTGAACCTACCAACACGGAACAGTCAACAGTCTCCGATACTCCGGAAGCAGCCTCCAACGAGGGAGGCATCATTGCGTGGACTGACCAAGTGAGCGCCTTCGCGTACCGAACTGCACGAGATGTCTCCCGGAGTTGGACCGTGCTCGGCGTCGCAGTCGGACTCCCAGCGGTGATGTACTTGTTAGTCACAGCAACACGAGATTTTCCACCAACACAGAAGGGAACCTTCGCAGTTGGAATCGCCGTGCTGGGGGCGATGATCGCGTCGCTGACCGTCTTCGGGAGCCAGTTGGCAGTTGACGCCGAAGACAAACGGTTCCACGCTTACCGGGCGATGGTAGTGTCACCGTCAGCGGACATCGTTGGCCGAATGATCGCCGCGGTTGGTGTCGCAGGAGTGTCACTCCTCGTCGGGTTGTTGGTCGGCCTGGCTTCCGGTGCGCCGATCAGTGTCGATGGTATTGTTCCGGCGATCGCCGTCTTCGGTGGGTTCATCGGCGTGAGTGTTGTGTTCGCCAGTGCTGCTGTACCGGTGGTCATGGCAGCGAACAACGAGCAGTACGCACAGTTCGTGTTGTCGTTGATCGCGGTATTCGCGTTTATGCTCACCGGTTACAACGGAGTCGTACCATCAGTCGCAGTGTTGGACGCGTCTGTCGTGGATCTGTTTCCAAACACGCTCGCCACCCGAACGATGGCGCTCCAGCTCGTAGCGACAGACGGGGTCGAGATCACACAGACTGACGGTTGGGCGGTGCTCCTGACCGCTTACACGCTGGCTTCGGCAGGGGTCGCTGTCCTCCTGGTCAGAATCGGTCTGTACGACAGAGGGATCTTCCGATGAGTCGACCGGCGTTGCATGCGGAAGATGTCTCGAAGTCGTTCGGCGGGACATCAGTGCTTGACGGTGTCGATCTGAGCGTTGATGCCGGAGAGACGGTCGTGTTGCTCGGGCCGAACGGAACCGGCAAGTCGGTGCTTGTGTCGTGTCTCGCGGGTGGAACGACTCCGTCAAGCGGGAACATCGAAGTACTCGGCGACAAGCCGGCCAGCAGGCCGGGGACGACGAGCTTCCTGTTACAGGATGCGCTCTGTCTCGACAAGCTGACTGGCCGCGAGAATATTTCCTTCTACTCCCGACTCAACCCTTCGTTCACCGACAAGTGGCAAGAGCTAGTCGATCTGTTCGAGATTGCAGACCAACTGGATCAACCGGTCGAACACTATTCGGGCGGAATGCGACGAAAGATCGAACTCGCAATCGCGTTGAGCATCGACGCCCAGTTGTACATTCTCGACGAACCGACTGCAGCACTGGACCTGACGATGGTCCGGGAAGTTCACCACCAGTTGTCGGAACTGCGTGACGCCGGCAAGGCAGTTCTGGTGACGACCCACCTTCCAATGGACGCGGACGCGGCCGACCGCGTCGTGTTCATAACTGGTGACGGCGTAGTGGCGAGCGGGACACCTGACAGTATCAAAGCTGAAGTCCCGCCAGTTGTCGAAGCCTCACTCAAGAACGCACCGACGATCACCGAAGGGGTGATTGGTGGTGAGGTGTTCCGTGGTGACGGCGTCGTCCGCGGAATTGTTCGTCCCGATACTGACCCGAACAGCCTTGTCTCACACCTCCCAGAGGCACGGGTGACCGAGCCAACGTATAGTGATCTCTTCAACTACTACGTTCATCTAAAGAAAGTGAATTAAGTCTACCGAGGTTATTTATACTTGCTGTGAGAAATTCCTCACATGAGCAGAAGGCACGACGTGGTACTGTCCGACGTTACGAAACGATACGGAGAGACAGACGCACTGTCTAATCTCGAATTACGCGTACCACGCGGGGCTGTGTACGGGTTCCTAGGTCCAAACGGCGCTGGGAAAACGACAACGATGCGAATTCTCGCCACACTAACTTCCCCAACCACCGGGGAGGTTGAGGTCGCTGGCTACTCGCTTGACCAATCGGCTGCGATACGTGGGGCGATTGGCTACCTCCCAGACACACCACCCGTCTACGAGGAACTGACCGGACGCGAGCAGCTCAGGCACATCGCTAGACTTCGCGACATCCCGGCCAACCAAACCGAAGAACGGCTCCAGCAGCTGTCAGAGCGGTTCAAGATCAGGGAGGCACTCGACGACCGGATCGCGAACTACTCCACTGGAATGCGCCAGAAGCTCGGGATTACGCAGACGTTGCTCCACGACCCCGCCGTCGTCCTCCTCGACGAGCCGACATCTGGACTCGACCCGGGAGCGACAGACCGCGTCAAAGAGGCGGTGACCGAGTTGGCAGCGGATGATGTAACAGTGTTCTTCTCTAGTCACGTTCTCTCGATTGTCGAGGAACTGGCTGATCAAGTCGGTGTGTTGTCCGAGGGAGAACTCGTAGACGAGGGGACACCGTCGTCGCTCGTCGCCCAAGTTGAAGAAGACGAGACGTTAGAAGACGCGTTCTTCACAGCAACTAGTTCACAGCCACACTGAAATGAAAATACACAGACAGATTGTCAACAGTATTGAAATTGCTCGGACGTTCCGACGGCGAGAGCGACGAGCGCTTAAAGCACAGACGACGAACAGACTCCTCTTGGCCGTGCCGATCATACTCGGCTGTGTCGTTGTTGTCGGACGACTCCCTGTGCCCGGGTACGAACTGCTCTGGCCGACACCGGGAGCGTACGCCTACGGAACTCAGTCGGGGAGCCCCGTGCCGGCCGCGGTCACCGCGGCGGTGAACGCGACGACAGTGCTGTGGCTCTCTGCCGTCTTTCTCGTCGTCGTCCGGGAGAGTCGTGCGGGTGATACGGTTGACACCGGGCTGGAGGTGTACCAAACGATAGTCTCTCCAGCGACCCTCGCCGGTGGTCGCTTCTGTCGGTACATCGGGTTTACTGTTCGATTTGTCGGCCCCGCTATCCTTGCTGGTGCGTTGGCGTACGGTCTCGCCGCTGAATCACTCGCGGCCGTTGGGTCGATACTTCTGTTTGGCGGAGGATTACTCACGACGGCAGTCGGTTTCGCACTGACAGCGACTGCCACATTTCGGATTGCTGCCGGCCGTTCCCCTGTGGTCGGTCGAAACGCACGCGTTCTCGCGGCGGTGTGTCTCGCTGGCCTCGGTGGAGCTCTTGCTGTCTCAAGAACTAGTGTCGGGCCGTCCGTTGAACTACCACTCGACTGGCTCGGGCGTGCGGCGCTGAACGCCGGTGTCGTCGACATGGTGCTTGTGGTTGCTACCGCCAGTCTCGTCACGACGACCGCTATCGTCGCTACCCGCCGTGAGATCTCTGTCACTACACCGGAGTACCCGACACAGTCAAACAACCAGAAGACGGCGACATCCGGAGACGAGACGCGAGTTGTTCAGTTGCTTGGGAACGTTGTCTCACGGCCGGTCGCGGGTGTCACCGTGACGATATGGCGGCGGGTTGCACGGCGACCCTCGACAGCAGTGTATGCGGTAGTGATGGCACCCTTTTCGATTGTTGCGGTGGTGCTAACTGTCGATCAGTTCACACTCAGTCCAGCACTCGCAACTGCTGTTTACGGTGCACCACTCGCTGGCGTTGTCGCGGTATCAAACCCGCTTGGAAGTGAGGGAGCCAACCTCCCGGCGACACTGACAGCCCCGGGTGGTGCTAGTACACTTGTGTGGGGGTACATCGTTGCCACGGCAGTGCCTGGAGTAATCATCGTGATGACCCTCACGGCCAGCGTTGGACTACTCACTGGTGATCCACCGGTACTTGTTACTGGATTGGCGGCTGGTCTGTCTGTAGCTGCTGTCTCAGTCGCGGCCGCTGTGGGGATTCGGTACCCTCAGTACAACGGCGTCGATATTGTCTCAAGTCGGGGAGTCCAGTCCCCCCGGCCGGAAACGCTCGGCCTACTGTTTATCAGTATTCCCGCTATCGGCGTCCCAGCCGTGTTGGTAGGGGGTATCACGGGTACCTCGCCGGTTGGCGTGGTGATCAGTCTGTCTGCGGCTGCTGGTATCACTGCACTATCGTTAAGAACGGCAGTTCGAACTATTGGCAGCATTGAACTCTGACAGCCGAACATTCTTACCTGCACAAAAGGTTTTAGTAGCACAGGTGAACAACAACTACCATGGCATCAAAACAGGCGTGGACGAACAAAATCGAGAGTATCTACCACAGCCAGATGGACCGACAAGAGCAGCTGTGGGAACAACTGGGACTCCAGGCGACACACCACAGTTACCACGAGGATGACGATGACTCGATGAAAGATGGAATCAGGAAGATGCACCGATTATTGGCAGACAAAGCTGGCGTTGGGGCTGGGTCAGAGGTTCTGAACATCGGATGTGGCGGCGGTGGCGGCTCCGTCTGGCTTGCCGACATGCGGGATGCGTCAGTTGTCGGCGTTGACGTGACACAGAAGTTCGTTGAGAGCGCACGCGAACATGCGGAAAGCAAAGGTGTCGCAGATGTGTGTGAATTTCGCCACGGAGACTTTCACGAACTATCGACGATACCGGACGACTCGGTGGACGTTGTCTGGGCGCTACAGTCAATCCACCACGCGTACGACTACGAGGCAGTTTCTAAGGAGGCGAACAGGGTGTTACGTGAAGACGGAATGCTCGTTGTCGCAGACTTCTTTCAGGCATCTGATGACCTCAGCGAGAAGGAACAGAATCGCTTTGAGTTTTTCAACGAAACAACAAAGTCACACACGGTTCCAATCGGGGAATTTGAGTCAACGTTGGAAGACGCGGGATTCAGCAAAGTCGTGAGTGAGGAGCACACGGAGAACGTCATTCCGTTTGAGAAGCGCCTGTACCGTGTGAGTCTCTTTATGTACCCCTTACTGAAACTGATAGGACTTGTTGGACTGGGCTCGGAGACAGCAGCAGACGATATGAAGTCAACATACTATGGATACAGGCTTATTAAAAGTGGTGCACGGAAATTCAATATTGTGGAGGCCCAGCCGTGACCGAGAGCGACAGGGACAGCACCACCGTGTTCGGCGACAGTCAACGTAGGGAACTGGCTGGACGGGCGCAGACGTTGTTCGAACGGCTCTCGGAGCCAGAAAACGAACGTGGGGAGACGCCGGTCGATATCGACGAGACGTTTGAGCAGTGGGGGTCGACACTGGGTGAGCCCCTCTCGACACGGCTTGCGCGCGATGGAGTCGAGTTGGACACAGTTCGTGCGGCAGCAACCGCTAGTCGATGGCCGGCGAGCAAGCCCCTTCCAGAGTGGGTTGATCTAATCGCCGATCTTGTATCCTATTTAGACGAACGGTCGGTCGACCTACTCGACAGTGACGACCCGTTCGATACATTTCACGCCGCAGTCGCGGCGTTTGGACGCAGCCGATTGTCGCTTCCAACAGATGAGACGATAACAGAAAACGCCGTAACCACGGCAGTGGACTGGCTCCGGAGCCGAGTTGCCCAGCTTTCAGTTCGGATTCTGTACGTCGAATTTAAAACATTTGTCGCTCGTCACGACGAAGAACTGGCGTTTGCGGACTCATCGGCGTTCGACGATCCGCCGACAGAACTGTACGGGCAGTTTCTCACCGGATTGTTTGGTGACGGGTTCAAGCGGCTCTGTCTAGAGTACCCTGTCTACAGCCGGCTGCTGGCGATGCGGCTCAATCAGTGGTGTGTCGCACTTCGTGAGCTGTTTGACCGACTGAGCAACGACCGTGCAGCCCTCGCCGATCGGTTCAACAGTGGTGATCCGCTTGGAGACGTTACTGACGTAGCTCCGTTGGCCGACGACACACACGGCGACGGCCGAGCCGTCGTCGCAGTGACGTTTGAGTCTGACACCCGGATCGTCTACAAGCCACGACCAATCGAGGGGATGGTATCGTTTTACGGACTACTTGACCGGCTCGACCGACACTTGTCGGTGCCATCCTTCGACCAGCCGCGTTGGCTTCAGCGCGACGGATACGGATACGTTGAGTGGATTGAACACCACGAGGCAGAAGACGACGCGGCCGCAGACCGGTATTACCGTCGTGCTGGCTCACTCGTCTGCCTGTCGTACGCCTTCGAGTTCGAAGACTGTCACTTCGAGAACTTAATCGCGGCCGGGGAGCAGCCGTTGTTGATCGACGGCGAAACCTTTCTTGCCCCGTACGTGGAGCCATCTACGAGGGAAATCCCCGAACAGATTGCGCCCATCGTCGACGAGACCGTCCACGCGAGCATGCTTCTCCCATTCGGTATCGACCTCCTCGGCAACGACGGCGAACTCGGTCAGGCTGGGATGTCTGGTATCGGGACTGACTCAGATCGGGTCGAACTTCCGTCAGTGACTAGACCACGGATCGAAGCCGCAAACACGGACGTGATGACAGTCGTACAGGAGGCACCCTCGTTTAGACGGGCAACGAATACACTGGAAGTGAATGGCACGGCGTGCCCTCCGGCTGACTACGTTGAGGCACTCGTCGACGGATTCACTGAGACACACCGGACACTCCGCCGACTCTCCGACGCAGATCGACTGTTCGGTGAGATACTTGATGGCTCGATTCTCCCGGGTATCGAGAACCGCTTCGTCTACCGGGCGACACAGCAGTATGCTTCCACTGTACGGTCGCTGTGTAGTCGGAACTGTCTTCAGGACGGTGTCGCGTTTACCATCGGTATCGACACGGCGCTGGCGACAGCCTTCACTGACGGAACAATCGAGAACGACCGCCTGTGGGAGTTGTACGAAGCAGAGCGAACTGCACTCGGACGGCTCGATCCACCACGGATCACCGGGCAGACAGACGGAACAGAACTTCGCTTCGACGGGTCGACACTTGACGTTGAGGCTGCCCGGTCCGGATACGACCGTGCAGTCGATCGGATCGAGTCGCTCTCTGAACGGGACGAGCGTATTCAGGCCCGTCTCGTGTCCGAAAGTGTCGTAGAGATGCCGGCATCGGGCTCTGCCGACGGTGACCGCGTGTACACTGCGGCTCCGGTTGCGGACGACAGAACCAGCTCAGTGGCAGAGTCGGCTGAAACTGACGCCGAGAGTCTCGCAGGACGACTGCTCGACACCGTACGCTCGAACCGGACAGACGCGTTCGGCGACCCGCCCACGTGGCTCTTTCTCGACTCTGAGCGGATGCACGCGAGTAAAGCGAGACTGCTTGAGGGGTCACTCGGTGCCGGCACTCCGGGGGTTGCTGCTGCGGCCGCCGTCTACGCCGGCGTCTCCGACAAGAGTGACGGGCGGTTCGCGGCCGAACTCGGTGATGACCTCACAACTGCAGATCACTGGGAAGAGTGGTCACACGGAGCTGTCTCCGGAACCGGTGCGCGGGTGTACGCGTTGTCTCTCCTTGGAGAGTTCGTCGACGAGCGGTTCCTCGATGCGGCGGTCGCCTCGCTAAACGACGACGTAGCTGTCGACGAAGCTTCAGCAGGTGTCAGTTCTGGACTCGCCGGGTCGGTACTCTCCGCGGTAGCCTGTTACGACCGAACTGACGCAGACAGGGCCCTTTCCGTTGCGCGTCGGTGTGGTGATGAACTCCGACGACGTGTAGATGCTGGTCGACTCCCGACCAACTGTGGGTTTGAAACAGGTCGCACCGGAGTTGCGTACGCACTCGCCAGACTCGGGTCGGTGGACCCGACGTACACCGACACTGCCGAGGAGGTTGTCGAGACAGTCTCCCTGTCGGGCCTAAACTCGGATAGCCGGCCTGTCGTGAGTCGTCTCGGGACAGTCGGACTCTCTCGACATCTTGACTGTGTCACGGAACCACCACCGCCAACAGTCACGACAGGCGACTACGATCACCTTTGGGGTGGACGTGCTGGTGCGATCGAACACGTCGTTGCCGTCGGTGGTGACCCCACCGAACACCACTCGTTCACGCAACCGCTTAATCTCCCTGGGCACGTCGAGTCGTTCCCGAACCCGACGCTGTTCACCGGTCTCTCTGGGGTTGTGTACACGCTCTGTCGGGTATGTGACCCCGAAACCGTACCGACGGTGACACTGTTCGAGTGAGACACACGACGTGTCGGCGACTGATTGATCGGACCGACGCTCGAAAGACGCGGGAGTTTACCGTCCGTGTCGCCTGTCTCCGCGCGTGGACTCCCCGTTTGAGGTGCTCGGCGTCGACCCGGACGCCGACGAGGCGGCGGTCGACCGCGCGTACCGCCGGCGCGTGATCGAGACCCACCCGGATCAGGGTGGCTCCGTCCGCGCGTTCCGTCGGGTCAAGACCGCATACGAGCGGATTCAGGCCGGCTACGAGCCCGAGGAGTCGGCCCCCGTCGAGCCGACGGCAGACGAGTCGGCAGACGCCGGGGACTCAGACGAGACGGAGCCGGCCGCCGAGCCCGACCCGACTGTCGACCCCGACGTGGGCTCACGCGTCGAGTATCTCGACTACGAGGTCGCCGTCGACCAGGGGTGGTCGTTGTCCGATCCGGAGCTGTTCGACCGGGCGGCCGCCGCTGATCTCCCGACCCACGTCTACGGGCGGTTCCTCGCCCAGCCGGACGAGACGCTGTTGGAGGCGGCCGAGGAACGCGGGTTCGCGTGGCCCTTCGCCTGCCGTGGCGGCGCGTGTGCGAACTGCGCCGTGCTCGTCTACGACGGAGAGCTCGCGACGCCGAACGACCACATCCTCGACGACGACCTCGGCGAGCGTGGCTTCCGGCTGTCGTGTATTGCCTCACCCGTCTCCGCGGTGCTGCAGGTCGTCTTCAACGTGAAACACGTCCCGGAGCTGGAGGAGCTGTTGTTGCCGGCCGACCGCTTCGACCGCCGGCACCGCTGACACGCCGGCACCCGTCGCCGCGAGTGTCGGCCGGCGACTGCGCCTACCGCCGCGGGAGCACGACCACGCTGTCGACGGTCGGACGCGCGGGGTCGACCGGCGCGCCGACGAGATTGTCAGCCGTCACCGGCGGAGCGAGATCCACCGTGGCCGGCTCCTCGCCGAAGTTCAACACGACCACCAGACCGTCGCCCTCGCCGCGGGCGTACGCGACGACACGGTCGGGGTCGCCGTCGGTGACGGTGTACTCCACCCGGTCGAGTCTGGCGTCGGCACGCAACGCCGGCTCGTCGTGACGGAGCGCCAACAGCCGGCGGTAGTGTTCCGTCAGCGCCTCGTCGGCCTCCGCCCACGCGAGCGCGTCCCGGCGGCCGAGTTGGCCGATCTCCTGGCCCGCGTACAGCATCGGCGTCCCGGGGAGCGTGGCGAGCGCGCCGGCGGCCGCCAGCGTCGCTGGCCGCCCACACTTCTGGATGTACCGGCTCTCGTCGTGGTTTTCGAGGTACAACATGAACGACGAGTACTCTGGGAAGCCGATCCGGCGGCGTTCCGCGACGGCGTCGAGCACGGACGGCGCGGGCGCGTCACCGGCGCCGACCTCTCGAAGTTGGAACGCCGTCGTCGAGTCGAAGTGGGTGTCGAACAACCCCGCTTGGAACTCCGGGATGTACGGGATGGTCTCGTCGAGCAGCCAGAACTGCTCATCGTCAGCCTTCAGCCCGTCGTGGATCTCCCGCCAGAACCCGTTGGGGACGGCCCACGCCATGTCACACCGGAAGCCGTCGACCAGCGACGCCCACTCCTCGACCGCGTCGAGCAGGTGCCGGCGGACGGCCAACGTGTCGAAGTCGAAGTTGGCGATGTGTTCCCACTCGAAGTACGTCTCCGGCTCCCCGTCTGCGCGCCAGTCGTACCAGTCGTGGTAGTCGCTTTCGGGATTGGGACTCCCTTGGCCGACCCCCACGTCCGTCCCCTCGCCGTAGGCGTCGAGGAAGTACGGGTGTGCCCGGGCCGAGTGGTTCAACACGAGATCGAACACCACACGCAGTCCGCGGTCGTGGGCAGCGTCGATCAGCCGCTCGTACGCCGCTCGCCCCCCGAGGTCGGCGGCGATTTCGAAGAAGTCCGTGATGTTGTAGCCGTGTGGCGCGTGGTCGTTCTCCAACACCGGGGTGAGCCACAACACGTCGACCCCCAGATCGACGAGGTGGTCCAACCGCTCACGAATTCGGTCGAACGCCGTCGGCTCGCCGTCGGTTGTGGTTGACTCGCCGTCGGCGGCGGCCGTCTCCGGCGTCGACTCGCCGGCGGCCGCCGCCTCGTCGCCCGCGAACGTCCGGACGTACACCTCGTAGACGACGGCGTCCAACGGCCACTCCGGCGGGTGGTACGGGTAGTTGACGGTGAACAACGCCCCGCCGACGGTGAGGTCGGCGGCCGCCTCGACTCCACCGGCTCCCCCGGTGCGCCGGAGATCGACCTGTGCCGGGACACTGTAGCTGTCGGCGACGGCGACCGCGTGGACCCGCAGTCGCTCGCCGACCGCGTCGGCGTCGACCCGGAACGCGCCGTCGTCGACGACCGGCTCCGCGTCAAGTCGGTCGCGGTCGTCGACGACGAACTCGACGGTGGTGTCGACTGGCCCGCTCGCCGCGCCCGTGTCGTCGACCCGTGCCCGGATCACGATCTCGCCGGATTCGTCGGTGCCACCACTCTCGCCGGTCGCCTCGGCCTCGACTTCGAGATCGAGTAACGGGCGTTCCGGCGTCGCCTCGGCGTCGAGTCGCGCCAACCCGGAACCGGGATCGTCGTCGGCCTGTGGGGCGCCTGTCGCCGCCCGCGTCGCGTCCGTCTCTGCGACCGTGTGGTCGGTCGCCGTCGGCGGCTCGGTGCCGGAGTACTGTTGTCTGGTCTCCGTCTCGCCCGGCTGTCGGTCGGCGCCGAACGCGCGAACCGTGAGGTGATACCTCTCGTCGGGCGTCTCGTGACGGACCCGGTAGCGTCCCGGGGCGTCCGGCTCGAACTGGACAACCGGCTCGTCGCCGACCGTCGCCTGCGAGGGAGCGGGTGCGTCGACGACCGTCCAGCCGTACGCCGCCGCAGCCGCCGGGTCCGGGTCGCGGGGTGCCAGTTCGATCTCGTCGCCGACGGCCGCGAACCGCGGTGGGCCTGGATGTTCCATCGTCTACGCTTCACCGGGCGGTCACTTTGCTGTTTCCCGCCGCCGACTGTTCGTCCCGACGGTCGCGTCGCCGGCGGGGGGGACACCCCCGACTGTGGGGTCAGAGCCAAGTAGCCCGCCGCCGTCCGTCCGGCCGTGACAGACGACACCGAAGTCAGCGTCGAGTTGACGGTGGCAGACGGGCGCACGGTGATCGACGTGACCGGGGAGCGCGAGGCGGCCGTCGTCGTCTGGGCGGACGGCGACCAACGGATCTACCTCCCGCCGGAGGATTTCGACGACCCGCCGCGCCGCGACGGCGCCTACGGCACCGCAGACTCCCCCGTCGCCGACGACTCACCGTACGACGGGCCGCGGGCGGACAGCCCCTACGAGTCTGCGGTCGTCGACGACAGCGCCTACCAGCGCGCCGGCGACGTGCCCGACTCGGCCGGGCGCCACTCCACCGCCGACGGGTTCCGGATCGTCCACCCGGCGCCGGTGACGGAGTTCCGGCTGTTGCGGTGAGGCGACGCTCACTCCCCCGGTAGTCCCGTCGAACTGGCAAACCGTTCGCTCGTCGTCAGTCGTTTGTGGCGGCCGTGCCGAGTCGTCCGAGTGAGCCAACTGTTCGAGCCGCTGACGCTCCGGGAGACGGAGCTGCCGAACCGCGTGATGGTGTCGCCGATGTGTCAGTACAGCACGCCCGACGGGGTGGCGACGGACTGGCACCTCGTCCACCTCGGCTCGCGTGCGGTCGGCGGCGCGGGCACCGTGTTGACGGAGGCGACGGCTGTCTCCCCCGCGGGGCGAATCTCCCCGTCTGATCTGGGGATCTGGACGGACGAACAGGCGGACGCGCTCGGGCGTGTCGCGTCGTTCGTCCGCGACCAGGGGTCGGTGCCGGGTGTCCAACTCGCCCACGCCGGGCGGAAGGCCTCGACCGCCTCGCCGTGGGAGGGTGGCCACCCGGTCGATCCGGACGAGGGCGGCTGGACGGCCGTTGGCCCCAGCGGCACAGCCTACCCCCGCGACGGGGAGGAACAGCCGACCCGGAAGCTGTCGACGGCCGAAGTCGAGGACGTGATCGACGACTTTGTCGCCGCCGCCGAGCGTGCTCGTGACGCCGGGTTCCTCGTTGCGGAACTCCACGCCGCCCACGGCTACCTGCTCCACGAGTTCCTCTCGCCGGCCACGAACGACCGGACGGACCGCTACGGCGGCGACTTCGAGAGCCGGACGCGACTCCTCCGGGAGGTGACCGCCGGGGTTCGCGAGGTGTGGCCCGACGACCACCCTGTCTTCGTCCGAATCTCCGCGACAGACTGGCTTGACGACCGCCCCTCCTGGACCGTCGACGACTCCGCCCGGCTCGCGCCACGGCTCGCGGAAGCGGGTGCAGACCTGTTGGACGTGAGTGCCGGCGGGATCAGTCCAGCACAGTCCGTCCCGTCGACGGGCCCCAGCTACCAACTGCCGTACGCCGAGACGATCCGGGAACACGTCGTCGACACCGGAGTCGACCTGGCGGTCGGGACGGTCGGCGGGATCACGGAGCCGGCGCAGGCAGAGGCAATCGTCGCCAACGACCGCGCCGACGCGGTGTTGATGGCCCGCGAGTTCCTGCGGTCGCCGTACTGGCCGTTGCACGCCGCCGACACGCTCGGTGCCGAAGGCGACGCGGTGGAGTGGCCAGCCCAGTACCGCCGTGCGGTGGAGTGACGCGCCCGTCATGACCCGCACACACCGACGCGGAGGGAAACGGGCAAGTGGTCGCCGCCCACTCTGCGGGTGTGGACCGCAACACCGACCGTGTCGCCGTCGTCGCGGCGTCGATGACCCAGTTCGGAAAGCGAGACGGCTGGATTCGCGATCTGCTCGCGGAGGCCGGCCAGGCGTGTCTCGCGGACGCCGACGCGACGGCCGACGAGATCGACCACCTCTACGTGTCGAACATGGCAAGCGGGGAGTTTGAGGGCCAGACCGGGATTCCGAATGCGCTCGCACACGACCTGAGCGCGGTGCCGGCGTACACCGCCCGGATCGACCAGACCTCCTCGTCGGGCGGCGCGGGGATCTACGCCGCCTGGCAGTCCGTCGCCAGCGGTGCCAGTGACTGCACCCTGCTGGTCGGCGGCGAGAAGATGACCCACCGGAGCACCGCCGAGGCGACGGACGTGATCGCCTCCCTCACCCACCCCGCCGAGTACAAACACGGCGTCACGCTCCCCTCCTTTGCCGGGCTGACCGCACGGGCGTACCTCGACTCCTACGACGCCCCCCGGGAGAGTCTCGGGGAGGTCGCGGTGAAGAACCACGCGAACGGTGTCGACAACCCCAACGCACAGTTCCGGGAGGCCGTCGAGTTGGAGACGGTGTTGGAGAGCCCGATCGTCGCGGACCCGCTGCGGCTGTACGACTTCTGTCCGATCACGGACGGCTCCGCCGCGCTCCTGTTCGTCCCGGAGTCGTTGGCGGCGTCGTACGCCGACGAGTACGCCGTCGTCGCCGGCGTCGCGGGCGCGACGGACACACACGTTGTCCACGAACGCCCGGACCCGACGACGATGGGTGCGGTGCGTGACTCCGGCAACGCGGCCTTCGAGATGGCCGACCGCGAACCCGCGGATGTCGATGTCGCGGAGCTCCACGACATGTTCACCATTCTCGAACTGTTGCAGTTCGAGGATCTCGGCTTCGCCCAGAAAGGCGAGGGGTGGCGTGCGGCCGCCGACGGCCGGACGGCCCGCGACGGAGACATCCCGATCAACACCTCCGGCGGGCTCAAGTCGAAGGGGCACCCGCTCGGCGCCTCCGGCGTCGCGCAGGCCGTCGAGGTGTACGAACAGGTGCTCGGCGAGGCCGGCCCGCGGCAGGTCGACGCCGACGTGGGACTGGCGTGTAACGTCGGCGGGTTCGGCAACTGTGTGACGACGACGTTGTTGGAGGTGGCCGAATGACCGACGACAGTCCGGAGTTCGCGGCCGCGGAGTACGCCGACGGAACGGTCGGCTACCCACCCCACCCGGTGAACGACGACGGCGCCGAACGGGTCGGCACGGTCGACCTCTCTGAACACACCGCGCAGGTGGTGACGTGGACGGAGTCGACCGCCACCCCGCCGGGCGTGCGCGAGCCGAACACCCTCGCCATCGTCGCGTTCGAGATTGACGGTGACACTGTGCGCGCGATCGGGCAGACGACCGACGATGTCGAGATCGGCCAGACGGTGACGCCGGTGTACGCCGCGGAACTGCGCGATCCCGAGGCCGGGATCAGGGAGCCGGCGAGCCAGGAGTGGGACGGGTTCCGGTTCCGGCCCGTCGAGTGAGTCGTCGAACGTAGGTTGGTCTGTCCCAGAAGTTGTTGTCAGGAGTCGTCGTCTGGCTCCTCGTCGTCACCCATCTCGCGTTTGATCGACTGGAGTTCCGCCTCCACGTCGACCTCCGGCGGCTCTGACGACTCCTCGGTCGACTCGTCGGTGTCTGCCTCGTCGCCTGTCGCCTCGTCGTCCGTCTCGTCACCGCCGTCGTCCCCCGGACTCCCGACCGTGATCTCGACGGGGCCGTCGTCACGCCCGCCGCGGTCGCCGTGTCCGTCACGCCGGTCACTGCGTCCGTCACGTCGATCACTCCGTCTGTCGCGACGGTCGGTGCGCCCGTCGCGGCTGTCGTCGTCTCGCCGACCGCGGCGGTCACCGCCTCCGTCGTCTCTCCGCCCGCCGTCGTGATCCCGTCGCCGGGCCTCGTCTGCGGTCTCGCGTGACTCTCGGACCCGATCCTCGATCTCCTCGGTGAGCGACCGCGCCTCGCTGACGATGTCGCGCGCGTCGCCGTCCTGCGGGAGGTTCGTCTCCGACAGTGCCGTCCGGAGATCGTCGAGTCGTCGGGTGAGCTGGTCGGTCGCGCGACTGCTGGCGTCACCCAGCGGCCCGCGGCGTTCGCGGCGCCGCGGCGGCTGTGAGTCGTTCGGCGCGACGGCGCCGACGACCTTCTGGAACAGCTCCAACGCGGAGATGGTCGCCTCCAACGTCGCGATCAGCGTCGGGATGGTGTACTCGTTGGTGAACCGCAACACGTCACTCACTGACGGTGGGTCGAACTGTGGCCCCTCGTTTCGGTCCTCGCGCGGTCGGCGGCCGCGACCGTCGTCACGTGCCGGACGGTCGTCGTCACGACGGCTCCGCCGACCGCGGTCGCTTCGCGAGCGGTCTCTGTACTCCCGGCGGCCGCGGTCCTCGCGTGGACGGCGGTCGTTGTCGTTCAGCTCCGTGCGGAGGTCCTCCAGTGTCGTCTCCAGATCCGACAACAGGGCGGCCAGGTCCTCGTCGTCGCGGGCGCTCATACACTCGTGTTGGCCGGCTGTGCCGATAAGCGTTGTTCGCCGTCTCACGCTCGCGACTGGTGTGTCGACCTGCCGCCACCTCGTCGGCTGTCACTGTCACCTCCGTCGGCGCCGTCACCCGTCTTCCGGGCGGTCAGCGGCTGTCCCGCGGCCAACTCACAGTCGAACGCGGGGTGTTCGACGAAGTGGCGGACGAGGAGGTGACGGCGGCCGCCGGTGACGCCCGCCGTCGACACGTCGTCTGCGCCGAACCGTTCCGGGAGGTCGTCGTACAACTGCCGCAACGCGGCGAACTGGTCGAACACCTTCCGGTGGCCGGCGGAGTCGGCCCGCCGGCGAGCCACGACGTAGCTCCCGTCCGGTCGTTGGACCCCGACCGTGTCACAGAACTCGCGGCGGCCGGTGACGGCCTCGGCCAGTTCGTCGCGGAGCGTGCGGGCCGCCTCTCTGTCCAACTGGACGCGCCGACCGCCCACGTCGACGCTGACCGTGTGGCCGTCGTCGCAGGCAGTGACCCCGTTCGCGCTGTCGGGCGCGGTAGCATCGTCGCTGTCACTCGCTGGTCGTGTCTGCTTGTGTCGTTGCCCGGCGAATTTCTCGATCAGCCGCCGTGTGGCGACTTCGGGTATCCTCCGGGTCGGTGTCGTCGACCGACATACACAGCCCTTCGTGCGCGACGAGCTAAAACGTAGTGGCGTTCTGAGACGTGTTCGCGTGTCACAGACACACGGGAGACCGCGGAGCGACGACAGCACAGCAGATGCGCGACCGAGAGGCGACGGACAGCACAGCAGGCCGACCGGTCGCCGCCGGGAAGGTGAGTTTCAAGTCTCGCCCCGGCGAACCCGACAGTATGGACCCAGAACCGGGCGACCGCGTCCGCGTCGAGCGAGCGGGCGTGGCAGACGAGGGTGTGTTGATGCCGTCCTCGGACGACGATCGGCTCGTGTTGAAGCTCGACGGCGGCTACAACGTCGGGTTGGACCGCGACGCGGCGGCCGTCGAACTCGTGGAGGCGGGCGCCTACGAGGTTGGGGAGACAGAGACGGAGCCGGGCACTCGCTCGGAGATCGACTTCGGCGAGGACCGCCCGCAGATCGCGCTGATCTCGACGGGCGGGACGATCGCCTCCACAGTCGACTACCGAACGGGCGCGGTGACGGCGCAGTTCGACGCCGAAGACGTGTTGCGCGCGGTGCCGGATCTGGCCGGCCGCGCCAACTACACCGGCCGGGTCGTCGCCAACATGCTCTCGGAGAACATGGAGCCGTCCGTCTGGCGGGAGCTGGCCGACGCGGTCGCCGAGGAGGTCGAGCGCGGCGCCGACGGTGTCGTCGTGATGCACGGCACCGACACGATGCAGTACACCGCCGCGGCGCTGTCGTTCGCGCTTGACACGCCCGTCCCGGTGGTGTTCACAGGGAGCCAACGCTCCGCGGACCGCCCTTCCTCAGACAACGTCGTCAACGCCGTCTGTGCCGTCGAGGCGGCCAAGAGTGATCTCGCGGAGGTGGTCGTCTGCATGCACGCCGACGAGACGGACGACGGCTGTGTGCTCCACCGCGGGACGCGCGTCCGGAAGAACCACACCTCCCGTCGTGACGCCTTCGAGACGGTCGGCGGCGAGCCGCTGGGTCGGGTCGACTACACCCCCGACGAGACGAGCGTCTCGTTGCGCGAGGACGCCGACTACCAGAGCCGCCCGACGGACGACGAGTCGGCCGACGCCTCCGCCGAGGTTGGGATCGACGCCGACATGGCGACCGACGTGGCACTCGTGAAGTTCACGCCCGGGATGGACCCCGCGGCGTTGGACTACCTCGACGGCAAGCGCGGCGTCGTCGTCGAGGGGACCGGGCTGGGCCACGTCCACACGGACCTGATCCCGCGGCTCGCCGAGCTGGTCGACGACGGGACGACCGTCGTGATGACGAGCCAGTGTCTGGAGGGGCGGGTGTGTGACCGCGTGTACGACACCGGCCGGGACCTGTTGGACGCCGGCGTCGTCGAGGCCGGCGACACCCTGCCGGGGACGGCGAAGGTGAAGCTGATGTGGGCGTTGGCGAACCGCCCGGAGTTGGTCGAACAGGTGATGGAGACTGATCTCGCGGGCGAGTTGACAAAGGAGAGTCAGCCGTGGCGGTAATCTACAGCGCGTAGAAGTTTAACCCCTCCTGGGTACGCTCCTCGAACCGGGATTGAAGATGCTCTGTCAGTTCCTCTTCGTTGAGGTCGTCTGTCTCTCCGACGACTTCACGATCTCCGTCGACTTCGATATTCACGATACTGAGCCCCGACTGCCTCTGATCTCCACCGTCGGAACGCGGTTGTAGCTTGTTCGGCGACCGACTTTTAGTGAGTTTGCCGAACGAGTAGATATCCTCGACGAGATCACACACGTCTTCTCCTTTGCTGAACTGACACCCGTACCGTTGGTCGAGTGTCCGCCGTGTTACCGGGTAGAGATATCTCGCTCCCGATGGACTGTTCTTTCCATAGTAGAAATTATGGTAATTAGTCTTCTTGTCGAGCATCTCACCGAGGTTACCTCCAGTGTGGAAGAACGGTCTGTGAACGTTACTCGCGAAAGAGTGAGTGAACAGAGAGCTGTTGACGCCATCGAGCTCGTGCTTTTTGGATGCCCCAGTCTTAGTCAGCTCGAACTTTGGCCGGTCCGCCAGTAGCTCGTACTGCGCTCTGTTGACCTTCCAACGGAGGTGGGATTTAGTAACATTCTCCACACACTTCGACTGACTCAGGTGGACCTGTCTAGATACGACTTTCCCGTTGAGATAGTACGTGAACACAAACATCAGGTCTGCGAGTTCGACCTTATTTCTCTGGTACTTTTTCATTCCGTTGTAAGTCACGTATGGAGATTGATGGAGTTCTTTACACTTGGCATATATATACCCATTATTACCATCACCACGTGCAGTGTCGAACGCTTGTCTCACATCTCTGAGGAAATATTTCTCTTCGCCCGGACCGTAATCCTTGTACTTTTTCTTCTTTATTTTGAGTTTAATATTTTTGCAAAAATCTTTGACGGCTCCGTCGGGGATGTGACTTTTTTGTGCCACCAGAAGAGTATCCGCGCAGCTAAAACTTATAGCTTGGCCCGTGCGTCTCCGGTCGTCGAAAACGGTAGTGACTAATCGGTGTCTTAGCTACAGCCCATGTATGAGCGAGTCACTAACGAACGACGCGGTCACTATTCGGCAGGCCCGTGAGTCGGACGTGGCGGATGTGGTCGCGTTCACCCAGGACACCTGGAGCGACCACGACGGCGCGAGCGACTACCTCCCCGAGACGTTTCCGGAGTGGATCGGCACGGACGGCCCCGAGCAGCGCACGTTCGTCGCCGATCTCGACAGCGAGGCGGTCGGCCTGCTCCAGTGTGTCCTGTTGACGGAGACGGAGGCGTGGGCACAGGGAATGCGTGTCGCCCCCACCCACCGCGGACAGGGGATCGCCGACCGACTCTCCCGGACGGCACTCGCGTGGGCCCGCGAGCAGGGGGCGACCGTCTGCAGGAACATGGTGTTCAGTTGGAACGTCGCCGGCCTCGGTCACTCGCGTGACGTTGGGTTCGACCCCGGGACGGAGTTTCGCTACGCGATGCCGGAGCCGGACGCCGACGCGGAGCCGTCGATGGATGTCGTCGCCGACCCCGCCGCGGCCTGGTCGTTCTGGACGGACAGCGACGCCCGGACGGTGTTGTCGGGGCTCGCACTCGACTTCGGGGAGTCGTGGGCGGCCTCCGAGCTGCGGCGAGGTGATCTCCGGCGGGCCGCAGACGAGGACGCCTTGTTCGTCGTTCAGGACGGCGGCACGTGTGGACTGTCACTGCGCGCGCGAACCAGCGAGTGGGAGATCGACGAGGGGGTCCGGAAGCGAGCGACGTACGCCGTCGGCGCGTGGAACTCACCGGCCGCCTCTGAGGCCGTGATGGCCGCTGTCGCGCGTGACGCCGCCGAGATCGACGCCGACGTGGTTCGGGTGTTCGTCCCCGAGGGGGTGCGGTGGGTGAGTGATCTCGCCGCGGTGCGGTGTCCGATCTCGGACGAGCCGGACTTCGTGATGCAGGCGGATCTGACGGACCCTGGAGTCGGCGGGCACGGCGACTGAGCCGTCCCGACTTGGGTCCCGCACACTGCGTCGGTGAACCAACAGCTTCGAGTCGTGACCGCCGGACACAGACGTGTAGATGACCGCCGATACCGGCCGTCTTAATCGGCTCGTCCACCCGGCGACAACGTTTCTCGTCCCGATGGTCGGCATTATCGAACTCGGCTGGCAGCTCGGTGTCGTGCTAGTGATCTACTGGCTCGAAGTAGGGACGACGGCCGTGCGGCTGTCCATCGAGACGACGTTCGCGGGTCTGCCGAACAACGAGACAACCAAGCTACACATGCCGGCGTTCGCAAAACTCCGGGAGAAACGCGGGGGAATTCCGACACCGGGGCCTCTCCCTCGAATCCACCCACACGGGCTGCCGGCGGCGTTCCACGCCGGTTCGCTCGCGTTGGTCCTCTGGGTGTTCGCGGGCGCCGGCGTGGTAGCAATCGCCGGCCTGGACCACCTCGTCGCACAACGGTTCGATCTCCTGGCCGGTGCCGCCGGGGTGGTGGTCGGCGAACTCGTGGGGTTGTTTCTGCGGCTTCGTCGACGGACGTACGCGGAGCTGTCGCCGGGTGTCGTGTTCACGCTCCGAGACCTCCTGGGACCGTGCGCGTTTCTGTTCCTGATCCTGTTGTTCACGTTTCAGGACGGTGGCCCGGTCGACCCACAGCTGCCGGTCGTGCTCGTCGTCTACGGGCAGACGATTGCCGACACGATCCGGGAGTTCGGGCTGTTCAAACGACTGCTCCCCGAGGTCGCACAGCCCGACACACGAGTCGGTGAGCGAACGCCGGTACCGGACGGTGACGGAGAGCCACGAGCCCGGTGGCGGACGGCCCGTCGGAGTCTCGCCTGTGCGCGAGTGGTGACGAGCCCTGGCCGGACGTTCGGAAACCGTGCCGGATTGCTTCCCCTGATAATCGCGGCGTTTCTCTGGTTCGCACTCGACGACACTGCTGGCGTCGTCGCCGCCGCCGGCCTACTCGTCACTGTCGCAGTGATCGGAGCGGTGCCACTCGTGATTGAACGGAATCTGCTCCATGGGCACTTAGAGTACCGGCTGTACGACGACTGTCTGGTCGCGTACGACAGACTGCTGGAGACGCCACAGTGGCGTGTCGGGTTGGATGCGGTGCGAGAGACAGAGAGTAGTGTCGCGTTGCTCGACCGTCTCCCGGGGCTCGAACTCGAACGACTGTTCGTGCGGACCGACGACGAGAGCCAACGGCTCGTCGGGCTGGCAGACGCCGAAGGGGTCCGCGAACGAATCGACGAAGCACGGTCCGAATAGTCCGAACTACACTGCCGTCACCCACAGTCGAAACCCCTCCGGCTGTCCGTACACTTCCCGGAAGACGCGGTCGGCGAACGCTCCCAGTCGGTCCTCGCTGGTGTGTGCGGTGATTCCGACGTTTGTCGCCTCTGCCGCCTCGGGTGACTCCAACCGGTCGATCTGGAACTCCGGGTAGTCGTCGACCACCTCACGCAACGGCGCCAACTCCGCGTCCGTGCAGTCGAGGTTGAACTCCCCCTCGCCAAACTGGACCCACGGCGGCACCCGTTCGACCTCGTCGTCTCCTTCGCTGTCTCCGCCGCTCTCGGCTCCATCGCTCCCGGTCCCGCCCTCGTTGCCGCCCGTCTCGTGTCCGTCGGCGACCGTCGCGGCCTCGACGGTGAGAAACGGTCCCCCCCGTTCCCGGTGGGCGCGGACCGCCTCGGCGAACAGCTCCTGGCGCTCGGACTCGGTGGTCGCGTCGAAACGTGTCACGCCCGACCGTGCGGGCCAGACGCTCAAAACCGGTCGGTCTCGCCGACCGTCTCCGGACCGACTCGGCTGTCGGCCACTCAGACGGAAAACCGGAGCCCGTCGCGTGCGACCCGCACGTCGCCGTCGAACTGGTCTTCGACAGCCGCGACCATCTCGTCGTGTTCTCCGTCGGTGTGTGGATACTGGTGGGTGAGATAGACACGGCCGATGTCGGCCTCAGCAAGCGCCGCGCCCAACTGTGAGGGGGTCGGGTGACCGTCGATGTCGATCCCGTCCGGGAACGAGCAGTCGTGGGCGAGCACCCGTGCGCCGTCCGCGAACGACGCCAACCCGGGGAACGCCTCGGAGTCCCCCGAGAACACGAACGCCCCCGGCTCGACGGGCGGTTCTGCCGCCGGTGTCGTCTCGGCACCCCCGCTCGTCTCGTCGCCCGCGACCGGGTTCTCGCTGTCGAGCGGCTCGAACCGGTAGGCCAGACAGTCGACGGAGTGGCGGGTCTGGTAGCTCTCGACGGCGAGCCCGGCGAGTTCGATCCGTTCGTCTGGGTGGATTTCGCGCACACTCAGGTCGATCCGACCGTCGAGGTAGTCGTGGACCGCGAGCATGTCGTCGAAGAGTTCTTTCGTCCCGGCGGGGCCGACCACCTGGAGGTGTTCTGCGCCAGCGAGCCACCGCGCCTTGAGCAGTGGGAGCAGGTCGGCGACGTGGTCGAGATGGTGGTGTGTGAGCAACACCGTCGAGACGGCCTCGTAGCCGGGGTCAGTCTGTGAGAGCCGGTGGAGGACACCGGCGCCACAGTCGACTAACAACGGTCGTTCGTCGCCGGCGGCCGCCTCCAGTAACAACCCGGTCTGGACCCGTTCCGGCTGTGGCATCGCCGAGCCGGTGCCGAGGAAGGTGACGCGCATACGCTTTCTCGTGGCGAGACGGGGTTAGGCGTGACGGAGCCTGTCGCCACTGCGACCGTCGGGCAGTGGGGAGCCACGACACTGAAACGCGCCGGTCGCCAACGTCGCCCGTGACCGAGTTTGACGAGTCCCGTTGGCGCGAGCGTCTCCAGGAGAACAGAGCCGAGAAAGACGACTTTTTCGCCGACGACCCGCGGTCCCCCCTGTCGCCGTCGGCACGCGAGGGGTTCGACGGGCTGGACTACTTCCCGCCGGACCCTTCCTACCGCGTCCAGGCGACCGCCACACGCCACGACGAGCCGGAGCCGACGGAACTGACCGTCGAGAACGGCCCGCCCGAGCGGTTCCTCCGGACGGTCACGTTCACGTTCCAGCTACCGAGCGAGGACGGCACCGTCGACGCCTCGTTGTCTGGGTACAGCCGGGAGGGTGGTGAGGGGTTGCTGGTCCCGTTCCGCGACAAGACGACCGGCCAGGCCACCTACCGCGGCGGGCGGTACATGGACCTCCGACCGGAGGGGGAACTGGCGGACGGCGACACGGTGGTCGTCGACTTCAACCTCGCGTACACCCCGTTCTGTGCGTTTGACGACGCGTTCGCCTGTCCGCTCCCGCCCGAGGAGAACTGGCTGTCGACGACCGTTCCGGCGGGGGAACGCGACCCGCCGGTCGACGAAGACCTCACTGCCGCGTCCGACGCCTGAGCGGTCTGCGTCTGGCCCGTCGACACCCGAGGCGCCGGGACGGCTCCCGAGGCGCCGAAACAACGCCCGAGCCGACTGTCGTGTCACACGCTCGTCCCGGAGAGAAACCCTCTTTGCTACCCGAGCGCCTACGCGGCTACATGAACCGCGACACGGTGATCGGCGGCGTGTTGATGCTCGTCGGCGTCCTACTGTTCCTGCCCGGTCTCCTGCCGAACGCTCCTCAGCTCTGGCAGGCGGCGCTCGTCCCCGCAGCGGCACTGTTGACGTACGGCACCTACCGCGTCGGCACGAGCAACGAGGGGCGCGCGGTCTGACCGACTCACCGCCTGTCAGTTTCGGTTTTCGTCCCCGTACCGCGTCAGCGACGCCGCGACGCCGCGTTGGAGCGCGCTCGTGTCGGCCGCGACCGCCTGGAAGTCGAACCCGGTCTCTGTCCATGTCTCTACCTGCGTGGGGTCGGTCGCGAGCGTCCCGACCGGTACGGCGCTGTCCGCGAGGACGGTCTCGACGGCCGTCTGGAACGCCGGCGCGTCGTACTCACCGAACACGCCCAGTGACGCCGACAGATCCGCCGGGCCGACGAACACCGCGTCCAACCCGTCGACGGCCGACAGCTCGGCGACGTTGTCGACTGCGCGTTCCGACTCCACCTGCACGACCGTCGCCAGCCGGTCGCCGGCGGTCTCGTAGTAGTCGTCCAACGCCGCGCCGTAGTCGGACCCCCGGCTCGCGGCGAGCCCACGGTCGCCCGCCGGCGGGTAGCGTGTCGCGTCGACGAACGACGCCGCCTCGCTCGCGGTCTCGACCTGCGGCGCGATCACGCCCGCCGCGCCCGTGTCTAGCAGTCGTTTGATCCGGACGGGGTCGTTCCACGCCGCGCGGACGAGCGCCACCGTGTCGCCGGGCGTGGACTCGACCGCCCGGACGGCGTGTTCGACCGTCTCGACGCTCGCGGCGGTGTGTTCCGTGTCCACGACGACGAAGTCGGTGTCCGTGCCGGCGACGATCTCTGCGACGGTCGGCGACGGAATCGACAGCCACACGCCCGCCGGCGACCCCTCCCGGAGCCGACGACTGATGTCTGCGTCGTTCACACTCGCGGGTCGGTGGCGGCCGGCTTCAACGGTGTGGTACCACGATCACAGTGTCGTCAAACAGGTCGTGGCGTTCACACACCGAGACGCGACACCGACCGGATGTAATACCGACCGAGCGTACGGTTCGGAGGTCGGCGACGCGTTTCTGCGGTACATGTGACACAACTCGGTCGTGCAGGCGGCGCTCCGGTTCGGGCGCGACCCCGAGATCGACGACTCGGTCGTCGCCGAGGGCGGCGTGGTAAAAACGTACAGCGCCGACGAGAAGCGCGCCGCGGAGGCGGTCGCCGACCTCCGTGGGTCGTTCATGACTGCCGACGTTCGCGAGCGATTGGCGAGCGACCCGAACCCGCGGAGCGTCTGACGGCAGTTGGCCGCGCCCGTTGAGGCTGGTCACCTCAACCGGACGGAGACGCTGAACGGCGTGGCCACCCAGTTCAGCGACCCGGAGGCGCCCGGCGCTGGCCAGGTGGAGTTGCCGAGGGTCGGCAAGGCACACCCGGACGACCCGACACAGTGTCTATCCGATACGTGGGCTGTCCGGGTAGGTGGTGACACCGGTGGTTCACGGCACCGGGCGGTGGCTCATACCACACTGCCGTCACCAGACACAGCCGCAGCGGCTGTCGAGGGCGACCCACCGCCGGCGTAACCGCCGCGGGA
>ERZ1034569.157-NODE-157-length-25180-cov-14.434786_pt1 | contig 25180 bp, 30 predicted proteins | sample MGYA00520706_ERZ1034569 | MGnify/ENA primary metagenome ERZ1034569 (study PRJEB33760, sample SAMEA4777722) | hypersaline lake metagenome | biome: hypersaline environment; feature: brines | place: Spain | collected 2014-08 | depth 0 m ...
CGTCCTCACACGCGGCCACGAGGTGACAGTCGCCGAGGCCGGCGGGCCGGAGGCGGTCGGCGGGTTGGCCCGCCCCTACGAGACGAACGGCGACGACATCGAGAAGTTCTACCACCACCTCTCGAAGGACGAACAGACGATCGTCGAGTTGGCCGAGGAGCTGGGGGTCGGCGACAGCGTGGAGTGGTTGGTCGGCGAGAACGCCTACTACGTCGACGGGACGGTCCACCCGATGGACACGCCGTGGCAGCTGTTGGCGTTCCCGTACTGGAGTCTCTACGACACGTTCCGGCTCGGGATGTTGACACTCGACGTGGACGTGCGCGGCGGGATTCCCTCCTTCGACACCTACGAGCGGCTCGCAGACTTCGAGGACCAGACCGCCGTCGAGTTCGCCCGCGAACACACGACAGACAACGTCTACGAGACGTTCTTCGACCCGTTGTTGGAGGCGAAGTTCGGCTCGCTCAAGTCGGAGGTGAGCGCCGCCTGGCTGTTGGGGCGGATCAAGTTCCGCGGGGAACGTGACCTGCTCCGCGGGGAGATTCTCGGCTACTTCGAGGGTGGGTTCCGGACGTTCCTCGACGCGCTGATCGACGCGGTCGGTCGCGAGAACATCGAGACCCGCACTCGGGTGACGGATCTGGCGACCGCCGACGGCGCCGTCGACGAACTCACCGTCGAGCGTGCGGTGGAGCCGGTCGCGGCCGACGGCGGGACGGCAGCGTCGGATGCGGGTTCGGGCACAGACCCGGGCCCCGCCGGGAAACCGAAGACGGAGACGCTCACGGAGTCCGTCGACAGTGTCGTCGTCGCGGCGATGCCGAACGTGTTAGAGGAGTTGACGGGCTACCCGTGTGACGTGCGGTTCCAGGCGTCGGTGTGTGCAGTCGTCACGCTCTCGGAGTCGCTGACGGACACCTACTGGCTCAACGTCGCCGACGACGCGCCGTTCGGCGCGTTGATCGAACACACCAACTTCGTCCCCCCCGAGCGGTACGGCGGCGACCACCTGTTGTACCTGGCGAGTTACGTCCAAGAGGAGTCAGAGTGGCTCTGGCAGGCGAGTGACGACGAGGTGCGGGAGCGGTGGCTGTCGGGCGTCGAGTCGTTGTTCCCCGCGTTCGACCGCGAGAGCGTCGAGTCGTTCGAGTTGGCGCGGGCGCCGCGTGCGGCGCCGATCTACGAGTGTGGCTACCTGGATCTGGTCGTCCCGTACGATCTCGGCGACGAGGTCGCCGACGGGGTGTACTACGCCGGGATGGCCAGCGAGGCACAGTACCCCGAGCGGTCGACCAACGGCGCGATCCTGGCCGGCTACGAGTGTGCCGACCGGATCGACGACCGGAGCGACTGAGTCGGCCAGACCGGCGGGCGGTCGTGGTCGTCTCGTCGGCTGGCGCGTCACTCTTTGGTGCGGCGAGTGAAGCGAGCCCGTGTCACGGGAACTCCATCCGGGGGTCTGGTGTATCGAGGGGTCGGCGTCGAACGTCTACTTGGCCGTCGACCACGCCGCGCCGGTCGACGACACGGACGCGGTGCGGGTCGACGGGGAGATGGGTGCGTTGGTGTTGCTCGACGCCGGCACGCCCGGGGACGCGGCGACGATCCGGGCGGGGATCGAGGCAGTCGGGTTCGGCGTTGAAGACGTGTCGCGGGTGTTGCTCACTCACTACGACTACGACCACGTCGGCGCGCTCGCGGAACTCGACGATCTCGACGCGACCGTTTACGCCCACGAGCCGGACGCCTCCTTCCTCGACGGGAGCGGGACGCCGGACCTGTGGCCACACAAGGCGTTGCTCCAACGGCTCACCGGGCGATTCCTCTCGCGACCGTCCGTCGCCGTCGAACGGGTTCGGGACGGGGACACCGTCGGCAGTTTCACCGCATACCACACTCCCGGCCACGGACCGGGGCATCTCGCGTGGGTCAGCGAGCCGTTGGAGACGGCGTTTCTGGGTGATCTCGTTCGGGAGCGTGACGGCCGGCTCGCGCCGTCGCCGTGGCTCGTCAGCTACGACACGGACGCGGTCGGCGACAGTGTCTGCACGCTCGCGGAACGGGCGCCGGCGTTCGCCGTCGCCGGGATGGGCCACGGGACGCCGTTGGCGACCGGCGGGAGTGACGCACTGGGGCGACTCGCCGCGGAGCTGTGACCAGCCCGAAGGAGCGACTCGGCGGGTGGTCGTGACCGGCGGCCCGGCTAGTCTCGCGCGGCTGTATCTGGCCCGCCGAATCCCCGGCCGGTGAGAAACACTCCCGAACTGTTTTGTCGTCGTGTGTAATATTATCTCCTATGCCAGGGCCGATACCGTCGGGCGCCGACGACACCGCAGAGACAGACGGCGGTGTCGTTCGAGGGAGGGGCGACCGACGGGGACGAACGGAGTCTGACGCCGACGCGGGCGGGGGGTCCAAACCGCGTGTCTGTTGGCTCGACGACGCGGACGCCGACGCGGTGATCGGCTCACTCTCCTCGGAGACGGCCCGGTCGATTCTCACCGCGCTCCACGAGCGGGAACGGACCGCCTCGGAGCTGGCGGAGACGGTCGACACGTCAGTCCAGAACGTGCGCTACCACCTCGACAGCCTCTCGGAGGCGGGGCTGACGGAGGTGACAGCGACGCGGTACTCGGTCAAGGGCCGGGAGATGGACGTGTACGGCCCGCCGGACCGCCAGACGGTGATCGCCGTCGGGAGCAGCGAGGAGGAAACGGAGTCGTTGCTCGACTCCCTCCGGTCGGTGTTGGGCGGTGTCGCCGTGCTCGCTGCGACGAGCCTGCTCGTCCAAGCGACCGCGGCGCCGACGGGTGCACCCCGCGTTCCGGACGCCGTCGGTGGAACGGCGGCGACACCGCTCCCGCCCGGACTGCTCGTCTTTCTCGGTGGTGTCGCGTTGGGAGCGACCGTGCTCACCGTACGCCGACTCCGGTCGGTGATCGAGTGAGCGAACAGCCAGCCGGCCACAGCGGGGGTGAGCGACCGCCAACGCTGCCTGCGGTCGGGGTGCAGTGAGACGGCTCCGTGCGTACGCGGCCGTGCTCGCGGTCGTGCTCGTCACCACCAGCGCCGCCGGTGTCGTCGCGGAGTCAGAGCGGCGCGACGGCCGGCTGCCGACGGCCGACGTGCTCGGTGGGGAGCAGGCGACGAGTGTCGACAGTGCGACGGCCGGGAGCGATCCGGTCAGGGTGGGCGTAATCGGGACGGCGTTCGACCCGGAGCGGGGGACAGTCGCACCCAGAGTCGCCGCCAGCCGGCGGATCGGCGGGCCGGCGCTCCCGTTCGCTCGGGGGCCGACCGGTCACGACACCGCGGTCGCGGAGGTCGTCGCCGAGCAGTCCCCCGCGGCGGCGTTGTACCTCGCCGGCGTCGGCCCCCGGCCGACCGCCGAGCGGTACGGTGGTGCCGTGGAGTGGTTGTTGGAACGGGATATGGACGTGATCGTCGACGCCGGCAGTTACTTCCCACGGACGACCGCCAGCCACGATCAGTTCGAGACCGCCGCCGAGCGGGCCGCCGCCGACGGCGCGGTGTTCGTCACCTCCGCCGGGAACTACGCACAACGCCACTGGCGGGGGCGAGCCGCCAATAACGGGTGGCTCGCGTTCGACGGAGAGAGTCGGCGGAACACACTACGTGACACCGACAGGCGCCGGACCGTCGAGGGGCAGTTGACGCTCCGGCTCTACTGGGGTGAGGGATCGGGAACACCACGGACAGCCGCGCGGCAGACCGAGACGAGCGTCGACTACGATCTTTACCTCTACCGTCGGGTCGCCGACGGTCGGGACCGATTCGTCGCCAGTTCGACACGGTCGAGCGGCACCACTGAGGCGATCGACACGACGGTTCCAGCGGGCGAGTACTACGTGCAGGTCCACGCCGACAGGGTGACAGCGGGAACGCCGCCCCTCGACTTGTTTGCGGCTCGACACCGGCTGACACACACGACACGCGGCGGCGGGACACTCCCACCGGCAACGGTGCCGGGCGTGATCGCGGTCGGCGCCGTCGACGGTGACGGGGGCCCGGCACGGTACGCGGGGGGTGTCGGTGACGTGCGCGCGGGTGACACGGTCGTGACCGACGCCGCCGGGCGGGTCCGAGGAACGTCTGCGGCGACGCCGGTCGTTGCCGGGACGGTGACGGACATGATCGTGGACGGTGGGCGGCTCTCGCCGGGGGCGGTGGAGACAATCCTCCGAGAGACCGCAGACGACGAGCGGCGGCTCGATCCGGACGCGGCCATCGCACGGGCGGACGAACTGGGTGACCGACAACACGGCGAGACGAGAGGTGACGCCACGTCGGTCGGTGTGTCGTCGACTAACCGGACCAGTTCGGTCAGCGCCGTGCAGCAGATCACCACGTTGGGTGTTCTCAGACAGTCGGTCGTTCTCGAACGGGTGGGCGAGGTGACGAGGTGAGTCGACCAGAGGCAGTCGACGAGGGGATCGGAGACGCCGAACTGGCCGACCGGATCGACGAGTACTGGGAGTGGGTCGCGGTCGCGTTGTTCCTGTTGACGACGGTGGACGTGTTGACGACGCTGGGGGCGGCGGCGACAGTCGGCGTCAACAGAGAGGCGAACCCGTTCGTACGGTGGCTGTTACGGCGGTCACTGCCGGCGTTGGTCGCGGTGAATCTGCTCGCAGTCGTCGCCGGGACGGTCGGCTTCCGGGGTGTGGTGGCGACACTGCGGCGGACACCACCGTGGCTGCGGCCGTACTACGCGGTCGTGATCGAGGCGTGGCTCGGACTGCTCGTCGCCGCCGGACTCGCCGTGTTCGCCAACAACCTCGCCGTGATCGTGTTCGGCGAGAGCCTGTTGTAGCGTGGCCCGTGTCGTCTGACGGGCCGCGGGCGGCGTTCGACGGTCTTAAGAGGCTCGTTGCCGACTTCGGAGACGAGACAGGCATCCGCCTGTTTCACTGACCCGTAGGAGCGTTCCTGCGTACTACGGAGGTGAAAGATGGCAGATTCAATAGAAGACGCAGTCTCTCAGGCGCTCGAGGAGGCTCCCGGTCGGGAGTTCACGGAGACCGTGGACCTGGCAGTCAACTTGCGTGACCTGGACTTGAACGACCCGTCGAACCGAGTCGACGAGGAGGTCGTCCTGCCGGCTGGCACCGGACAGGAGACCTCTATCGTCGTCATCGCGGAGGGGGAGACCGCCCTCCGTGCAGAAGACGTCGCCGACGAAGTGTTGTCCGGCGGCGATCTCGCGGATCTGGCCGGCGACGAGGACGAAGCGAAGAGTCTGGCAGAGGAGACGGACTTCTTCGTCGCCGAGGAGGCGCTGATGCAGGACGTGGCGTCGAACCTCGGTCGAATTCTCGGCCCGCGCGGAAAGATGCCGACGCCGTTGGGCGTCGACGAGGATGTCGTCGAGACGGTCAACCGGATGACCAACACGGTGCAGCTGCGATCCGGTGACCGTCGGACGTTCCACACCCGTGTCGGCGCGGAGGACATGACCGCAGACGAGGTTGGAGAGAACATCGACGTGATCATGCGCCGGCTCGAGGCGGACTTAGAGAAGGGGCCGCTGAACATCGACACCGTCTACGTGAAGACGACGATGGGGCCGGCCGTGGAGGTGCCCGCATGAGCGACGCCGCCGGAAACAAGACCGCGGACGTTCCCCAGTGGAAGCGTGAGGAGGTCGAGGAACTCGCCGACTTCGTCGACAGCTACGACGCCGTCGGCGTCGTCGACCTTACCGGAATCCCCTCCCGACAGCTCCAGGACATGCGCCGGGAGCTGTACGGGCAGGCGGCACTGCGGATGAGCCGCAACACGCTCACCGTTCGCGCGCTGGAGGCGGCCGGCGGCTCCGTCGCCGATCTCGGCGAGGAGATGACCGGTCACGTTGGACTCATCGGGACGAACGACAACCCGTTCGGGCTCTACCAGCAGTTGGAGGCGTCGAAGACCTCGGCACCAATCAGTGCCGGCGAGGTCGCCCCCAACGAGATCGTCATCCCGGAGGGTGACACGGGGGTCGACCCCGGTCCGTTCGTCGGCGAACTCCAACAGGCCGGCGCGGAAGCCCGGATTCAGGAGGGGTCGATCCAGGTGTTGTCGGACTCCGTCGTCGCCGAGCCGGGCGACGAGGTGGGCGCCGACCTCGCGAGTGTGCTGGGTGAACTCGGGATCGAGCCGAAGGAGGTCGGACTCGACCTCCGTGCCGTCGTCGCCGACGGCGTCGTGTTCGAGCCGGAAGACCTGGCGATCGACATCGACGAGTACCGCGCGGACGTGGAGGCCGCGGCCGCCGGTGCGCGCAACCTCTCGGTGAACGCGGCGATTCCGACCGCACAGACGGTCGGCTCGTTGCTCGGGAAGGCCGCCGGCGAGGCCAAGAGCGTCGGCGTGTCGGCGGCGATCGCCGACGAAGAGCTGGTGCCGGATCTTGTCGCCGAGGCGGACGCGCAGGTGCGCGCGCTCGCCGCGGAGATCGACGACGAGGAGGCGCTCCCGGAGGAACTGCGCGGCGTCGAGCCCGCAGCCGACCCCGAGCCCGCCGACGAGGCGGAAGAGGAAGAACAGGAGCAGACAGACGACGACCCCGAACCCGAGACCGACGACGCCGAGGAGGACGAGGAAGACGACGGCGCGGCCGGACTCGGCGACATGTTCGGAGACTAACAACGGAGGACAACGATGGAGTACGTCTACGCAGCACTCATCCTGAACGAGGCCGACGCAGAGATTGCAGAAGACAACGTCACCGAGGTTCTGGAGGCGGCGGGCGTCGACGTGGAGGAGTCCCGCGTCAAGGCGCTGACCGCTGCCCTCGAGGATGTCGACATCGAGGAGGCCGTCGAGACGGCCGCCGCCGCCCCGGCTGCCGGCGCAGCACCGGCCGCCGGCGGCGCGGAGGAGGCCGAAGAGGCCGACGCCGAGGAGGAGGAGGCCGACGCCGAGGAGGAGGCCGAGGAGGCCGCCGAAGAGGAGGACGACGACGACGACGACGCCGCAGGCGAGGGCCTCGGCGAGCTGTTCGGCTGACGGCCACACTCGCGGCCGCGAACGGACACGACTTTTTTCGGAGGCTGGCCGACCAGCGACGGTGGTCGGTCTCGCCGACCGCGACACAGGGTTGAAGTACGGAACCGGAACCACACACCCCGTGACAGCGGGAACGGTGGTCGTGGCGGCGACAGTCGGCGGCTGTGGACTGGGGTTGTGTAGCGGGCTCGTCCCGGGACTCCACGCCAACAACCTCGCGGTGTTGTTGCTCGCCGCGGCACCGGCGTTAGGGGTGGCACCGCTCCCGTTGGGGTGTGCGATGCTGTCGGCCGGTGTGGTCCACACGTTCCTCGACGTGGTGCCGTCGCTCGTGTTGGGGGTGCCGGACGCGGCGATGGCCGCCAGCGCGCTCCCGGGCCACGAACTCGTGTTGGGTGGGCGCGGGCGGGAGGCGCTCCGGCTGTCGGCAGTCGGGAGCGGGGTGGCGTTGGCGGCGGCCATCCCGGTCGCTGTCCCACTGACGGCCGTCGCCGCCGACCTCTACCCGAAGGCACGTCCACACCTCCCGGTCCTGCTCGGCGGGGTGGCACTGTTAGGTGTCGCGACAGAACACACGTGGCGACGACGCGGGGTCGCGACCGTCTCGTTCCTGTTGGCGGCCGCACTCGGGCTCGTCACGCCCGAGCAGACACCGACGGCGCTCGTCACGGCCGGCGGGACACTCACCCCGTTGTTCGCGGGGCTGTTCGGCGTGCCTGTTCTCGTCGACGCATTGGACGGCGGCGGGGTGCCGCCGCAGGCGGACGCCCGGCTCGCGCTCGCCCCGCGGAGTCTCGGCGCGGCCGCGACGGCCGGCACGGGATCGGGGGCGGCCGTCGGCTACCTCCCCGGCGTGTCGGCGGGCGTGGCGGCGACACTCGCGTTGCCGTTCACACCCGGGGAGGACCCGGCTCGTGAGTACGTCGTCGCGACGAGCGGGGCGAACACCGCGACGGCGGTGTTCGCACTGTTCGCGTTCGTCGTCCTCGGCACCCCGCGCTCGGGCGTGTTGGTCGCGATGTCCGAGGCCGGGGTGCCGCCGCAACTCCCCCCGTTGCTCGCGGCGACGGTCGTCGCCGGCGGGGGCGGCGTCGCGGGCGTGTTACTGCTCGGTGACGCCGCCTTCGTCGTCGCCCGCCGCGTCCCACAGCGTGAACTCGTCGTCGGGGTGTTGGGGTTTGTCGCCGTCCTGTCGGGTGCGTTCGCCGGCGTGACCGGACTGGTGGCGTTGGCGGCCGCCGCCGCGGTCGGGTTCCTGCCGGCGCGGTTCGGCTGTCGTCGGGTCCACCTGATGGGGGTGTTGCTCGGGCCAATCGTCGTCGGCGGGTGAGCCAGAACGGGCGGCGACGGGAGCCGCAGCCGGGGTCGAAAGACAACGATTAAAGCCCGCGGCGCGGTTGTGACAGGTATGAGTGACGCCCGAGCAGACGAGACCGAACGCCGGTGTGTCTCCTGCGGCGTCGACGTCGCGAGCCTCTCGGCCGCGGCGTTCGACTGTCCGGAGTGTGGCACCGGCATCCACCGGTGTGGCACCTGCCGCAAACAGAGCAAACTGTACGAGTGTCCCAGCTGTGGGTTCAGGGGGCCGTAACGATGGGGAAGGTCGCCGCACAGCTGAAAGTGATGCCGGAGAGTCCCGAGATCGACCTCGACGGCCTCCAGAAGTCGTTGGAGGAGGCGCTCCCGGAGGGCGCAGAAATCAGCGGAATCGAACGCGACGATGTCGCGTTCGGACTGGTCGCACTGCTCCCGACCGTCATCGTCGCCGACGACGAGGGCGGGACGGAGGCCGTCGAGGAGTCGTTCGCCAGGTTGGACGACGTAGAATCCGTCTCCGTCGAGTCCGTCGGTCGGCTGTAGCGCACTAGAGGTGCAGACGAGAAGTACGAGGCAGTACTCCTAGCAGACTGGAACGGATATCACTAGATGTATAATGTGAGCCCCTCGCACAACAGTTGTTAATAGTATTGTAGACCATGAGTACATGAGCAGACTACTTTTTTCATTGATGGCCGGGGGTGTATGCTTTTATCCTCTGTCGGGTATACTGTCTCAAGCCGCAACTAGCGGAGAGGTCGCAGTAGCGCTGCTCGTGGTTTCGTTTACCGTTCCGGCTCTGGCCGCGTGGAGCTTGTACCCCGGTGGACAGGAAGCTGTTCGTGACAGTCGAATCGATCACGAGCGGATAGTCAGGTATCTTTATTTCATTGGAGGTTTCTCTGTGTTCTTCGGCGTCGGAGCGAGGGCCGCGTACGCCGTCGGGAGATGGTTTGGGTTCGGAGGGTACCTACTCGCGTGGACTACCGTTTGCGGGACGCTCTCTGGTGTCAGTCTCTCGGTGTGGTTCTGGCGGGACTGACACGCAGCGAGCGAAATCCCACCCGTTCAGTGGTGGGAGGGTGTCAGGACTACAGCCTGACAGGCACGTCACGCTCGTCGAGATACTGTTTCACCTCGTCGATCCCGAACTCGTCGAAGTGGAAGATCGACGCCGCCAGTCCGGCGTCCGCGCCGGCTTCGGTGAACACCTCGTACATGTCCTCGGGGCCGCCACACCCCGAGGAGGCGATCACGGGCGTCGAGACGTTCTCACACACCGCACGGGTGAGCGGGATGTCGTAGCCGTTCTTCGTCCCGTCGGCGTCGATGGAGTTGACGAACAGCTCGCCCGCGCCGCGGCGTTCCGCCTCGTTCACCCACTCGATTACGTCCAGATCGGTTCCCTCGCGGCCGCCTTTCACCGTACACTCGAACCAACAGGACTCCCCGTCGATCTCGACGTAGTGTTCGCCCTGTTCGTCGAACCGGCGGCGGGCGTCGACACTGATCACGATACACTGCGAGCCGAAGGCGGCAGCCCCCTCCTCGATCAGCTCTGGGCGGGCGATCCCACCGGAGTTGATCGACACCTTGTCTGCGCCCGCCCGGAGCGTCTCTTTCACGTCCTCGCGGGTCCGGATGCCGCCGCCGACAGTCAGCGGGATGAACACCTCGTCGGCGACCCGTTCGACGGTGTCGAGCATCGTCTCTCGGCCTTCGGCGCTGGCAGTGATGTCGAGGAAAATGAACTCGTCTGCGCCGGCGGCGTTGTACTTGCGGGCCATCTCGACGGGGTCGCCGGTGAACTGGAGATCCTCGAAGTTGACCCCGGTGTAGACGGCCGCGTCGCCGTTCTCGTCGGTGTCGACATCGATACAGGGGATGATCCGTTTCGTGAGTGTCACTGCCGGCGATTCGCGGGAGACGCGCTTGTCGGTTTCGGCTCCCGGCTTCGCAACTGATTACTCGGTTCCAGCCGACTCCAAAGGTGTGACACGACGGAACCCCCCGTTGCGGGAGCGGCACGCCGACCGCGGCGCATCGTTCACCGGGTTCGGTGGCTGGGAGATGCCCGTGGAGTTCGACTCCATCACGACGGAACACGAGGCCGTCCGCGAGACGGCCGGGATCTTCGATGTCTCGCACATGGGCGAAATCGAGGTGGCCGGCCCGGACGCGACGCGACTGATGCAACGGCTCACCACGAACGACCCCAGCGGGCTCGTCCCCGGCGAGGCGCAGTACACCGCGGTTCTCCGGGAGGATGGGACGCTGATCGACGACACGGTGGTGTACCGGCTCCCGGACGACCGTGTCGCCGAGATCACCGGCAACACCGACGGCGAGGCGTACCTGTTCGTCCCGAACGCCGGCAACGACATAGACACCTACGACCGCTGGGTCGACTACCGTGACAACGAGGACCTCGCGGCGACCGTCCGGAACGTCACCGAGGAGTGGGCGATGTTCGCGGTCCAGGGCCCCGACGCGCCCGGGATCGTCGATGACGCCGCCGACGCGGACCTGACCGCGCTCGGCCGGTTCGATCTCACTGCGACGGCCGTCGCCGGCGTCGACTGTCTGGTCGCGCGGACGGGGTACACCGGGGAGGACGGCTTCGAGATTCTCTGTCCGTGGGGCGACGCCGAAACGGTGTGGGACGCCTTCGACGTGCAGCCGTGTGGGCTGGGCGCCCGTGATACGCTCCGGATCGAACAGGGGTTCCTCCTCTCGGGACAGGACTTCCACCCGGACGACGAACCACGCACTCCCTACGAGGCCGGGATCGGGTTCGTCGTCGACACCGACACGGCGTTCGTCGGCCGCGACGCGTTGGTCGACGCCGCCGACCCGGAGCGGGCGTTCGTCGGGCTCGAACTGCTCGACCGCGGGGTCGCGCGCCACGGCTACGAGATCGTCGACGGCGAGACGGTCGGGATCGTCACCAGCGGGACAAAAGTGCCGACACTCGACCGACCGGTCGCGCTGGGGTACGTGCCGACGGCACTCGCGGAGCCAGGAACGGAGGTCGGCGTGCTCGTCCGTGGCCGCGAGACGGCCGCACGGGTCACGGAGCCGCCGTTTGGCGACTGAGGCCGCAGTCGGCGACGGCCGGCCGAACCGACAGGTACACGTCACACACACTCGAGAGGACAGGCGTGAGCTTCGACGTACCCAGCGACCGCCGGTATCTCGAGTCCCACGAGTACCTCACGGACGACGAACCACACCGGGTCGGGATCACGGACTTCGCACAGGACGAACTCGGCGACGTGGTGTTCGTCGAACTGCCCGACGAGGGTGAGGAACTGTCTGCGGGCGAGGAGTTCGGCGTGATCGAGTCGATCAAGGCCGTCTCGGATCTGTACATCCCGGTCACCGCGGAGGTGACGGCGGTCAACGAGGAGCTGTTCGACCGGCCGGAACTCGTCAACGAGGACCCGTACGACGACGGCTGGATGTTGGAGGTCGAGCCGACCGGCGACGACGGCGAGTTGTTGTCGGCCGACGAGTACGACGACCAGATTCAGTAGTCGGCCGTCGCCGTCTCGCCTGTGACTGTGGAGGCAGACGATCCGAGAGAACGGCCGCCGGCGAGTACGATCGTTCGGGAGAACAGTCGACGCGTTACTGATAGTCCACTTCGCCGTCACCCTCGCCGATCCAGGCGCCCCGGTCGGGTTCCCGCGACTCCAACGGGTCGATCCCCTTGTACCAGGGGACGTTTTTCAGCTGTTCTTTGTTGTAGACGAACTCGTCTTTGGTGTCGGCGGTGAACTCGAAGTTCTGGGTGAGTAAGATTGCGTCCACCGGACACACCTCCTCACACAGCCGGCAGTAGATACACTGGCCGATGTGGAGGTTGTACTGCTCGCCGTTGCGCATGTCGTCTTGAACGATCTGGATCGTGTCGTTCGGACAGACGTTCTCACACTGTCGACACCAGATACAGCGTTCCTGTGAGAACTTGTGGACCCCGCGGAACCGCGGACTCACCTCGGGTGCGACATCCGGATACTCCACCGTGAACGTCTCCCCGCTCAGTGCGTGTTTCATCGTCGTTGCCATCGACTTGAGAATCCCGATCATGGTTTGTGTGTTCTGTCTCCGAGTAGTTGTGTGTTCGGTTCGTGTCAGGCGGTCACGCCGACGATCACGGCCGTCAAGACGAGGTTGGCGAACGACAACACCAACAGCCCCTTCCAGCCGACCTCGAGGAACTGGTCCGGGCGGAGTCGCGGCACCGCCGAGCGGGCCCACTGCGTGAACAGGTAGAACGCCCACATCTTGGCGGTGAACCAGACGAACCCCGGAACGAAGCTCAGCGCCGAAATCGGCGCCGACGCCCCGCCGAGGAACAACACCGCCGCGATCGCACCGCCCAGGAAGATGTGGATGAACTCCCCGAGGTAGATCAACACGAAGTACACCGACGAGTACTCCGTCTGGTAGCCGGCGACGATCTCCGTGGGCGCCTCCGGGATGTCGAACGGGTTCCGGCCGACCTCCGCGAGATTCGCCAACAGGAACAACGCGAACGCAAAGGGGTTGACGAACGCGAACCACTGCGGAATCGACACGCCGCCGAACTCGACGAGCGTCGCGGTCGTCTGCGCCTCGACGATCGCGCTCATCTGGAGCGTTCCGGTGAACAACACGACCGAGGCGGCCGTGATGATCAACGGGATCTCGTAGGCGATGTTCGAGGCGACCGCTCGCAGCCCGCCCAGAAGCGAGTACTTGTTGTTCGAGGCGTACCCCATCATCACCAACCCCAACGAGGCGATGGAGGCGGCCGCGAAGGCGAAGGCGAGCCCCGTCTCCGGGTCCGCCAGCTGGATCCCGTTGCCCATCGGAATCACCGCGAACCCGAGCAACGCCGAAAAGGGGATCAACATCGGCGCGAGATCCCACGCCGGGCGATCGACCCCCTCGGGGACGATCAGCTCCTTCGAGAGCAGTCGGACCGCGTCGGCGACGATCACGAGCAACCCGAACGGCCCGATCCGGTTGACCGCGATCCGGTCGGTGAACGCCGCCGTGATCTTCCGTTTGGCCCACGGACCGGCAACGGCCGTGTTCACCAACAGGAAGTTGGCGATGAGGAAGGCGCCGATCAGCGCACCCAACACCTCACCGAGCAGCCCCCCGACGGGCAACACACCGCCGATCATCTCCGGCAGCTGGAGCGGTGTCATGCTCCTCCGTCCGTGTGGGTCGGTGCGGTTCGGCCACGACGACCGAACGACGCGCGCGTAGCTGTGACTGCCATCTACCCGACTCTTGCACAGCCACCTAATAAGGCTTTCAATCACGGGTCGACGACGGCTCCGGGGTAGAAAACAACGAGTACGGACGCGCCCGGTCGAACGGGGCGTGACACGCCCGGTGGCGAGCCGTCTTAGCGGTCGACTTCGCCCATGATCGTGTCGAGACTCCCCATCGATGCGATCAGGTCCGGAATGTACCCGCCCTGTGCCATCACCGGCAACGACTGGAGATTCGAGAACGACGGCCCGCGGATTTTGAACCGTGCCGGCTCGTTGGTACCGTCTGCACGGATGTAGATTCCCAACTCGCCTTTGGCGGCCTCGACAGTGCTGTAAATCTCCGTGTCCGCCTCCGGTTTCAGCGTCCGCGGAACGTTCGACTGGACCTGACGGTCGTCCTCGGACCAACTCTCCAACAGGTCGACACACTGCTCGATGATCTTCCCAGACTCCTCAACCTCCTGGAGACGGACGAGCAATCGACTGAAGTTGTCACAGCCGTTCTTGACCGCGACGTTCCAGTCGAGGTTGTCGTAGTAGCCGTACGGATCGTCACGCCGGATGTCGTAGTCGACGCCCGACCCACGGACGACCGGCCCGGAACAGCCGTACGACTTCGCCTCCTCGGCCGGGAGCACGCCCGTGTCGACCGTCCGGGCCTGAATGATCTCGTTGGACGACAACAGGTTGTGGTACTCCTCCAACCGCTGGGGGAGCTCATCGAGGAACGACCGCACCTTGCTGAAGAACTCCTCGCGCGGCTCCGGGAGGTCCCAGGCGACCCCGCCAAGCCGGAAGTAGTTGAACATCAGCCGTTGCCCCGTCAGGTCTTCGAGGATGTTCTGGACGACCTCACGGTCCCGGAGCGCATACATGAACGTCGCGGTGAAGTCCCCAATGATGTCCAGTGCGTACGCGCCTGTCGCCAACAGGTGTGAGAGAATCCGACTCAACTCTGCGGACATCGTTCGGATCACCTGTGCGTACTCCGGCACGTCGATGTCGTTGAGCCGTTCGGCCGCGCGAGCGTACGCCCACTCACTGGTCAGCCCTGCACCACCCCAGTCCCACCGGTCCGGATACGGCATGATCTGGTGGCGGTAGGACTTCGTCTGACACATCTGTTCTTCACACCGGTGGATGTAGCCGATGTCCGGCTCTACGTCCGCGACCTGCTCGCCGTCGAGGGTCGCTTTCACGTGGAGCACCCCGTGTGTCGCCGGGTGGTGGGGACCGATGTTGAGGAACATCGTGTCCCCCTCGCCTTTGTGATCGTCCTGTAACGGGTTGGCGTGTTCACGCAGCGAGGCGATTTGGGGGCGGGTCTGGTCGTAGTCCTGTGACAACGGGTGGCCCTGCCACGTCTCCGGCAACAGAATACGGCGCAGATCCGGGTGGTCATCAAAGTCGATTCCGACGAGATCGTACGCCTCCCGTTCGTGCCACTCGGCGGTCGCGTACTCCGGGGCCGCCGACTCAACGACCGGGTCGTAGCTGTCCGTCGGGACAACCACACTCACCTCCTGGGTCGGATCGTCGAACTTCCGGAGGTGGTAGATCATCTCGTACCGGTCCTCGTACTCCTGGGCGGTGACACACGAACAGTGGTCGAAGCCGGCCTCCGTCCGAAGCCGTTCGAGTGTCTCCTGCACCGTGTCCGGCCGGATCACGAACCCCGGTGCGTTCATGTGATCGTCGCGGCCGATCACCAGCTCTCCGAGCAGTGACTCCAGCTCCGACGCCGACCGTTCCTCGGTGACGGCGTCTGCCGGGTCGCGTGGATCTTCGAGACTCATGCGTTAGGGGCTCTCCGTCCAGTCGTACCGCATGACGAGTTCCTCCTCGTCGATCTGGTCTGCGAGCTGGTCGACGATCTCGTCTTTCGGGAGGTCGCCGAACTCCTCCAGTTCGTACGGCTTCACCGTCACCGGGGACGACTCCCCGTTGGCGATCCGTTCCTGGAGCTTGGCGACACCGTAGACGAGCGCCTCCGGCCGCGGCGGGCAGCCGGGCACGTGGATGTCGATCGGGATGACCTCCTCTGCGCCCTTGATCACGTTGTAGCCTTCCTGGAACGGGCCACCGGAGATCGTACACGACCCCATGCCGACGACGAACTTCGGCTCCGGCATCTGGTCGTAGACGCGCTTCATCCGCGGGGCGAACTTCGAGACGATCGTCCCGGGGACGATCATCACGTCGGCCTGCCGCGGCGAGGCGCGGGGGACGCCCGACCCGAAGCGGTCGAGGTCGTGTTTCACCGCGTAGGTGTGCATCATCTCGATGCTACAGCAGGCGATCCCGAACTGCAGCATGAACATCGACGACCCCCGGACCCAGTTCATGAACTTGTCGAACTTGGTGAGGATGAACGGGGAGGAGCCGAACGCCTCCCGGAGCTTCGAGTTGAAGCGGTTGTCCTCGCCCGAGCCCGTCATCCGGGCGTCGCGGGTGTCGGTCAGTACCTCCGAGTCGTCAGCGACGAAGGGTTGGTTTTCGCTGCTCATGTGTTTCGTTCTGTTTTCCGTTGTGCTGCACGCGGGCTGGTCACCCACTTGACTGCGCCCTGCCGCCAGGCCCAGACGAGCCCGACCAACAGGACAGCGATGAACGCCAACATCGGCACCAGGACTCTCGTCAGGCTCGCGCCGTTGTCCAGCGCGGACCGGTAGATTACGGTCCACGGGAACACCAGCACGGTCTCGATGTCGAAGACGACGAACAACAACGCCACCATGTAGTACTGGATGTTGAACTGGATGCCCGTCGCCTCCCCGGTCGGAATCTCACCGGACTCGTAGGTCGTTCGTTTCCCCTGTTCGGGCACGCTCGGACGCAGTACCCACGACGTGGCCATCATCGCAACGGGGATACCCACGCCCATAAGCGCCAACGCGCCGATCGCTATCCATGAACTCATACCGGATGCTCCGTGTACGTCGGGCTTGGCGAGGCCGGTACATAAGCGCTTCACCTTGGGGGTTGGTCGACACAGATCGGTACGACGGCAAACGGCAGATCTCCACTCTGGCAGGCAGTTTACACGACTCTGACTAGCGATTGATCACTCTGACAGGCCCGTCTCGTCGCCAGTTAGGGGCCCTGTTCAGAGTCACTCTGCGTCTCGTTCGTCCTCCCGAAACGCCCCGACACCCTCATCGTGGAGCCGCTCCGACACCGCGGCGACCTCACCCTGTAACCCGTCGTGGTACGCCACCAGTCGCTCACGCAACACCTCGTGTTCTCGTGCGAGCATCTGTACCGCAGACAGCGCCGCGTTGAACGACTTCCCGGCGTCGACGGCCACCAGCGGCGCGCCGGTGGGCATCCCCAGCACGGAGTCGACGGACTTCTCCTGAACGGGGACGCCGATCACCGGCACCGGGTAGGCGAACGACGCGGTGACGTTCGGGAGATCCGCGGCCTTCCCGCCCGCGCCCGCGACGATCACGTCAACTCCACGACCGGCGGCCGTCTGCCCGTACGCGCGCATCAGTTCCGGCGTGCGGTGTGCGGAGACGACGTACGTCTCGTAGCTGAACCGCTCGTCGGGTGGGTCCTGAAACGCCGTCTGTTCGGCGAACCCCAACTCCTCGAAGGCGTCGAACGCGCCCTGCATCGTGTCCAGATCCGAGTCTGACCCCATGATCACCCCGACATCGGGCGTGGTCGCCGGGTCGGCGTCGCTGTCCGCCTCAGCTTCGAGTCGTTCACACAGCTGTGTGACTGTTGTGTGTGTCGTCATTGTGTGTCTCCCTCCGTCTGTTCGAACCGCAGTCGGTTGGCGTGTGCCCGTGCGTCGGCCAACACCGCCTCGGGGTCGTCCGCGCGCGAGACGGTGACGTGGCCGGTCTTCCGCAGCGGGTACACCTCTCGTTTCCCGTACCAGTGGAGTGTGGCGTCACCCGCCGCGAGTACGTCCTCGACCCCCGCGAGCACGACCCCGTCGGCGTCGTCCGCGTCGGAAGCTGCTCTGCTGTGGCCGGGGTTCGACGGCCCAGAGCGAACGTCCGACGCCGCACCGGTCTCGAAGTCGACAATCGGTTGGCGGCCGTCAAGCCCCTTTCGGCCGAGAAGATTCGCGGTCGCCGAGGGCGCTCGGGCGGCCGTCTTCCCCAGCGGGAGCCCCAACACCGCGCGGACGTGTTGTTCGAACTGCGAGGTGACCGCTCCCTCGATGGTCCAGTGCCCGGAGTTGTGCGGACGCGGCGCGACCTCGTTGAACAACACCCGCCCGTCGGTGGTCTCGAACAGTTCGATCCCGTAGACGCCGCGACCGTCAAGCGCCGCGAGCACGTCTCTGGCGACTGCGCGGGCTCGTTTGGCGACTGAGTCAGTGGTCCGTGCCGGAACGAGCGTCTCTCGGAGAATCTCGGCCTCGTGGATCGTCTCCGTCGGCGGGTACGTCCGCGTCTCGCCGTCGCCGACGACACCGATCACGGAGAGTTCACGCTCGAAGTCGACGAACTCCTCGGCAACGGCACCCTGTCCGTCAGCACCGACTGTCGCAAGCGCCGCCTGCGGGTCGTCGTCCGGCTCGACAGGAAGATTCCCGCGACCGTCGTACCCACCGGTTCGTGCCTTGCACATCACGCCGTCGAACGTCTCGGCGGCGTCCGCGAGCGCCGCAGGGGTGTCGACAGCCCGGTACGCTGGCAACGGGACGCCGGCGTCGTCGAACGCTCGCGTCTGGACGAGCTTGTCACGGATCGTCCGCAGGGTCGCTGGGTCCGGGTGGACAGGTGTGTCGTGGGCGTCACTCGCGGCCGCCAACACGTCCGGGTCCGCGAGTTCGATCTCGACGGTGACGGCGTCCGCCCGCCGCGCCAACTCGTCGACGGCCGTTTCGTCGTCGAACCCACCCTCAATCTGGTTGGCGAGCCGACTCGCGGGACAGCCCGGTGTCGGGTCGACGACCACCATGTCCACGCCGAGCGGTGCGGCCGCCGCCGCGAGCATCCGACCCAACTGCCCCCCGCCGACGACACCCAGCGTGTGTGCGGAACTCGGCTGCACACCCGACGGTGAGGCGGGTTCGTGCATAAACGTTGTCGAATAGTCGACCACTCTGGACACGTCTGTGTGTATGAGCTGTTCTGTCGGCCGAAGTATAATGTAACATCACAGATAGATTTCAAAAGAGATAATACAGTAGATGCGTACAACGGGACTATGACAAATAGAGACAGCAAAAAAGAAAGCGTGCAGTACGCCTGTGAAGAGGCCCGAGATACACTCGACCAGCAGATCGAGAAGATTCATCACGAAGATCAGAAGGCTATCAAGATGGCTCGCGTGAATATAATTGTTCTTGGTGTGCTTGTCAGTAGCTTCTCGTTCATACTCACCAGTCAGCGTTTGTCATCTGTGCAGTTTCTGAACTCACACGGTGCGGTCGGTGCTCTTCTTCTGGTAGCGTCGACGATACTGGCAGGGATGGCGTACTCATCGTCTCGTATGGAGTTAGGTGCAAATCCAGTCGTCATATCAAAAGCATCTGAAATGGCACCAGAAGAATTCTACACTAAATTAAAAGACCAGTACAAAAACTGGCTCAAAACGAACGAGGAGGTTCAAAGTATGAATGCGTACGCAATACAGTGGATTATCGTCCTGTCAATTACTGGTGTGGTATTTATTATCGGAGGTTTCGCTGTTGGCATTACCAGTGTGAGAGGGAGTAGTTGGTCGTTTGTTCTTCTCGCGCTAGAAGTTCTCGGTAGTCTGGTTGTTGGAGCGTTGATCAGCCGCTCTGATTCCTTCTTCCGCGTGATACAGAAAGACGATTGAGTCCAAATGGAGTCAACGCTCTCAAATCCCAGATGCAACATTTATTATCTAGTCGGGCGTACAGCGATAGTGACATGACCCCAGATGAAGACAATAACAAGAGTAGACAGGAGACATCGGATTGGGGCGTCACCGTTTCCAACAACCCAGATCTTAGTCTGTTCCAATCAGCGCGCGCCGCTGGGCGCCGCCTGTGGAAGAACCGGGACTCGTTGTTCTGAGGTTGCTCTTCTGGAAGTTTCGTTGTCTATCGTTCAGGTAGTCTTCGACTCTCCGTCTTCACTTCCCGCACCGCCTCGCCGTCGACGAACAGGACGATTTCCTCACCCCACAGTTTGAACTTGTGTTGGTGCGTCTCGTAAGTCGCCGGGAGTCGCGCAGAGACGTTCTCGCGGTCCCAGGAGTGAGCGATCACGACCGGTGGCGGGTCACTCGGGAACCCGTCGTACCGCGCCGACGGCAGGGTGCTCGCGACGGTCGCGTTCGCCCGCTCGGTGTACCACGGCAACGGAAGCCGCGAGTGCCACCCGCGGACGGGTGGTGCGCGGTCGAGCCCGGACTCGTTGGCGACGTACAGCTGTGAGTTGTCACCCCGCGGCGGGGTGGTGCCGACGTACAACACGTCCGTCCCGTCGTTGGTGCGGACGACACGGTCGACAGTCGCGAGCGTCGCTTGTATATCGTTTTCCGGTTGCGCCCACTGGATGACCGCGCGGTCCTCCTCGTCGGCCGTGTTCCAGTAGTCGACGTTCGCGACGACGACCCCGCCGCCGGCGGCGACGAGCAGGAAGACGGCGACACCGACCCGGAGCCCGGCGTCGTCGACGAGCGCCGCCTCGGCGGTGTCGACGACCCTGACCAGCCCGACCGCGGCCGGCACACACAACGGAAGGACGACGTGGACCGCGAGCCACGGCGCCTGGATGTCCGTCCCGACAGGGTAGCCGAGCAACGACACCAGCGCCCAGTAGGCCGTGAACGCGACGAGTCGGCGGTTGCGGCCGCCGTAGCCGTCCGCGAAGAAGCCGATCACACCCAGCGCGGCGACGACACCGGAGCCGTACACCACCGTCTCAAGCAAGTCCCAGGCGAACGCCAGATACGGGTTCCCCTCACCGGCAGACACCCAACTGTCGACAAACCGTTCGCCCGCGCCGAGCGTCGCGGCCTCCAACACCGGCGCCAACGGCCGTGTCCCGTCGAGCACCTGCCAGAGATCCGGGCGTGGCGCGTAGAAGAAGACGAGCACACCCAGCCCGGCCGTCACGGCCGCCACCGTGACCACCGGCACCCAGACGGCGAGGTGGACGGCGACGGCAGTGCCGCGGCGGTCGACACGGCTGGCGGCGGCGCGGCGGAGTCGCTTGCCCGCGGTCCAGTTGTCGAGCGCGCGCAGCGCCGCAATCGCGGTGTCGACGACCGCGTCCACGAGCGAGTTCGTCCGGGTCGCAATCGCGGTGAGTCGGTGGTCGACGAGCAACACTGCGGCACCGGCCAGACAGAGCACATACACCAGGGCGTTCTCCTTCGCGGTGAACGCGAGCGCCAGCGACACTGCCGCCGGGACGGCGTACAGTCCGTTCCGGCGGTCGACACCAGCGACGACGAGCGCGAACGCCGCGAACGCGAAGCTCCCGACGACCACGTCCGACCGCATGAACCGGCCGTAGTAGAGCAACATCGGATCGACGGCGAGCAACAACGCCAGCGTGACCGTCTCCCGATCCGACAGTCGGTCACGGAAGAGGAGCGCAGACAACGGGAGGAGCCCACCGAGTACCGCGACCGGGAGCCGCGCGACGAAGTCAGAGACGGACAACAGATTGAAGAGGGTGTTGTTGACGACCGGAATGAACGGGCCGTGAATGATCGGCCGGTAGAAGAACTCGCCCGTCTCGTGGAAGCGGAGTGCCCAGTAGCCGACCCGCCCTTCGTCCCAGTGGAACACCCGTCCGCCGAGGTCGACGAACCGCAGGAGGAGCGCGAGGAGTGTGACCCCGATCACGGCGAGCCGGAGTCGCCCGACGGCCCGAAGCCGATCTAGAAACCGCTCTGCCGTGTCGGACATCGGTGCCCGATCGGTCGTTGGAGGACCGTCGTCTGTCGTCGGCTGGGTGCGTGCGTCTCCCGTCGGTTCCGAGGCTGACTCCGTGTCTGTTCGCGATGGTGACGAGTCGGTGGTGGAGTCGTCTGTCTCTGTCCCGTCGTCGCTCATCGACACTGCCTCACGCGGGACAGGTAACAACTGTTGTGGTACCACGGTTGTCGCGTCCCGTCGGTAGCGAGACAGCCCCGACGGGACTGGAGCGTGACGGACCGACACGCTGGAGGTGGTTTTATATCCGGGTCTCTGCACACTGGCGGTATGTGCAGTGCGTCGCCGACACGACGCGCCAAAGAGAACGTCACCGAGATCACATCGATGGTCGTCACGGCGCTGTGGATGGGGGGGTTGTTCACCGGGCAAGACTGGTGGCTGGCGGCGCTGATCGTCGGCTACGCCGCCGTCCTCCCGCTGGTCGCGACCCTATTCGGTGACCGCGAAGAGATCGGGGAGTACTGGAACGGGGGTCCGACGCTCCCGGGACAGACCGACAGTGAGTCGCGGTCGGAGCCGACAGGCGACGAGACCACCGCCGACGCGCTGGACTCGTTGCGGGACCGCTACGCGAGAGGGGAGTTGACCGACGAACAGTTCGAACGCAAACTGGATCGGTTGTTGGAGACGGAGACTGTTGAGGACGCCGCCGAGTACCGGGAACAGACGAGACGAGGGCAAAATCGAGAGCTGGAACGGGAGTGAGCGAACTCACCCCTAACTGGGTAGGCTCTGAGCAGCGAGGAACAACAGGGAAATCACCAACGGAGAGGGTCGAGACGACAGTATCGACACAGTCGCCACCGAACACGGGACGCAAATTTATTCACTTAGAGGATTAGTCACTGACGTGAAACGCGTACTCCAGTCACCGACCGCACTCGTGACGCTTCTCGTGACTGTGATCTGGGTGTCCGGCTACGCCGTCGGTGCGGACTGGTGGCCAATCGCGATCAGTCTCGGCTACGCCGTCGGAATCCCGATCTCGTCGGTCTTTCTCGAAGGGGGGCTGTCCCACGGTGAGGAGTCGGACTCGGCGTCTGACGGGTCGGCGAACGAGCGGAGAACGGATCGGTCGACAGACGAGACGAGCGCCGACGAGACGGCCACGGGGGGAGCGTCGACCGCAGACGCACTGGAGACACTCCGTGAACGGTACGCCGCCGGCGACCTCTCTGAGACACAGTTCGAGGCGAAGTTGGAACAGCTGTTAGAGACGGAGACTGTCGAGGACGCCTCAGCGTACGTCGGGGGGAACGAGACCGACGACAGTTTCGAGGATGTCGGCCGCGAACCCACACGCGAGACAGAACTGGAGTGATCCGAGGAGAGACACGCCACGAACGGTACGTCTATCACGGCGGCGGGCGGACGAACGGACGTGACAGACACCACAGTCGCGCTCGTGGTGGCGCAGTACAACGCGTCCGTCACGGAGCGTATGGAGGAGGCCGCCCGCGGGGCCGCCGACGAACGCGGCGTCACGGTCGCCGAGCGTGTCGACGTACCAGGGGTGTACGACACCCCGTTGGTCGCCGACCGGCTCGCCCGTCGCGACGATATCGACGCCGTCGCGGTCGTCGGCGCGGTCGTCACCGGCGACACGGACCACGACCGTGTGATCGCCGACACGGCCGCACAGAAGCTGTCGGAGATCAGTCTCGACCGCGACACGCCGGTGACGTTCGGCGTTGCCGGGCCGGGGATGAGCGGCGCGGAAGCGCGTGAACGCGTCGAGAAGGGTGCAGAGGCTGTGAACGCCGCGGTCGATCTCCTGGAGGTGCTCGGGGATGTCTGATGCCGAATCGACGACCGAGCCGTGGGAGACGAGTGAGCGACTCGGGCGGGTGGAGCCGTCTGCGACGCTCGCAATCGGCAACGCCGCGGCCGCGCTGGAGGCTGACGGGGTCGACGTAGTCGACCTCTCTGTCGGCGAGCCGGACTTCCCGACGCCGGCGAACGTCGTCGAAGCTGGTAAGGACGCACTCGACGCCGGCCACACGGGGTACACTTCCTCGAACGGTGTCCCGGAGTTGAAACGGGCAATCGCAGAGAAACTGCGCGGTGACGGGATCGACGCCAGCCCGGAGGAGGTGATCGTCACTCCCGGCGGGAAACAGGCGTTGTACGAGACGGTCCAGACGCTCGTCGACCCCGGCGACGAGGTCGTCTTACTCGATCCGGCGTGGGTCTCCTACGAGGCGATGGTGAAACTCGCCGGCGGGGAGTTGACCCGCGTCGACACCGCGCCGTCTTTCCAGTTGGAGCCGGCGTTGGACGACCTCCGGGAGGCGGTGACGGACGACACCGACCTGGTGTTCGTCAACACGCCGTCGAACCCGACGGGTGCGGTGTACACGGACGCCGCCTTGGAGGGTGTGCGTGACATCGCGGTCGAACACGACGTGGCGGTCGTTGCAGACGAGATCTACGGCCAGATCACCTACGGCGACGTCGAGCAGACGAGTCTGGCGAGTCTCGACGGGCTCGCCGAACGGACGGTGACGATCAACGGCTTCTCGAAGGCCTACTCGATGACGGGGTGGCGGCTGGGGTATCTCCACGCCGACGAGGCGTTCGTCGGCGAGGCCGGGAAGCTCCACTCACACTCCGTCTCGTGTGCGACGAACTTCGTCCAACGCGCCGGGATCGAGGCGCTCCGCGAGACGGACGACACCGTCCAGGAGATGGTCGACGCCTTCGAGACGCGCCGTGATCTGGTGGTCGACACGCTCGCGGACGCCGGCGTCGACGTGTCCGTCCCCGATGGCGCGTTCTACGCGATGCTTCCGGTCGACGACGACGATCAGGCGTGGGCCGAGGAAGCCATCGAGGAGGCACACGTCGCGACGGTGCCGGGCAACGCCTTCGGCGCGCCGGGGTACGCGCGAATCTCCTACGCCGCGAGTGAAGATCGGCTCCGAGAGGCGTTTGACCGACTGTTCGATCACGGGCTGTTGTAGCGTCTGGGGAAGCTTTTCGTCTGATTGCGATGAACAGACTGGTGTGAGTCAGACGACGACAGGCGACGCTGGGGAGAAGCAACGGATCGTCACCACGGAGGGGGTGTTGGGTGGCGCACCGCGTATCGCCGGCAGACGGATCGGTGTGTTGACGATATACGAGTTGGTCGAGGGGCGAGGGCTGGACGCGACGACGGTCGCGGACCGGTTCGATCTTCCCGTGGCGTCGGTGTACCGGGCACTGGCGTACTACTACGAGAACCCACGCGAGATGGAGACTGTGCGACGAGCGCGTGCGGCGGCTATCGAAGACGTGCGTGAACGGATCGCGGCACGCGGTCGGCCGGAGGGGCTCGCAGGCGGCGCTGTTGAGGAGTAGCTGTTTGTGTCCGGACGACGTGGGTGGGGACGATGCAGACGCTACGACTCGTCTCGCTGGGTGTCGGGGCGTTGTCGGCGCTGACGGTCGTGTTTCTAGTCGCCGCTGGCGTCGCGGGCGTCGTCGGGAACTCCGGGGTGAGTCGGCAGCTGTTCACTGCCGTGGTGGGGTTCTGGTTCGCGCTGGTCGTCGCCGGCGGGTTTTTACTAATTTTAAATTATTTGTTTGGGTGATCATACGTAAGGCATACCCCCGTTACACATATTAAACTGGGAATAGTAGCATTGGATATGTGCTGGCCGCCGACAGGTTTGTGCTCTGCCCTTTCATTACCATACGTAAT
>ERZ1034569.158-NODE-158-length-25169-cov-9.414390_pt1 | contig 25169 bp, 22 predicted proteins | sample MGYA00520706_ERZ1034569 | MGnify/ENA primary metagenome ERZ1034569 (study PRJEB33760, sample SAMEA4777722) | hypersaline lake metagenome | biome: hypersaline environment; feature: brines | place: Spain | collected 2014-08 | depth 0 m ...
CTCGGCGGCCGCGGGTGCCGCCGAGCGCACCGACCCCGTCGAAGAAGATCACTGCGGGCGCCCCCGCGCGCGCCTGCCTGAACCCCTCCCTGGCTGCGCGTTCGCTCTCACCGACGACCTTATCGAACAGCTCCGGGCCGTCGACCGCGATGAAGTTGGCCTCCGTGGTGGACGCGATGGCTCGAGCGAGCAGCGTCTTCCCCGTTCCGGGCGGCCCGTACAGCAGGACACCGGCCGGTGGGTCGATGCGCAGCCGGTCGAGTGCTGCCGGGTACCGGAGCGGCCACTCGACGACCCTGACGAGTTCGCGCTTCGCTTCGGACAGGCCACCGACCTCGTCGAGGGACACGTCCGGAACATCGACCACAGCGGCCGAACTCGCGGCCGGCGTCGTCGTCGACAGCGCAGTGTCGATATCGGCAGCAGTGACGGTTACGGGTTCCTCGCTGTCGGTCCCCGTTCGGAAGCGCTCGACTGCGGTCTCGACCATCTGGGCTCGGAGCGCGACGAGGTCGGCGGCGACGTATCCGAGCGTGCGCTCGCCGACGGTTGCCGGCTCGACGTCCGGGGCGAGATCCAGATTACGGGTCAGCGTCCCGAATATCGCCGTCCGATCCGCTGGCGTCGGTGACGGCACCTCGATTCGACGCCCGAACCGGTCCCCACGGGTCAGCGTGTCGGCCAGTTCCGTCGGCTCGCGGGTTTCGGCGGCGACGACGACGCCCGGCTGCTCCCGAAGGCGGCTCACCCAGCTCCCGAACCGTTCCGTCATCGGCCCGGCACCCGAACCGGAGCTGGCAGCTCCGGCCAGCGCATCGAGCCCTTCGACGTGAACCAGTGCACGGGCGTGACGGGTCGCACGGGCCCGGATGGACTCGAGGTGGTCGATAGCAGCCTCGTGTCCCACGGCGGCGAGCCGTGCCGCATCGAGACTGATGAACTCCGCGTTCGCGAGCCAGGCGGCGTGTCGAACGTGGTGGGACTTCCCGACGCCAGACTGGCCGACCACGAGGGCCCCCGTCGCAGCGGACTCCCCGCCCGCGTCGTACGCGTCCCCGGCCGTGAGTGGCTGGACGAGTGCGGACCGGCAGGCCGCGATGGTCGACTCGTATCCACCGACTGCCATCGACGGGACGGGGCCGGAGTCCGCGTCGACGGTCCCGGCTGGCCCCGAGTCGACCGTGATGGTCGTCCCCTCGTCGATGACGACGACGCCGGGCGGGTCCGTCTCGACGACACGGACCGGAACGTCGAGCGTCCCGTCGAGCAGCGAGACCGTCACCGTCGTGCCGACGATGAGCGGGCGCTCGGTCAGCGCTGCCGCGACGACGTCCTCGCCGCCCCGCACTGAGAGTGCAGCAACGGGTGCGACGGACACGGATGCCGCCACCGTCGGGACGGCCGCCTCGACGACGACCTCATCGCCGTCGGAGACGCCCAACCGGTCGGCGAACGCGTCGGTGACGGCGACGGTCCCCGACCCGGGCTGCTCGGCGACCGTGGCCGTCGTCACCTGGGCCCCGCCAGCAGCGGTCACGCGCACCGGGTCCGCGGGTTCGATATCGAGCTGCCGCGCGACTCCGGGCGATACCGCGATGCCGCTGTCGGGAGCTGCTGCATCGATGGCGTCGGACTCGGAACCGTCCCCGGTGTCGGGACTCGAGAAGCGCTCTACGGTTCTAACCCTGGCCCCCGCACGCGGGGCGCCGCCGTCCGGAGTCGGTGGCGCTGCGGGCGACATCCGTCTCACCCGGACAGCGCGGCCGGATATGGCGTCCCGTCGTCGAGATACCGGAGGAGCCCGAAGGCCGCCACCGCAAGCGGGGCGCCCAGTATTGACATATAGATGGTCGTGCCGATGAAGAACCCGGCAGCGTTGACCGCCACCATCACGACAGCGGCAGTCACCAGTGGAAGTCGGTCGGCCGGATGAATCCCCTGCATCTGTCATATTCAGAGGCGTGACGGCATTATAGCTTTTCCGACAAAGGGGCCGAACTCCGGACGGGGGGTACCGGCTGCAACGGCTCCGGGGGCTGAACACGTATGACCGTCTCCTCCCTCTTCGGGGCTCGAATCCGACGAGCGGCAAGAGGCGCAGGTGACCTCGTCGGTTCAGTCGTGCTGGGTGGGGAGGGCGTATGCAGCGGGCGTCGTGCGTCGAGTGGGTCCGGAGCCTGCCCCGGTAGCAGCGGCGGTCGATCCCCCTCGAGTGCCGTCCCCGGGCCCCTGCTGGAAGCACGAGCGACGGGTCCGCCGGAGAACCGCTGCCGGACGGCTGGCGACACGACGGGCGCGAAACCGCGGTCCTGTCCGCCCCGGGGTAAGCATTAATCGCGGCTCTGTCGTAGTAGTGGTATGCGTGATCAGTCCCGGTACGACTACACCCCGGTGACGGAGCGGGAGTACGACCTCCCGAACGACGTGAACGTCGCCGTGTGGGTGGCCCCGAACGTCGAGTACTTCAAGATCGACGTGCCGTCGACGGCGATTTACCCCGATGCCGCCGAGTTCCAGCCCGACGTACTCAACCACGGGTGGCGGGATTACGGTGCGCGCGTCGGGATCTGGCGACTGCTCGACGTGCTGGCCGAGCACGACATCACCCCGACCGTCTCGCTGAACGCCGAGGTCTGTGACCGCCAGCCGGCGGTGGTCGATGGACTGGTCGAGGCCGGCGCCGAGTTCATCTGCCACGGGCAGTCCAACTCGCAGTTGCACGTCGGGATGGAACGGGAGGAGGAGCGGGCAGTTATCGAGGCCGCCCGCGACCGCATCGGGGACGCGACTGGGACCGACCCCCGTGGCTGGCTCGCCCCGGCCCTCGCCGAGAGCTACAACACCCCGGACATCCTCGCGGAACTCGGGTTCGACTACCTCTGTGACTGGTGTAACGACGACCAGCCGTACGAGTTCGACGTCGCCGACGGGGAGCTGCTCTCGGTGCCGTACTCGCTGGAACTCAACGACTTCGAGGCGTTCCTGGAGTTCGGCTACACCCCCGCGCAGTTCGGGCAGATCATCAGGGACCAGTTCGACGTGCTCTACGAGGAGGGTGCAGAGCCGGGCAACGGGAAGGTGCTCTGTCTCGCGCTCCACCCGTTCCTGACCGGTCAGCCGTTCCGCCGGAAGTATCTCGACGACGCCCTGGGGTACATCACCGACCACGACGACGTGTGGCTGACCACCGGCGGCGAGCTGGCCGACCACTACATCGAGCACTACCGATAAATGGTGCCGGAGCTCGTCCAGCCGACCTCGCTCGCCGAGACCGCACGTCGGTGCCGGGACGGCGACCGCGCTGTCGGGGCGGAACTCGCGGACCGGCTCGATCGGCTCGACACCGTCGAGCCCGAGGTCGAGGCGTTCGTCTCCGAGGGCGGCCGCCGTGAGCGGATGCTATCGGCAGCGGAGCGGCTCCCGGAGGCCCCACCGCCCGAGCGGCCGCCGCTGTACGGTGTCCCGGTCGGTGTCAAGGACGTGTTCCGCGTCGATGGGCTCCCGACGGGAGCCGGGTCGAATCTGCCGGCGGCGGCACTGGCCGGCCCCGAGGCGGCCGTCATCGAGCGCCTGCGCGCCGCGGGTGCGGTCGTCCTCGGCAAGACCGTCACGACCGAGTTCGCGTACTTCCACCCGGGACCGACCCGGAACCCACACGATACGGCCCACACGCCGGGCGGGTCCTCGAGCGGGAGCGCCGCAGCGGTCGCCGCCGGTGAGGTCCCGGTCGCGCTGGGGACACAGACCGCCGGCTCGACGATCCGACCGGCCGCGTTCTGTGGCGTCGTCGGGATGAAACCGTCATACGGCCGTATCCTCACCGACGGTCTCCTGCCGCTCGCGCCCTCGCTCGACCACGTGGGCCTGTTCACGGCGGCCGTCGACGACATGCGGCTCGCGGCGTCGGTCTGCTGCGACGAGTGGCGGGCCATCGATGCCCCGAACGACCCGGTCCTGGCCGTCCCGGACGGTCCGTATCTCGAACAGGCCGAGCAGGCGGGCCTGACGGGGTTCGAGCGGGCCGTCGACGCCCTCGAGGCTGCCGGCTACGGGGTGCGCCGGGTCGACGCACTCGAGGATGTCGAGACCGTCAACGACCGGCACACGACGCTGCTTGCGGGGGAGGCCGCGCTCGTCCACCACGACTGGTACACCGCCCACGCCGACGCGTACCACGGGACCACGGTGGACCTGGTCGAGCGCGGTCGTGGGGTGTCCACGGAGGCGCTGGCGACCGCCCGGGCCTCGCGGGTCGCACTGCGCGAGCGCCTGACCGAGCGGTTGACCGCGGCTGGCGCGGACTGCTGGCTTGCGCCGGCCGCACCCGGGCCGGCACCCGAGGGGCTCGAGAGCACCGGCGACGTGGCGATGAACCTGCCCTGGACCCACGCGGGACTGCCGGTCGTCTCGCTACCCGCGGGAGCGGTCGACGGACTCCCGCTCGGGGTGCAGATCGTCGGCCGGTTCGGGGCCGACGAGTACCTGCTCGACCGGTGTGCGGGGCTCGAGGAGGTAGTCGCCGCGATATGACCGACGGGTCACCGGCGGCGGCGTTCGCCCGACTGGCCGACGTGGACGACGGGGAGGCGGACATCTACACCACGCTCGCGCCCCTGTACAGGATCATGTACACCGCCCGCGGTCGGATCGACGGGCAACTCGCGACGGTTCGCGAGCACGCACCGGCGGACGCGGGGACGGTCCTCGAACTCGGCTGTGGGACCGGCGACCTCCTCGGCGCGCTCGGGGAGCGGTACGAGTTCGCGGTCGGCGCGGACCCCAGCCCGGCGATGTGTCGGTTGGCCGCCCGGCACGGCCCCGTCTGTCGGGCCGACGCCCGCGGGGTCGCGCCCCGGCGTGTCGATCTGGTCGTCGTCGTCGGAGCGGTGCTCGGGCATCTCCGGCCGGACGACGAGACTCGGGCGGCGCTCGATCATATCCGGGAGACCCTTCGGCCCGGCGGTCGGGTCGTCGGTACCGTTCACGACCGGCGCGCGCTCGACGGGCCACGGGAGCGGTCCCTGTCGCGGACGGTCGACGGCTACGAGCTCACACAGACGGACGAACAGCGGCCGACCGGCGGCGGCGAGTTCGACTGGCGGGTGGCGTTCACGATGACGGCCCCATCGGGCGAACGGCGCCGGGCGTCGACGACGACGACCCTGCGGGCCTTCGAACCGGCGGCGCTCGAGCAGTGGTTCACCGAGGCGGGACTGAGCGTGGTCGAGACGCATCCACGGACGTACGTGGACGGGGACGGTGAGGACGGCCGGGCGTTCGTGATCGTCGCCGAGCGGTGCTGAACGGCGTACGGGCGTGTCGACGACGGACGACGTCGGCCAGACACACGTTTCGGCCGCTCACACTCGTCGGTCCGGAGGACCGCCGCCGAGGCCCCTGTTGGGAGGCGTCCGTCTGGATCGGGTCAGGGCTCGAACGGGGAGCCCGTGTCCCGATGCAGCGGGGCGATCTCGTCACCATGCCGGCTCGGCACACAGGCGGGATAGCGTCGGCTGGGAACATGGAGCGTGATGCCCACCGGGAGCAGTGTCACCGCCGTCCCTGGGGTACGAACGGTCATGGCGTTCCTCCTGTACGGCCTGTTCATCGCCGGGGGCTGGTCGCCGTTCCTCCTCGCCGACCGGTTTCGGAAGCTGTTCGCGGCACTGGGGCGCGTGGACTGGCGACGCACGTCTCTCCTGACCGTTCCACTCCCCGCGGTCGTCTGGGGGCTCGTACTCGGCGGGTCACGTGATCGACGTTCAGGCGGCGGGCAACACCTCACTGCTCTATCCGGCCGGCCGCTACGCGATCGCCGTCGCCACGCTCGTGGCGCTGGTCCTGTGGCCGCTGGTGCTCGTGGTCCTCTCTCCTCGGAGTGGTATCGACTGGGGCCCCGCCGACTACTCGCCGGCGACGGTCGCCCTCGTGACCGGCGGTGTCGGCTGGTATCTGTCGTTCCCCGTCGTTCCGATGGACGCGCTATCGGTCTTCACCGGGGTCGGGGGGCGATAACCGCCGGACGGTGAGATCCTTGTCGCCGACATCGCACGGTACAGCGCGTACCGGGACGGGAGCCGCCCCGTCGGCAAGGGGCATACCCACGACGACCCGGATGGGAGCAGCGGGGTCGCCCTCGAGGTCAGTGGCGGCGAGCTGCCCCGGTCGCTCTCCCACTCCCGGCGGACGCGCCCCGTCATCGGGGCGGCCGCACGGAGCGGTTGCCGACCGAACGGGCAACGGAGCCACGGCGATATCCGGCTTGGACAGGGCGTCCCCGCATCCGGACGCGAGCATTCACTCCGCCAGGAACGCCCGGGCCGCGTCGAGACACGCCGGCTCCTCGGCGATGGTGTCGAACCCCTCGACGACGCGCTCGCGCTCCCCGGCAGCCGCGGTCGCGGCGTGGACGTAGCGTTTGGCGAGGGCGACCGCCGGGGCGGGTGACTCGTGGATGGCGTCGACGTAGGTGGCGACCGCTCGGTCCAGCTCCCCGGCGGGGACGACGCGGTTGAGCAGGCCCCAGTCCAGCGCCGTCCCGGCCTCGACCGGCTCCCCGGTCAGGACGAGCTCCAGCAGGCGCTTCTTACCGCAGGTCTCCGCGGCTCGCGCGACGGCGTACGGCGGGTAGGCGCCGATGCGCGTCTCCGGGAGCGCGAACGTCGACCCCTCGGTGGCGACCGCGAGGTCGGCGGCCGCGACGAGTTCGAACCCGCCGCCGTAGGCGATGCCGTCGACGGCCGCGACGACGGGAATCGAGAGCCGTTCGGCGCCGAACAGCGCCTCGTACAGCCGCGTCGCCAGCGCCTCCGGGTCGGTCCCGTCCCCCAGCGTCGCGAGCGAGGCGATGTCGTCCCCGGCGCAGAACGCGTCGCCCGCGCCGTGGAGGACGAGAACGCGGGCCTCCCGCTCGGCCCGGTCGAACGCCGCGGCCAGCGCGTCCAGCCCGTCCATCGTGAGCGCGTTCTTCTTCTCGGGCCGGTCGAGCGTGACGTGGGCGACAGTGTCCCGCAGGTCGTAGCGGAGCATAGCGGCCGGTGGTGGCGCGGCGAGAAAGGCCTTGGCCGCGGTGTGCAACCCGGGGTGGGTTCCGGGCGCGGAGTAAAGGGACTGGGCACCGTCGGGCTCGGCATGGAGCGTTACGACCAGCTGTATCGGCTCTACGACGAGTACGACACCGCGACGCTGCGGGACTACCAGGAGTTCGTCGACCTGTTCCCGCCGGTCGACAGCCGGGTGGCGCTGGACCACTGGCAGAACGCCCGGGAGGACCTGGACGAGCGCCGCGACGAGATCCGCGAGGCGTTCCCCCAGGGCGGCGAGACCTACGCCGCGCTGGCCGCACTGGCGACCCGGGAGCAGGCGTTCACCGCGCTCGACCTCTACACCGAATACGGCCGCGGCGTGAACGTGCTCGTGCTGGACGTCGACGAGACGCTGCGCTCGGCCGGCAACACGGACAACGAGATCCCACGCGAGACGCTGCATCTCCTCACCCGCTTCCACGAGGAGGGGATGCCCATCGTCATCTGCACGGGCCAGACCCTGGAGAACGTCAAGGGTTTTCTCATCCAGGGGTTGGGCAACGGCGTCGTCCACGCCGGCGACGTGAGCATCGTTTACGAGGCCGGGACCGGCGTGTTCACGCCCGGCCACGGCGCCGACACCAAGCAGTTGCTGTACGAGGACCTCGGCGACGACATCCAGGCGGTGTTCAGCCGCGTCCGGTCGCGGGTCCTCCCGGACGCCCCGGAGTCGCTGCGTCGGGGCTGTCACCTCCAGGGCAACGAGTTCAACGTCACGCTCAAGCCCAACTTCGAGACCGGGAGCGGGCGGGCCCACAACATCATCGAGGGCGGGCTGGTCTACCTCATGGACCTACTGGAGGAGAGCGTCGGGACCGTCCTCGACGACGTCGACGACCCGACGGCACGGGGCTACGCCCGGGCGTTCTACGCCGCGGGGGACCCCGAGATCCGCGGTGTCCTCGAGGCGACCGGCGAGCAGCCGGACACGGACGCCGATGACGTCCCCGACGCGTTCGCGGCGCTGTTCGAACGCATCGACGTGGCCTACTACGAGGCCGACGCCGCCGAGATCGGCTCGCTGGAGCTGAACAAGGTCGTCGGCGTCGAGGCCGCGCTGGACGTGCTCGGCGTCGACGACCCGTTCGCGCTGGTGATGGGCGACTCCAAGTCCGACCTCCGCGTGATGCGGTGGGCCGCCGAGAACGACGCCGGCATCGGCGCCGCCCCCGACCACGCCTCGCCGGACGTGCTCGACCACGTCCTCGCGACGGACGAACTCGTCTTCGACCGCGGCGACGCCGCCGGGCTCCTGCGGATGGCGTACGCGCTCCGGCGGCTCTCGGACCTGGGCTGAGCGGTCACCCAGTCCCAGGGTCGCGGGCCATCCGCGGGAACTCATCGGGGGGGGACGGGCACCGCGGCGGGGACACGCCAACGAGCTATCGAACTGACGGTGCGGAACGGCTCCGTCGGAAGCCCGCTCGGACCGAGCGGAGGAGCGTGCCGAATGCAGGGGAGGGGCGCAGCAGGGGGACGTGTCGGGATCAGTGTTTCCGAGCATGAAGCCGTGGCCTCACTCGTTTATCCGTCGGTGACAACCCCCGATGTGAGACCGATGAGCGAACCTCATTGTCCAGCATGTGATGCCCGAATGGAGAGGACGAACGTGACCGCCGAAGGGGTCGGAGACCTCTACGTTGAAACCGGGAGGGACGGTGGTGTGCTCGACCGTCTCGGCGTCGGCCATCAGACCCCGCTCCATGCGTTCCTCTGTCCAGGGTGTGGGATGACGCAGCTGTATGCCGATCTCTCGGAGTAACTCACGGGGATAGTCTGCGGACGTTCCGGCGACACGCGCCCCGTATTCGGCGGCGATCCGGTGGAAGCCGGAGATCCGAGGCTGCCTGCGAGGTTCAGCGGTTGGGTTCGACGCTTCCGCCTCGCCTGTCAGGCATCCCGTGAGCGCTCTCGATTCCCCCGTACGTTGCGATGCTGACGCCGTAGATGAACGTCCCTGTACTGAACAACACGATACTGACGATGGCGTAGGGATGCGACGGTGGGAGCGTTCCGGGGACGCGTCCGGCGAGCCACCCGGATCCGAGGGTCCGAGCGAACCGGTCGAGCCACGGATCGCCGTCAGCCACTGCGACCGAGCCCGTCGCTTGAACACCGCTGGCTGCGCCGGACTGTCGTCTCCCACTCGTACCGGGCGGTTCACACGAAGGCATGGACGTCCCGGTGACGGGTCAGGTCGCCAGGTGGTGTGACTTCCCTCCGCCCCGTTCAGCCCGGGGGCGTACATCCGTCCGGTTCGCGCTCCGTATGCAGCGGACGGGTCGGACCGTGTTCGATGGCCATCAGGTCCGGACTGCCGAGTACAGCGCACGGATTCAGCAACGGCCTCGCGGTCCGGAATCGTCGGGTGAGGCGGGAGTGCGGTGACGCCCCCACGGGCACCGGGTTACTCGAGACCATCGAGCGACATCTCGGGGATTTCGCCCCGTGTCACTCGCACCCAGAGCAGAACCGCCGCGACGAGTATCCCGGCTGGTAGGAGTAGGGTAACGACGAGCTCGGGGCCGAGGTCGAACGGTCTGGTAAGCCGGAAGGCCGCGGGGTAGCCGCTGTCAGGCTGCCCGAAGACGACCGTCGCCCAGAGGTTCGTCGAGAGATGGATTCCGACTGGAAGGGCGAGGCTGTCGGTGAGTACGTACGCGAGGCCGAAGTACAGCCCCCCGACGACCGCCTGTAACACAACGACCGGAGTCGAGAGTCCCGCGGCCCCGGCGTTCAGATGGATCGACCCGAACAGGAGTGCTGACACGACGACCGCGCTACCCGTCGCAGCCACCCGCGAGATACCACGGGAGGAGAGGCCGACCACGAACTCACGGACCAGAACGCCCCTGAACAGTAGGTCCTCCCCCAGTGCGACGATAGAGAACGCGACGACTGTCGCCCCGAGCGCGATGACGATGGTCACAGGGTCGTCGAAGACCCCCGTGGACCAGCGATCGACGATCGTGCCCACCCCGGTGCCAAGGATCGCAGCCGTCGAGACCGCTTGGAACAGAATGCCGACGACGATCCCACCGAGCAGATCACCGAGCCATCTCCGGTTCATCCTGAGTCCATAGGCGGCGGGGCTGGTATCGAAGGTCCGAGCCAGGACGAACACCACTGCCCCGACACTGCAGAGCGTGGGGACCTGGTCCGGGAGGTTGGTCAGCACGTTCGGTGTCGGGACCTCCCCGAGTGCCAGCCCGATGCCCAGCAGTATCGCGAAGTACACGACGAACGCGACGGTGGCTCGCATAGCAGCCCCAACCGTGGACGGATCCGCTCCGATGCGCGTGAGGGGGTTCATCGTAGTCCAGTGTTCGTGAGACGGGCTCGTTTCGGGACCCGCTCCTCCTGGCCGCGCGATAGCGTGTCTGACAGTCCCGTCCCGCTCGGACGACCCCTGACTGTGGCCCGGCTCGCGTCGTACAGACACGGCCGCTGGACCCGACTATGGCCCGAGTGGTTCTGCGTCCCGTGCTCGGGGGGTGCTACAGGCCGGCTGTGCGCCGGGCGAGACGGGGAGGGGTCGCGTTCAGACGGGCACCGTACTGCAGGCTCGTCGCCCGCTATTGACACCTCGTCCGAGGCGATGTGCGAGCGCATGGACCGAGAGACCCCGGTTCCGTCGGACGCGACGCTCTTCGGTGATCTACCGGGCGAGGCCGGCAACGATGCGCCGGAGAGCGTGACGGGTCGGTTTGGTCCCATCATGAGTCCTAGTCAGCACGGGTTCCACGTCGTGACAGATGCTCACTGAGCTGGCCAGGAACGCCGGGCAGAGAGCCATCTCGCGTCAACGTCCGTGCCCCAGCGTACAGTGCTATGACCGACGCACAGAGCAGATAGAACATGACATCTCCCGACAGGATGCCGAACACAGCGGGCATGTCGCCGGTGACGGTCCCGAACATCGGCATGTTGTGTGAGGCGTGGGCGACCATCACGACGGGCAACGCTCCGCCCGTGTTGTTGTACAGCCAGCCAAGGACGACCGATAGGGCGACCACGTTCAGGACGTATTCGTGGAAGACGGCGAAGTTGCCGGCTCCAGCGAGTAGCATCGGGATATGCCAGAGGGCCCACAGGATGCCGATCGCCACACTCGCGTGGAGCGCACTGAACCGTCGCTGGAGACGGGGTTGCAGGAAGCCACGCCACGCTAACTCCTCCAGTGCGCCGGCGATGAACAACGTGATCGCGAAGTTGAGAACGTACATCATGGGCGGAGCTGCCGGGGCCGTTCCGTCGCCGCCAAGGAGCATCGCGACGATGTTCTCGAACTCCGTCCCGAGCATCATGATGCCGATGCCGGCGAGATACCAGTGGGGGCCGACCCGCAGGTTGCGAAGCTGTCCGAGCCAGTCCCGCAAACTCTCGTCGAGCAGCCAGACGGTCACTCCTGCGCTGATCATCGGGGTCCATGCATAGGGAATCGCCGCTACTCCCGGGATGGTGGACCCGAACACCGCGTAGAGAGCCGCAGTGGCGAACCCGGAACAGAGGATCAACACGGTCAGGAAGGTTCCGATGGGGCTATCCGACGCCCGTCGGCTGAGTGCGGCGACGCGACTCATCGGGGACCGCCCACGTGACGCGGGCCGAGGGGATCGACGGGGTCAGCTATCCCGAGTTCAGTGCGCTCCGCGCGTCTGACCGCACAGTTCGGCCGAGGGGGCCTTGCGGTGGCACGCATATCAGTGTGGACGGCACGGATCCTACTGAATGTGGATGCGAACAGTACAGACCGCTCCGTTGCCCCGGCTCTAGAAGTACAGACAGGCCACGAACGAGCGGTCAGCCTCAGCATCGCGTTCCACCCCCTACCGAAGAGCGGTACCCGACTCCCCCCGGTAGACGTCCCGGTTGTAGGGAACGATTCCCCCTCTCCGGATGGAACGGTGGATCCCGGCTGGACGAATCGTGTTCGTCCGTCTACGGGGCTGAGACGGTAGACTGTCGGTGATACGCGAACCCTCCGTACCGGTCATACGGCTGGAACGTTGGTCGTCCTGGCACGAGCCTGTCGGGGTGTACCGGCGATACAGCGGCATCCGGCCGGCCGTCTCGGAATCGTCGGGACGGGGTCAGGAATCGCTCGGAGAGGACTCGACACCGGCCGGCCTGACCGGTCGGAGGTGTTCCGGCCCGGCCTCCGCGAGGCGGCACCGGAGTACCCCGCCGTGGCTCGCGAGGCGATCCGGAACCGGAGCGCCCCTGACATTCGTTGTCGAGGGGCGACGACCGAATATCTCGCTGACTCCACGCTCAGTTCGGCCAAGCCCTCCACACTGGCCTCCCGTGCGGGTGTGGTCACCGGGTGGCCAGAACGTCTCCAGAGCTGATCCGCTAGCGTAGTCTGGCACTCGTCAGCATCCGAGCCAGGAGTCATCCCGCAGGTGCGGTATTCACGACGCTCACCGCTCTCCCCTGCTGTCTTCCTCCCGCAAGAACACAGGAGCTCACATCGGCGTTTGAGTTTACCTATGTTCGGACTGGTATGAATGCTCGATACGACCGCTCACGACACAGGGTCACGGCTGCCAGCGCCGCAGCTCGCGGCTTCGCCGGGGGGAACGTCTCCAGTCGGATGGTCGTCCCCCGGATAACCCGTTGAGAACGTCATCAGGGGAGCGGACTGACGGCTGAAAGAATGCACCGCCCCCCTCGGGAGGTGGGCTCGGGGGCGGGCTGCCTCTGCGAAGGCAGTATTCGCTATCTTGTCGGCGTCGTACAGGGTGGTGTAGGACTGTTAGCACGGACCTCGGCTACCGGCTGGGATGTCTGCTATCGCTGCGTCCGAGCAGGGGGCAATATCGATCAGGGTTCAACGGTACTCCGTCCGGGCTGTTGAGCTGTGTGAGCGGCTCGACAGTATCCTCTGACGCCACGACCCGGGCGCCGATGTCGTAGTATGAACGGGAGTCTACCCGGGAGGAATCAGGACAGCAGTGTTCCGAGTGCGGCTCTGTCCACTGACCGCAACAGGAACCGCCGTCCGATCAGCAGGTAGATCAGGACGCTGAGAGCAGTCAGGAGGACACTCACCGTAACTCCGGCAGTTGACTTACTCAGCGTAATGCCGTATGCGAATGGGGCCGTCAGCACTATCGCGTAGACCTGTTCGCGACTGAAAGGAACGAGTCCGTCACGAACGTACAGGAGCAGGAGTTCGGTCGCGTTGTTCAGAACCAGTGACAGTAGATACGCAACGCCAAGTCCCAGCGGCCCGAACTGGAGGGTGAGGACGATCATCAGCGGGAGCGCGATACCGGCATTAACTATCTGTAGGAGGAGGCTCGCACGCTCGTTGTCCGTCATCAGCAGTAACAGCCCGACGCTCCCGAAGACCGTCGCAACATACTGCGCGCCAAGCACCAGGCGAAGTACGGGCGTCTGCCGGACGTACGCCTCGTTGAACACTGCGAGCAGGTCCGGCGCGTACGCGAATCCGAGCACGAATACTGGCGTCGTCACGACGGTCGCCAGCCGGCTCGTCTGCCGGTAAAGCTGCTTGAGTGTCTGCGTCCGTGTCTCATCGTACAGTGTCGCGGCTATCGGCGGCAGAATCACGTTGATACCGCTCAGTGGCCACCTGACGACGAGACCGATAACTACTGAGAGACTGAACGCACCGGCAGCCACCGGTGAGAGATACAGCGCCATCACGACAAACACTGCCCGCCGCTGAACGAGTTCCAACACCGCGACCCCGGTCGTACTCGCCGAATAGTTCAGGAAGTCTCGAACCACCGACCGGTATAGACGGACCGATCCGACACCGACCGATGTGTGGGATATCAGTAGAAAGGCACTAGCTGCCGTCAACGCGAGAGCCACAGCGACGATGCTGACCCACGTGCTGAACAGCGACTGCCGGCCGATAACGACGGCGAACACGACCCCGGCCAGCAGCGCTAGCGGGGTGAAGATCCGCGACACTAACATCGCGAACCTGACCCGGCGGAGCGCTCGGAACATGTCCCTGATATCCCGCAGCAGCAGGAACGGCAACAGACCAACCGCGAACAGCACGATGACGCGCTGATGTCGTGGCTGCAGAAGCGTCGCGTCGATGATTGGTCTCCGGAATACAATGATCAGCGCCGCCACGACGGCCCATACGAGTACGAACCCGACGCTACCGACAGTTAGTAGCGTCCGCCGCGCTGCCGTCGACACTCGAGGCACTGTTCGAGTGTACCCGTCACCGAGACCGGCGACCAGATTTCGAGAGATGGTTTCCCCCCTGGTGAACACTGAGAAGAACCCGTACGCTGCCCCACCGGATACTGTCGTTACGACGTATGCCAGGACGGTCAGAAGGACGCGTTCGGTGCTGAACGCCGCGATACCGACCGAGGACTTCCGTACGACTTCCGCAAGGTACCCATCGTCGCTCTCTTTCGATGGGCCGGTCATCGTGACAGCGGATACATCTATGCGATCTAAGGGCCTCAGATACTTAGATGGCGTTGAGCGCTGGCGACCGCCGGCGCTCCCCCCTCGCAGGGTTGTCTATCGGATTCAGCCGGGAGTGGGTGTCGGTCCAGTATGGTCGGATTTTCGGCTACCGAAACCCGTCGAGGGGGCATGCCGAGAGGTCGCGGTGAAAGCGCCGGTTCGGCACTGTTGCGCGGCATTGGGGGTCGCGGCGAAGGTCAAAGAGGGAGAGGAGCCGATCGAGTGTTCTTTCCAGTGTAGACGACCACTCGGAGCGCGTGCTTCCGATCGGGGGAGGCAACTCACTGCACTCCACGTTGGCTGCTGAACGAGCCCCAGGTTTGCGTACCGAAGTACGTGCCATGCACATGCGAGTGCTGTCAACGGCGCGCGGACGGGGATACTGACCGCGTGGGGAGGGTAGCTGAACTCCCTGACGCGGTCCTGACTGATACCGTGTCAGGGGTGGCTGAAGACGTCGGATCGCGCGGGGAGGTGCTGAAGCTCCGGCAACACCCCCGGAGTCAGATGCTGAGTTGATCTACGACCCCCGCTAGCGAACTGGTCGATCCCTACTGGCGGTTCGGACCAGTCGGAGGCGCTCGGCCGATTCCTCATGACACGCGTCGCGCGGTGGAGGCGTTCCGGAACCGGTACGGGGTCACGGCGCAGTATCTGAACCGAGTGCAGATCGGACGGCTCAGGACCCCCGTCATCAGTTGGGACCCCGGCGGGCGCCGGCAGCCCCCGCCGCAGTAGCGGGGGCGTGGGGGTTGTATCAATCCGCAGCGCTCTCCGGAACGATAGTTACGGGTACCGCTGACTCCTCGGCGACGACGAAACCGGTATGACCGTCACGGAGTTCTGCCAGTTGCGTCTTCGAGCGATGACCGATCACGACGTGTTCCACGCTGACGTCCTCGGTGATCTCGATGAGCTGCTTACCGATCGCCGTTCCCGAACGGATTCCACTCCGGCTCAGTTGCTCGAATGTGACCTCGGCTCTGACGGGGGAATCGGAGAGAAACGACTGGACCCTATCACGGAAGTCATGGTCCTTTCCGGTAGTAACTTCGTTAGCTGTGACGTGGGCGACTGTTAGTTCCTGAGATAGCCCTTCCGCCAGTCGCACCGCCACCGAGAGGACCGATTCGAAACGGTCATCGTCCCCAACGGCAACCAGTATACTCATACATATCATACGGGTCTACTCCGGATAATCGTTTCTCAGGCCCTCCGAATCGACACGACGACAGGGGTCACCACATCGGGAGAACTGCGCCGGATCTACCATGCCGTTCATCACGACTATCTCGAGATTTGATGCTGCGAATCGAACAAAAGCCCGTGATAGCGGGTGCGAACGCGTGGGGAACACGGAGCGTGGCTTCAGCAGAGCGGTACAGGCAGTCCTCATATACGGATCATAAACCCCTGTAGTTTTGAGCAGTTCGAACTCCCGTGCAGGACATGCGCCCCGCGTTCAGCGGCGACCCGGTGAGACACCGGAGACCGGCCGGAGACGGCCTGCGAGATACAGAGGGCGAGTGCATCGACCGTCCGAGTCGGGTTCACGGATTCTCGAGTGGAGCAGCCGTTGCGACGAACGCCCGAGTCACGGACAGCAGTGCATCGCGGTGGATGATCCTCGGACTCCGGTGCCGGACCCGGGTCGAGTCGGAGTGGCCCTGAGGAACACTCGGTCGAGTGCCGCGCCACCGCTCCCGCCGATATCGCGGGCTGCGAGGGGTGTGTCGCTGACCGACTGGGGCCGGCGTGTCCCTCGGCTTAGCCGACGTTGATGAGTTGGTAGTCCTGCTCGACGAGCGCGGCGACATCTGGACCATGGTGATCGCCGGGGCCGCTCGCCCCCTCGACGGCCCCACCGTCCAGTGCGATTCCGGCCGCCTCGATACTGTCGTCGATCTCGAAGAACGACGCACAGTAGCCACAGGCGCCGGCGATGAGCCCCCGTTCCTTTGCCTCCTGGTAGTACTCGTGCACCACGCCGTCGGGGTCGTCCTCCGCCTCCGGTATCCACTGGGTGGCCTGCCCGTCGAAGTAGACGACGACATCGTGGCCCGCCTCGTCGAGGTTGCGGGCGTACTCGAGGTTGTTGGCGACCGGTCCCGGGTTCCCGGGTGGCGAGTTGACGAGGAACGCGAACTTCGACATCGGTACGTGTTGACACGCACCGGGGCGATTTCAAACCCGGGGTGACGGCAACAGGCCGGGTCGCGAACTGACGCACGGGGAGTCACGTCGAGGCGGGCCCCGGCCGTACCCGACAGGTCCGGGTCGAGCGTCACGCGGCCGGCGCCGGCAGCCCTCCGCCGCAGTAGCGGAACGTGTGAATCCATGCCAAACATTCAATATACTCTGCCCAAAGTGGGAGCCAAATGTCCACGTGGGTTCTCCAACTCATGGCAGACGGCGGCAGTGCGGAGGCGGAGACCAAGCATCACGAATGTCGCAACTGCGGGGAGAACCTGTCCCCGGACGTCGACGAGTGCCCGACCTGTGGGGGCGAAATGGCTGTATACACGTTCTAACTGGCTCGGGGGGCCTGCGGCCGGACGGGAGTGCCGCGTTGAACACGGGAGACCGAGTCCAGCACGATAGGTGGGCTTCGGAGGAGTACGACTGGGACCGACACGGGCGTGGTAGGCAGGGCGTGTGGAGAAAGGGGGGACAGGTGATGACCGTAGAGAGCTAGCTTTCAGTTCGTGATACGGTCACGGAGTGAAAGCCATGAGCTAGTACCAGTCGCTTCATGAAACAGCTGTGCCATCGTATAGCATGGTATCTATTCCGTTCTGGTCGGGTGGTCCCATCCCCTGGGTGAGTTGTGGCGCGACTCGCCGACCCGGTGTAGGAGTTGTGAATCTGCCGTCATGGTGTGTAGCTGACCGCCGTTCGCGACCTCCGGCTACTCACCAGAATGCCCCATCTGCGAGGTGAAATCGCCGACCAGCAAAAACTGCGTCAGGAAACTGGTAGAAACGCCACCGCCAGGACAGCGCCGCCGCTCAGGAGTCGGCTCTCACGACCCGTCTCAACGGCCGGCAGGTCGAGCCCCCGCCCCATTCGCTTCGTGAGCGTGAGGAACTCCGGCGCCCTCACGAGCGGCGCGTGGTCGGGGTCGTCCCGGAGCGCGAGCTTGATCAGCAGGTCGACCAGCCGCCGGACGTTGTAGAGGATGCACGCGAACGCGAAGTCGGACTACCGATAGCCGGCGTCCGGCGAGGTCGTCCCCAGGAGGAACGTCTTGACCTTCTCGAAGCCGTTCTCGATACCCCACCGGTGGGGCGTAGGGCCGCCGCGAGCCGGCGGGTCAGTCATCGCCCGGTCGCGAGCGTTGCCACCGTTTCGTCGCGAGGGCCAGTCGACCCGTCCATGGTCCGCGTCGACGCCTCTCCGCAAGGCCGACCAGTTGAACACTGCACAGGGACTGTGGTGAGGGTCGATGTCGGCCGCGGGCGGGTCGGTATCAGGCCGGGCCGTCGCTCAGTCCAGCGATGACGACGTACAACGAGAACGTCGAGATGAGCATTCCAGCCGACTGGGTACCCGCTGTCGCTAGGAAGCCCACGTCATACAGTAGCGGCGCCAACATGAACCACCCGCCGAAGACAGTCGTTAACACGGCTGCGGGGAGGCTGACCTGTCCAGTCGCACGGAGTAGCTGTACAGTCCGGCCTGCAAACACCAATCCGAGGACTGCACTGGAGGTGATACTGCCGAGGAAGGCCGCTGACGCGCCAGCGACCACCGGTGTGACTCCGGCGGCTAAACAGCCAACAATGCTCACCGCTGCCGAGAGTTCCAAGAACCGTGAAACGGATGCGTATGCCACAGTTCAGTATTCACTTCTACCAGTATAGCCCCGATGGTGCTGGCTGCTGTGACCTATCGATGGGATCTTCCACCTTCATTATTTCTCACGTATATTACTGTATAGAGTCGGGGATATGTGTCTTATTGAGTTCGGCGGGTCAAATTCCTGCTGAGACTGCATGCTAAATGATATACACGGACGACCGAACTGGAGACACGTATCAGGGGATGTCATCAGGTTGGGATCAAGGGATCCGCTATCGAGGAGAACAGGTATCGCCGTCGGTTTCTCGAACGGCCGGACGGCGAAGCGAGTGATGAGATATCCTACTCGTCCGAAGAGCCAGCCGAGCTTGATCTTCAGGAGATGGATCTACTCGGGGATGGGGGGGATAGGCCTCCGATCCGGGGAAGATTACGCGGGCAAGGATGAGGCGACTCTGGTCAGTACCGGAGAGTCCTCGGGCGGATACGGTCGGACGACGCGGAACGCTACGTCAGGCTGGCAGCATCGGCGGAAGCAGGCAACAGAGCGGGATAGTTTCCGGGGCCGGAGGTGTAGTGTTCACTGAGAACCGGACGGATCTGTTGAGCCCCGCGTCGATCACATTGGACCTGATCAGAGGGCCCCCCTGGCGATCTATCGGATCTACAGGCGTCATCGGGGGTGCCACATGCGTCTCCACGATCTCCCCACAGGCCGTGGCTCGGCATCGATCGATGAACTGATAGGGAGGATTGATCGGCTTGCCGGATATACGCACGTCCCTGCATCCACGGGTTCAGGACCTCGTTCCCACCTGACCAGTGAACGCGACTCGGCAGTTGAGCACGATGTTCTCAGAGAGGTGATGGATGCTGGTTCGATCCGGGCGCTTCTGTGGGATAGAATCGGATATTACAGCCGAGTACAGCATACCCGGAGATATGACTGAGTACCGTGGCAGGGGCCAGACCACGGTGTTCTGCGCTGGATCTGTTACTGATGAGTCCAAACCGGGAGTAGGTAATGGCGGCCTGGAGTACGGTGGAGGGTCGGTAGGTTGGGAGGATCGAGGCCACCAGACCGGATCGGACGGGGTCGTTTGATTCCGATCCATCATCTCGCAGAATACCGAGAGAACACCACTACACTGGAGGTTGATGTAACCACACGGGTCGCGCGTTCCGCTCAACGGTTCCGACCCCTGCGCAGGGAGTGTGCTTCGCCCACAGATGAGCACATCGCCGCTTCAATAGAACCACCGCCCCCCTGTGCAGGACATTCCGCCAGGTCCTCGACGGGGTCGGGCAGAAGCCCGTCATCTGCGGCGACGGATCGCTGACCGACTACGCCGCGTCACGACCGCTCACGGGTGAAATCCGCCGTATCAGTCCGACGGTCGCCGGCGGTCAGCCGTCGGTGGCGGTGTCCGCGTTGGCGCCCTCGGTATAGGGGGCGAACACCGTGGCGTCGTCCGTGGCATCGCTCTCGACCGGGAAGGCGACCCGGGTCGTCTGGATGAACTCGCGGCACGAGAGGTTGTGTGCGAGCTGGTTCCCAGCCCAGGTGCCCCCACCCATCGAGAGCGACGGGGCCAGGCCGTTGTCGGCGAGGCCGGAACTGTTCAGGTCGGGCTGGTTGACGACCATGCGACAGACCCCGAGTCGCCGGGCGGCCCGCAACGCCCGCTCGCGGTCGTCGGTGTGGACGGCGACGCTGTGGCCGGCCCCCGCCCGGTCGAGGATCCGCTCGGTCGCGTCCAGTCCCGCAGCGAAGTCCGGGACCGAGAGCGTCGCCAGCACCGGCGACAGACACTCCGTGACGAGCGGGTCGGTATCGGTATCGGTCGGTTCGACGAGGAGCGTCGTCGTCCCGTCGGGAACATCGATCCCGGCCTCGGCGGCCAGGTCCGGTGCCGAGCGACCGATGACTGCGCGGTCCGGTCCCGACCCGTCCGGGAACAGCGTCTCCCGAAGCCGATCGGTCGCCGCCGCGTCACAGCGGTAGCCGCCAGCGGCCGCGAGTTCAGTTCGGAGGTCGGCGTACACCGCCTCGGGCGCGACTGCACAGGACTCGGCGGCACACACCGTTCCGCCGTCGTACGCCGCGCTGTCGACGGTGTCGGCCGCCACCCGCTCGATGTCGGCCCCCGTATCGACGAGCGCGACCGGGTTCCCCTCGCCGACGCAGTAGTTCGGCGTTCCCGACGCCTGGCCGGCTCGGACGTTGGCCGCCGAGCCGGTCACCTGCACGAGGTCGGCCTGGTCGAGCAGCGCGTTCGACTTCGGCTTCGACGCCGGCGCGGGGAGAACCTGGACCAGGTTCCGCGGGGCGCCGACCGCCGCGAGCTCCGCACGGATGTAGCCGACCGCCTCCGCCGTCGGCGGGAGGCCGGCGGGCGAGGCCGAGAACACCAGCGCGTTCCGGCCCTTCAGCGCGAGGATCGCCAGGTTCGCCACCGTCGAGACCGGATTCGTCGAGGGAACGAGGCCGCCGACGACGCCGACGGGCTTGGCTATCTCGACCACCCCCGGGTCGCTGCAGGGGATCCGTCCAACGGAGGGCTCGTCGAGCGCGTCCTCCAAGATGATCTTCACCCACTCTCGGACCTTCGGTCGCTTGTCGGTGGCATTGCCGAGGCCGGTGGCCTCGAGCGTCGTCTCGACCAGTGATTCCGCGTGGTCCTCCTGGTAGACCCCCCACGCCGCAGCCCGGGCGAGGTCGTCGGCATCGCTCTGGTCGTAGTCGGTGATCTCCGTCATCGCGGTCTCCCCCGCGGCGATGCACTCCCCGACGACCGCCGCGTCGCCGGCTTCGGGCTCCTCGATCGTCGTGTGAGCTTCGATGGTCGACTCGGGCAGTTTCGAGGTCGCCGTGTCGTCCATTTTGCTCGTACCAGATCTGTGATAATCATAAACCGAGAGCTACCAGCAAAACGTACGGTACGTCAGGACATGTCAATGACGACCCCATCGAGACGGTGGCGGGGCTCCTCGCGCGGGGAGATCGCGGACGGGCCGAGCGCAGTCCGGGAGGCCGCGAGCTGGCTGGTCGAGCGGATCGGCGCCGTCCCGACGGAGGTCGATGGGACGGTGTACGTCGGGGGGCGGCGACGACCTGTACGCGTGGATGTGGCCAACGACGAGTCGGAGACACGAGGCACCAAACGCCGGTCCGAGGTGTCTTGCGATCGTCGCGCGCCGTGTTCGCCGCGGCCTCCGTACTCCAACACTGCCCGGGACCCCCCGTGTCCTCTAACCGGGGCGTACGGCACCCCGGCCACCGACACGCCGTATTCCCCACACAACGCCGGAACGCAGTCGCCTCGCACGGCTGCCGGTCACGACCGTCGCGTTCCCGTCGCGCCGTGCTGTGAGTCCGACTGCGGTTCACAGAACGTGGCGGGAGGGTGCGTCCGTGGACACCCCCTTCGAGCCGGAGTCCGTGGGGTCACAGTTCGGTCGATGCGACCGGCGAGATGCACCCACTCTGCGCGCCGGTCGACCTGCTCGGGATGGATAGAGCGGAGCGAGAACCGCGGGGGGAGACCGGACCGCCCAGTGGCCACGCAGGCCGCTACCGTGAGTAGTCGGGTGGTCGCTCACCCGAGTGCCGCGGCTCACACCCACCTGCGAACGCTGGGTAAACGATGACCGACCGAACCGCACTCGACCCGACCGACGGACGGAGACGACGCTTCGAGCAGGCCAGCGGGACGGTCGTCGCCGACGACCACGACGACCCGCCGCGGTCGGACGTCATCGACCCGGCCACAACGCACCCGGTCGAGAGCGAGGAGCACATCCGGGCCGCTCGTGAGGGCAGCGTCGAGCCCACGACCAGCCAGCGGTTCGATAGCTCCGTGCTCTGCCTGCGGTACCGAACTCGCGTCGTATCGAGTTGGGGTGAAAGGGACAGCCGCATGGCTGTTGGCATACGGTCCTGTCGGGCATCCGTTCCCGTGGTCGTCACCCGTCCGGCCGCCTGAAGCTGTAGCGTACCGCATCCGCGTCGACTGTGATGGTGCCGGCGTGGTGGTCCACGACAACGGCAACGGCCCCATCGTACCTGAAGTCGTGTAACGGCATCCCGGTCCGGAGCGTCCCATCGCGCGACAGTTCGACACGTGCAGAGCCGAAGTCGATACTGATCCGATCATCAGTAACCGTCAGATCACCCGCGTGACCGAATCGGCGTAGTTCAGCGGTCAGTGTCTCCCACTCGTCGAGTCGCACTCGTGGTGTCATCCGTCGTTCACACGTGATGCCGTCCTCGGGAAACTGTTGATGCGAAATCCGATGGACCGAGCGCAGCAGTCGGACACGTTCGCTACGACGGCGCTCCGGTGAATGGGTCCGGGGGGGACGGCCTCGCCCGTTCGAAGGACGGGACCGGCCGAGAGGTGGCCGGTGGCCGCACAGCGAGGCGTCCGGGAGTCCGCTCTGCCCGCCCTCGAGAGACGGTTCAACTGCCGTGTCAGGGTCGATCGGTTCGAGGTTCGTGCAGGCCTGGCGAACCCCCACACGCGGCGAGACCGCTCCCCGAACTGCACCGGGGCCGGTCCGGATGTTGCACGCGGTGTCACGAAGCCCTCGCGAGTCCGTACGCCTCCCCCGCCGTCTCCGCGGTTCAGTTCCGGGCGGCTCGGCTCCCTCTGACCGCCGCCTCACCGACCACGTCCGATCACAGACGGCGGTCGATGTAGTCGACGAGGATGCGATACTGTCGGATCCGCTGCTCGGTGTCCGTGGAGCCGTGGCCCTCCTCGCCGAGTTCGTAGTACTCGAACTCGCCTCCTCGACCCTCGGTCCAGCCGCGATCTCGAAGAGCGTCGCGGAAGATGCGGGCCTGTGAGATAGGGCAGCGTGGGTCGTTGACGCCATGGACGATACAGATCGGGCGGTCCATCTCCCCGGCGTGCTCGACGGGACTACGTTCTGTATAGCGCTCGGGTCGGTCTTCCGGAGTTCCCCCGAGCTGCTCCTCCAGCGCGGACTTGAAGTGGGGCATCGACTCCTCGTACAGCAACTCGAGGTCGGTCATGCCGACGATCGCGATGCCGGTGGCCCACTCCTCCGGATGCATGGTGAGCTGGCAATACGTCGAATAGCCGCCGTAGGAACCGCCGAAGACCGCGACCCGGTCCTCGTCGACCCAGTTTCGGGCTCCGAGCCAGCGACCCGCCTCGCGGATGTCGCCCTGCTCGTCGCCGCCCCAGTCCTCGTGAATCGCATCCGTGAACTCACGACCGCGCCCGATGGAGCCACGGTAGTTCGGGGCGAAGACCGTGTAGCCGCTCGCGACGAGATACTGGACGAACGGATTGAACCGGCGGGTGCTCTGCGCGTGCGGGCCGCCGTGAACCATGACGAGCGCGGGCGATGGACGCCGTCCGGAGTCGTACAGCAGGCCGTCGATTTCGAGGCCGTCGTGTGACTCGTAGGTGACGTAGTCGGCGTCGATGAACGTCTCGGGATCGAAGTCGGCATAATCGGCGCCGATAACCGTGTCGCCGTCACCAGTCGAATGGTCGTAGGCCAGCAAGCGTTCGCGGCCGTCGGCAGTCTGAGCCGTCGTAAGTATGCGACCGTTCGAGGTAGACGCACCGTCCAACCCGCCGCCGGTGGTGTGGACGACCCCCTCCTGGAGATCGAACTCGGAGCCGTCGTCCGGGTCCGTGTAGTGGACAGGAACCATCCCGCACTCGCGGCGACGCAGCGTTATCACACCCCCGTCGGGCGCGAAACGACGGGCTGACTCCTCAACGCCACCCGGCCCGTACCAGGTCACTGTGTCGTTCTTGCGGTGGTAGATGCCCCCTCGACTGAACCCTGTGGTGTCGTCCTCGATAAGCAGTCGGTCACCCGCCCAATCGGCGACACTCGTCTGGGAGCCGACCGCGCCGATGTCGAGTTTCCGAGCCGGCTGGTCGTTGCCTGGCGCGTCCGCGCCTTCGACGGCCGGTGCTGTGGTTTCGATGCAGTCGGCGATGTCCGCAACGTAGACGTCCCGGTTCTCCGTCTCGTCGGTTTCGTTGGTAACGTAACAGAACCGGTCACCGTCGGGGGCGAATACAGCGGTCCGGACGGGCTCGTCGTAGGCGGTGAGTCGATCGATCGCGTCGACCTCGCGGTCGTAACGGTAGCAGTTCATCTGATCGCCAGCGGTGCTGGTGAACAGCAGGTCGCCGTTCGGGGAGATATCCTGCAACAGGCACTGGCCCTCGTGCTCGACGAGCGGGGTCCGCTCGCCGTCGAGGGTCATCTCGTGGATATCGTTCTGTTCGTCGCCGGCCTCGTCCTCGTGGAAGACGACGGCGTCCCCGTCGGGGCGCCACCCCAGCGGATAGATGGCATTGCGCGGAACGTTTCCGTCGCTGATCCGCGTGCGGTCGCCGCTGTCGAGGTCCTGCACGTACAGTTCGACGCGCCCGGTCTCGTCGTAGTAGAAGGCGACAGTATCGCCGTCGGGCGAGGCGACGGGGTTATGGAAATCCGGGAGTCGAATGAGGTCCTCGAGCGGGAACGCTCCGTCCATAGCGTATCTACGTAGCAATCGGGGTTTAGTACTGGCGGAGGGCCGAATCGCTCCCGACTCAACCGCGGTCGGAACGCCCCCACAGATGTGGCGTCGGGGGCGGATCCGTCGAGAGGTCGGGTGGGGGGTTCGGCTGCTCCTTCGGGGCAGCGCGATCGGGGGCCGACCGAGCGGTACATCTTCGATGCCGCCGGTCGTCCATCGCTCGTGCCCGCCGGATACGAGCCCGACACCCGACTGGCTGACAGTGCGGCCCCAGTGCCTATCGGGGGCTGGGG
>ERZ1034569.159-NODE-159-length-24818-cov-13.903324_pt1 | contig 24818 bp, 24 predicted proteins | sample MGYA00520706_ERZ1034569 | MGnify/ENA primary metagenome ERZ1034569 (study PRJEB33760, sample SAMEA4777722) | hypersaline lake metagenome | biome: hypersaline environment; feature: brines | place: Spain | collected 2014-08 | depth 0 m ...
TTGAGGGCGCTGTCCTGTAGAGGTCCGCCGGTTCAAATCCGGTCCCACGCATACTCTCTCTTCTGCAGAGATGTCTGCGCAGTAGTGACAAACAGAAACTCGCCGAGATACCCTATCTGGCTATCTCTGTTCGATAGCCGCGTAATTCCCTGCGATAATATTGTGTAGCAGTCCCAAAGCCGTTAACAAACAGCCCATCGTATCAGTATACACAAGACGGAACGACCGGAGTAACAGACCATGGTCGCACTCGTCCCGACAGGTGTACAGGCGCTACTGGTCATCGTCGTTCTCGTCACGCCGGCACTCCCCATTCTGGGCTACGATGTGTCGGTCGCGATCGGTTCCAGCATGGCCTTTGTCCTCGGGACAGCGGTGATTGCGACGCTCAAACACCACGACGTCGGGCAGGTCGACCACAGACTCGGCGCCCTGATGTTCGTCGGTATCGCTGTCGAAATCAAGGTCGGGCGGCGGGCCGTGTTCGTGCTTGACGAGCTCGGCTAGGTCGAGGCCGTCGTCGGGGCGGCGTACGTGGTGTTGCTCGCGGCAATCGGCCTGCTGTCCACCCGGGGCGGCCTGAACAGTGAGGACAACTCCGGGGACACACCGGCGAACGACGATATCTCCGAGGTGGCAGAGCGGCTCAACTCATACCGGATCCCCCCGATGGTGACCCTGGCCGACGGGAGCGAGACGTCGCTGTGGGTGAACTCGCCACCCGACTCGGGACCCCGGTTCTGGACACGGTGAGTTTCGTGTTGCTCGTCGGCTCCGCGATATCCGTTACTATCATCATCCTCTACCACGGCGCGGTGGCTGTCCGAGACGACTCGACGGAGCTCGCAGCAACCACGAGTCACGGCGACTGACGGCTCAGACTGCCCGCTGTGGAGAACGGTTAACCGCTGTCGACCCGTACCTAACACCGTGACTGACCACCCCACACCGACGACGGACGACAGTAACCGTCCGATTCAGCTGTCGAGCGAAGCGGCGCTCGACGCGTTCTGTGCCGACACCGACCGCGTGCTCGTGGAGTTCTACACAGACGGCTGTGGCATCTGCAGCAGTATGGAACCCGTTTTGGGGAGCCTCGCACAGCAACTCGATATCGCCGTCGCACAGGTCAACCCCCGCGACGACCCACCGCTGGTCGAGCGGTTCGGCGTCCGTAGCGTCCCGCTGTTCGTGCTCTTTATCGACGGAACGCCGGTCGCGCGGCTGGCTGACGGGTTCGTCCCCGGGGCGGAGCTTGAGTCCTGGGTCGACGAGCACACCGGCTGACCCGACCGGGCCGTGACCTCGCGCTCAGTGTCGGTGGTCCGGTTCGACAGCATCGCCGGGGTATGCCCTCTCACCGGCCTCGACACGGACATCCAGCCAGTTCTCCATCGGTATCAGCGGACACTCGTAGGCCTCGTTGTACGCACACGTCGGGTTGTACGCCTCGTTGAAATCGAGCACCCACCTGCCGTCGGCCACCTGGTGGCTGTCCGGTTCGAGATCGAGATACCGGCCGGCACCGTAGGTCTCCTCGTCGTTTGTGTCGTCGCGGAACGGCACCCACAACCGGTCGTCGTCGGCGTCGGCCCGGTAGGCCTGGATGGTCCGTTGTTCGCCACCGAGTTCGAACTCGAGCTCGGCCCAGCGGAGGTACTCCTGTTTCCCGCCCGCGGTTGTCTCGACTGTCAGCGTCTCCACGTCCTCGTGACTCTGCAGTTCGAGTTCGAACCGATAGGCCCGGTCGACCGGGTAGAACTCCAGTCCGGCGAACTGCTCTGCCGGCACCGGCGAGCGTGGGTGCTCGGCGAAGTACTCCTCGCGCTTCCGGCGCTGTTCCCGCAGCTGCCGTGTGTACTCGTTGTCCATACAGTTACAGCTTCGAGCTACAGGCTCATATGAGTTTGTCTGGGCTACAATACCGGCTGTCGTCACGTGTGAGTGCCACGTTCGCTGTCACCGGTAGTCACGCTGTGAGACCGGATGTGACGAGCGGCGTGTGATCCGAGACAGACTCCCCGTCGACGACCTGTGGAGCGGAGAGAGGCTGTCTCGCAGCACGGTCGTCCAACCAGTGACCCGTAGCGGTGACACAGCCCAACCGACAGTCATCCGAGAGGTCCGACGGTTCCGGTACACGTCTCGGCCTCGACACACCGCAAGCGCCGGGTTTTAGTTTCGGAGGCAGCTATACGATATACGATGGCCCGCTATCACATCGAAACCTACGGGTGTACCGCAAACCGCGGCGAGAGCCGCGAGATAGAGCGGGCACTCCGCGAGGGGGGTCACCATCCGGTCTCGGGACCAGACGAGGCCGACGTGGCCATCCTCAACACCTGCACGGTCGTGGAGACGACCGAACACCGGATGCTCCGGCGGGCGCGGGAACTCGACGACGAGACGCCGGCAGATCTCGTCATCACGGGCTGTATGGCGCTCGCCCAGGGTGAAGCGTTCGAGGAGGCCGGCATCGACGCCGAGATACTCCACTGGGACGAGGTGCCCGACCACGTCCGCAACGGCGAGTGCCCGACCACGACGGCGGGTACCGACCCCATCGTCGATGGTGTCGTCGGTATCCTCCCAATCGCCCGGGGCTGTATGAGTGACTGCTCGTACTGTATCACGAAACAGGCGACCGGCAAGATCGACTCGCCGTCAGTTGAGGAGAACCTCCAGAAGGCGCGTTCGCTCGTCCACGCCGGCGCGACCGAGCTCAGACTGACCGGCCAGGACACCGGTGTCTACGGCTGGGACGAGGGCGAACGGAAGCTACACGTTCTGTTGCGGCGCATCTGCGAGGAGATCGACGGTGAGTTTCGCGTCCGTGTCGGAATGGCGAACCCAAAGGGGATACACGGTATCCGCGAGGAACTGGCCGCAGTGTTCGCCCAGTACGATGAAATCTACAACTTCCTGCACATCCCGGTCCAGTCGGGGAGCAACGACGTGCTCGCGGAGATGCGCCGCCAACACACCGTCTCGGAGTTCCGCGAGGTGGTCGAGACGTTCGACGACGCGCTGTCGGAGTGGACGCTGTCGACGGATTTCGTTGTTGGGTTCCCGACAGAGGAGCCGGACGACCACCGGCGTTCGCTGGAGCTGTTGCGCGAGACTGGCCCGGAGAAGATCAACGTGACACGGTTCTCGAAGCGCCCCGGAACCGACGCCGCGAAGCTAAAGGGGTTAGGCGGACAGACAAAAAAGGACCGCTCCTCGGAGATGACCGACGTGAAGATGGACGTGGTCGGTTCGGCCTACGACTCGATGGTCGGCACCGAGCGGGACGTGCTGGTCGTCGAGGATGGCACCGAGGAGTCGGTGGTGGGCTACGATCGGGCCTACCGGCAGGTCGCAATCCCCGGCGGTGAACGCGCCGGACTCGCACCCGGTGACACCGTCACCTGCGAGGTGACCGGTCACAACACCGTCTACGCGCTCGGCGAACCGGTGTAACTGCCCGACAACACAGACCTTTTATTAAATCGGGGAGGAAATCGTGAGTATGGATAGGGCCGAACGGGTCGACCTGGTCACCCGGCACACCGCCGAGGTCGTCACGGAGACAGAACTCGAGGAACTGCTCGGAGCGGAGTCACCGTCGGTCTACATCGGCTACGCTCCGACGGGTGAGATGCACATCGGCCACTTCACGACGATGCGCAAACTCGCGGACTTTCTGCGAGCAGGGCTGGACGTGACGGTCCTCATCGCGGACCTGCACGCGCATCTCGACGACGAGAAGAGCCCCTTCGACCTGCTGGACGCGCGCTCGCGGTACTACCGGGCAGGCATAAAGGGGATGATCGAGGCCGCGGGTGCAGACCCCGGACAGATACGGTTCGTCCGCGGGACCGACTTCGAGCTTGACGAGGAGTACACGCTCGACCTCCTCCGGATGACCGCAGAGACCACGCTCGCACGCTCACAGCGGGCCGCGAGCGAGGTGGTCCGGGAGAGTGACAGCCCGAATCTCGGGGGGCTGTTGTACCCGCTGATGCAGACACTCGACGTTCGCGCGCTGGAGGCCGACATCGCCTACGGCGGCATCGACCAGCGCGGCATCTACATGCTGAGCCGCGAACTGCTACCGGCGTACGGCTGGTCGGCACCGGTCTGTCTGTTCGCGCCGCTGCTGTCGGGGCTCTCCGGCGGCAAGATGAGCGCCTCCGACGCGAGTTCGAAGATCAATCTCACCGACCCACCGGAGACCGTCGACGGGAAGATACAGGACGCGTACTGTCCGGCCGGGGAACTCGAGGACAACGGCGTGCTCGAGTACCTCGAACACCTGGTCTTTCCCGTGCTCGCGGAGCGCGGCGAGCAGTTCGTCGTCGAGCGCCCCGACGACTACGGCGGCGATATCGTCTACGACGCCGACGACTACGACTCCCTGGAGGCGGCGTTCCTGAGCGGGGAGCTCCACCCGGCGGATCTCAAGCCCGCCGTCGGCGAGGCTGTCTCGACGGTCATCGACCCGGTGCGTGAGCGACTGCAGGCGGAGCCGGACCTGCTCGCCGAGGCCTACCCCGAGAGCCACGGGGACTGACCCGATGGGGGACGGTGCGGACGAGGCTCCGATGGACGCGTCACCCGACACACACCGGGGGACGGCGCGGGTGCGCGAGGTCTACGACGAGATCGCGTCGCACTTCTCGAAGACACGGGCGTACCCCTGGCCGGAGGTGGAGGCGTTTCTCGCGTCGGTGTCCGCAGACGAACCCACCCGGGTCGGACTGGATATCGGCTGTGGCAACGGGCGACACGCCGGTCCGCTCGCGATGGAGACCGAGCGGGTGGTGGCTGTCGACCTGAGCCGCGCCCTGCTCGTGGAGGCACGCGAGCGGCTGTCGGACGAGGAAAGGGTGGAACTGTCCGGAGCAGACGGGCGCGTGGCGCTGGTCCAAGCCGACGCGGCAGTGATGCCGCTCGCAACGGGCGTCGTTGATGTCGCGCTGTACGTGGCCGCCGTCCACCACCTGCCGGACCGCGAGCGCCGAGTCGGGAGCCTCTCGGAGCTGTCCCGGGTGCTCTCGCCTGGCGGGCGGGCGTTGGTGAGCGCTTGGAGCACGGCCCACGATAGGTTCGACGTGCCGGCCGACGCCGGCGGGTTCGACACGACGGTCGACTGGACACTGCCCGGCGGCGAGACGGTCCCGCGGTTCTACCACATCTACGCGCCCGACGAGTTCGAGCAGGACCTGCACGCGGCGGGACTGGTCGTCGAGTCGGCGACCGTCTCCAGCGGGAACTGCTACGCCGAGGTCCGGCCCGACGGCTGAACGGCAGGTCGAAAGGAAACACCCTTTATGACGGGCCGAATACGCTCGTGTGTCTACCCGCGCTGTGGCGCCGACAGCGCGCCGGTGGTCTAGTGGTAGGACCTGAGCCTTCCAAGCTCATGGCCCGGGTTCGAATCCCGGCCGGCGCATGACGAACAACGGCAATCCTCCGTTCGTCCGGTGTGTGGTGACGTGTCTGACCCCGACTCCGAGGGGTGTGCCCGAATCTCGACCGGCGAGTTCCCCGCTCCGCGAGTGGGCTGTCACCGCCAGCCCGGTCAGAGAACGGTAGTTCTTTGAGGACACGTCACCCCGTAGTAGGTATGATACGGCTCGGGCTCGTGGTCTCACGGTTCAACAAGGAGACGCCGGTCACCGAGCGGATGGCCGAGCGGGCACGCGAGACAGTCGAGGAACACGATGTCACACTCGTGGAGACAGTCAGGGTGCCGGGGTCGTACGACACGCCGCTCGCGGCCGACCGCCTCGCACGGCGTGACGATATCGACGCCGTGGCGGTGCTCGGGGCCATCGTGACCGGTGACACCGACCACGACGAGGTGATCGGCCACGCCGCCGCACAGGCGCTGACCGACATCAGCCTCAACCGGGACACCCCGGTCACGCTCGGGATAACCGGCCCGGGCATGAGTCACGACGAGGCCCGCGCCCGCATCGAGCACGGCGCGACGGCCGTCGAGAGTGCAATCGAGCTTGCGGGACAACTGGAGGAGCTATGAGTTTGTTCGAGTTTACCGACCGCGTCGGACGGGTATCGCCGAGCGCCACGCTCGCCATCAGCAACGAGGCGAGCGCGCTCGAATCACAGGGTGTCGACGTCGTCGACCTGAGTGTCGGCGAGCCGGACTTCGACACGCCCGAGAACGTGAAACGGGCCGCCCACGACGCCCTCGACGCCGGCAAGACCGGCTACACACCCTCCCCGGGTATCCCGGCGCTCCGGGAGGCGATCGCCGAGAAACTCCGCGCGGACGGCCTCGACCACGACGCCGAGGACGTGATGGTCACACCTGGCGGGAAGCAGGCGCTGTACGAGGTGTTCCAGACCCTGATCGGAGAGGGCGACGAGGTGGCGCTGATCGACCCGGCGTGGGTCTCCTACGAGGCGATGACGAAACTCGCCGGCGGGTCGCTCACCCGGGTCGACACGACCCCCTACGGGTTCCACCTCGAGGGTGCACTCGATGACCTGCAGGCTGCTGTCTCGGACGATACGGACCTGCTCGTGGTCAACTCGCCGGGCAACCCACACGGGATGGTCTACACCGACACCGCGCTGGAAGGCGTGCGTGACCTGGCCGTCGACCACGACATCACGGTCGTCTCCGACGAGATATACCAGCAGATTGTCCACGACGGCCGTGAGATGACGAGCCTGGGGTCGCTGTCGGGGATGGGTGACCGGACGATCACCCTCAACGGGTTCTCGAAGGCCTACGCGATGACCGGCTGGCGACTCGGCTACTTCGCGGGGCCGGCGGAACTCGTCTCGGAGGCGGGGAAGGTCCACGGCCACTCGGTGTCTTGTGCGACGAACTTCGTCCAGCACGCCGGCGTCGAGGCGCTTCGCAACACCGACGAGGCCGTCGCCGAGATGGCCGCGGCCTTCGAGCGCCGCCGGGACACGCTCGTCGCGGAACTCGCGGACCGTGGCGTCGACGTGCCGGCACCGGAGGGTGCGTTCTACCTGATGCTCCCCGTCGCCGAGGACGACCAGGCGTGGTGTGAGACAGCAATCGGCGAGGCCCACGTCGCGACGGTCCCCGGGAGCGCGTTCGGCACGCCCGGCTACGCGCGGCTCTCGTACGCGAACTCGACAGAGCGGCTGTTGGAGGCGTTCGACCGACTCGAGGCCCACGACCTGTTGACCGCCGGCGTGTGATCACTCCCCGAACCGGCGTTGTCGGGTCTGGTAGTCCCGGAGCGCCCGGAGGTAGTCCCGGCGGCGGAAGTTCTGCCAGTTGACATCGGTGAAGTGGAGTTCGGCGTAGACAGACTGCCAGATCATGAAATCCGAGAGCCGCTCGTCCCCGGTCCTCACGATAAGATCCGGGTCCTCGGGGAACACGAGTCTTTCCTCGACGTGTGTCTCGGTCACCTTCGTCGCGCCGAGACGGCCGGCGTCGACGTCCTCCGCGATAGAGCGAACCGCCGAGGCGAACTCGTGTTTCCCCCCCAGCCCCAGGCTCACCTGCACCGGCGCCTCGGCGCGGCGCTGGTCACCGGGTGTGCGGACCGCCATCTCTCGGGGCGTGTCGAGGCGCTCGAACACCCGCTCTAACGTTGCTGTCGCCCCCTCGTCGCGGAGACTCACGTAGACGACGACCCGCTCGGCGTCGAACTCAAAGGCCCACCCCAGAAACGCCTCGAGGGTCTCGTAGGCCGCGGCGGTCAGCAGGTCACGCTCCGTGATGACCAGCGCCACCGTCTCCGGGAGCTGTGGCCCGCGCCCGAGCCGAGCGGCCAGGTACCTGTCGTACAGTCCCACACCGGCTCAATTTTTCTGACGATGCTAAGCCCTTTCGACTGTGGCTCTCGCGCGGTAGTCGATACCCTCGACGGTATATGAGTGGTCAGACTGGTCTCCGGTGGGCAAGGGGAGTGTGCCTTTGAGTGTCGTGATCTCCTGTAGCCCCCAGCAGAAGGGCTACTGATTCGCGCCGAGAAACAGTGTGTCTGTTTTCCAACCCGCGAGCGAGACAGCTGCTGTCTCGACCGTGCTTCCGTTCTCGACATCAGAACGCCGAACGCTCATACGGTCGTGCGTGACTCGTTACCGCCGGGTCGTCACAGACTCTCCGTTCACGGGCTGTTCCTCCCGGATTTTGGAACGGTGTAAAAATACGCACGCACGACCGTACCAATCAGTCATCTACTCGGCAACCGAGTCACGACTGTCGCCCAGGAGTCACAGTTCGGGTGGACCGCGGTCCGACAGAGTCCACGGCAACGGGACACAACCCGGACTCACGGTCGAGAACAGCAGACGCGGTGTCCAAACAAACCAGAACCACCCGGGAGGACAGAGCAGGTGAGAGTGCGGGAACCGGGCCGGTCACCCCTCTTCCTCGACGAACTCGGGGTCGCTCATCGCGGTCTGGAGGCTGCCGAGCCCGTTCACCCACTGTTCGACCAGCCCAAACTCGAGCTCCTCGGCCATCTCGTGGTCGAGATGCTGGCCGCCAACGAGCATCGTTCCGGCCTGGACACAGTAGCCGAGCGCGTCGTCGATCCGTTCTTCCTCCTCTGCGACGGTGGCGGCCTCGATGTACCGTCCGATTGTACCCTCGGCCGGTCCCTCGGCGATGAACTCCTGTGCGGCGTACAGCACGCAGAGCAGCGAGGTCTGGACCCCGTCGAGCAACATCGCCGCCTCCTCGTCGTCGAACTCGACCTCCTCGAGCGCGATCTCCTGGATATCGGTGAGCTCCCCCAGCGCCCGCTCCTCGCCGATGGTGTCGTCTTGGTAGTCGTTGAGTATCTTCGCAACCGCGATGGCGGTGTCGTCTTGGAGATTCAGTAGCAGTCGCGCCGACTCCTCCTCCTCGGCGTCGAGTTCCTCGTCGCGGAGTCTGTTGAGCCAGTTCTGCCACCGCTCTTCAGTGTAGTACTCGCCGGGCTCATCATCGCTCATATGTCAGGATACTCGCGTCGGGGGTTAGTCCTTTCGACCCTCGGTCCCCCCGAGAACGTGTGTCGCACTCGTGTCCCCGCCGACGAGGACGGTCGCGCCGACAGACCGCGGTCCGGGCCGGCGGGTCTGGCCAGGATGTCCGTGTCGACCGATCTCCCGGCCGTCACTGTGACCGTCGCTCCGAGGAGTGTCCCGCCCGGCACCGCGAGCACTGGGTCGGCGCTGTCGGTTTTACCGACCAGTTCGGTCGGACTCCTGCTGGTGATGACGGCGACAGTTCCGCCCGGGTGGGTGTAGTAACCGATGACCGAGCAGGTTCCCCGCCCCCCCAGACTTCGTGTACAGCCCTCTGTAGCTGTAGGGGGCACTCCGGTCGGGTGCGTCGACGGCGACACCGTCACGCTCGGGCCTGGTCGCCACGAGAGAGGCGAGTGTTCCCGTCTACAGACTGTTCCGGAGGCGGTCAAAAAAGCCCTGTTCGACCTCGATATCCTCGCCGCCGGCAGCGGCGAACGTCTCGAGTGCCTCACGCTGCTCGGCGCTGAGATTGTCTGGGGTGACAACCTGCACCTTCACGTAGAGGTCGCCGTGGCCACGCCCGCGGAGGCGGGGCATCCCCTTTCCGGACAGCCGGAACGTCTCCCCGCTCTGGGTGCCCGAGGAAAGGTCGAACTCGACGGTGCCGTCGATCGTCTCGATATCGATCGTGTCACCGAACACCGCCTGCGGGAACGAGATCGGCTCGCGCTTCACTAGGTCGTCGCCGTCGCGCTCGAACTCGGGGTGGTCCTCGACGTTGATCTCGATGAGTAGATCGCCCGCTCGGCCGCCGTCTCCGGGTGCACCCTCGCCGTCCATCCGAAGCGTCTGTCCGTCACGGATCCCCGCGGGTATCTCGACCGCGAGTGTCGCCTGGTTGCGGACCACCCCGTCGCCACGACAGGTCGAACAGGTTTCCTCGTGGATTGTGCCCTCGCCACCACACCGCCGGCAGGCCGAGCGTTGCTGCATTCGACCAAAGGCGGTCTGTCTGACGCGTGTCGTCTCACCCCGCCCGTTGCAGTTTGGACAGGTCCGCGAGTCGGTCCCCGGCGGGTAGCCACGCCCGTTGCACTCCGGGCAGGCCTCCGGCCGGGTGGCCGTCACCTCCGTCTCGGTGCCGTTGTAAGCCGTCTCCAGGTCGATTGTCAGCTCCGTTTTCAGGTCGCGGCCCCGCTGTGGGCGGTCACCCGACCCCGACCCGCCGCCGAAGAACTCCTCGAAGATGTCCTGCATGTCGCCGAACGGGCCACCGCCGCCACCAAACGGGTCCCCCTGACCGCCGGCTCCGGGGCCGTTGCCGCCGGCACCGCCCCGCTTCTCGGCCTCAATAAACCGCTCGTGACCGAGTTGGTCGTACTGTTTACGCTTTTGTTCGTCCGTCAGCACCTCCTTTGCCGTTTTTGCCTTCTTGAACTTCTCCTCGGCGTCGGGGTCGTCGCTCACGTCCGGGTGGTAGTTCCGGACTGCCTCGCGGTACGCCTGCTCTATCTCCTCATCGGAGGCGTCCCGTGACACCCCAAGTACCTCGTAGAAGTCCTCTGCCATAGTTGACAGTACGTTGTTGCCGCGGAAATAAATACGCCCGGTTTCCCGTGGCCGGTGACCCCGACTGCGTCCCGGACCGCTACCGTCTTGACCGCGGCAACACGAGGGTCTGGCATGACACTACAGGCAGGCGATCCGGCTCCGGCGGTCTCGGCACCGAACCAGGACGGCGAGCAGACGACGCTCCCGCTCGACGGGACGACGGTACTTTACTTCTACCCGCGTGACGACACCCGCGGCTGCACGATGGAGGCAACACAGTTCGACGCGGCGCTTGACGAGTTCCGGGAGGCCGGTGTCGAGGTGTACGGGGTCTCGGTCGACAGCGTCGACTCACACTGCGCGTTTGCACACGAGCACGAGCTCGGGCTCGACCTGCTCGCGGACCCCGACCGCGAACTCGCCGATGCCTACGACGTTCCAGAGGGGCCTGCCGGAACAGCCGGACGAACGACGTTTGTCATCAGCAACGGCGAGATAGAGGCGGTCTACGAGTCGGTACGGCCCGACGGTCACGCCCGCGAGGTGCTCTCGGACCTGCTGGAGGCGGGGCTCGCCGACCTGGACCGGTAGCGACATTCCTTTGAGGCCAGTGCGGCAAGGCCATACATGGATCAAAAGCGGGAGCTGACGAGCGTCGACCTCGCGGCGCTCGCGGGTGAGCTTGGCGCGTACGAGGGTGCACGCGTTGACAAGGCATACCTGTATCCCGATGGGCTGGTGCGGCTGAAGCTCCGCTCGTTCGACCGGGGGCGTGTGGAGCTACTGGTCGACCTCGGCGCGCGGAAACACGTCCGGGTGGCCGACCCTGACAACGTCCCGGCGGCGCCCGAGCGGCCGCCGAACTTCGCGATGATGATGCGCAACCGCATCGAGGGGGCCGAACTCGTCGGTGTCGAGCAGTTCGAGTTCGACCGCATCCTGAGTTTCCGGTTCGAGCGCGATGACGGGACCACCACACTCGTTGCCGAGCTGTTCGGGGACGGCAACCTCGCGGTGCTCGACGGGACAGACGAGGTAGTTGACAGCCTGGAGACCGTTCGCCTGAAATCCCGCACCGTCGCACCCGGTGCGCGCTACGAGTTTCCCGACGCCCGGTTCGACCCGCTCGCGGCCGACCGCGACACGTTTGCCGGGCGGTTCGCCGAGTCCGACACCGATGTCGTGCGGACACTCGCCACGCAGTTCAACTTCGGCGGCACGTGGGCCGAGGAGCTCTGCACCCGCGCCGATGTCGAGAGGACACTCGATGTTGTTGCCGTCGATGACACGACGCTCGACAGACTCCACGCTACGGTCGAGACGCTCGGTGCCCGCCTCCGGAGTGGCGACCTCGACCCGCGGGTCTACCGTGAGGGCCCCGACAGCCAGCGGGTCGATGTCACGCCGGTCCCGATGCAGGAACACGCCGGTCTCGACGCCGATCCGTTCGACAGTTTCACGCGTGCGCTTGACGACTACTACACGAACCTCGGCGAGGAGACCGAACCCGCCGGGAGTACTCGCCCGGAGTTCGAGGCGGAGATCGAGAAGCGAAAGCGCATCATCGAGCAACAGCGCGGCGCCATCGAGAGCTTCGAGCAGCAGGCTGCCGCCGAGCGCGAGACGGCACAGTCGCTGTACGCGAACTACGACCTCGTCGACGAGGTGCTCACGACGGTCCAAACGGCCCGCGAGGCCGGCCACTCCTGGGACGATATCGCCGCGCGGTTCGCGGAGGGTGCCGAACAGGGTATCGACGCGGCACGGGCTGTCGACGGGGTCGACGGCAGCGAGGGAACGGTCACCCTCTCTATCGACGACCGGTCTGTCACACTCCGGGTTCGAGACGGTGTCGAAAAAAACGCCGACCGCATCTACCAGGAGGCAAAGCGCATCGAGGAGAAAAAAAAGGGTGCCGAGGCGGCGATCGAAAACACGCGGGCCGAACTCGAGTCGGTACGTGAGAAACGCGATGCGTGGGAGCAAGGCAACGGGGAGGAAAAACAGGAAACAAAGAAAGACACCGACCAGACGGTCGACTGGCTGTCGCGGTCGTCGGTTCCGGTCAGACAGACCGACCGGTGGTACGAGCAGTTCCGGTGGTTCCACACGAGTGACGACTTTCTCGTTATCGGGGGGCGCAACGCCGACCAGAACGAGGCCATCGTAAAGAAGTATCTCGACCGTGGTGACCTCTTTTTCCACGCCCAGGCCCACGGCGGCCCGGTGACGGTGCTGAAAGCGACCGGTCCGAGTGAATCGTACGACAACGACATCGAGGTTCCGGACCGCTCGAAACGGGAGGCCGCACGCTTCGCGGTGTCTTACTCCTCGGTCTGGAAGGCGAGCAGGTACACCGGTGACGCGTACGTGGTCGACTACGACCAGGTCTCGAAAACCCCCGAGAGCGGTGAGTATCTCGAGAAGGGTGGCTTTGCCGTCCGCGGCGACCGGACCTACTTCGAGAACGTGGCCGTTGGTGTCACCGTCGGTATCACCTGCGACCCAGAGACCCGTGTTATCGGTGGCCCGTCCGACACCGTCGAGGAGCGCGCCGAGACCAGCATCGCTGTCGAACCTGGCAAGTACGCACAGAACGACATCGCGAAGCGGCTCTACCGCGAGTTCAAGACCCGCTTTGCCGACGAGACGTTCGTCCGAAAGGTCGCCAGTCCCGACCTGATACAGGAGTTTCTCCCCCCCGGACAGAGCTCGATGGTCGAGTGACCACTTTGCAAGCAATCGGAGCCGAGTCGATACGCGTCAGCCCCAGACCTATCCGCGGACAACAGAACGACTCGAGACAGCCCTCGCGTGGCTGTCACAGTCAGGAGTCACCGACGCTGACGTACACCTGAAACACCACACCCAGAAGCATCGCCGCAACGATACCGGCGAGGCTGAACACGATAGCCATGTTGCCGTACGGCTGGATATCGACGGCGGCCAGCAACACACCGCCGATCGCGAGCGCGAGTGCGGCGACCCCGAGATACACCCCCGATTGACCGAGTATCTCGACGTACCGCGGCACGTCGTAGCTCGGTCCGACCGCCCCCTCCTGTGGGTCGTCGCCCAGCCACGGTGCATCACCGCTGGTCGACCCCCGACCCTCCGCCCAGGGGTACATCGCGTCGTCGTGGCCGTCCTCTGAATCGACTGCCTCTTTTTCGTTGACACTGCCGAACGGCTGGGCCGGACTGGCGGTGTCTTTCTCTTCCCTGCGGTCCTCGAGTGGCACCCACTCCTCGGTCGACTCGGCGTCGGCCTCGGGTTCGGTGTCTGTACTGTCTCTCATCTCTGGCCTCGCCGGACTGCTGTCTGTTTGACCTGCATCGTCACTCGGGAGACGACAGCTGCTGGCGGTACTCGGTTTCGGTACTGGTGCCTCCGATCACGCTCTCGTCGGTCAGGTGGCAGGAGACCCGGTGGTCGGACGCTATCGAGCGGGTTTCCGGGTCCTTGCGTTCGCAGACGGTCTCGAACTGCTCGGTGAGCGTCTCGGCGGCGGCCTCTTGATCGCCCTCCACGAGGCTCGTGAGCGCCTGTGAGAGCGTTGTCTCTGCGGTCTGGTCGTCGAGACGCTCCGGGATATCGTACTCCTTCCGGACCCACCGCGTGAGTCGGTTGTTGTCGATATCCTCCGGCTGTGTGTCTCCGGCGTCGTCGAACTCATCGCCGGCCTCGATTGCGCCGACCTCCGCGATACTCTCGAGATCGACCGAGTCTATCAGCACCTGCTTCCGGAGATGCAACACGTTCCGCCAGGTCTCCTGTGGCAGGTCGATCCCCTCCGGCGGGATGACCTCCGGACACCGGGTGTGGAACCGGCAGCCACTCGGTGGGTTCGACGGCTCCGGCACGTCACCGGTAAGCTTCACACCGAGCCCCCGGTCCTCCGGGTCCGGCGTCGGAATCGCCGACAGCAACGCCCGGGTGTATGGATGCTGTGGGTCGGTGAACAGCTCGTCTGCCGGGCCGACCTCGACGAACTCACCGAGGTACATCACCGCGACACGGTCACAGATCTCCCGAACGACCCCGAGGTCGTGACTGATCACGACAACCGCGAGCCCCAGTTCGTCCTGGAACTGGTTGATCAGGCGGAGCACCTCGGACTGTATCGACACGTCAAGCGCCGACACTGGCTCGTCGGCCACCAGCAGCTTCGGGTTGACCGCTAGTGCCCGGGCCAGGGCGATCCGTTGTTTCTGCCCGCCGGAGAACTCGTGGGGGAACCGGTTCATATCGTCCGCGGAGAGTCCGACCCGCTCGAGCAGGTCACCGACGATCGCCTCACGCCGCCCGATGTCGTCGAGCCCCTGCACCACGAGCGGTTCCGCGACCGCGTTCCCGATGTTCATCCGCGGGTTGAAACTCGAATCGGGGTCCTGGAAGATCATCTGCACCTCGCGACGGAGCCGCCGGAGCTGCTCTTCGCTGTACTCGGTTATATCCTCGCCCTCGAACAGGACCTCACCGGTTGTTGGCTCCTCCAGGCGAATCATCGAGGTTGCGGCTGTCGATTTTCCACAGCCGGATTCACCGACGATCCCGATCGTCTCGCCGCGCTCGACGCTGAAGCTGATCCCGTCGACGGCACGCACGCGCCCAACCTCCGTGTTCAACATCCCCTTGTTTATCGGGTAGTGTTTCTCGAGATTCCGGACCTCGAACAGCGGGTTCTGGGAACTCATCTCTGCTCACCCTCTCCGGTGCGGCTGTAGCTGTCCTCGGCGTTTCCGCTTCCGTCGGCTGCGATCTCCCCGGACTCGTCCAGGACGACCCCCGAGTCCATGTCGCTCGCAAAGTGGACACACGAGACGGTGTGGCCGGCATCCTCCCCGACCTCGTGGTGGTCCGGCTGGTCCCCCTGGCTGCACAGCCCTATCGCGTGCGGACACCGGTCGGTGAACCGACAGCCGTCCGGTGGGTGTTTCGGGTCGGGCAACTGACCTGGGATCCCTCCCAGGCTCCCCTCACCGGGCAGACACTCGAGCAACGCCCGGGTGTACGGATGTGCCGGGGTCTTGAACACGTTGGTGACCGACCCCCGCTCCATCACCTTCCCGGCGTACATCACGACGACCCGGTCGGCAACCTCGGCGACCACACCGAGGTCGTGCGTGATGAACAGTATCGCCATTTCACGCTCCTCTTGGAGCTCCTTCAGCAGGTCTAGTATCTGGGCCTGGATTGTCACGTCGAGCGCAGTCGTCGGCTCGTCGGCGATCAGCAGATCCGGCTCACAGGCCAGCGCCATCGCGATTATCACGCGCTGTTTCTGTCCACCGGAGAACTCGTGCGGGTAGTCGTCGAGTCTGGATGACGCCTCCGGGATACCGACCTGTGTCATCAGTTCGACCGCCCGCTCGTTTGCCTCCGCCTTCGAGACATCCTGATGGAGCACAATCGCCTCGCGGATCTGCCAGCCGACTGTGTAGACCGGGTTCAGTGCACCCTGGGGGTTCTGGAAGATGTGACTGATCTTCCCACCCCGCACGGCGCGTATCTTCTGGTCCGACATCTCGGTCAGGTCCTCGCCGTCAAGTCTGACCGACCCCTCCGGAATGTAGCCCGGTGGACTCTGAAACAGCTGTGTGATGGCCTCGCTCGTGACAGTCTTTCCGGACCCGCTCTCCCCGACAATCGCGGTCGTCTCGCCTGGTTGGACCTGGAACGAGATACCGTCGACCGCCCGCACGTCCTCGTCGGCCTCTGTTTGGAAGTACACGTGGAGATCCTCCACCTCCAGCAGTGGATTGTTTGCACTCATCACTCTGCCCCCTCGTGGCGCGGGTCGATTGCATCACGCAGTGCGTCCCCGAGGAAGTTGAAAGAGAGCACCGTCAGGAACAGGAACACCCCAGGGATGGTGGATATCCACCACAGGTCCCGGAGACTGCTCCGTCCGTCGGTGATCAACTGCCCCCAGGAGGTCACCGTCGGGTCACCGAGTCCGAGGAACGACAGTGCCGCCTCCGCGAGGATGATCGATGGAATCGACAGACTCGCGTACGTGATGATGGTGTTCGAGATGTTCGGCAGGAGATGCCGACGTATCGTCCACATTGCGTTTGCACCAGCCGCCTTCGAGGCGGTGATGTACGGCTCCTCGCGGCGCTGGAGCGCCTCGGCACGCATCAGACGGGCACCACCACCCCACTCGATGAACCCAAAGATGAAGATGAGAATGAACAGGCTCCCGCCGATTGTGTACACGAGCAACAGGTACAGGAAAAACGCCGGGAACGTGAGCTGGATGTCGACCCACCGGAACGCGATCTCGTCGACCAGACCACCGTAGTACACCGCAACCAGTGCGACACCGGCCGCGATGACGACGCTGAGTGCTGTCGCCGTCAGTCCGACCATCATGCTGATCTCCATCCCGTGGATGACGCCGGTCAGAATATCCTCACCGCCTGTCGTCGTCCCAAACGGGAACTGCCACGTGCCGGTGCAGATATCACCCGTGCACCCGATCGCCTCCTGCCCGGCCGGACCGATGTTGTACGCCTCTGTCGAGACGCCGACCGGGGGGATTCCGTCCATCCCGGCCGACGGCTCCGGCTGTGCTGTCACACGTGAGCCGACGACACCGATTATAAAGATGACCGATAGGAACATCGCGCTGATGATGGCTGCCTTGTTCCGTCTGAATCGGCGCCAGTAGTACCGGGCCATCCGAGGGTTATCGTACAGCGGCACGACCCCGTAGTAGACAAACCCCGCGAGGGTGAGCATCCACAGCCAGTTGTGCAGCGGGACAACACCGATAACCGGGAACGAGACCCACCCCTCTTTCAGCGAGAGCAGCGGGATGGCGTCGACCACCGTCGGGTCGAGTGTGTCTTGGAGCGGGCCAAGCCGGTTCGACACGATCGAGTCACCCATTATGTACCGAACAAACAGGTTCCCGCCGAACCCAAGCGCCCACACCGACACGACCGCGATCCAGATCTTCCGTTTTAGTGGCCGACCGCGGCTCCTCGAGTCTATCTGGTCCCAGTTCACATCCTCGAACCGTCCCCCAGAGACACCGCCGTCCGGTGTTGGTGTCTGGTCGTCACCGCTGGGCGATGTGGACACCGACTGGGTGGGCGAGTCGTCAGTCACGAGCGATCACCGTAGCTGACCCGCGGGTCGAGTATCACGTACGCGATGTCCTGTGCGAGGTTGCTCACGAGCACGAGGAACGTCGGTACCAACAGTGTAACTAACACCAGGTTCTGGTCCTGTTCGATGATGGCGTTGTATGAGGCCAGTCCCAGGCCGGGGATGCCGAACACCACCTCGATGAGGTACGACCCCGTTAGGAACAGGCCGAGGAACCGGCCAACCAGGATGGTCGAGAGCGGGACCGCCGCCGGGCGGAGGATGTGTCTGGCCACGATCCGCCAGTTGCTGACACCCTTTGCCTTTGCTGTCTTGACGAACTCGGCGTCGACGTATTCCAGTGCCTCCGCGCGTGCGTACCGTGTCATTGCCGCTATCAGGCCGGTCATACTGACGAACGTCGGGAGCACCAGCTGTCTGAGATTCGCGGGACTCAGGATTCCGACCTGCTGTTGACCCTCGACGGACTCCCCGATGAACGCGGGATGACTGGAGTCGACCGTCTGGAGCCAGGTTAACTTGCCGTTAGCTGTCTGTGCTAACCGATGGTTGAAATCGATCGGGAACCAGCCGAGGAACGCACCGAAGACGACCAACAGGACGAGCCCGAACCACCAGTTCGGGATGCTGATGCCGAAAAACGAGAACAGTGTTGCGGCGTAATCGGTTTTGGTGTACTGGTTGACCGCCGAGTACAGCCCGATGACCAGCCCGAGTACCGTCGAGAGGATGATAGCAGGGGTCCCGTACATCATCGAGTACGGGATTGTCTGTTGTAAGGTCTGCACCACCGTCTGGTCGTACTCGTAGGACCACCCCCACTCACCCTGGACGAACCCGACGAGGAAGCTGGTGTACCGGTCGACGAGCGGTTCGTCGAGTCCGCGCCGTTCCTCGTACGCCTGTGCCGCCTGCTCGGCCGATTGACCCTCCTGTTGTGCCTCGAACTGCTCGACCTGCAGGTTCTGGTCGGGCACTATGTCCATCAACACGAAACCGATGGTCAGGATGATCAGTGCGGCCACGACCGACCACGCGAGACGTTTTGCGATGTACCATTTCATGTGTGACCGTGCCTCATTGCTCTTTGACAGAGGGTAGAATGCGACGGGACTTTAATTATCTGTCGCCATCGTACTGGGGCGCGAGATTTTTTACTCTGTCGGTTGGCCAAGCGACCTAAAACTGTCGGCTCGGGAGCATGGCAATGGAAAAAAGTCGGTTGTTCAGGCGACCGGTCGTCAGCTGATAGATGTCGTGGCCGGCGAAATCAGGCGGCGTGCTCAGACCTCCTTGACGCTGAACCCGTCCAGACCCTGGATGATCTCGCGTGCGTTCTGGATGTCGCTGTTGTCGAGGTCGATACCGTGGAGGGTGGCCTGCGAGGCGTCGAAGAACTCGGACCACCGGGGCTGCCAGGTCGCTGCCGGCGGACCGGCCAGACCGCGCTGGATCTGCTCGGTTATCGTCTCCTTGTTGACAGCCTGACAGACCGCGAACCGACCGTCGGCGGTGTCGAGCAGCGGGTTCCCGTTGGACCGCATGTTGAAAAACATCGAACTGATGAACGGCCCGAGCGAACTCTCCATTCGGGTGTCGTCGCGCTGCTGGAACTCCTCGACGTTCTCGGTGGTGACCCCAACAGAGTCACCGTCTCCATCTCGCCAACGGTTGAACAGGGTCGCCTCCTCGGGTTCGCGGTCACGGAGCAGCGTCTCGAAGTACGGCGCGTTCGCGTAGCCGTCGTCCATCACCTCGACGTTGCTCTCCTCGACGTGGTCGCGCATGTAGTAGTCGTCGTTACGCGAGTATATCACGTCGCCAGCGTCACCCGGCGTGGAACTCTCGTAGGTGTACGGGCCGACGTTGCCGGTCCAGGAGAAGTTCTGCACCTCACTGGACTGGCGCAGCGCCTCGGCGTCGGGGGCGTACTTCTCGTAGAGCCCCATCGGGAGGATGTACCGGTTGCGCAGCAACGGCCGGAGGAAAAAGTCCGGGTCCGGCGACGGCAGTTCGATCTGGAACTCGAACTGGCCGGTCTGTTCGACGTTGTCGACCCGCTCGTACTGGTCCGAGTACGCACTCGGCGGGGTCTCCTCGTTGAACGGGTTGCCCTCCAGCCCGTAGATGTTGTTTATCTGGTAGACCCAGTCCTCGGCGGTACACTGTCCAAAGTCCGCACCGAACTGAATGTTGTCACGGACCGTACAGACCCAGACCTGCGAGTCACCGGTGTTCTCGATGCTTATGGTCTGGGGGACCTGCTCGTTCTGTGCGGTCAGGGCGTAGGCGATATCCGCGACGTTGCCGATGACCGCACCCGAGCTCGTGTCGTCGGCCTCGGGCGGGTAGAACGTCTGGGGCTGACCGGACGTGAGCACAACGTAGTCATCACCCACGGTCTGCTCACCGCGGTATCGCTCGTACACCGCCCCCTCGAACCCGAACTCGTTGAAGCCCGGGCCCGTGTTGATATCCGGACGGAACGCGGTCCAGCTCTCGTCCTCCGAGTGGAAGTTCGCCGGACACTGCTTTGTGAGTCGGCCAAAGATCTGTGCGAGGATATCGACACGCTCCTCACGGTCGATCGTCTCGTTTGCCTGATTGTATAGATTCTGCATCTCCTCGTCGACGAACCCGTAGGCGTTGACCGCGCCGTCTTTGACCCAGAACGTCTCCGTCGCCAGGGGGTTTCGGGGCCGGGAGTTGCCGCCGATACCGATCAGCATGTCCCAGTCGTTGACGACCCGGGTCTGCTCCGGCGGACCGGCGTTGCGGCCGATCGGGCCGTACTCGAACTCGTCGGGGTTCGCGTCCTCGTTTGGCTCCGAGGCCAGTTCGCTGAGTATGTTCGACGTCTCGAGCAGTTCGACGTTGATGCCGATGCGGCTGAGGTCGTCCTGGACCGATGCGGCGATGTCGGGGTCCGTCTGGTCCGACGGGTCGTGCATCAGGGAGAGCGTCACCTGCTCGCCGTCGGGACCGATCGTCTCGACCTCGGGGAGCTCGTCCGGCACGTCGTCACCGTTGCCCCCGTCGTCACCGTTGCCGGTGCCATCGCCGCCGTTGCCGGTGCCATCGCCACCGTTGCCGGTGCCATCGCCACCGTTGCCAGTGCCATCGCCGCCGTTGCCGGTGCCATCGCCGCCGTTGTCGCCACCGTTGTCGGTAGCGTTATCGCCACCGTTGCCGGTGTCGTTGTCGCCATCGCCACCATCACCGGTACAACCGGCCAGCCCTGCCACCCCAGCAGCACCGAGTGCCTGGAGGAGGTGCCGCCGCGTGCTATTCATTTGTTTGTGTCTGCGATTCTCTTGTGGGTCCTCTGCCATGGGAACTTGTTCCAAACACCAGCTTATATATTTTTCTCTTTATCGGTACGTACAGGGCACCCATATCCGCCCCGTTTACTTTTATGCTGATCGCATTGCTTCAGATTGTGGGGAACTCATCTGGTTTCGAGAACGGCCCAGTTCGAGCTGCTGGCGATACCCTCGACAGGGTTCCGCTCGGCAGATGGGCAACTTTATATATCTGGTTTACAACAATTGAACCGACAATGACTAGCAGACGAGCACTTCTCGCCACGGTCGGGGCGGCAGTCGGCGGACTGGCGGGCTGTCTCGGGCCATCCGGTGACGGCGACAACAGCACCGGCGACGACGGGGGCGACTCCGGCCCAACCGGTGAGGTGGTGGTCGAAGGTCCGCTGAGCGACACCACGACTGTCGACAGGTCGGCACGGCTCGAGGACGCGACGGTGGACGAGAACCTGATTGTCGAGGGGACTGTAACAAACGACGCCGAGGACACAACACTGGTTGCGAACCTGGCACTCACCATCGAGCAGTTCCGGCGGAACGAAACAACGACTTTGGAGGTCGGACCGGGGGAGAGTGCCGAGTTCGAACTCACGCTGACCGCCGTGTACGGCCCGCAGTTCAGCAGCTACACCCTGACTGTCACCACCGAGGAGTCGTGACACAGCTCCGCGCCATCTGAGCCCACCGGTGACAGCCCGGACAGGCGGTTTCTCACACCCGGTTTGAGCTGCTCGAACCCAGTTTACCGTCCGAAGGTAGTGTTTGTGGACCGTCTCGGCATTCCGGTCTGTCCTGGCACCACTCCTCGGGTCGCGGGGTCTGTCCTGGCACCACTCCTCGGGTCGCGGAGCATAATCGCCCGCGCGCGGGCGTGCGAAGATAGACCTCATCAAACGGGTGTGTGTCCTGACAGGAACGCAACGGGTATGACGTGCTGACAGTGCTGGCCCCGGAGTCTGTCTCGCCGTTCGAGACCGAAGTGCACGGACTCGACAGACACGGGTCGTCGAATCCTCGGCGTCGCGAGACACACCGGCTGGTGGGAGCGGACCCGACGGTCACTCCTCGAGTGCGGCTTTCAGCTCCGGCACGGTGCTTGACAGCTCTTCGGCCTGTTGCTGTGCCGCCTCCACGTCACCGAGAAGCTCCTCGAGCCCCTCGATCTCGCTCGCGAGGTCGTCGGCGTCGTCGAACGCGTCGGCCTCCCTGCCGATTACCAGTGTCTTTTTTGCGTCGTGGAGATGCTCGGCTGCCGCCCCCGTCTCGAGCCTCGAACTGAGCCTGTTGAGCAGGGCGAGTGTGTTCTCCGCCTCGATGTCGAAGAACGCCTCGGGGTTGGGGAGTGCCTCGCGGGTCTGTGCGAGCGAGGACTCGACGTCCTCGCGCATCTCGGATGCCGCCTCGGAGAACAGGTCATCGTCGTCGAGTGTCGTCTGTGCCATACCTGCTGTTCGGTCCCAACGGGATTAAATGGCCGCCCAAAAGCGGAAGTGGAACGCCGGCTGGAGCTGCTTCGTCGTCGTGGTCGTGTCAAAAGGCATACCCGCCGGTGTGAAGCAGGTGGCGGCCACGCAGATCCAGTCGATAGATGGGGGTGGTTCCACACAGACCTACGTCGCGATGGACTGACCGGACGACAGGCTACAGCGGGGTGCCGCCCTTCTCGCCCTGACTGGCCTGTGACAGCAGGTCCGCAACGGGTGACTCGTACTCGTAGCCGGGAACGATGCCCTCGACGTACGTTCCCTCGACGAACTCGACGAACGCCGTTGCGATGCGGGCAGCTCTTGCCGGACTGGTGTAGCTGAAACCGTACTCGACGCGTACGGTGTCGTCGCGGGTCTCGACCTCGAACGAGTCGAGGTCGACCGCCGCCCGGGTCGCCGTCGGGGCGTCCTCGAGACGGCGACGCAGCGTCCGGACCCAGTCCGCGGCCACCGCGTCGCCAACCTCTCCGCTGGTCGCACTCTCGATTGTCGGGACCACCACGGTGACAGTGTACGCGGTGGTAGCCTCCCCGGTGTCGGCGGTCACCGTCCCGTCGAAGGCCGTCGTCGTGACGACTCCGCTCCCGTCGCGGGTCGTCAGCGAGTCGTGGTTGTCGAACGCCGCGGCTACCTCGGCGGGCAGGTTGTTGCTCATCGGTCGTGTTTTCGACTGGCGGGGTATAAACGCAGCGTAGGTCCTCCGGCACCCGGACGCCGTCTTCGGGCCTCTGGCCGGTCACTGGTCAGTTCGGCTGGGCCGACCGCACCGCTGTCAGGTCTTGCAGACCACCCGGAATACGACACGTTTATAAGCAATCGAGCGGAACACCGAAAACATGGATGAGGCGACTGAGTCAGATAAACTGAACAGTACCCGACGCAAACTGCTCATGGCGATGGGTGGCACCGCGACAGTTGCGCTCGCGGGTTGTACCGGTGACGGTGGCGACGACGGCGACAACGACACCGGCAACGGCGGCGACAGCGCGACGGGCAACGGCGGCGACGGCACCGGCAACGGCGGCGACGGCACCGGCAACGGCGGCGACGGCACCGGCAACGGTGACGACGGTAGCGACAGGGGCCCGTCCAACCTCGAGGTCGGCCCACCGCAGGCAGACAAGGCACAGGCGGCCTGGGAGCGGGTGACCAACAACGCCGCCCCAGAGGATCAGGACCTCCGTAACGAGGCCTACGTCGAGATGGAGGAGGCCGTGCGCGACGACATGGTCCTGCTCCCGCTGTATCACGGGCTGACCGAGCGGTTCTGGTACAACGATGTCGAGACCCCGAACACGGGGACGCTCGGCTCTCACCACCAGATCCACAACAATACGTCCGTGGAGGGTTCGGACACGCTCAGTCTCACCAACGCGACGTTCAACACCATCGATCCGATTCAGTCAGACGACACCGCCTCCTCGCGGGTCATCAACCAGATGTACGAGACGCTGACCCACTACCCGGCTGGAGTGCCGGAGCTCCAGAACCGGCTCATCGAGGAGGCAAACGTCTCTGACGACCAGCTCACGTGGACGCTCACCCTCCGCGACGACGTGACCTTCCACGACGGGTCGCAGCTGACCGCCGCCGACGTGAAGTACAGCATCGAGCGGGTTGCGCTGTCGGACAACAGCGTGCGTGCCAGTTTCGCGCTGGACTCTACCGGTGGTGTCGCGCTCGAACACGAGACCAGCGAGGAGAACGGTACAGGTCCGGCGAACGCTGTGCCGGACTCGCTCGGGCTCAACGTCGTCGACGACCAGACACTCGAGATAAACATCTCGGTTCCCAACCCTCCGATACTGGACGTTCTCACCTACTCCGCGTTTGCGCCGGTACCCGAGGGGTACGTGGATGACGTGCCAGGATACGACGGCGAGGTGAGCGTCGACCAGATCAACAGTCAGGAGGCAAACGGCACCGGGCCGTTCCTGTTCGACAGCTTCACCGAGAGCGAGGAGGCCCGGGTCACCCGCAACGATGACTACTGGGGTGAGACCGCAAGTGTCGAGGAGATCCACTGGCGGATCTTCTCGGACCCACAGGCCGAGTACGACTACTCGGTTCGCGAGGAGAACGCCGACATCTTCAGCATCCCGACACAGTTCTACAGTCAGGACCAGATCGACGCAGAGCAGGACGACCGCGGGCGCGATGTCGGGACCTACCAGCTCCAAGACGGTCCCCAGACCGAGGTCAACTACCTCGGTGTGCCGGAGCTGAGCACATTTTACTTTGCGTTCAATGTCGCGCAGACGCCGAAGTCGGTTCGCATGGCAGTCGCGCTGGTTGCGAACCACGAACAGCTCGTCCAGCAGATCTTCGAGGGGCGTGGTGTCGAGGCGTTCAGCTTCACGCCGCCGGGCATCTGGCC
>ERZ1034569.160-NODE-160-length-24805-cov-17.251919_pt1 | contig 24805 bp, 21 predicted proteins | sample MGYA00520706_ERZ1034569 | MGnify/ENA primary metagenome ERZ1034569 (study PRJEB33760, sample SAMEA4777722) | hypersaline lake metagenome | biome: hypersaline environment; feature: brines | place: Spain | collected 2014-08 | depth 0 m ...
CCGAGGCCGACCGCCGGATGGCGGTCGAGTTCGGCGACGCGTTCCGGCGCCGGACAGGCTCGGGGACAGTTGGCGAGGAAGGCCGCGCCGCCCCGGGGCGCCCGCCCCGCACCCGGCCCGCCCGCCCCGAGCAGGCAGCGCCCGGCGCCCGGCCGCCCCCACGGCCCGGCCCACCCGGGGGGGGGGACGCGGGAGCGGGGGCGCCGCGGGGCGGGGTTGAACACCACGGGCGCGCGCGCCGGTTGGGGACGGTTCCCCTCGCGGCGGGGGCGGTCGCCCGTGCTGGCGACGAGCGCACGCCGCCGGCGAGGGTGACCCGGCCGCCGGTGCGGGGGGGGGTCAGCGACCACCACCGCCAGTTCCACGGCACGCTGTCGGCGAGTCCAGAGACGTTCGGGGCGTACGTCCGTGAGGTGACGGAGAGTCTCACGGCCCACGGTGTCCGCCGGGTGGTCGCGGTCAACGGCCACGGCGGCAACGACGACGCGCTCCGGCGGGCGGCCCGTCGACTCCGCGCCGAGGAGACGGCGTTTCTGGCGCCCTGGAACTGGTTTTCGGATCTCGGCGGACTCGACGAGGAACTGTTCGGTCAGACGGGAATCGGTCACGCGGACGCCGCCGAGACGAGCATGGTGTACGCGGTCGCCGAGGAGCTGGTCCGCGAGGCCGCGCTGGCGGACGCAGAAGCGGGCGCGGCCGACGGCTGGGGCCGCGAGGTGCACGGCGCACAGCTCGGCTTCGACACAGCCGACTTCTCCGAGTCGGGGGCGGTCGGTCACCCGACAGACGCCTCCCGGGAGAAGGGCCAGCGGTTGTTCGAGCACGCGACCGACGAACTGGCGGCGTTGGTCGAGTGGCTCGCGGACCGCGAGTTCGCGGCGTTGTTGCCGGAGCCACACAGGTAAGCTACCACAGCCTGAAGGCCGTGACATTCCCCCCATGACGGGTTTCCAGCCACCGACCTGCGACAGACCGAGGCGGATTGCATCACGCCGGTTCTGCCAGCGGGAACTGTGTGATTCTCGCGGGCGTACTCTCACCGGGGTGTATCCGGTGAGGGCTGCTGGCGTGGCACGTTGCTTTCATTCAGCGTGGACTCACACGCTTCACGCCCACCGAGAACGGTGGTTGGAGCGGCGTGGTCGGCATCCCACTGTTCAGGGCTGGCCGACGACAACCCCTCCAAGGCGTCCAGTTTGGCCACCTCGGAGTGCAACCACAGAAACGAACCCATGACGCTAAATCCCTACGGAAACCAGTACCGCGCAGTGAATACAGCAAGCCGAAGCCAATGTCGGCTTCCTCCCACGGTTGAAAAGGTGGGTATCCGCCTTACATTCTCATGAGCCGCGTCGCGGTCGTCGGCGCGGGCGCAGTCGGCGCGACGACGGCACACGACCTCGCGGCGGCCGGCGTGGACGTGACCCTGTTCGAACGCGAACCGATCGACTGGGACGGGACGGCCACCCCGAGTCGGACGCCAGCAGACGCCGCCTCGGCCCGCGCGGCCGGCGTGGTGTACGACGCCTACGCCGAGGACATCGACGCCGCGCTCGGTGCCCGATCACTCGAACGGTTCCGGGCGTTCGACGACACCCGCGGCTTCCGGTTCCACGACTGCCCGTACGCGATCTGCGTCCGCGAGGGTGACACGGAACGCGTCGAGGCGACCAGACGCGCGGCTGAACGGATGCGGAGTCACGGGCGGCCAGTCGAGACAGTCGCGCCCGACACGTTCGGCGACTGGTTCCCGACGCTCGTGGCCGACGATCTCGCCGTCACCGCGGTCGCGGACAACGCCGGCTGGGCGGACACGGCAGACTACGTCGCGGCAATGGTGGGTGAGGCGCGTGCCGCGGGGGTGACGGTCCGTGACGAGACACCTGTCACACTCAGCGACGCGACGACACTGACCGTCGCCGACGAGTCGCGGTCGTTCGACGCGGTTGTCGTCGCGGCCGGTGCACACACTGCACGGCTGTGTGAGGCCGCCGGGGTCGATCTCGCGGCGGTTCCGTACCGCGTGCAGGCGCTGACGACAGGTGTCGATACAGGCAGGCCGAGCGTCGCCGAGTCGGAGCGAACGGACGCCGCCACGACAGGACGGACAGCCCCCGCCGCGAGTGAGCCGCACCCGGGACCGATGTGGTACGACGCGACTGCAGGAACCTACGCTCGCCCGCACCCCGAGGGACTGCTCGTCGGCGACGGCACCGTGCCGGAGCCAGCCGACCCCGCGGAGTGGCGGCGCGAGGCCGACGACTGGTTCCAGACAGACGCGCTGGCTGTCGCGCGGGAACGACTCCACGGGTCAGTCCAGTCGACGACCGACGCCTGGGCTGGTGTGTGTACCGCGACGCCGGACGGTGACCCGTTGCTCGGGCGTGTCACGGAGGGGCTGTACGTCGCGACGGGCTGGCAGGGGCACGGGTTCATGCGCTCGCCTGCACACGCGGAGTTGCTCGCGACACGAGTGGCCGCGGACATCAACGACGACCCCGATCCACCGGCGACTCTGGACGGGGTGCTTGCCGCGTTCGACCCGACACGGTTTCCCGCGGATGTCACCGTCGAGGTGAGGGAAGGGATGCTCGTCGAAGAACGTGATCCACAGACCTGAGCACCGAACGCATCCTCACACCAACTGTAGCGACCGTGGGGAGTCTCGAGGCTCGCTCCCGAGGCAGTTCACGTGAGCAGAACAACCGTAGGTGCAGGTGCCGCCCTGGATCGGCCACACAGAGTCGTCGGACCAGTCAGGTGCCCACGACCAAAGGGGTGGGATTCCCACGGCACCGCACCGCTTGGGTGGGCGTTTCAGGTTCGCAGCCTGGTCGCATGACCAGACTCCTGGCAGGGCCAAGCCGCCGTTACTCCTATCCCATACTGGGATTCAGAGTTACTTTCTGTCCGGAACCCACTGCCAGCGGTTCGAAAGGAGTTCTTTCGAACGTAGCTTGGGCTGAATCCGATATTATCCGTTTCGTTGGGCGGCTGAGCCGCCTCAGTCCAGTCATGAGTACGGACTCAATGTGTATAAAACTCCCGTTAGCAGAAACGGAGATACGTTCCCAGGTTGTCGGATTCATCCCACCCGTAAACGGGTGGGCTTTCTCCTTGTCACTGCTGTAAGGTTGTACGCTGCGACAGAGTCGTAATAGGTTCGTGCACACGCTCACACACGCAGGGTCGCTCGCAGAGGAGGGGAGACACAGTTTAGCTGCCACACTCACACCAAATCAGAAAAAGTTATATCTTAGTAGTGCATACTACCGGGTACGATGTCAGACAAAGACGAACGGTCTGCGACGCGACGGAACGTAATCAAAGCAACTGCGGGCGCAGGTGTCGCCGGACTGGCGGCACGGCCGGCAGCAGCTGCGGGCAAGGACGTGACGTTCGGCCCGCTGGCAGATGTCTCCGCGGACAAGAAGCTCAGCTTCCCCGAGTACCGTCGTGTGCTGGAAAGCGCCAACAACGGTGCTGTCAGACGCACCGGCGGGGCCGTCCGAGACGAGACGAAGCTCGTCGGTGACGACCGCGAGATGCGGGTCGACACGATGCAACGGGAGTTCGAGAGCGGTCTCTCGGCAGAGGACACGCTCAAGCGGTGTTTCGATCCGGGGTTCTTCGTTCCGGAGGTCTGTGCGGAGCTCACTGTCGAGGTGACCGAGGCGGGTGTCGAGGTTCTCCTCGTCGTCGCCGGCTACCCGATCGTTGATACCACGCTTCCGAAAGAAGAAAGCGTGTCGTACAGCTTCGACGTTCCGGTGATCAATGTCTCGGGTAACGCGGCGTTTTCGGCCAAGCTGGTCGACACCTGTACCGCCACGGTGTCGGCGAATGTCTCCCTCGACGTGTTCGGCGAGGACTTCGACTTCAGCGAGACCGTCACCGACAGTTACTGCTGAGCCGGCTGCTGTCACCGCCCACCCGTTTTCTCACTTTTTCGAGACTCGACACGGAGTTACTTCTGTGCCTCTTGTCTTTTACACAGGTAGCAAGGAGAAAGCACACCTGGCGGGGTGAGATGGGTCTGACAACTCTTAGCCAGCTTACCGACGATGACATCGCCGGACACTCCACGTTAACAGGTCCACAGGGTTAGCTCAGTTCGTATGCATACATTAGATATATTAAACCAGGTCGTCACCCGCACTGACACTGCCACTCTCCGAGACCAGTCACAGGTCGAAAACGACCTCAACACGCTCGGGTTTGCTGCTTCAAAACTCTGGAACGTCGGATGGTGGTTCTGTGGCCGCGTGTAGTCGGAAATCGGACATATCCCCGGTCACACTGAACTCACTGCGTAGCTCAACCCACACGACTGCTCCGATGACCGCCACTCACAGTCAAGTCAGCGCATTATATAAGAACTCGTTGAGACGTTCGCTGGCTGGGACAAGAAACGAGGGGTCGGAGACACGCGATTGACCTCCTCCCACCCCGTCGGGTGGGATTCCCACGGCACGGCACCGCTTGGGTGGGCGTTTCAGGTTCGCAGCCTGGTCGCATGACCAGACTCCTGGCAGGGCCAAGCCGCCGTTACTCCTATCCCATACTGGGAGTCAGAGTTACTTTCTGTCCGGAACCCACTGCCAGCGGTTCGAAAGGAGTTCTTTCGAACGTAGTTTGGGCTGAATCCGATATTATCCGTTTCGTTGGGCGGCTGAACCGCCTCAGTATAATCATACGTACAGACTCAACGGATATAAAACTCCCGTTAGCAGAAAAGAGATACGTCCCCGGGTTGTCGGATTCATCCCATCCGCAAACGGGTGGGCTTTCTCCTTGTCGCTGCTGTAATATTCTCGCTTCTACGCGGAGGCGGACAGCACGGACCGTCCCATCAGGTACACACGCCACGGCTGGTCGGAGTGGCCACCGTCTGTCAGAACCCAGTCGGCCGACGGCGAACCCGCGCCGTTCGACGGGTGGGTCCGTCAGCGTCTCGCAGAGGTGGTCGCCGGCGGCACGCAGTCCCGGGGTCGAACACCGTTCCACGGGGGATCGACAACACGGAGTCGGGGAGACAGTCACGGAACGCACGCCGGAACAACCCCTTCGGACGGCCGTTCGACAGCAGCCACGCCGAGAGACGAGCGCGGCGGCCCGGCGGTCGAGAAACGGCATCCGGGGTTCGACCCCTATCCGGAGCGCGCGGCTCCGCCGTGTCGCCGTCCGCGCCCTGTCTCTGTAGCGCACCGATGCCGGCGAAGTTGTAGTTGTCGTCTACGTACCCCACACGGTACTAGCTATGTATCTGTGTAGTGCTGGAATAAACACCTGTTGAATGCAGGATAACTGTGAGCCGCCTCGGGGTCAAGCCCCGTGATATTCGCCTCGACAGTGTGTAAAGTGGAATGCAGATACCACGTCCTGGCGAGTGAGTGTGAGCCAGAACGTCGTGTTCGTACGAAGCTTTATTCGGGCTGTTGTGTAATCCGCGACATGGACGTGGGTGTACTCACGGTGCCGTTGGGCGGTCAGTCGCGTCGGGCGGCGTTTGAGTATCTCGCGGGGTTGGGTGTCGACGCCGTCGAGCTGGGTGTCGGCGGCTACCCAGGGACGGACCACACGGAGCCCGAACGGCTCCAGGCGGAGCCGGCCGCACGCGACCGGCTGCGCGAGGATCTCGACGCCGCTGGGCTCCGGGTGTCGGCGCTGGCGACACACAACAACCCGCTTGCGCCGGACGACGACCGGGCCGACAGAGCAGATGGGGAACTCCGGCGGGCGATCGAACTCGCGGCCGAGTTGGACGTGGGGACGGTGACGTGTTTCTCTGGGCTGCCGGCGGGGAGTCCCGACGACGAGGTGCCAAACTGGATCACCGCGCCGTGGCCGCCGGAACACGCCGAGGCACTCGACTACCAGTGGTCCGTCGCGGAGGCGTACTGGACGGATCTCGCCGAACACGCCGCCGCCCACGACGTAGACGTGGCCATCGAAATGCACCCCAACATGCTCGTCCACGAGCCACACGGGCTGTTGGAGCTGCGAGCGCTGACGAACGACCGGATCGGCGCCAACTTCGACCCGAGCCACCTCTACTGGCAGGGGGTAGACGTGCCGGCGGCGATCCGGCTGTTGGGTGACGCGATCCACCACGTCCACGCCAAGGACACCGCCGTCTACGAGACAAACGCCCGCGAGAAGGGCGTCCTCGACACCACCGACTACGCCGCGACCGCCGACCGGTCGTGGCTGTTTCGGACGGTCGGCTACGGCCACGACGAGTCACACTGGAAGGAGGTGGTGTCGACACTCCGGATGGTGGGGTACGACGGGGCACTCTCGATCGAACACGAGGACGCGCTCACCTCCTCACGCGAGGGGTTGGAGAAGGCCGTCGACGTGTTGGAGCGTGCCGTCTTCGAAACGACGCCGGGTGACGCCTACTGGGCGGAGTGACCATGACCGACGAGCCACTCCGCGTCGGCGTGTTGGGCTACCGGTTCATGGGCGAGGCACACACGAACGCCCTCGACAGACTGGAGACGTTCTTTCCGGACGCACCGGCGACCGAGAAAGCCGTCTTAGTCGGGCGCGACGAGACGGCGTTGACGGCGGCTGGTGACCGACTCGGCTTCACCGAGACGGCGACCGACTGGCGGTCGGTCGTCGACAGCGTCGACGTGTTCTACAACCTCGGGCCGAACCACCTCCACGTCGAGCCGTCGATTGCGGCGTTAGACGCGGGGACACACGTCCTGTGTGAGAAGCCGCTGGCACCCGGTCTCGACGGTGCAGAGCGGATGCGGGCGGCGGCCGCGGCGAGCGACGCGGTCGCGGGTGTCGCGTTCAACTACCGGTTCGTGCCGGCGATCCAGTACGTGAAGGGGTTGATCGACGACGGCGAACTCGGCGAGATCCGGCAGGTTCGCGGGCGGTATCTCCAGGACTGGCTGTCGGACCCCGAGGCGCCGTGGTCGTGGCGGGTAAACGCGGAGGCGGCCGGCTCCGGCGCGCTGGGTGATCTGGGCGCACACACGTTGGATCTCGCTCGCTTCCTCGTCGACGACCACGCCGGCCCGGTCGAACGCGTCTCCGGCCACTGCCAGACGTTCACCGAGGAACGCCCCGTGCCGGAGACGGACGAGACCCGACCGGTGACAGTCGACGACGCCTACTCCGCGCAGGTCGCGTTCGCGAACGGCGCCGTTGGGACCTTCGAGGCCTCCCGGGTCGCTGAGGGCCACAAAAACGACCACACGATCACCGTCCACGGGAGCGACGGAAGTGTTTCCTTCTCGTTGGAGCGGCTGAACGAACTCCGGGTAAAAACGGACGGTCGCGGCTACGAGACGGTGTTGGTCACCGAGGAGTCCGACCCGTACGTCGACCACTGGTGGCCACCCGGCCATGTCCTCGGGTGGGAACACACGTTCGTCCACGAGAACTACGAGTTCCTCTCTGCGGTCGCCGGCGGGGAACGGTTCCGGCCGTCGTTCGCGGACGGCTACGCCGTCCAACGACTGCTCGACGCCGTCCAACGCAGCGACGACCGCGGCGAGTGGGTCGACTTCTCGGTGTCCGACCGATAGCTATTATCATTTCGAAAAATCGAACCGATCACACAGCAGCCTTCCGGGAGACGGAGCCGTTGTTGCCGTCGGCGAGTTCTCCGGCCGTCGCCAGCGTGGCAGACACGTTGTTCGTGGCGCTCCTCGACGGGAAGCCGGTGTTCGTCACCCACCCCGCCCGCGTCGGTGGGCGCGTCACTGACGCCGACCCCCAGCCGTGTACGGTCGTCTCGGAGGGGCGACGACTCCAGTTTCGTGCGACGACAGCTGGCAACCCTGACGGCGACGACCCGACCGGGGACTTCGACAGCGACGACCCGGCTGGTGACGACGAGGACGGCCTGGCCGGCGGTCCAGACGTGGTGACGACTGTCGAACCGACGGGGTTGGTCCATGCCGAGCGGGGTCGCCAACGCGTCACGAACGGCGGCTCGACACGGAAGACGGTGAAGGTGTGTCACGACGACGACGGGCGACGGGTCACCACCGAGATTGGCGCCCACGACGACCGCGTGTTCCAGGCGTTGGAGCGGTGGATCACACACGACTACCGCCGGCGCGAGCATCGACCCCAAAAACCGGAGCTGTCCGACGAGGAGACGGAGACGCCCGTCGCGCTCTACTCCGTCGGCGACGGGATGGATGTGGGGATGTTGTTGAATGTGGACCCGGACGGGCTCGGAGAGATTCCGGCGTCACTCTCGGCGAAGGGACTAGTCGACGTGGAAGGCGACCCCGGACTGACCGCGATGGGGGGGACGGCGGTGTCGGAACGGCTAGGGGGGTAAACAAATGACTGTTCGTGAGTCGCGTGACCGGACTGTCCCGGCTGTGTCGCTCCGTGCCAGTTTCCACTCCGGTACACTCGCTCCGTTCTCCTCGAGACTGGAGGCCCCGGCTCGAAACTGCTGGGAAGTTGTTATAGAATCACGAGGCGAAAACCCACCCCTTTAGGGGTGGGATGAAGCCGACAACGCGGAGACAATCCACGCGCAAACACGTCAGCTGGATATTCCACGCCAAAACACAGTCTTTAATTGACTCTGTTCCATAACTGGTTATGGACGCAGGACGATGCTGGAGACGACCCGCACCTATGTCACAAAAATTACTAACCACCAACAGGTTCGTGATGGCCTCGACCAGTGCGGGTTCGCCGCATCCAAACTGTGGAACGTCGGGCGTTACTACATCCAACAACAGTGGGACGAAACCGGTGAAATACCCGACGAAGCCGAACTCAAATCAGAGTTGAAAGACCACGAACGCTACAGTGACCTCCATTCGCAGTCAAGTCAGCGAGTTCTCGAAGAGCTTGCTGAGGCGTTCACCGGCTGGTACAATTCTGACGACAACGCGAACCCACCGGGTTACCGGAAACGTGGCGACCGACACCCGCGCTCTACCGTGACGTGGAAACAGAAAGCCATCAAGCACGACACGAAGCACAGCCAACTCCGCCTCTCGAAAGGATTCAACCTGAAAGAAAGTCGGTCGGACTTCATCCTCGCAGAGTATGAAACTCGCCCTGACGTAGAAGTCGAGAACATCCAACAGGTGCGTGCCGTCTGGAACGGCGACGAATGGGAACTCCACATTGTCTGCCAGAAAGAAATCCCAATCGAAGATGCACCCGGTGACAAGACAGCAGGGATTGACCTCGGCATCAGCAACTACCTTGCCATCGACTACAATGGCGGCCCGTCGGAGTTGTATCCAGGTAACACACTGAAACAGGACAAACATTACTTCACCCGAGAGGAGTACCAGACTGAAGGTAAGAACGGCCCGTCGAAGCGTGCGTTGCAGGCTCGTCGAAAACTCTCCCGGCGGAAAGACCACTTTCTCCACACGCTCTCAAAGCACATCGTTGAGCGGTGTGTCGAAGAAGGCGTTGGACAGATAGCGGTTGGCGACCTCAGCGACATTCGTGAGGACGACCACGGTGACTCGCGGGACTGGGGCCGGTCGGGGAACAAGAAGTTGCACGGATGGGAGTTTGCTCGGTTCACCCGTCTGCTGGAATACAAAGCGGAGGAACACGGGATTCTGGTTGACCGTGTGGACGAAGAAAACACGTCGAAGACGTGTTCGTGTTGCGGGCAGATTCGGGATAGTAACCGGGTAGAGCGTGGGTTGTACGTCTGTGACAGGTGCGAGACGGTGATGAACGCGGACGTGAACGGTGCGGTGAATATCCGCCGAAAGATAACTCAGAGTCCTCCAACCGAGGATATGAGTAACGGCTGGTTGGCCCAGCCCGGAGTCGTCCTGTTCGACCGCGAGAGCGGACGGTTCACACCGAGAGAACAGGGCGACTGCAAACCATAATATCCCAACGCTCGGGAATCCCACCCCTTCAGGGGTGGGAGGAGGTCAAGTATCGACCCCTTCTCTCCGTTGTTTGCGTGAACTCTCCTACTCTTGTGGTCCACAGCATACCCGGCTCCGACCCACGGTCCCGAGGGGTCGGCTACCGTATCGTTGGATTTTAAAACCCAGCCACTGTTACAATGGTATTCCAATGGCAGACGGACAGCGGAAGCTGCCGCGGCGCACAGTCGTATCAGCAGTCGGTGCGGGAGCAATCACCAGTCTCGCAGGGTGCCAGGGGGGCGGCTCCGGCGGGAGCGTCGACGAGTCAGCACCGTTGATCTCCCACGAGCGGTTCGGGAAAGGTGACACCTCACTCGTCTATCAGACCAGTACGTTCTACACGCCAATCGAGGATCAGAGCGATCAGCCGGCCGCGGCGCCGGCGCTGAAACAACAACACGAGGAGTGGGCAGACAACCACCCCGACTACCGGATCGACGTCGAGTACCCGGCGTTTGGCCAGTGGAAGAACAACCTCCTGACGAGCGCCGCCGAGGGGAACGCCCCGGACGGATCGACGCTCGACTCGAAGTGGGTGGCGGACTTCTACGAGTATCTCCAGCCGTTGAACGACTACGTCGACGACATCGACGACTTTTTTCCGTTCGTCAGGGAGACCGCGATGCGGGACGGGGATCTGTTGGCGGCATGGAAGTACACCGGCTGTCGGTGTCTCTACTACCGGCAGGACGTGCTTGACACGTACAACAACGGCGATCCGCCGGTAACGTGGGAGGAGTTGTTGGAGGTCGGGCAGGCGATTGCCGACGGTGAGGAGATGGACGCGTTCATGTTCCCGTCGTCGTCGGCGCTCGCGAACCTGCCGTACTTCTGGAGCGCCGGCGGCGAGCTGCTCGATGAGTCGGGAGCGCCCGTGTTGGGTGCGGACGCGAACCGAGCGGCGCTTGTCGACGCGCTGGCGTTCATCCGCGACCTGGTGGAGACGGGTGTCACCCCACAACGGGTCGCAAGCGTCGAGGAGATCGAGTTCCTTCCACGCGAGGGTCGCGCGGGCAATCTCGCGATGTTCGTCGGCAACAACGACCAGATCGAACGGAACATCAAGAACCCGATCGAGACGGACGACGAGATTCCCGACGACCGTTGGGAGCGGTGGAAAGTCGCGAAGATCCCACGCCCGGCCGACGGGGAGCACACGACTGGGGTCGGCGGGTGGACCGAAGGAACGTTCCGAGAGGGTGACGACGGAGCCGCGGCCGCGATGAAGTCGTTCATCGGGAAGTTTGCAGAACCGGAGTCGATGGGGCGGTACTGTGAGGCGGCGGCGTTGCTCCCGACCCGCGAGTCGGTGTTCGACGACGACGAACTGTACGACCCCGACACCCCCTACCAGGATCGGTTTCGGGAGTTCCTCCAAGACGGGATCGCTCGCCCACCGCGACCGATCTACAGCACGATTGCCTCGGAGTACGTGATCGCCATCGAGAACGTCGTGACCGGTCAGGCCAGCCCGGAGTCGGCGGCCCAGACGATGATCACCAACGTCGCCGACGAGTACGATGCCACCTGAGGCGACGGAGACAACCGCGCTGCACCACAGATGACAACACCCGACTCGACGACCGACCGTTCGTTCGCTCGTCTCCGGGCCGTCGGACGGCGACTGTTGGACCACCCCCTGCCGTGGCTCGCACCGACACTGGTGTTGCTCGCGGTGTTCCAACTGTACCCGATGGTCGAGGCCGTATTGATGAGCTTCACCAACGAGAGCCTCGTCAGCCCGGACACGGAGTTCGTCGGGATCGAACAGTACGCACGACTCGCAACCGACCCCCAGTTTTGGGAGATGTTGCGAGTGACTGCGATCTACGCCTTCTCCAGTGTCGTGCTCCACGTTCTGCTGGGGTTGGTGCTCGCGTTGGCGATCGATTACGGCGTGCGACGTGGGCTGCGTGGCCACCTCACCACCCGGGTGTCGGTGTTGCTCGCGTGGATCGTCCCCGGGATCATCATCGGGCTCGTCTGGAAAGTGATGCTCGTGGAGAGCCAGTTCGGTGCGATCAACTACCTGTTGGGGCTGATCGGGGTCGGTCCGGTGCCGTTCCGGTCTGATCCGACGCTGGCGCTGATCTCGACGATCGTCGCTGGCACGTGGCGGGGCACTGCCTTCTCGATGATCATGATCTACGGCGGTCTCCAACGCGTTCCACAGCGGCTCTACGAGGCCGCTCGCGTCGACGGCGCCGGGCGGTGGAACCGGTTCCGACACGTCACGCTCCCACAGCTAAAGTCCGTGTTGTTCGTGACGATCGTCCTGGTGACGATCTACGCGCTCAACACGTTCGACCTGATCTTCGCGCTGACCGGCGGTGGCCCCGGTCGGTCGACACAGGTGTTGGCGTTGTTCATGTACCAGGAGGCGTTCCAGGACAACGCACTCGGCCGTGGAGCGTCGATTGCGGTCGTGATGTTGGTCGCGAATCTCGCGTTGACTGCGGTGTATCTGTACGCGTTCGATGTTTCCGAGGAGATATGACGAACAACGAACCACAGTCGGACGGCGGCACACCCGTCGAGACCGACACGATCCGACAGGAACAGCCGACGAGCCGACTCCGACGGCTCGCCGAGACGATCACCGCACCGGCAACCGTCGACGCCGCAGTGTACGTGTTGTACGCCGTCGCGGTCGTCTTCTTCGTGTTTCCCGCGTTGTGGGTGGTGTCCGCGAGTCTCCGGCCGGAAGGGGAGTTGTTCAGCTACCCGTTCAGACTCCTTCCCTCGGAGATCTCGCTGACAGCGTACCAACAGGTGATCGACGCCGGGGTGGCAACGTGGCTGGTGAACTCCACGCTCGTCACCATCTTGGGTGTCGGTGGGATCTTACTGGTGTCCGTGCCGGCGGCGTACGCCTTCTCGCGGTTCGAGTTCCGTGGTCGGCGTGGGCTACTCGGGATCGTGTTGTTGTTCCAGATGATCTCCCCGGTGATCATCATCGTCCCCCTCTACACGGTGATGTCGACGCTGGGGCTGCTCCGCACTCGCGCCGGGCTCGTGTTGTTGTACGTCGGGATTCAGACACCGTTCTCGATCTGGCTGCTGAAGGGGTACTTCGATACGGTGCCGATGGAGTTGGACTACGCCGCCCGGATCGACGGCTGCAACCGGCTCCAGACGCTCCGGCACGTGTTGTTGCGCCCCGTCGCGCCCGGAATCGCCGTCGTCGGGATTTTCAACACCGTGTTGACCTGGTCGGAGTTCGTGCTCGCGTTTACCGTGTTGCGCAGCGAGAGCCGGCTCCACACCATCTCGATTGGCGTCTACAAGTTCCAAGGCCAGTACGGCAACGACTGGCGCGCCATCGCGGCCGCGAGCGTGATCGGGATGCTCCCGCTCGTTCTCGTCTTCCTCGGACTGCAACGTTACTTCGTGAAAGGACTCGTCGAAGGCTCACTCAAAGGATGACTGACGAACACACACACGACTTTCGACACACGCACGAACACAGGCGCGACTCACACGGTGACACCCCGCCGACTCGGTCGTCCGGTGTCGCGACAGTTGCGGCGTCGCGTCGGGTAGCAACGGACGGCGGGCAACCCCGTCGTCGGTCAGAGACCGGGGTGGCGCTCGAACTGACAGACGTGACGAAGACGTACGGTGAAGCCGCGACAGCAGTCGAGAATCTCTCCGTGTCGCTGCGAGAGGGTGAGCTGTTGGTGCTCGTCGGCCCGTCCGGCTGCGGGAAGTCGACGACACTCCGGATGATCGCCGGACTAGAGGAGCCGACAAGCGGGGACATCCGAATCGACGGCCAGTCGGTGCTCGGGCTCGAACCGGAGGCACGCAACACCGCGATGGTGTTCCAGAACTACGCGTTGTACCCACACATGACCGCCCGACAGAACATCGGCTTCGGGCTCCGGATGACGACGAGCCTGTCCGACGAGGAGGTGGCTGCCGAGGTGGAGTCGGCCGCCGAGACGCTCGACGTGACCGAACTGCTCGACGCCACGCCGGATTCGATGTCGGGTGGCCAACAACAACGCGTCGCGCTCGGCCGAGCGATTGTCCGTGACCCGTCGGTGTTTCTGTTAGACGAGCCGTTGTCCAACCTGGACGCCACCCTACGAGCGCGGATGCGGACAGAGATCCAACAGCTCCAACGCGAGTTGGGCGTGACGACCGTCTACGTCACCCACGACCAGACGGAGGCGATGACGATGGGTGATCGGGTTGCGGTGCTCTCGGACGGGGAAATCCAACAGGTTGCGCCCCCGATGAACTGTTATCACGAGCCTGCGAACCTGTTTGTCGCGCAGTTCGTCGGCGAGCCGTCGATGAACACGCTCGCGATGCGAAACGGGCGTGACGGTTTCACCGGGCCGGTCGACTACCCCGTTGTCGACCCGCTCGCGGACGCCGCTCACGGTGTCGACCGGGTGACGATTGGCGTTCGACCGGAGGACATCAGCGTCGAACCGGAGGCTGACGACGCGGGCACGACACTCCCCGCGAGGGTGGATGTCACCGAACCAGTGGGAGAGCGGTCGTTCGTCCACGCGACACTGGACGGAGGGCCGAGCGTCACGGCCGCCGTCGAGGGGAGTGCCGGCGTGCGGGAACGCGATCAGGTCGGGCTCCGGCTGCCGCCGGACCGACTCCACCTGTTCGACACCGACTCCGGTGAGGCCATCCACCACCCGGACCGGGAGTCGGCGACGGCGGCGTTCGGGCCAGTCTGAACCCCTGATGTCGGTGTCTGTGAACGACGGCTGAAGAGAACTGCTCCGGCCGGGATTCGAACCCAGGTCATCGCCTCGAGAGGGCAATATGATTGGCCGGACTACACCACCGGAGCGTACACAGAACAGTAACGGGTTCCTACTCAAAACGGTGTCGTTTCACCGACGCCGTGGTGCGGTGTGACGTGTCTCTGTCCACCCGGACAGTCCACCTGCAGGACCGACACGGAGAGATCGACGGGGTCGCCGTCCGCGGACGCGGTTGGCTTCTCCGAACAACTCGGGTACGACCGACTCGGTGGGTTCGACCACGAGTTCACCGACGGCGTCACCGCGCCGGTCGTGGAGTTCGCCCGACGGCTGTCGGCTACTGCGTCGCGACGCTCGTCTGCATCCCCTCGGAGTTGAACGCCGACCCCGCGCCGTCGCCGTCCAACACGATCACGCCCGCCGACGACCCGGTCAGTTCGCCGAACTCCGAAATCGCGCGGTCCGCGGCGGCTTGTGCGTCCAGCCCCGACTCCAGGTGCCGCACTGCACGCCGCGTGAGGGTGGCCCGAGCGATGTCTTCGCCCGCGCCGGTAGCCGACGCCCCACCCGCCGGACTCGCGAAAAAGCCCGACCCCAACTGCGGCACGTCACCCACCCGGCCCGCGAGCGCGAACGTCCGCCCGCCGGTGGAGGTGGCCGCCGCGAACCCGCCCGTCTCGGGGTCGTGTGCGACGGCACCGACCGTGTCGTGCCCACCGAACCGTTCGTCGAGCCAGTCGAGATGCTCTCGTGGCCCGCCGGTCGGTGGGTCGGCGTCCGCGTACCGCTCGCGGGTCTCGTCGGTCAGGAGTTCGGCGTCCGTCTCGATCCCGAAGTCGGCCGCGAGATCGACCGCCGGCTCGCCCGCCAACAGGACGTGTGGCGTCTCCTCCATCACAACCCGCGCCGCGGCGACGGCGTCACGCACGCCCGCCAGCGACGCGACCGCGCCAACCGCCCGGTCGCTCGTGGTGATCCCCGCGTCCGTACGGACCACGCCGTCCGACTGGACCGCGCCGCCGTAGCCGGCGTTGAACCGCTCGTCTGCCTCCAACAGTTCGACTGCGTCGACGACGGCGTCGACGACCGTCTCGGCGTTCGCGCCTGTCTCGGCCGCCTCGTCTAACACTGCCTGTCTCGGTTCCGGTTCCTCCGGAACACCGCCCGCGCCGCCGTGGCATACGATTCGCACACCGGAGCCTCCGGCGGGTGGTCGGTTAATCGGTGTGGAAGCGGAAGCAGCTCGTAGTAAATCGAACAAGCTTAAATAATAGTCAATCAGTGCGTTGGTATGGGCGGGGTCATAATCCAGACGGGTACATCGGTCGGTCGGCAACTCGTTTTCTTCCTGTTCCTACTCGTCCCCGGCTATCTCGCCGTGCGGGCGTACTACTGGGCCAACGTCGCACTAGAAAACGACACCCGCGTGAATCGGCTCGTGTTGATGGCCATCGGCGGCTTCGCGTCACTGGTGGTTGTGGCGCTCTGGCGACAGCTCGGGCTACCTGCTTTCCCCATGCCGGAGTGGTTGGTTGTGGACGGCATCCTGAAAGTCCGAACAATCTCACAGCTGTCGGTGTTGGAATCGGTCAATCTGATCGCGTCGCAGAGTATCATCGCACTGTTTGTTGGTTATTTGTGGGGAACGCTGAAGTACGTCATCTACGACCAACGGCAGCGAAACCACGCTGATCTGGAACGTCCGTGGGAACAGGTCGTTGACAGAGCCGCTAAGGGAGACCCAGTCGAAATCGTGACGACTGACGGACAGCGTATTGTCGGTAGGGTGGAGGCACTCGGCTCTCCTACAAGAGATTACGATGTTCTTGTCGCAGATGCTCGCCCTGTCGGTGGTCAGCGTGACCACCAACACGACGAGGTAGACGAGTTCGTGTACTTCTACCGTGACGATATCTCCCGACTCGTACTACAGACAGGCGACACCAGCCCCGGCTCGACGCCACTTCAGGAGAAACACCAAAGCGTGACTGAACGGTTCAGCAACCATCTCCCGTCAAACCTCCCTGACGACGAGACCGAAGAAGACCCAGGTAAGAGCCTCGAATACCCTCAGCCCGACAACGACGACGAGTAGCTTATCGCTCGTAGACGCTGTTTTCTGCGTACTCCGGGTACTCGTCGTACACATCTTCGATCAAGGATCGAAGTGCCTTGTCGTTGTGCTGGCTAACTGTCCGTCGTGCAGCTTCAAACACCGTTGTGACCTCTTGATCGCCGTCCGCGAGCCGGCTGACCACACTCTCGAACCCGTCGTTCAGCTCGTAGTCGTGACGACGGTTCCCGCTGAACGTCTTCGTTTCCTCCTCGCTAACGGCACCGTCCTGCTCCAGTTGTTCGATGTCATTCAACAGCGTCTTCGAGAACGGGCCGTAATTGTATTTCACGAAGTCGTATCCCGGGAAGTCGTCGTCCAACTCCTCCTCAACAAGCAGGAACGCGAGCTTCTGGAGCCGAGTCCGACCCGAGATCTCGCCGCCGGCGGCCTCCAGCAGACTCAGCGGGATCAACTGTCGCTCGGTGATCTCGACGGCGGAACTACTCATCTTGACTCTGTATTGGTCGCCCAGCGATATAAACGTACCTCGCTGTGCGGACCGAACCCGCCGACTCCCACGAGTTGCAGCCGACCACGGACTCAACCGACTAATCGCCACAGTCGGTTCCCGCAAGCGTTGCCACCACCCGTGAAGAATCCACACAGACAGCCGCCGAGACCCCGAGTTTTCGGGAGTATCACGGAAGAACGGTAGGCATTTACCAGCCCCACGGGAATCCCGATGTGTCTATGAGCTACGAGCACATCGAGGCCCCCGAAGACGGGTCGAAGATCACGCTCGCCGACGAGGAGACCGGCGAGTTGAACGTGCCCAGCGATCCCATCGTGCCGATTCTGTTCGGCGACGGCACGGGTGAGGACGTTGGCCCCGCGGCCCAGACGGTGTTGAGCGCGGCCGCGGAGGCGACCGGGCGCGAGATCAACTGGATGCGGGTGTACGCCGGCGAGACCGCCCGCGAGATGTACGACGAGAACCTGCCCGACGAGACCGTCGAAGCGATCCGCGAGCACCGCGTCGCGCTCAAGGGGCCGCTGACGACGCCCGTCGGCTCCGGTTTCCGCTCGCTGAACGTCGCCTTGCGCCAGACGCTGGACATGTACGCCAACGTCCGGCCGACCTACTACCTTGACGGCGTCTCCTCGCCTGTGAAGGCGCCCGAGGAGATGGACATGGTGACGTTCCGGGAGAACACCGAGGACGTCTACTCCGGCATCGAGTTCGAGTCCGGCACCGACGAGGTCGAACAGGTCCGAACGTTCATCGAGGAGGAGATGGGCCACGACTCGATCCACGACGGCCCGGTCGGGATCGGAATCAAGCCGATCACGGAGTTCGGAACCAAGCGGCTCGTCCGGGAGGCCATCGACTACGCCATCGAGAACGACCGCGACTCCGTCACCCTGGTCCACAAGGGGAACATCATGAAGTTCACCGAGGGCCAGTTCCGCGACTGGGGGTACGAGGTCGCCCGCGAGGAGTACGGCGAGCACGTTATCACCGAGGACACGCTGTGGGAGGAACGCGACGGCGAGGCGCCCGCGGACGCGGTCGTCGTCAACGACCGGATCGCCGACAACATGCTCCAACAGCTGTTGACCCGGACGGACCAGTACGACGTGTTGGCGATGCCGAACCTGAACGGGGACTACCTCTCGGACGCGGCCGGCGCCCAGATCGGTGGGCTCGGGATCGCGCCGGGCGCGAACTTCGGCCACGGGCGCGTGTTGGCGGAGCCGGTCCACGGCTCCGCGCCGAAGTACGCCGGCGAGGACAAGGTGAACCCCTCCGCGATCATCCTCTCGGGTCGGATCATGTTGGAGTACATCGGCTGGCAGGACGCGGCGGATCTCGTTCGCGACGCCGTCGAGGCACAGATCGTCTCCGGGCGTGTCACCTACGATCTCGAACGGCAGCGTGAGGACGCCACCAAGCTCGGCACGACGCAGTTCGCCGAGGAGGTCGCCGAGCGGATTCACGACCTCGCCTGATCGGGCGCGCTCGTGAGGCCCGCGCCGGCTCCCGGCCGTCTCGTCTCCGAACGGCCACCGCGGTTGTCGCCGGCGACGGTTCCACGAAGCCGGCGTCGTAGCCAGTTGTCGCCCCGCCCGCTCCTCTCGTCGACCGGTTGTATTTTCCCCCCACGCGGGGAGCCATCGACCAGATTATTGCTGTCCGCTATCAGTAGCCAACCCGTAGGATGGAGTTCACAGAGACGGCCGCCGGGTTCCGTGTGGTCGACACGGTCGGCACGACACTGACAGCCGAGACGGACGGCTGGCGGTCGCCGGCGCCGACCGCGCCGTCCGTCGAGACGGCGTTGGCCGACCGCGTTGACGGGCCCGAGGAGCCGGTCGCGGTCCAGACCGCCGAGACCGCCGGGCTCCGGCTCCCGTGGGTCAAACTGGTCGTGGTCGATCTGGAGACGGAGACGTACCACCCCGTCGCCGCGGGCGACGACGGGCTGTCGTTGCTGGCCGGCCGGTATCTGATCCGTGCTACCACGCCGGTACGGTTGTTCGTCCGGGTCGACGGTCCGGTGACAGTCACTGGAGACGACGGAGCGGTGATCCGGTTCGGCGGCCCGACACCGATGTCGGTCGGCTTCGAACCGTCTGCGGACACGCCGGACACGACCGTCACCGTCCCGCGGACGGTCGACGGGGTCGCGCGTGCCGTCTCGACGTTCGGCACCGGCGCGGAGCTAGCCGGTCCGGACCGGTCGTGGCCGAGCGTCAGACACCGCCCCCCGTTGGTCCAGTTCGGTGACGAGACGGACGTGCCCAGCGAGGTCGCGACGGCGGTCGACGAGACGGACATCCGACTGCGACTCCCCGAGAGTCTCCAGACAGTGCTCGCGAGCGCCTCACTCGCCTACTACCTCGACGCGACCGTCTCCGTCGAGCCCGGGACGACACCCCGACTCGACCTCGACGGGACGACGGTGTCGTTGGGGCCAGACGGACCCGTCTCCGTCAGCGAGGACACACCAGCACAGACCGGTCCGGTCGCGTTCGCCAGCCGCGTGAACCGACTCCTCGAACGTGTCTTCTTCGGGGACTGTCTGGTGCGGGGGGCCGGACCGCACGGCGACCCTGTCGCGGCGGCCGACCGGCTGTCGGAGGCGGCTCTCGACCCCGACCGGCTGTACGACGCGCCGTTGGCGACACGCGCCGAACAGTACCTCGCGGCACCGTTAGCGCCGATTCTCGCCGACCTGCCGGAGTGGCACCTCTCTCTGTCGGTCGGTCCGGCCTACCGGACCATGGACGTGTTGTCGCGGACCGTCCACACACTGCCGGCGCTCGTCCCCCCCAGGGGACGCCGGCTGACAGCGGAGACGGTCGCACGCGGCGGGGTCGCACAGACCGACGGCGGGGAGCAACGCGGTGGCGCCGCACCGTCTCCCGTGACACAAGGGTCGCCCGCCGACCCCGTCGAACCACTCACGCCGGACCGCCCACTCGACACCGCCGAGTCGTGTGACGCGGAGCGGTCCTCCGAGTCCGACGGACGCGTCGCTGCCGCACACGACCACGGGACGATCCACGGCTGGTGTGCGCCCGGCCGGCCGGTCACCGCCTTCGACGCGGTGCCCGCGGGATTCCGTAACCGTGATCGGTTCGTCGACGACGACGACAGCCCGTTGTCCGTGTTGGCCGTCGCGGGTGCCGACGACCACGGTGAACTCCCCCAGGTCGTCGACCAGTACGGGCGCCGCCGCGAACGGCTGGGGCTGTCGGTGGAGACGCTGACGGCACCGACCGTCGCCGACCTCGCCAGGGCGTTCGAGTGTGGTGTCGATCTCCTCCACTTCGTCGGCCACCGGAAGCCCGGCGGGTTGGTGTGTGCCGACGGCGTGTTCTCGCCGACGACACTCCGGGAGTCGAACGCGCGGACGTTCTTCCTGAACGCGTGTGGCTCCTCCCCCGACGGCGTCTCGCTCGTGGAACGGGGGAGCGTCGCCGGCACCGTCACCTGCCGGGACGTGCTCGACGAGATGGCGACGAGCGTCGGCGTGACGTTCGCACGACTGCTCGCACACGGCTTCTCCGTCGCCGGTGCGACCCGTGTCGCCCGGCACCGGACAGTCGTCGACGCCGACTATCTCGCCGTCGGCGACGGGACACACGTGGTGTCGCAGTCTGACGACATCGTTCCGTCTCGGTACGAGATCGAGCGACTCGGCGACGACAGCGTCGCCGTGGTCGCTCGGAACTTCTCACCCAGGCTAGTCGGAACCCAGCACCACCACAAACGGATCGCGTCCGACAGCCTCCCACGGCTCAGCGGACAACACAGGCGCTGTGAGATGACGATGGACGAACTCGACGCGTTCCTCTCGAACAACAACGGGCCGTTCTTCTACGACGGGTCGATCCACTGGACCGACGGGCTCCGTGCCGAACTCCTGTGACTGTCGGGCCACGACCGACGACATCTCGAAGTCGTCACTCTGCCCAGTCGGGGTCGGTGCGTGGCGGTGTGAACACGTCGACACCGACGACCCGTTCCTCGCCGCGGTTCTCGGCGGCGTGTGGCTCTCCGCCCGGAAGAACGTACGAGTCGCCCGGCCCGACGACGATCTCCTTGCCGTCGACGAGAAACGTCAACTCCCCCTCGGCGACGTAGCCCGCCTGTTCGTGCGGGTGGCTGTGCTCCGGGACGGTCGCGCCCGGCTCGATCTCGAACTGCTGGACGCTCGTCTCCTCGCCCGCCGCTCCCTGTTGGAGGAACACGTCCGGCACCGCCTCGATGCCGTCCGCGTCCGCGTGACTCTCGGTGTCCACACCGTCGGTACCGGACGACAGACAAAGAGTCTCCGGGTGCGAGACGGTCGGCCGTCGGGCAACGACCGACTACCCCTCCCACTCCTCGAACGACCGGTAGACACCCTTCGAGAGATACCGCTCGCTGGAGTCACAGAAGATCGTCACGACGCTGTCGTGTGGGGCGTCGACAGCCCCCGCCCGAATCTCCTCGGCGACCTGCTGGGCCGCGAGTGAGTTGGCGGCCGCGCTGGAGGCGACCAACTGCCCCTCCTCGGCGGCGAGCCGTTGCATCTCCGCGTGGACTTCCTCGTCGGAGATAGTGAGCAGGTCGTCGACGACGTCGGGGTCGAACAGCTCGTTCGTGGTGGGGTCGTGGGTGCCGATCCCCTCCGTCTTGTACGCTCCTTCCTCGGGGTCGTCGTCGAAGAACGCGCCGTACATCGACCCCTCGGGTTGGACCGCGGCGATCCGGGTGTCGGGGTCGCGTTCCAACGCGTACTCGGCCATCCCCATCAGCGTGCCGCCGGTGCCGGTGCCGGCGACGACCGCGCCGACCTCGTCGTCCAGTGCGTCGTACACCTCCGGCGCGGTCGTCGCGTAGTGTGCCTCCGCGTTCAACGGGTTCGAGAACTGTTGGGGGACGACCCCGCCGTCAAGTTCCTCCGCGAGCGCGTGGGCCCGTTCGATGGCACGACCCATCCCCTCATCGGTGGGTGTGTTGATCACCTCCGCGCCCAGCGCACGCATCAGCTGTTGTTTCTCGACGCTGAACCGTTCGGGGACGACGAAGACGGCGTCAAGGCCCAACTGGCCGGCCGCGACCGCCAGCCCGATCCCGGTGTTGCCGGCGGTCGGCTCGATCACGGTGCCGTCCGGGTCGAGATCCCCAGCCTCCAACATCCCCTCCAGCATGTACTTCCCGATGCGGTCTTTCACCGAGGCACCGGGGTTGAACGACTCCAGCTTGGCGTACACCGGGACGGCCTCTGGCGAAGCGCTCACCCGCACCAACGGCGTCTCACCCACTGTCTCCAGCACGGAGTCGAGTGGTTCGGTGTGTGTGGTCACGGCTCGGCAAATGTTGCCCCGGTATCTGAATCTGTCCCTCGTCGTCGCCGGCCGACCGCCTCAGGCGGCCGACCCCTCGCCGCCGTCGGCGTCGGCCGCCGCTTGGTCCTGTTCGGTCCGCCCGGCCGCCTCAGGGTAGTCGACGTTCGCCAACACCGCCTCCGTGTCGACTCCCTCGGCCTCCGCGACCGCCTCGACGAGCGCGCGGGTCTCCGCCAGCTCGTGTCTGAGTTCGGCCGCGTCCGTCTCTGCACCCTCGACGGCACCTTGGAGATCCTGGATCTCTGACCGCATCGCGCTGATCCGTTTGAACAACTTCTCAGCGATGTCGGCCACCTTCTGGAGCTTCTTTGCCGTGCTTCCGAGTCCCATACCCTACATTCTCTCGCCGCCACTGTGTGTCTTCCGGTCGTGACTCCTTTGATCGCGCCCCTCCCAGTGTCTGTGTGCTCACGAAACGGCTCCGCCGGATCTCCCGGGCCGGCGGCGGCTACCACCCGCAGTTCGTCGGCGACGACTCCGACGCCCGCCGGCTCGCGGCCCGCGTGCTCGGCGTGTTCCAGGGGCACGTCGGCGAGCCACGCCGGGCGTTGGACGACGCGCTCGAACGGCTGGAACGAGACGCCGAGGGGTTCAAACTCGTCCGCGGGTTCGCGAAGCTGGTGGAACGGGAGACACGCTTCGAGACCCGCGCCCCGCTCCCGCCCGAGCGGGTCCGCCGTCGCGTCTTCGAGGCCGCCGAGACGGTCGGCGTCGCGAGCGCCAACGAGCGAGCGCGGGCGCTGGCGGACGCCGCGGACGCGCTCGGCACCGACACCCAGAGCCTGGAGGCGTCGTTGTACGCCGACCGCGAGTCTGCACAGGTGGTCGCGAGCGTCGATGTCGACCTCACGCCTGAACAACTGTGTGCCCGCTACGACTTCGCGTTGGCCGCCGCCGCACTACTGGACGCGACGACGGTCCGGCTCCGCGCCTCCGATCCGGCGGCGCTCGTCTCCGCGGTCAAACGCGAGGGGTTGTTGTACGAGATCGTCGAGACCGACACGACAGAGTCGGTGGACGACGGCAGTCCGGTGGACGGCGACAGCGAGGCGACCCGCTCCACTCGCGAGGTGGTCGTCACCGGCCCGGACGCGTTGTTCCGGCGCACCCGGCGCTACGGTGTCGCGTTCGCGAACCTGTTGCGGACGGTCGCCCGCACCGCGACGCGGTGGGAGCTGACGGCGACCGTCGACGACCGCGGGACGGACCGCACCCTCCAACTGTCGGACGCGGACGTGCCGGTGCCGGACGCGCCGACCGGCGAGCCGGCGTTCGACTCCGGCGTCGAGGCGTCGTTCGCGGCGCGGTTCCGCGCGTTGGATCTCGACTGGACGCTCGTCCGCGAGCCGGAGCCGTTGGTCGTCGACCCCGCCGTGGCCGCCGTCGACCCCGAGGCGGACGATACCGACTCCGGGGCCGCCGTCAACCCCGAGGCGGCGACCGACCCCGAGGCGGACACTCCCGGCCGCCCGACGGACGCCGTCGACGCCCCGCGGGTGGCGATCCCGGACTTCGCGTTCGACTACGACCACGCCGACTTCCGGCTGTTCTTCGAGGTGATGGGCTTCTGGACGCCCGCGTACGTCGAGAAGAAGCTCGCACAGCTCCGCGGGTTGGAGGACGTGGCGTTACTGGTCGCGGTCGACGAGTCGCTGGGTGTCGGTGAAGCGGTCGCCGCCACGGGATCGGACGTGATCGGCTACGACGGCACCGTCCGCGTCAAGAACGTGGTGGACGTGCTCCGTGAGTACGAGTCGGGGTTGGCCGCCGCCGCGACCGCCGGTCTCCCCGCGGAACTGTCGCCCGACGCTGACAGTGTCGCTGTCGACGACCTCGCGGCGGAGTACGGTGTTCCGGTCGACGCGCTCGACGACGTGCGGTTTCCGGACCACGAGCGTGTCGGCGACACGCTCGTCCGGCCAGCCGTGTTGGAGCGTGTCGCTGCGGACCTCTCTGTGGGCGACTCCTTCGAGTCCGCCAGCCAACGGCTCGCGGCGGCCGGGATCGACGACGCCAGCGCCGCGCTCTCGCGGCTGGGCTACCGGGTCGCCTGGGAGGGACTGGGTGGTGGAGCGTTGGAGAAGTTGTGAGTCTGCTGGTCTGTCGTGGCGGTGGTGGAGAGATCCGACGTTGGTCGTCGGCGCGGCGAGCGCGCGAGACCCTCGCACGTCGTCGGGCGGCTTCGCCGTCGCCGCGCGGCGGTGCCG
>ERZ1034569.161-NODE-161-length-24752-cov-12.942382_pt1 | contig 24752 bp, 31 predicted proteins | sample MGYA00520706_ERZ1034569 | MGnify/ENA primary metagenome ERZ1034569 (study PRJEB33760, sample SAMEA4777722) | hypersaline lake metagenome | biome: hypersaline environment; feature: brines | place: Spain | collected 2014-08 | depth 0 m ...
CGGGGCGCGTCGCGGTCGAGGTGGACGTACGGGCGGTCGGCGGCCGCGGCCGTCGCGGACGACGCCCGCCCCACGCTTCCTCGGGACCGCTACGCGAGCGACCGGTTCCACGCGGCGATTCGTGGGCGGGTCGCGGCGCTCCTACGCGCGGAGACCGATCGTGGGGGGTAGGGACGCCGGGACCGGATCAGTTCTGCTCCGCGTCGTCGCGCGTCTCGCTCAAATGTTCCCAAATCTCGGTACAGCCCGCCCCGGGAGTTACGTCGGAGAGATGGGTCCGTGCGTCCGTCGCCTCGTCGTCGTCGTCGTCGTCGTCGGGATCCTCAGACGGCGTCGCCACGCCCTCGCTGTTCTCGGTCATCGACCCTCCGTAGACGGTACGCCCCGATAAGGTCGCGTTCGGGCATAATTGCTACCCGTTCTCCCGCATTGGGGCGGGCCTTTCCGGTATCCGTGACGGACCGATTCGGGGCGCGTCTCGCCTCAGTCTTCCGATCACACCCGCTTTCGGCCCGGTTCCAGCGTCCGAGGACCGGCAAGCGCCGCAGTCGCCGACGGGCTTACCGCCGCGCGCTGTGAGGCGGGCCCGGGGGCCGGCGACGGCGTCGCCTCCGCCCTGCGTGCCGGTGGCCGCGGCGGCGACGGTCCGGCCGTCGGCCGGCTCGCCGGCGCCGCCGAGACCCTCCTCGACGCTCGCGACTGCCGCGGCGTCGGCGCCGCCGGTGTCCTCCCGGGTCGCGTTCGTCGGGTCGTCGACCTCCGCCGGGTCCGCCGACAACGGGTCCGGTCCGCTCCCGAAGTCGACCCCGTCGCCGGCGGCGGCCGTCTCCTGTGGCGCCTCCGTCTCGGGGTCGGGCTCCGGGGCGGCCGCCTCGCGAAACGCCGATAGCGTCCGCACGTCGTAGTGGTCCAACAACGCCTCCGTCAGCGCCTCTCTAACCGCTCGGGTGTCCTCCGTCGGCGTCTTGAACCGTTCCTGTCGACCGTCGACCGTGAGCACAATCGAGGTGGAGACGGACCCTTCCTCGAAGTCCACGTCCGTCACGTCCCCGTAGGCGTACTCCTCGAACTCCTCGTCCCAGACGGCCGCGCCGACGTGTTTCACCAGCCGCCGACTCGTGACGACCAACGTCAACTCGGAGAACTGGAACGTCCGTTCGACCGTCTCGCCGGCCGCCGTGATGTCGGCCGCGGCGAGCACACCGGCCAACACCGGGTGGAGCACCTCGTCGAGTGACCCACGCGGCAACGAGAACGACTCCTCGCCCTCCAACCCGTAGTCCAGTGTCAGCCGTGCCTTCCGCCGTTTCTCCGTCACCGAGAGCCGCTCGGCGTCGTGGGCGTACGACTCGACCGACTCGTCCGACAACAACCCCTCGGCCCGGTAGACCAACGTCCGTGTCGGCGTGACGAACAGCTCGTCGTCCCCCCCGAGCCCGACGCGGGCGACCGGGTCCTCTGACCCCAGCTCCCGCTGGAGTACCTCCGGCAGGCTCATACTACCTCGTGAAAGGGGACACGGTATAAACTCCCCGACCGCACCGCAGTGTCTGTCGTCGCTCTGACTCTCGACCGTCACTCGGCTCACTCGAACGTCACTCGTTCCAACGCGGTCTGGAGCCGGGACCCTCGGGCACGGCCGCCCGGAACGGCTCGGTGTCGAACCCCGCCGGGCCGTTGATCGACAGGAACCGCAAATCCCCCGTCTGTGCCGTCTCCAACCCGACGAGAAACGCCACCCGGCGGAACTGCCGCACCACCTCGTTGGCCCCCGTCGCCCGCCGCACCGCTGCGTCCGACTTCAGTTCGATCAGGTGGTCCACCCGAGGGCGTCGAGGTCGTCTTGCACCTGTGACTGATTCTGGATGGCGGCAGTGTAGGTGCGGGTGACGACCTGTTTCGCCATACGTAACCTATGTATGGGAACTGACTTAACAGTGTGGGTTCGCCAGCGTGGAATATCCGGCCGTGCCATCTCTGAGTGACAGTTGAGAAGATTGTCGGATTCATCCCACCCCTAAACGGGTGGGCTTTCTCCTTGTCACTGCTGTAACCCAGCACCGCAGTCGGCGACGCGCCGTCGACACCCGCCAACACCGTCTGTAGCCCGACCAATGCCGTCGTCAGTGCTCCGACCACCCCCCGTCAACGGACAGTCGAGCGGGAGGTGATGGTACGTTGCCGAGGCGGGTGGCCCACCGCCGAGGCAGCCCCACGGCTTCACTTGCGGCTCCCTGGCTCGTGAGTACCCGACGTGTCGAGAACTGTCACTGCTCGTTAGGCACTGTTGCCGACGTGTCGAGAAACGTGGCCACGCGGAGTCGCCGACTACGCCGGACGGTGTCAGGCTAGCACACGGTCCGACCGCAGTACAGGGCCGGGAGAGTGGGGTGGGGGGACGACGGTGTTCGACCGTCGCTCTCCCGGTAGCTGAATGAACGTTCGGTCTACAGAAGTGCCTTTCGAAGGCGCACGCCGTCAGCCGAGTTGAGGGAGGCCGTCGTCGAGGAAGGCGGCCGCGACTGTCGCGACGCCGGTGACGACGCCGACCGCCCGGCCGACGAGGACACCTGTCCGCGCCGGGTCTCGACGTTCGACCATCCGTCACTCCAACCGGACAGCGGTGCCGTAGGCAATCACCTCCGAGCCGCCGTTGGCGATGGCCGAACTCTCCAGTCTGACGTTGACGACGGCGTCCGCGTCCAACGACTGGGCGTCCTCGACCAGTCGGTCAAGCGCCTCGTCTCTGGCGTCACTCAACAGCTCTGAGTACGCCTTCAGCTCCCCGCCGGTGATGTTGCGGATGCTTTGGGTGATGTCGCGACCCACGTTGCGCGCCCGCACCGTGTTGCCGCGGACGACACCCAACGACTCTGCGACCGTCTCGCCCGGGACGGTGTCCGTGGTGACGACCTCCATACACGAGGTGTGGCCGCCGTCCCACTTCAACCCGGAACCCGCGTTTCGGCGACTGTGGTTCGTCCACGTCGTCAGCAGACGGCGGTCACCCCGTCTGCTCGTCCAACCACTCGACGGCTGGCTCGACTTTCCTGAATACGTCCATCGTCAGGTCCGGCACCGACATCTGTTGTTTGACTGCCCGAGACGCGAGACCGTCGCCGACGATGGCGAGATGCTGCAGCCCGGCCGCCTCGCCCGCCTCGTTCCACCCCTCGGAGATGAACGACTGGAGCTCTCCGTCGATAATCACGTCTTCCGGGAAGACGCTGATCGTCCCGACGACGCCCGGCTCGTCGTGGTGTTCGAGCCACGCGTCGTTGATCGCCGCCATCGTCTCCAACTCACCGTCCCACCCGCGGAGATCCCAGACGCAGAACGCGTCGTGTGCGGTACACTCTACTGGCACACCATCGACTGACTCTGTCTGCGGGGTTCGAGTCGACATACTACGCTGTACACTTTTTTGAGTTTAAAATTTTATGCATGTTTCCACTCATTCTCTATCTGGTTCCACCGGTCGTCGCGTCTAGTCGGTCTCGCTCCCCCGACACCACCGGATTCATTCCGTCCGGGATCCAATCCGGTCGACAGTGACGGACGACGACCGTTGGGACGGCGAGCCGACGACGGAACAGAAACTCCGCCGGCTCGCCGAGAACGGGTTCTTCGGCGACCGGGAGGCGGCGCGGCTCGTGACCGCTCTCGACGGAGAGTCGCCCGAGACCACCTCGGACGGAGAGTCGGTCGACGCCGACACCGTCAGCGAGTTGCGGACGCGCGTCGAGGAACTCGAATCCGAGCTGGCGGCCACGGAGTCACGACTCCAGGCCAAACGCGAGGAGGTGGACGACTACCTCCGACAACAGGAGGAACAGTTGGCCGAGCGGCGCAGACACGCGACGGCCGACCTCGTCGAACGCCTTCTCGCCGAGGTGTACGAGCCGTTGGGGCGTGCGCTGACGGCCGGCGAACGGGACACCGAGACGCTTCTGGAGGGGATCGAGATGGTGCGCGAGCAGTTCGCGGCCACGCTCGCCGAGGACGGCGTCGAGATTCTCGACCCGGAGCCGGGGACCACACTCGACCGTGACCGCCACGCCGTCGAACGGACGGTGCCGGCCGAGACCGACGACGGTACTGTCTGTGAGGTGCTCGAACCGGGGTTCACTGTCGACGGTGAGGTCGTCGCGAAGGCGCGTGTGTTCGTCGCGGAGTGACCTGACCGTCTCGCTCGCCGGTCAAACGTCGACCGAGCGAGTCGCGTAGACGGTGAACGCGGTCTCGCTCGTCTCGACGAAGCCGGCACGCCGGAACAACCGCCGCGCGGCCTCGTTTTCCCGTTCGACGGAGAGCCAAACGGTCGAGACGGCCGACTGCCGGGCGTGTGTGAGCCCGGTCTGCAACAGCTCCGTCCCGACCCCCGCCCGGCGGTACGCCGGGGCGACGAACAACCCGAGTTCGTGCTCTCCGGATCGGTCCGGAACGAACGTGACGTGTCCGACCACCCGGTCGTCGTGTGTGGCGACCACCGACGGCGCGGCCGTCACTGTCGACAGCCACTCGTCGAGCGCCGTCGGCGCGGCCGGCGGCACCCCCTGTGAACGGTCCGTCGGCTCAAACGACTCGTAGAACGACCGCACGGCCTCCCGATCCGACGGCTCGTAGGGCCGGAAGTCGACCACGCGCCCGTCCCCGTCTGCGGACGCGTGCGGCAGTGTCACCCCGTCGCTCCGAGCCACCGGGTCTCGGACCGTCGGTGCCTCTGGCGTTTCCTCGGTACTTCGACTCACATGTCGTCTGTCGTCCCGAGACAACTTAAGCTGACCTTGCAGGAGATCGTTTTTCTGGAAGGTAGTACAAGGGCGTATAAGGTTACTCCCGGAGTGCTTCGGCGGCCGTCCCGCTCGTCTCGCTGGCGGCGTCGGCGAGCGTCTCGACGGTGACGTAGTCGGCGACCGGCTCGACGAGTCGGGCGGAAGCCGGATCGCCGCGGTCGGCGACCCGGGCGAGTCGTCTGTCGCCGTACGCGAGCCGGCGGCCGGCGTCGACGACGGTCGGGCGGGCCAGCGCGGGCGCGTTGGCGCGCCCGAGTGCAGACTCGACGGCCTCGACGGCCGCCGCTCGCCGGCGGCGGACCCACGCGGCCGACTCGATCCGGTCAAGCGCCCCCGCCTCGGCCCGCTCGGTGATCGTCTCGAACGCCGACAGCGTCGCCAGTTGGCGTGTCCCAGTCAGCAACGCCGTCGCCGAACTGTCGGCGTCTGCGACGGACCGCCGGCGGTCAGACACCGCTCGGTCGAACGCCCGGAGCGCCTCGCTCGCGACCGACCGTTCCCTGTTTGGTGTCGGGGTCGCGACCGCGGACTGCCGCTCTCGAAGTCGTTCGAACAACCGTTGGGCGGCCCTCCGAATCCGGTCGGCGTGCCGTTCCGTCCCGGTGTCGGCGAGTTGGTCCGCGAGGTGGCGAGCGTCCACGAGGGTCGCACGTGCCCGTTCGACCGCGCCGCCGGTCTCGGCGACGCGCAACAACGTCGACTCCGCGTTGGGTGTGTCGCGGTCGCCCGCTCGGGTGAACAGGTACTCGACGGCGGCGTAGCCGGCAGTCGCGACGACCGGGTCGCCGGCGAGGTGTTCGAGCGTCTCGCGCACCTCCTGTGCCTCGTCGACGACGGCATAAAACGAGTCTCGCGCCGTCGACAGCTCTCGTTCGCCCGTCGCGAACCTCCACCCGGCCGCGGCGTACCCCGCCTCGACCCGGGCGTCACGCAGTCGTTGGAGCGCCACCCGTTCCGTCGGCGCCGTCCGTGCGTCCGCCAACGCGGTCGTCGCCTCTTGGACGGCGTCGGCCAGTTCCGCCCGGACGTGACCGTTCGGCACCGTCTCCGCCGAGAGTGGTGTCGGCAGTTCACCGAGCAACGCCGTCGTCCGGTCGCGGTGGCGGCGGAACTGGGCGGCCGCGACGGACACCGGGAACGTCGGCGACACGGAGAACTCGGGTGTCGTCCCGAAGCTCGTGTCCTCCACGTCGATCGCCGGGAGCCCGCGTGACTCGATCTCGCGGTCCCCGTCGACGCCCGGAAGCTCGCCGCTACACCCAGCCACCCCGGTCACCGCAAGCGTCGCGAGCAGGCCACGGCGTGTGGTGCTGTCGGTCATCGGCCGCTGGCCTCCGTCTGTGTCGTTGTCTCCGTCGCCGCCTCGGAGTCCATCTCGTCGTCGCCACTCTCCCCGTCGCCACTCTCGCCGTCCGTGCTCTCGTCATCGTCACTCTCGTCTCCACCACCCTCCCGAAGCTCGACACCGCGGCACGCACTCCCGCCCAACGACGTGGAGCCGCCGACCCCTTCGACCGTCGCCGGAATCCGGATCAGTCGGCTCTCGTACACCCGCGTGTCCGCCTCACACGCCGCCGTGTACGGCTTCAGTTTGCGACCGTAGCCGATCTCGGTCTCGTCACCACTCCACGAGACGGAACAGAGTGTGACGGTGTAACAGGACAACACCCGCATCGACTGGACGTACACCGTCTCCGTCTCGAAGTCGGTCGCCGCGAGGAACGCTTCGACTGTCTCGCGTCCGTCGGGAACGACCCGCACCGCATCGGCGTTCTCCCGGTCGAGGGTCCAGGAGTGAACGTCCCAGTCACGGCCGTCGAAGGGTCGATGTCGTCGTTGCTTGGACGGCGGCCGACGGACGGGTGGGGCGTCCGTCCCGCCGCGGAGTCGTAGCGTCGGCGGTACGTCGTCTCTGGAGACCGATCCGGTCTCGACCGCCCGGTCGGGGTCGGCCGCGACTGTCGGTGTCGGGGTTCGGTCGCGTTGTCTGTCGGTGCCACAGCCGGCGGTGGCCACGAGGAGCCCAACGGCTCCCAGGAGGCGTCTGCGAGGGACCATCTCCGGTCGGCGTTCCGCCGGTCTCGGCATAAGTTCGGTGGTCGACTCGACCGACGGCTTTCCACCGGGACGCGATCGGTAAGTTGGAGTCGGAACGGTGTTCACGGCTCCGTCAATTTTAGACCGTGGATAACCTGTGTTGTAAATATGGCTACGACCGGGCGGACAGAAACTGGCGGAGAGACGGCCGGTGTTCTGGGGGACATCAGGCGGTATATGCCCGACGGCTCGGGAATCTCGGACGACGTGTGGGGGGCGCGACACCGGCGTATCCTCCTGACGTTGTTCGCGCACGTCCCGTTCCTGCTCGCAGTCGGGCTGTACGACGGGACGGAGACGTTCCTGACGGGCGCGCAGATTCCGGCGACGCCGACGCCGATCGTCCTCGGGGAGCTGGGCCTCCTCGTCGGTGTCGGACTGCTCGCGGCGTGGTCGAGGCTGCCGCGGCGTGGACAGACGGTCGCGGCGGCAGTCGGGATGATGATTTCCTCGACCCTGCTCGTCCAGTTCTCGGGCGGGTACATCGAGGCGCACTTCCACTTCTTCGTCGTGATGGCGATCCTGGCGAGCTACGAGGACTGGCTCCCGTTTCTCGTCGGCTTGGGGTACGTCGCGGTCGGGCACGGCGTGTTCGCGATGATCGACCCGAGCCGGGTGTACAACCACGCGGCGGCGATCCAGTACCCGTGGGCGTGGTCCGGGATTCACGCCGCGTTCATCCTCGGGCTGATCGGGGCGTTGATGGCGAACTGGCGGTCGTTAGAACAGTCCCGCGAGGCGGCCGACCGGCGGCTCGCGGAGATCGAGGCCCGCGACGAGGAGATCCAACGCGCGGAGTCCGCCCGCGACGAGGCGGCCTCTCGGCGCGACGAGGTGGAACGGCTCAACGACCATCTTGAGGAGACGGCAGACACCTACAGCGCCGCGATGGCCCGAGCGGCCGACGGCGACCTCACCGTCCGGCTCGACCCGGACACGGAGAGTGAGGCGATGGCACAGGTCGCGCGGTCGTTCAACGAGATGATCGCCGACACGGAGTCGACGGTCCGGGAGATCCAGTCGTTCGCGACGGCGGTGTCCGAGGCCAGCGACGAGACCACGGCCGGGGCCGAACGGGCCCGCACGACCAGCGTCCAGATCGACGACGCCGTCGAGCAGATCGCGGGAGGCGCGACCGAGCAACACCAGACGCTCCGGGAGGTGACGACGGAGATGAACGATCTCTCGGCGACGATCCAGGAGGTGGCCTCCTCCGCCGAGACGGTCGCGCGCACAGCAGAGGAGACGGCGGAAGTGGCCGAGGCCGGCGAGGCCACCGCCGGCGACGCGCTCGACAGCGCCGAGGCGGCGACGGACGCCATCGACGCGACCGTCGAGACGGTCGACCGACTCGACGAGACCGCCACCGAGGTCGGCGAGATCGCGGAGGTGATCGGCGACATCGCCGACCAGACCAACCTGCTGGCGTTGAACGCCAACGTCGAGGCCGCCAGAGCGGGGAACGGTGACGGCGGGACGGCAGGGTTCACGGTCGTCGCAAACGAGGTGAAGAGTCTCGCGGCGGAGACGAGCGAGGCTGCCACCGAGATCGAGACGCTGATCGAGGAGACACAGACGGAGGTGACGGCGACGGTCGAGGCGGTCGAGACAGCACGCGAGTCGGTCACAGACAGCGCCGTCGCCGTCAGGGAGACGGCAGCGGCGTTCGAGGCGGTGACGGAGAACACGGAGGCGACGGAGGACGGCGTCGCCGAGATCAGCGCCGCGACGGACAGCCAGGCCGCGAGCACGGAGGAAGCTGTCGCGATGGTCGACGAGGCGGCTGCCGTGGCCGACGAGAACGCCGACCGAGCGGCGGAGGTCGTCGAGGCCACCGACGAACAGGTCGAGACCGTCGAGACGGTCACCGACGAGGCCACCTCGTTGGCGGCGCGTGCCGACCGGCTCGGCGACCTGTTGGCCGCCTTCGAGGTGAGCGAGACGCAGACGACAGACGACTCACGCCCTGCGGCCCCGAGCGCGGTCGGCGACGGCGGTCGGCGGGAGTGAGATGTCACCAGAAGACCAGCGTGTGGCGACGACGGCTCAGGGGTCGGTGACGACCGCCGTCCACCGGTCGACGACAAGCTGTGACTCCCCCTCGTAGGTCGCCGTCTCGGCGCCGACGAGTCTGACCGTCTCCCCCTCCGAGAGTCGCGGGTGGTCACCGCCGGCCCAGACGACGAACCGGGCGCGTCCCTCCCCGTCGGTCCCGCGGAGTCGGCCGAGTTGGCCGACGTTGTCGTCGTCACTCGACCACAGCTCCGCCACCGTCACGTCAACTGTCACGCCGGTGCCGTCTGGCTGTTCTGTCGCCGCCGACACGGAGAGGGGGTGGAGTCGTCGCCCCCACTCGTCGCGTGTCACACCCCCGAGTGCCGTCCACAACACCGGCACGACCAACAGGACACGCACCAGCCGGAGCCACCCCGGGCGACTGTTGCGGCGGTCGAACTCCCTGGCGCGCCGTTGGACGGCCTCGTTGTCTGCGTGTTTCCCCGCGTGACAGCGCGGACACAACGCTTGGAGGTTGTCGAGCCCGTGGCCGCCCCCGTCGGCCTTCGGGACGACGTGGTCGACCTCCAGCCACACGTCGTCGACGCGGGTGTTCCTGACGCCACACGACTGGCACTGATTGGCGTCACGCTCCAACACGCGCCGTCGCCGGGCGTCCCAGTCCGGCGGGTACTCGTCGGATGGGTAGTCGGCGTACGCCGGGTCGTACGGTTCTTCCCCCGTCACGAGACGAACCGACGGTGGCGCCCGTGGTAAGCTGTTCGCCTCACCGCCCCCACAGCGCGCCCGCGAAGAACGCCGCCGCGCCGTCTAGATCGTTCCTGTCGCCCGTCGTCTCGCCGTGGCTCGTCTCTGTCACACGCCCCGTCGTCCCGACACGTTCGAACTGTTCGCCGCCGCAGTCGTCACACCGAGCCGGCGGCTGCACGTCAGCGAACACCGTCCCACAGTCGACACAGCTGTAGTTGCAGCGCACGATCACAGAGAGGGGCCGCACGGCGAAGAATCGCCCGCTCAGTCGTCCAACGAGGCGACCGGGGCGTCACGGGTTCCGATCCGGCGGTCGAGGAAGTCGTCCAACAGCTCCAACGACCGAATCTTCTGGTCGATGTCGCTGGAGCCGTGCCCCTCCTCGCCCAGCTCCTCGTACTCGAACCCCTCACCCTCGGTGAAGCCGGCCGCCTCCAGTTCGTCACGGAGGATACGGGCCTGCGACACCGGCACCCGCGGGTCGTTGACGCCGTGGACGATCAACAACGGACACGCGAGATTCTCGACGTGTTCCGCGGGACTGCGTTCCTCGTAGAGGTCGGCGTTCTCATCCGGCTCGCCGAGGTTCTTCACCATCAGCTCGCTCCGGAAGTGCGGCATCGTGTTCTCGTACATGTCGAACAGATCCGACACGCCGACGGAGGTGACGGCGGCGTCGTACAGCTCCGGATACTGGACGACCTGCCAGTTCGTGGAGTAGCCGCCGTAAGAGCCGCCATAGACGACGATCTGGTCCTCGTCAATCCAGTCGTACTCGTCGAGGACGTGTTCGACACCGGTCGCAATGTCACCTTGCTCTGCGCCGCCCCAGTCGTCGTAGATCTCCTCGACGAACCCCCGGCCGCGGCCGGTGGAGCCGCGGTAGTTCACCTGGAGCACGGAGAACCCACGCGAGAGGAGGAACTGCGTCCGGTAGCTGAACCGGCGCGTGTCACGGCTCCGCGGCCCGCCGTGTGGGTTGACGATCAACGGCGACGGTCGCACGCCGGAGTCGAACAACAGCCCTTGGATCTCGTACTCCTCGTAGGCGTCATGTTCGACGGCGTGTGCGTCCGCCTCCGGCACGCCGTCGGAGTTGAACCGGATCGTCTCCGGCTCCACGAAGTCGTCGGGGTCGAACGGCCCGTACTCCGACTGGAACAGCTCCGTCGTCTCGCCGTCGAGATCGTACGCGAGCAGTGTCCTACGGGTCGAGGCGGCGGTGTGGTCGACGACGAGCCGTTCGTCGTCGAGCCGCTCGCCCAACACCTCGGACATACCAGCCGGCACGTCCAACTCCGTTGCCTCGCCGGTGTCAATATCGTAGACAACCGGCGTGCTGGTCGAGTCCCGCGAGCGGGAGGCGACGAACCGATCACCGTCGTTGAGGAACCGCGAGGGGGCCTCGTCGAAGGAGTCGTTGCCGAACCACGTCACCTCGTCGGTCTCCAGATCGTACACACCCGAGCGACCCACGTCGGTGGAGTTGTCGGTGATCAGCAGCCGACGACCCTCGGGACCGAAGTCGACGGGGGCCGTCTCGGCACCCGTCTCGCCGGCGTCAAGCACACGCGGGTTCGACCCATCCACGTCGGCGACGTAGGCGTCCTGGTTGTCGTAGTCGTCCGTCTCGTTGGTCGTGTACGCGAGTCTCTCACAGTCCGGCGAGAGTTGGGCGCCGGCAGCGGCCCGCTCGTAGTCCGTGAGCTTCGTCGTCTCGCCCGACGGCAGGTCGTGACAGTAGAGGTTGAGCTGTCCGCCGGCGCTGGAGGAGAACACCAGCGTCTCCCCGTCTTCACCGACGGCGCTGAGGTTACACTGCCCGTCCATCTCTACGATCGGCTCCGTCTCGCCGTCGAGATCGATCAGATGAATGTCGTGTTGTTCGTTGCCTGACTCGTCTTGGTGGAAGAAAATCCGGTCGCCGTCCGGATGCCACTCGAAACCGGCCCTGACCGCCCGCGGCACTTCGCCGTCGCTCAACTGCGTCAACTCACCCGTCTCCGGGTCGAGCAGGTGGAGTTCGTTGCGACCCGTCACGTCGTAATAAACGGCGATCTGGTCGCCGTCCGGCGAAACGCTCAGGGTGAGCAAGCTGGGAAGCGACGCCAACTCTCGCAACACGTCGTCTGTCTCTGTCTCTGACATACAGTCCGTAACAGAGCCCAACATACTAAAAACTGGCAGAAGCGGTGCCCACCCTGAGACACGTCCATGGCGAGGTGGTGACGACCGTCTGGATCGCTTCTCCCGTTTGCGTCGCGTTCGACCCACATCGATGTTGCGGCACGACACCGAGTGGTTCGGGACCCCACTCGCCAGAAAGCATACCTCGTTCCCGCTTCCCAGTCAAGCCGTGCCCGGCACACCCGACCACCCGATCGGTCTCGCTGGGACCGTGGCCGTTGCGACGGTTGTTGCAAGTCTCGCGACGGGAGCCGCCCGAATGGCGACGACTCTCCCGCGGGCGGCCGTCGGCGGCGTGTGTTACGTGCTCGTGTTGTTGGGCGTGTGGGCCGGCTCCCGACACCTGTTCTACCGGATCCCACGCAGTCGTGAACACACCCTGTGGCTCGGTGTCTGTGTGGTCGTACTCGGGGTGCAGTGGACTGTTCCGGTCGTTGTGACCGCTGTTACCGCCTCCGTTCTCCCACACCTGTGGCTGTTCGGCTCGACGGCGTTCACTGCCGCGGTGTTCTTCCAAGTCGGCGGTGAGGGGAGTATTCTGTTCATCTGGCCGGGTGTTTTCGCTCCTCTCTCGTTGGGGGTGTTAGCCGTGCTCGTGGCTGCGGAGCTTGTCGTTGTTCCGTTGGCTGTCGGGATGTTCCTCGAACGTCTCCCCGGCACAGTCTGATCTGACATCACCTATCCCACTCCGACACTTCTCGTCGTCACTGTCTCTTCTCTCAGTTCGTCTCCAGTGGTAAATCCGGTCAGCCGTCGTCTCGCTCCAGTTGGAGGAGCCGTGTCCAGAGGAGTAGCCCGAGTAGTCCGACGACGGCACCGCGCCACCCGACGAGTATCCAGAGTGTGACGGAGACGACGACAACCCCGACGAGCAGCCCGAACTCCTGTGTCGCCGACAGACTGTCGTCGTTCAGTGTCGCCGCTGTGTCGTTCGGTGCAGTTGGTGCGTTGTCGGGTGTCGCCGCTGCGTCGTCGGGTGTCTCTGCCGGCCCGTCCGGGTCGGACATCTTACCGAACAGTTCCACGAGAGAGCCACTTGTGTGTTGAGAAGTGCGAGCCGACACCGCCGCCGTCGACCGGTCTCGCCGGCAGCCGTTCACCCGAACTGCATCCCGCCGTCGACCGGCAACACCTGCCCTTGGACGTAGTCGTTCTCCAACAGATACTCGACGGTGTGGGCAACTGTCTCCGGGTCACAGGCGTACTGCGGGAGGTGTGTGTCGACGTTCTCGTGGCCGCGGAACCCAACCTCTTCCAGATACGCCAGAATCTCGTCGTTCATATCGGTCTCGGCGGGACCCGGCGCGACCGCGTTCACCTGCACGCCTTCCGCGCCGTACTCGCGGGCCAACGCCCGGGTCAGCCCGTGGAGCCCCGCCTTGCTTGCGGCGTAGCTCGCGTCGACGGTGCCGGCGGTGCCGCCGACGGAGGAGAGAAACACCACGTCGCCGTCGGGCGCGACACAGTCGAGTGCCGCGCGAGCGACGTAGAAGGAGCCGGTGAGGTTCGTCTCGATCACCCGTTCGAACTGCTCGTCCGTTGTCTCGGGGGTCCGCGCCGGGTCGACGATGCCGGCGCTGTGGACGACGGCGTCGACGCCACCCAACTCCTCGGCCGCGCTCGCGACCATCTCCTCGACTGCGGTCGAGTCGCGCACGTCCGCCTGGACTGCCGTGGCCGTCGCGCCCTGTTCTCGTGCGGTCGCGACGACCTCGCTTGCGGCGTCCGCGGACGACCGGTAGCCGACGGCCACGTCGTGGTCGCCCGCCAGCCGTTCGGCCGCCGCTCGCCCGATGCCGCGACTCCCGCCAGTGACCAGTACGCGCATGTGACCAAGCTGTGGTACAACTGACTTGTCCGCTTCGATTCAGTTGCCGTCGTCTCTGTCTCGCTGCGCGAGAGTGTCTGCATAGTTGGTGTCTCGTTCGACGGCGTCCGAGCGGCGGTGCTGTGTCCGCAGATGTCGGCTCTGTGGCGTCGTCTGCATAACTGCCCACGACGGTGAGGGTGGTAGGGGTCGTTGGAACGTGTATGACGAGCCAGACACCCTCGCTCGCACACTCGGCGTACAGCTGTGGAACGGCCCGGCGGCGTTCCCAGCCGGCCGGCAAGCGCGGCTCGCTGACCGCGACGGCCGCCGCAGTGGTCGTCTTCCACGGGTTGTTGTTCGCGGCGCTCGCGCCCGTCGCCGCCGCGGTCGCCATCGGCGTTGCTGTCGGCGGTGCCGCGCTTGCGGCGTGAGGCTCAGTCGTCCGTTTCGGTCGACTGCTCGGTCTCGCCGGGGCCGCTTCCCCCGTCAACTGACTGCTGATCTGTCTCTTCGCTTGACTGCTGACTCTGGTCGTCGTATGATGTTCCCATACCATCGCTTCGCCATTGTGACAGACGAAACCGCCAGTTCCCGAGCCAGCGTTGGTGTGTGGCGAGTACCGTTTCTGCCTCTTCGCGTGCCTGCTTGGCGTCCTCGGCGGTTTTGACGAAGTCACTCAGTTCACCGAGAGGTTCGTCCGGGTCCAACTGCTCGGATGCTTCGTACAGCAGGTTGTAGTAGTTGACGAGCCGTTCGATTTCCGGGACGGCCAGTAGCCCGATGTCGCTGTGGTTCGCCTGGTACACGTCATCTGGGAAGTTACTGTGGACCGGTACTACGTCTTTTCCGGCCGCACTGGCACCTTCGAACATTTCTTTGCTTGCTCTAGTTTCCGCGACAAATGCCGCACGGAGCTTCTTACGCCGAATCCGCTTTTCGTACCACCGGACGATGAACCGTCCGAGGATGGCCGCGAGAAATCCGATCACTGCGGCTGCAAGTGTTACGACAGACTGTGTTAAGGTAAATGATTGTGTGAGTATCATTTCTCAATAGAGGAACATTGTGAAAATATACCCCTCTGCAGTTCGCTTTTTCCTTCCGCGCTAACCAAAGTCGCATCCGAAAAGAGACGAGTAGAGACATCGGCCTGTTCCAGTGCGGTGTTAATGTGATCAGGTGAATCTCCCTCGCATGCTAGAATGGTATTTAATTTTTTAATATCGTTCCGCACGTCGTGATATTTTGCAGCTTTGACAATTGGGATAAACACCTCCACACACTCCGCTTCCGGCAGTCGGTCGGGGTCAGGAAACAAGAACACTGTCACGTCAGTATACTTTAATTCTGCTTCTGGGTCCTGCGAGACACCTAGACATGACTCAACAACGCACTCAAAGTGACTTTTATCAACACACTCAAAGTGACTTTTATTTAGGAACCTTGCCGTGCCGGTGACGATAGATGAGCACTGGCCGGCGCTCGGGCCAATCAATTGGATTTCGAGTTTTCGCTCCCGTAGCACTTTATTAGGACGTTTCAATACGACTGATGTCAGGTTGTTTGTGATGGGTAATAAAACTTTGGACGAGAGCCTGATAGGCTGTATGCAAAACAATTAGTAACCCAGGGTCAAGATAACATGACCTGATGAGCCAGAAGCGAGATCAGTACGCCGCCCAGATACCGTTGGATATCCGGTTGGCTGTCGATTCACTGGGTGGACACGACGATACTGAGTATGCAGTCGTGGCGCTCCTGTCAGAGAGATCCTCCCTCCAGTTCGGGGAACTGCGCGAGGAATTAGAGATACATCAACAAACACTGACGAACGCACTCAACGATCTTCAACAGGGTGGAGTCGTGAGAAAGCAGGTCGGGGAACGTATCGGCGACCAGTCAACCGGAGCGTACGAACTGACCACCACCGGTGAGCGATTGTTGGATGGACTGTACTACGCCTCTCAGTCCACTGACGGGCCCGAAGGGGTGAATGGAATAAAAGAAAACGAGCAAGTCAAGAGTCGTGATGAGTCTCTGCTGAAACGACAGGAGAGTGGGCCGTTTACAGGTGCTGGAACAGGTGACTCTGTGAGCGGCGAGAGTAGCTTTCTTGATGACTCAGCGATGGTGCCGCAGAGCGCCGGGAGAGCCAAAGAGAGAACCGACACGAACGGCAATCGTGGGCAGCGTGCGCAAGATGCTCACAGCACCGACGGCAAGGAGGAGCGAATGTAGATGCCCACACAGAGTCAGTTCCGGGTCGCCATCGGCGAAATCCAACGCCATGCGGAGAGGCTGGGGTACCAGACGGAGTATCTGGGGAGACGGGAAGACGAAGAGACGGACGCGAGGTTCGAAGACATCCGAGTAGACGCGGGGTCCGGCGAGATGTTTGTAACCGGTTCTCCAGACTCACTGCACTTCCTTATCTCCTACAGCTACGACTACGTGGAACATGTCTTAGATTCAATACGAAAAGATAAAATTCAGCGTGACGTGTCACAACTAAACGATCCGAAGTACCACGTCGCCAAAGAGATGATCCGGCACACGAGATACACCGGGCTACTTATCGACGGGATTCGGCTCTTTGCTCCGTTGTCGGGACAGACCGAAGTACTCGAAGTCCCCGGAGACACGGGGTTCAGTGGCTTCACCCTGACGACGCATCTGTTCCCATACAACGCTAACTTCGGGATAGAACGGTTCGACCGTGAGATCAGACGCATGATAACGGCTGGGACTCGTGGGTCGTCGTACCTCCGTCTGGCCACTCTAATTCGTGACCCCGACAAGACACAGTCTGGACTGTACGAACTCTCGATCCGTCCCGGACTGAACACAGACCGAAAGTAGACACTGACTGGTTATTGCGTCTGCCGAACGACCCACAACCTCTATAACACAGTGGTACAACTGCGTAGTCGATGTCGCGAACACAGCGCCAGCGAGCCGTCGACGGCGAGGTGACGCCAGCGATGGAGCGCGTCGCAGAGCGGGAGCAGTGCGAGCCGGCGTTCGTCCGCGAGGAGGTCGCCGCCGGGCGCGCGGTGATCCCAGCGAACCACGCCCACGACAGCCTCGATCCGATGATCATCGGGAGCGCGTTCTCGACGAAGGTGAACGCCAACATCGGCAACAGCGAAGAGACCGGCGGCGTGCGCGAGGAGTTAGAGAAGCTCCACGCCGCGGTCCACTACGGCGCGGACACGGTGATGGATCTCTCCACGGGGTCGAATCTCGACGAGATCCGGACGGCGAACGTCGACCACTCACCCGTCCCCGTCGGCACCGTCCCGGTGTACGAGGCGGTCAAGCGCGCCGGCACCGCGACGGAGATCACGCCGGGGTTGCTCGTCGACGTGATCCGCAAACAGGCAGAGCAGGGGGTCGACTACCAGACGATCCACGCGGGTGTGCTCGCCGAGCATCTCCCGCTGACGGACGGCCGGAAGACCGGGATCGTCTCGCGTGGCGGCTCGATCCTCGCCGGCTGGATCGAGGAACACGGCGAGCAGAACCCGTTGTACACGGCGTACGACGAGATCTGTGAGATCCTCGCGGCCCACGACGTGACGATTTCGTTGGGGGATGGCCTCCGGCCGGGCTGTCTCGCGGACGCCAACGACGCCGCCCAACACGCGGAACTGGAGACGCTCGGGGAGTTGACCCGGCGCGCCTGGGACCACGGCGTCCAGGTGATGGTCGAGGGGCCAGGCCACGTCCCGATGGACGAGATTCAGCCGGCCGTCGAACGCCAGCGCGAGGTGTGTGACGGCGCGCCGTTCTACGTGCTCGGCCCGCTCGTCACCGATGTCGCGCCGGGGTACGACCACATCACCAGCGCGATCGGCGCGACCGAGGCCGGGCGAGCGGGCGCGGCGATGTTGTGTTACGTCACGCCGAAAGAACACCTCGGGCTGCCGGACGCCGAGGACGTGCGTGAGGGGTTGGCGGCCTACCGGATCGCGGCCCATGCCGCGGACGTGGCGGTCGACCAGCCGGGGGCACGCGACTGGGACGATGCGCTCTCGGAGGCGCGGTACGCGTTCGACTGGCGGCGACAGTTCGATCTCGCCTTGGACCCCGAGCGGGCGCGGTCGTTCCACGACCAGACGCTCCCGGGTGACAACTACAAGGAGGCGCGGTTCTGCTCGATGTGTGGCGCGGAGTTCTGTTCGATGCGGATCGACCAGGACGCCCGCGACACCGACGGGGAGATGAACGCGATCGACGACGAGACGGACCTTGACGAGTCGGCCGCGGCGGTGACGAATCTCCCGCCGGTCGGGAGCCACGACACCAGCCGTGTCCCCGACGAGATCGAGATCGACGGCGTCACCTTCACGCCAGCAGAGTCGTCTGCAGACGACTGACTCACCGGACGAGAACCGGCCCGCCGGGCGCCGCCAGCGTTACTCGTTGGGCACCCACACCCCGAGTGCGCCCACACAGGTACAGGTCTCCTCACACTTCGGACACTCCGCGGCGGGGCGTTCGATGGGTGTCGTCCGCACCGTCTCGTAGCCTGCCGGCACCAACAGTTGGCGGGGTGAGTCCGGGCCGCCGTGGTACCAGGAGTCGACGACGAAACAGTCGACACCGTGGTCGAGCCCGATCGACTCGATCGTCTCCAACAGCCGGCTCCCGATCCCACGGCCGGTAGCGTCCTCACGGACGTACCCCATCTCCAACAACCCGTACTGGGCGGCCGGCGGAATCCCTTCGGGGTCGTCGAAGAAGTACATCTCCTCACCGATCGGCTCGCGTTCGCGAAACCGGTTGACCGCCATCACACCCAGCGGCTCGTCGTCGACCGCGACCCTGACGTGTCGCGTCGGGTCGTCGGCCGCCAGATCGACGCCGTAGCTGGCGCCCTCGGAGAAGTGGGCGGTGATCAGCGCCTCCAACGCCGCGGTGTCGTCCGGTTCCGGTGGTCTGATCGCGATGTCGCTCACTGTCGCAAACGACGGCTGGCTGGCGTATGTGGCCGTCGGTGTCGGCACAGGCAAACAACTTCAACCACTGGAACACGGTGTTGTACACGTTCATCAACACCGACGTGCTCCACCGCGCCGCAGGACGGACGAAGACGGCCGCACGCTACCGCGGGGTGTACGACGCCGCGGTGAACGTCTACCTCAACCGGTTCCCCACCACTCCGCCCGCACCGGGGTCGACACCCGACCCCGAGACGTGTCTGGAGGGGTTGAGGTTGGGTTTCGAGACGCACGGTGAGGTGAACCGCGCCGGCCGCGCGGTCCCTCGTCGCCGTCGCCCGTCAGAGAGCACTCAGAACGGCGGCGAGTAGTTTTCGTACTCGTCCATCTCCTCCATCTCGTCCGTCTTCGACGGCATCACCGCCGCCTGCGGACCGCCGGCGCGGACAACCTCCACGTCCTCCAACGCGTCGACCTCCTCGGGGAGCCGGCGCTCGATCGCCTTCATCGTCATCGGCGCGATCCCACACCCCGAGCAGGCGCCGCCAATGGCGACCGTCGCTGTCCCGGCCGACTCGTCTACCTCCCGCACCTCGAAGTTCCCGCCGTGTGCCTGGATCTGCGGGACCTCGTTGCTCAGAAAGCTGCGCGCCTGTCGTTCCACGCCTTCTGCGCTCATACACGAACAGTGGGGCGACACCGGCATATAATTTGGGGATTAGGTGGACCGAAAGAAGTTTCGTGTCGCCTAAACCTCCCACCCCCTCCCCACAGGATTGAAGTGGGTTTAGGCGACCCTAAATCACGTGTGGCGAACGGGAGGCGAGTCGGTGTGACGAGCCCGACGGAGTATCTGCTGGTGGTGTACGTCGCAGCCGAGCGGCGGCAGGAGCCGGTGTCGACGGGGCACGTCGCCGAGGTGGTCGGGCGGTCGCCGTCGGCGACGACGGAGGCGTTCGACCGACTCGCCGACCGCGGACTCGTTCGGGTGGAGCCGTACGAGGGCGTCCGACTGACCGACGACGGCGAGGCGGCGGCCGCAGAGGCGTACGAGACGTTCACGACACTCGCGCGGTTCTTCCGGACGGTGTTGCGGCTGCCGGACGCCGAGCGTGAGGCGTTGGCCGCCGTCGACACGGTCGACGCTGTCGTCGCCGAGCGGATCGCCGCCCGACTCCTCTCTGACGCCGAGCCGCCGGACCCGGCGCGTGACCCGCCGGCGGTGTTGGTTGAACCGCCGGAGTGAGTCGGTCGGAGGAACTGCCGCGCTGGGCCGGTCAGAAGAACTGCCGGAGCCGGACCGTCCCCGGCTGGAACACGTTCGCCAGCCTTTGCCGGAGTCGGTCGTCGTCGACAGAGAGGGTGCCGATCCGCGCCGCGGTCGCGACACCGGACGCGCCGACGGCCAACTGTGAGAGCGTCCCGATGCCGACGGTCGCGTCTGTGTCGGTAGCCCCGTCGTCCTCCGGTGTGTCGGCGACCCGGTCGACGGTCGCCGTCCCGCCCGTCACCCGGAGCCGGTAGACACCGTCGTCGACACCCAGTGGGTCCGTGACGGCCAGCCGGCAGTCGACCGTCTCAGACGAGTCGCCGACGTTCGCGACGGGCCACTCGAAGCCGGCGAGCGCGCCGACGCTCGTCAGCCGGACCATCGGGCCGCGGTGGAGTTCACACGTCGCCGGTTCGGGGTCGTCCAGCCGCGTCAACAGTTCGGCGTCCGGCTCCCCGTGGACCACTACCGACTCGATCTGCCCGCCGTGGTTCCCCAGAAAGTCGAGCAACGCCCGCCGGGCCGCCTCGTCGACGGCGACGAGGTTGTCGACCGCCAGCGTCTGGTCGTCGTCGTCCGTGACGTGGTACAACAGGTAGCCGGCGAGCCGGCCGTCGCGCTCGCACCCGTAACAGTACGGCACACCCCCCCACCCGTCGTCGGAGAACCGTCGGTCGCGCCACCACTGCTCGGTGCGTTCGAGCCGGAACGTCGCAGTCTGGTCTGCGCGGGCCCCCACCGCCGAGAGCCGTTCCCAGTCGTCGACGCCGAGCCGGACGACCGACCCGCGGGGGTCGTGGTCCGGGAGCTGGTCCGGCGGTGTCGTCAGCCGGCTGTAGCTGTAGGCGGTCCCCCAGCCGAGCCGTTCGTAGAACGGCGTCGAGAACGGCCACAACGCCGCCAGCGGTACGTCGCGGTCGGCGTACCACGCGAGCGCGTCCCGGCAGAGCCGGCGAACGTGGCCCGACTCCCGGTGTTCCGGGAGTGTCGCCACCCCGCCGATTCCGCCGACGGTCGTCTCCGTCCCGCGAATCTCCCCTGGGAGGGTGTACAGCTTGCTCGTCGAACAGAGCCTCCCGTCGTCGTACACCGCACGCGGCGTGTACAGCGGCGGCGGCCAGTCGCCGTCCGATACGGATAGCCCCGGTCCGTCGGACGGCGAGAAGGCGTACTGGAGCGCCCGCTCGAACTGTCGACGATCCGCCGCGGGAACGTCGCGTACCTCGACCATACAGGCTCTCTCCGCACCGACACCTCAACCTACCGGCGCAGTGTCGACACGTGTCACACCAGCCAACAGACGACTCTCCCTGCTAGGCGCTACCCGATGGTTATTTCTAGTTCCCGAGCCGCAGAGACAGACAGATGATGGCAGCAAATATCCACGAGGCGGATGCGGCGACTGTGCTCGCAACGGCAATCGACAAGGTCGGAGACGACCCACTCATCGTCGCCCCGACCAGAGAGGTCGTGGACGCGGCCGCGGCGGTCACGGACCGCGAGGGGGTACCGACAGCGCGAGTCTTGGCGGCAGCAGAGCCGTTCCGGGCGGCACGCCGGGACTTCTTCTGTGCGACCCGGCTCGCCGACCTCGCGGCCGACCCGGACGCGATCCGGACGCGACAGTCGTCGGTCGACGACGCGGTCGTCGTCGGCTCCCAACAGGTGTTCGCACTCGTCTCCTGTGGCGACCGTGCCGGCGCGGTGAGCGCCGTCGGTGACGATGCCGACCGACTGCGGGAGGGGTACGAGTCCACCTTCGCCGACGCCGACCCGGTGACGCTCCGAACCCCCGGGCGACAGACGCTCCTTGAGCGAGCCAGCGAGGAACTCGGCGAGGGGTTCGCGGCCGACTTCGAGGCGGCGGTGGACGCCGCCGACGAGGGTGAAGGCGGCGATCTCACCGACGGCGTCTCCGTGCTCGTGCTCGTCGGCGCGACACACGGACGCCAGCTCTACCGACTCGGCAGTTGGGCCGAGGACGCCGATCTCGCCTCGAAAGCCACCGTCTCGCGGGCGAAACAACGGCTCGAAGACGCCGGCCTGATCGAGACGGAGAAGGTGCCCGCCGATGTCGGCCGGCCGCGACAACGGCTCCGGGCGGCCGGTGAGTCGTTCCCCGACGGAGAGGCACTGTACGACGCTGTCGCCGCCATCGACGACTGAGACGGCTCACCGAGGAGCCGACACGGAACGACAGACGGGTGTGACCCGTCGGCCCGTCACTCACTGGCCGAGGTGTGTGAGTCGGTGGTCGCCTGTGTGTCGGCCGGTGTCTGTGAGTTGGTGGTCGCCGCGGGACGCCCGCTCTCCGTCTCTCCAGACGCTCGTCCGTCCCTCTCGGGTGGGCTCGACTCCTCGCCCGACAGCTTCTCGTCGCCCGACATCTCGTCGTCGTCGGTCGCCACGGGAGTGTCGTCGTCGGTCGTGTCGTTGCCCGGTGGGGCGTCGTCGTCGGCCAGCGGAGCGCCACGGTCCGGGAGTTCGAGCGCGACGGCCGTTCCGCCGAGATCACTCTCCTCGAACGACAGCGAGCCGCCGAGCGTCTGGACGGCCCACTGCACACCCCAGAGGCCGAGACTGCTCCCGTGGGACAACGCCGTCTCCGACTCGGCGTCGATCACGGCCCGTTCGTTCGCCGGGATGCCGGGGCCGTCGTCGGCGACGACCAGCCGCGAGCCGGTGGCGGTCTCGCGCCCGCGGACGACCACGGTCGGCGCCTCGCCGCCGTGTTCGACCGCGTTCTCCAACAGCTCCGAGAGGGCGTACCGACACAGCGCTCGATCCAACTCGATCGTCACCGACGGCACGTCGACGGTAACCTTGTCGCCCCGGTCGGGGACCGCGTCGTCGACGACACGGTCGACGAACACGGCCAGATCCGTCGCGGTCGCGGCCGACCGGTCGCGGCCGACGAGTGACTCGACGCGGCGTGCCTCGGCGCTCAGCGCCCGAATCCGGTCGACACTGTCGACGACCGCCGGCAGGTCGGCCGTCTCGGCGTGTGCGGCGATCACGTCCAGTTGGTTGCGGACGTTGTGTCTGAGGACGCGGTTGAGCACCTCCAGTCGTTGCCGACGGATCTCGCGGTCGGTCACGTCGATCAACGCGACGGTCGCACCCAGCGTCTCGCCGAACTCGTCGCGAACCGGGGTGACACGTGGGTCGAACCGCCGGCGACCAGTCCGGGTCCAACAGCTGACGGTCTCGTGGCCCGCGAGCGTCTCGAAGCCGGCGTCCGTCGCCTCCGGCAGTCGGTCGACCTCACCGAAGGCCGTTCGCGCGGCGTCGTTGGCGTGGACGACCCGGTCGTCGGCGTCGGCGACAAAGACGGCCGCACCCGTCTCCGTCAGCCCGACGCGTTGGCCGCGGTGTTCGACACCCGGCGGGTCGTCGACGAGCCCGTACCAGCGGGGGCCGACGACACAGACGACGGCGGCGACAACGAACATCCCCGCCACGAGCAGGTCGTCGACCAACGGCGATCCCTCGTACAGCAGCTGGAGCACGAACACCGGTTCGACAGCCGGGAGCACTGCGACCACGCCGTGACCCACTGAGAGCCGCTTGTGACGCCACGTCGCGGCGAGTACGAGTCCGGACACGCCCAACACGCCCGCCAGGATCAACAGCACGAGCAGCCCGAAGACAGGGGTCAACGGATCACCCGAGATTGGCAACGCGATCGTCTCCGGAAACGACAGCCACACGTCACCGAGTGCCCCGACGAGGAGCGCGACCCCACCGACCACGACCCACCGTCGGCGCAACACGTGTCCCCGGCCGGCGTACCGCAGCGCGAACACGAACCAGGGGCCGGCGACGACGAACACGGCGAGCGTGACCAGCTCGGAGGCGTCCGCGTCGAGCGACCCGAAGAGAGCGTACGTCACTGCGAGTGCCGCGAACGCCGCCGCGACCCCCGCGAACGGGCGACTGAGCCCAGTGTAAGCGTCACCCGCCCGAACCCGTCGGACCACACCGAACGCCGCGCCGCCGGCAACGCCGGCGCTGGCGACCGGCAGGACCACCTGGAGGAACGTCGACGGATCGAGTGGTGCCACAGGCTGTGTCGCCGGGCTACAACGGCAAATAGTTTCAGGTCACGCGTTGGATCAATCCCACCTGTGGCGCGACTCCCGTGCGGGTGGGTCCGCGAGCCGCTCCGCGATCAGATCGTGGTCGTGGCGCGTCTCCGGCAGGGTCTCGGCGTCGAACAGTCCGGTCGTCCGCGAGACGCCCGGGTGGGTTCGACCCTCGCGTTCGACGTGGAGCCGGCCGTCCGTCCGGTAGCCGGCGAACTGCGCCACCGGGAGGTCGACGGCCCGGCCGTCGTCGTCGGTGTACGCGACACGACGGGTGTACAACGGCTCCGTCAGCTCGACGGCGAGCCCGGTCTCCTCGCGCGCCTCCGCACGGGCCGCCGCTTCTGGTGTCTGTCCCGGCTCGATCCGGCCGCCGGGTGGCTCCCACCAGCCGCTGGGGTGTCGACGAGCACGACCTCGCGGCGGCGCCGGTCGTTCCAGACCACGACAGAGGCGATCCCTGCCATCGTCGCCAACTGTGCGGCGGCCGTCGACGGCGGCTCGTCCCGGTCGTGTGGCGGGGAGTGGTAGACGTGTTCTGGCCGTCGTTCGTGATCCCCTCACCGGTCGTTGAGGTCGGACAACACGCGCTCGGTTCGGCGTTCGACCGCCGACCGCGTCGACGCCCACGACGTGCCCAGACACGTGGCGGCGAACCAGTTCAGGCTGGCCGTCGCTCCTGTTGGATCGACGACAGGCGACGGGAGCTTTTTGCCCGTCGGGTGTGAGCCTCTGCCGTGAACACCGAACGTCTCGGCCGCCGGAGAACCCCCCCGGATGGGTCACACGAGATGCCGC
>ERZ1034569.162-NODE-162-length-24723-cov-9.530850_pt1 | contig 24723 bp, 20 predicted proteins | sample MGYA00520706_ERZ1034569 | MGnify/ENA primary metagenome ERZ1034569 (study PRJEB33760, sample SAMEA4777722) | hypersaline lake metagenome | biome: hypersaline environment; feature: brines | place: Spain | collected 2014-08 | depth 0 m ...
CGCTTCCGTGCCCTTGCGCGGCCCGTTCTCCCCCGTGTCGTCTGCATTCTCAGGGGGCCTCGTGATTCGATCTCTGCGAATCGACTTTCTCCTGCGAATCGACTTTCTCTTCGTAGGGCTGCTTCGTCTTGGCCTCAGTGTGCTCTTCGGGAGCTGAGCCGCGCGGTGCCCCAAACACACGGGCGGGACGTCGCGTCTTACGCCGGTGCCTCTTCGGCGTCGCGGAGGGCTTCTTGCAACGCCCCCTCCAGCTTTTCCGCCGTAAACGGCTTGGCGAGGAAGGCCTGCGCCCCGGCGTCCAGCGCCTCCTCCGTGCACCCGTCGGCCACCCCGCTGGCCGCCACAATGGGGAGGGTCGGATGCTGCGCGTGGAGGGTGCGGATGAGCTCAAGCCCGCCCATGCCCGGCATCCGAAGGTCGGTCACGACGCCGTCGATGGCGTCTCCTTCCTTCTCCACCCGCCGGAGGCCCGCGGCAGCGTCGAGCGCCGTCACCACCTCATAGCCCACGGCCTCCAGCGTTTGCTGGGCCGACTCCAACACAAACTCCTCGTCGTCCACCACGAGAATGCGCTTCCCGTCGCCCTCGTACGGCGCCCGCTCCGGCGCGGACGTGCCGTTTTCGTGCGTGTCCGGCGTCACGTCCTCCTCCGCCACCGGCAGATACATCCAGAATGTGGTGCCCATCCCCTTTTCGCTTTCCACATCCAGGAAGCCATCGTGGCTCTGGATGATGCTGTAGGCCGTCGACAGCCCCAGGCCCGTGCCTTCGCCCTCCTCCTTGGTGGAGAAGAACGGCTCGAAGATCTTGTCGACCACATCATCGGGCATGCCGATTCCGGTGTCGCGCACGGCGATGCGAACGTAGGGCCCCGGCTCCGCCTCAATGTTGCGGCGGGCGTCGCTCTCGCTGAAGTGCACGGTGCGCGCGTCGATGGACAGGGTACCGCCGTCGGGCATGGCGTCGCGGGCGTTGACGCACAGGTTCATGAGCACCTGCTGGATTTGCGTCGCATCGCCCACAATCGGGCGCAGGTCGTCGGCGGTCCGCGTCTGCACTTCAATGTCTTCCGGGAACGTCTCTTCGGTCATCTCCTCCACCTCTTCGATGACCAGCTCCGGTCGTAGGGCCACCCGCTCCCCCTCTACGCCCCGGGCAAAGGCCAGTACCTGCTCCACCATGTCCGAGCCCCGCTCCGCGCTCTTCTGGATCATCGAGAGCGTCCGCTCCACCTTTGCGTCGTCCTGCTCCACGCGGCGCCGCAGCACCTTTACCCCCAGCGTGATGGGCACCAGCAGGTTGCCCAGGTCGTGTGCGATGCCGCCCACTAGCCGGCCGATGCTCTCCATGCGCTGGGAGCGGAGCATCTGGCTCTCCAGCTGCTTTCGCTCGGTAATGTCGGTGTTGATGACGAGAACGTGCTTGGGCGCCCCAGCACTGTCGCGCACCAGGGTCCAGCGGCTCTCCACGATGCGCTCCTCCCCGTCCTTGGTCTGCATGCGGAGCTCACCGGTCCACTCCCCCTCGGCCATCATCGTCTCGTGGCACTCCTGCAGCTTGCCGTTCTCCTCCGGATCGTAGAGGCATTCGTGGGCCCACTTGCCCAGGATTTCGTCCTTCGACCATCCCGTGAGCCGCTCGGCGCTCTTGTTCCAGTACACGATGCGGCCGTCCATGTCGTGGGCCAGGATGGCGTCGCGCGCCTTGTCCAGAAGCTGGGCCTGCTCGCGGATGCGGCGCTCGGCCTCTTTGCGCTCGGTGATGTCGCGGTAGGTGACGGCCACGCCATTCTCCACCTTCACCGCCATCACGTGGAACCACGCGTCGAGGGTCTCGGTGTCGTAACGGATTTCCATTTCGGCCGGCTCGCCCGTCTCCACCACCTGACGGTAGGCCTCAAACAGCCCTTTCTCCTCTTGCTTCGGCATGGTTTCGCGGAGGCGCACGCCCACCATGTCCTCAGCGCTGCTCCCAATCAGCTTCTCGGCCTGCGGGTTGACCAGCGCGCACTCGAAGTCAACAATGGTGTTGGTCTCGTCGCGGATGGCCGAGAAGACCATCACGCCGTCGAGCGAGCTGCTGAGGACGCTCGACAGCAGGTCGCGGGAGGTCTGCAGGGCTTCTTCCTTGAGCCGCTCGGCGGTAATGTCGTCGAAGGAGACGAGGACGGCGTAGGGGGCGTCCTCGCCCGTCCGAAACAGCGGCTGGGCGTTGACGCGGATCCAGCGGGGCGGTGCGTCGGGCGGGTAGATGCCCATCACCTCGTCCCGCACCGGCTCGCGCTCAATCAGCGCCCGCCAGTACGGAAACTCGACGTTGGGCAGGGGGGTGCCGTCCTCCCGGATGCCGTTCCAGATGTCGTCGTCGAAGCGGCTGCCCACAATCTCGTCGAGCGAGCGCCCCAGGATGTTCTGGGCCGCCTCGTTGCCGTCGCGGAAGACGCCTTCGTCGTCCATCAGCAGGACGCCCTCGCTGATGGTACCGACGAGCTTGTCGAAGCGGTGGTCCACCTGACGACGAAGGTTTTTGGCGTGGCGCTCCTCTGTGCGATCGATGACGGAGAGCAGCACGCCCTGCTCCGCACCTCCTTCCGCCCGCCACGGGCGCACTTCCCAGTCTAGCCGGTAGGTGGGCCCGTCGGGCTGTGTGAGCACCCGCTCGTAGCCCTGTCGCCGCTGGTGGGCGTCAAGGCTTTGCGCGAAGGCCTCATGCCACGCCCCGTCGGGGTCGGCAAACACCTCGAAGAACAAGCGCCGGTCCGTGGGCGGCGGGAGCGCCTCCTCGGGCGGCGTCGCGACGTCGGTGGTGCCGATTTGGTCCAGCGAGATGGGGGTGCGCGTCTCGGCACTGTCGGTTTGGAAGACCTCCAGCCACTGAGGACTGTGCGTAAGGATGCGCCATTCCTCGTCGAGCAGGGCCACGGGCGCGGGCATCGCCTCTACGGCGTCCGTGAGCTCTTCCAGAGGCGTCACGATGGGCTCCGTGGTGCAGACCTCCGTTTCGGCGGAGGACGAAGATAGGTGCGGCATATCGTTCTGCGGTTGATGAAACGGAGAGTCCCCGCTGTGAGGGGGCACGTGCAACGCCTTTCCGGTACCTCCGGTTGAAAGCCCACGGCGCGCCGCCGTTTCCCTGGCACGTCCCCCGTGTGGGCTAATCCGTACGGTCGGCCTGCAGGTGGCGCCGGAGGGCGGGCACAGAGTCGCCGCCGTACCGGCGCAGGAAGGCGTTGGCCACAGTGTAGGCGACGGTGGCCTCCGCCACGGTAGAGGCGGCCGGCACGCTCGTAATGTCGCTCCGCTCGTACCGGGTGGGCTCGGGCTCCCCCGTGGCGGTGTCGACCGAGTCGAGCGGCTTGATGAGGGTCGGGATTGGCTTCATGTAGCCGCGCACCACGAGAGGCATGCCGGTGGACGTGCCGCCTTCGGTGCCGCCCGCATGATTGCTGCGGCGCGGGTAGGCCTGTTCGCCGTTGTCTCGGGGCTCAATGGGATCGTGCACCTGCGAGCCGCGGCGCTGTGCATTGAAAAATCCATCGCCCACCTCGGCCGCTTTTTGCGCCTGGATGGAGCAGATGGCCTGCACCAGCTGCCCGTCGAGGCGACGGTCCCAGTGCACGTAGGAGCCCAGCCCGGGCGGCACGCCGGTGACCACCACCTCGTACACCCCGCCCAAGGAGTCCCGTTCTTTCTTCACCTGGTCGATGTGGTCTACGCAGCGCTCGGTCATGTCGTCGTCGAGCATGCGCGTGGCACTCTCGTCGGCCGCTTCGTAGAGCGCGCTCGCTCCCCCGTCGTCAATCAGGGCGTTGCGCCGCTCCGCCCATTCCTCGGGTGCCTCGTACCCCACGTCGCCAATGCGCACCACGTGGCTGCCCACCTCCATCCCAAACTCGTTGAGAAGGCGGCGGGCCACGGAGCAGCAGGCCACGCGCATGGCCGTTTCGCGAGCGCTGGATCGGTCAATGACCGGGCGAATGTCGTCGTGTTCGTATTTCTGCTTGCCCGCCAGGTCGGCGTGGCCGGGGCGGGGCATCGTCACTCGCTCCAGGTCCTCCGGCGGGGCGCCCTCAATGGCCATTTTTTCGGGCCAGCCCGCCTTGTCTTTCTCGTAGGCGCCATTGTCGATGCGGAAGGCGATGGGACTGCCCAGCGTTTCCTCAAAGCGAACGCCGGAGTAGATGTGCACCTTGTCGTTCTCAATCTTGGAGCGTCCACCTCGGCCGTAGCCAAGCCAGCGCCGGGCCAGGTGCTCGTTGATGTCGTCGGGCGCCAGGGGAAGCTGCGCCGGGGCGCCTTCGAGAATGCCAATGATGGCTTCGCCGTGTGACTCGCCAGCGGTGAGGTATCGAAGCATATAGGGGTTACAGGTTGGCAGGTTGAAGGTTAAACGTTGTGGACCCTGGACTGCTGAGTGCAGGCACCCGTACCAGAACGATGAACGTTCAACGTTCCAATGTTCAACGTTCCAGCGCCCTACTCGATTTCGTAGAAGGCAGGGGTGCCGTCGCGGCGACGCACCTGCACCAGCACTGCGCCCTCCCTACCGGCAAGGTGGTCCACCACGTCGGCGGGCGTGTCCACGCGCCTGTCGTCGAGGTGCGTAATGACTACGTTGCGCGGAATCCCGGCGGCCGCTGCCGCGCCGCCGCTCTCTACGTACGCCACGTACGCCCCCGTCTCCACCCCAAACGCAGCGGCCTCTTCGGCCGAGAGGCCACGAAGGCCAATGCTCCAGCCCTCGACCTCCGTCACGGCGTCGTCGTTCTGGCCGTCGGGCGGCTGCATCCGGGGCGCTTCCGACTCGGCGTCGGGGCCGGCCCGGAGATCACTCAGCCATCTCTCGTAGACGGGCGTGTCCTTGCCCATCAGTTTCACGCGCAGGGCCCGCTCGGCCCCGCTCCGCCACACCCCCACGGCCACCGTGTCGCCCGGGCGCCGCAGCGCAACGAGGCTCTGGAGATCGTTGGGGGCGTTCACCGCTTCGCCGGCCACCGACACCACCACGTCTCCCTCTTTCACCCCCGCCCGGTCCGCCGCACTGCCCCGCTGTACGCTTTCAATGTACACCCCACGGATGTCGCGAAGACCCAGGTCCGCCGCCCGGTCGGCGTCCACTGGCCGAATGCTCACGCCGAGGTAGCCCCGCCGCACGTCCCCGTACGCAATCAGATCCGTGGCCACCCGCTTTACCAGTGCCGACGGGATCGCAAAGCCGTAGCCCTCTGTGCGACGGCTCCGGCTCGCAATGGCGGTGTTGATGCCAACGAGCTCCCCCTGTAGGTTGACGAGCGGCCCCCCTGAATTGCCGGGGTTGATGGCAGCGTCGGTCTGGATGAAATTCTCGATCCGGAACTGGTCTTCAATGATGTTGATTTGGCGCCCGAGTGCGCTCACGATGCCGGCCGTGACGGTGGACGTAAGCTGCAACGGACTGCCGACCGCCACCACCCAGTCTCCCACCTGTACGCGGTTGGAGTTGCCGAAGGGGAGGGCCGGAAACGCCTCGTCCCCGTCGACCTTGAGCACCGCAAGATCGGTTGCCGAGTCTGTGCCGAGGACGCGCGCCCTGAACTCGCGCTTGTCTGACAGGCGCACCCGTACCTGCTCCGCCCCCTCCACCACGTGGCTGTTGGTCACGATGTGCCCGTCTGGACTGATGAAGACGCCGCTCCCGAGGCTCTGCGCGGGGCGGCCAAAGGGGGTCTCTCCGCTGTCTCCCTCTCCGCCCGTCTCCACGCGGATGGTAACGACCCCGGCCGTCACCTCCTTGGCCACGCGGCGAAACAGCCGGTTCAGCGCTGCCGGGGGCGGACCGCCGTCCCGCCATGCGCTCGGCACCGATGCGGTTCGGGTCGTGCCCGGCGGCTCGCTCACCTCCACACGCTCAACGATGCGCGTGACGGATCCGGGCTCGGGCTCTTCGCCCGCCACCATCATCACGAGGACGCCCGCCAGGAGGCCCACCAGCACGAGGCCAATTCCGGCAAGCAGGGATGCGGTCCGCTTCGGTAGAGCCATTGCGGAGGGGCATGGAGTCGTGAGCTGATGGTTGAGACTCCACCCCAGATCTGTGGAATTGTTTCGGGGGCGGGCCGCCGACGGCCCGTTTGCGGCCGGCCCCGTCGCCTCTGTTGTGTGAAACGAATGACACAAATGAAGGGGGCTGTTTCGGGGCGCGGCCTGCCCTTGCGAGGAGGAACGGCGGGCCTCCTCGCAACCTGTCCTCCCGTTCTGGCTCACGGTTCGTCGTCCTCCTGGCCGGCCGTTTCCTCCGAGGCCTGCGGGAGCTCAACTGTAAACGTGCTCCCTTCGTCTTTCTCCGTTTCCACCCGGATGTGACCGTTCATCTGCTCGGCCAGGCGCGCCGAGATGGCGAGGCCCAGCCCGTTCCCTTCGTACGTTCGGCCGCGTCCTCGCGACTCCTGCTTAAACTCCTCGAAAAGGTCCGGCAGGAATTCCTCGTCGATGCCGATGCCGGTGTCCTCTACCTCTATGTACGCCCGGTCGCCCTCCCGCCCCACCGCGACCGCCACGTGCCCGTCGTGCGTGTACTTGATGGCGTTCTCGACCAGGTTGCGCAGGATCTGCTCAAGATACTGGTCGTTCACGTCGGCCCGAACGGGAGCATCCGGGGTCTCCACGCGCAGGGCAAGCCCTTTTTCCGCGGCGTCCTCTTGGAGATCGGAGGCGACGCGGCGCACGCAGGGCCCGAGCGCAGTGGGGGAGAGGCGTACGTCGTCCTCGTTGCCGGAGCGGAGCATCGAGAGGTCCAGAAGAGCGTTCAGGGTTCGCTTGAGCCGCTGGCCGTTCTGCTCAATCATGTTCAGAAATTCCGTGTGCTCGCCGTTCACCGTATCTCGCAGCACCTCAAGGGCGCCCAGGATGTTGGTAAGCGGCGTGCGGAGTTCGTGGGAGGTGGTGGCCAGGAAGTCCTCTTTCAGTCGGTTGGCCTCGCGGAGGCGCTCGTTGGCCTTCTTGAGCCGCTTGGCCACCACACGCTCCCGCTCCAACTCCCGCACTCGCTTCCGGGCACGCCGCTTCTCCTTCTTGATTTGGTAGTACCGACGGTATCCGTAAGCAACGGCGACGAAGGAAAGGCCGTAGAAGAAATACGCCCATACGGAGCGGTACCAAGGAGGCAGAACATTGAGCGTCAGGGAAGCGGTCTTGCTGATCCGCCCCCGGTCGTTTCGGGCCTGCACGCGAAGGCGGTAGGTTCCCTCCCAGAGATTCCGGTAGCGCTGGCTTGCTTTGTCCGTCCAGTCGGTCCATGCGTCGGTGCGACCAGCGAGTTTGTATCGATACTGGTGAGCCTCCACGGGGCCGTAAAGCGGCGCCGCCACGTCAACGCGCACGTCCCGACCGTACGGCACGGTCAGGGACGAGTCCCCGGCAAGTCCGGAGGAATGCCCCCCGTAGACAACCCGTCTCCTGCGGAGCGTGGTCACCTGACGCACGAGCGCCGAAAAGCTTGCGGTTTGTGGCTCAACAAACGCGCGCCGTGCCAGTGCGTAGCGGAAGAGCCGCCGCTGATCCCCAAGCCAAAGCGTGCTGTCCCGGCCGACGAAAAGGCGGGTGTCTTCGGACTTTGGGAAATTCAAGAAGTCGACTGTTTTCCAGTCGGAGACTCCACCTTCTTTGTGGTGTCCCCTGAAGACCCGGTCGCCCACGATCACCCAGAACGTGTCGCCGTTTACTTGAAAGGAGTTGACGCGAAGCGCATCTGCCCCCTCAATATCGGGCAGAAGCGACGCGCTCCGGACGAACTGCCAGGCGTCCGGGGTCTGCTCCGGGTTGTCAATCCGAAAGAAGCCCCTTTTCGACCAGACAGTGACCCGGTCGTTGACAACACTCACCCCCTTGGACCCCTTCGGAAGACCCTCCTGCGCGCCGTACCGTGTTGTGGACGTGACCCGTCGCCGGTCGCTCGACAGTCTGCCCCTGATAACAGTGCCTTCGGTCGTGCTCATCCAGAACGTCCGGGGCCCCTCAATGGCCAATGACCGGATTTCCCCCTGGACCCCACTGATCGGGAAGGAAGTCCATCCATTTTGCCCCTGCCGCAGCCCCTTGAGGCCGGATCGGGTTCCCGCATACACAATCTCCGTCCCTGCCGGACTTGAAAAATCGTACGTAAATGCCCAGTCGGCAACTCTGCGTTTATTACGTCCGCCAATCTCGAAAACGCCTTTTTCCTGTGTAGCCACCAGGAGGTCCCCGTTCACCGCGATCATATCCCACACCAGAGGCAGATTTCCCCGCCGCTCAAAGTGAGCCTGCTTCCCAAGCTCCCGTTCCCCACGGTCCCTAAGCACATACAGCCCGCTTCCCGTCGCTACATATACCGTATCGTTGGGCTGATAAACGCCGCGCACCGCTCCTTCGAGTCCCGTACTTTCATCGTGGAGCGTCAGCGGGGTGTTCAGGTTGACCCGAAACACTCCTCCGCTATTCAGTGCCATCCAGAGCTGTCCCTCCCGGTCCGCGAACACGTGGTTCACGACCTTGTCGGGAAGCAACGATGAGCCGTCCAGAGCGTGAACCACCTCTCCTTCGGCGTCAATGACAAGAACGCCGCCTTTAAGCGTCGCCAGTGCGTACCGGTCTCCCGGAAGCCGACGCCCATGATACAAGTTTTTTTCTTGCAAGTAGGAGGTAAGCTCAGGTGCGAAGGGACGGAAGGTCGTTCCGTCGTACAGCAAAAGCCCTTCGTTCTGGGTAGCCACGAGCAGGTCCCCGTCCGGGTGGCGAGCCATCATGTAAATCGGCGTCTGGCGGAACGTCTCCCCACCCGGCACGACCTCCAGCGAATCGTCTCGCATCCGGAGAAGGCCCCTGTCCTGTTCGCGAACGTAAAGTGTACCGTCGGCGACGAACGACGTGTGGAACTTGGTTCCGCTGGACCAGGAGGTTATTTCCGTTCCGTCCCACCGGAAGAGATACCGATTGGACTGATAATACACCCCGTCCTCCAGGACATGCGTCCCCCATACATCCTTGAAGTCTCGCTTCTTCTCGGGGACGTGTTCGTAGAGAGACCTGTACCGGAGCACGCCTAGCGAGTCGGGACGCAGGTACCCAAAGTCCCCTTTCGCCCCCACGAAGACGAGGCTGTCCGTCGCCAGAGATCGAACGAATGTGCCGGTGGTCGTTGGAATGAGACGCCACCGCTCCCCGTCGTATTGCAGGACGCCATCGTTATTGGCGACGTAGATCAGCCCCCGATCATCCTGAACAACGTCCCAGTTCTGCGGCGACTGCTGGTACTCCGGCGGGGCGTAATGCTGACTCGGAAACGGAATTCCTCCCCCCTCCTGCCCATCCGGCTGCCCGACAACAGTGTGTGCACCTGCGATGAGCAGGAGAGCTAGAACTTTGGGTACTTTTCGGCCCATGGGTTACAGTTTTAACCACAAAATATGTAAAAGTTACACGAGTTGTGAAAGAAAAGTACGTTTTCTCCGCCCATTAGAGTTTGGAGCGATTAATGCTTCTATTCATAGTGAGTTAGAAATTCAACCTCACCCCAACAACCAGCAACCTTTTAGCTCCATGGAACGTCGGATGCCTTCTACAATCGTCTCTTTCTTCACCGTCATTCTCCTCGCTGGAACGGTGTTGCTCGGCGGCTGCAGCGACAGCCTCACGGGTACGACTCCGCCTCCCGAGAAGAGTTCGACAATCCAGCAGCACGCGGACCACAACACAAATAACGAAGATCCGGGCGGAGACACCTCTCCGGCGGCTGGTCACAATACATCCAATGAAGACTAGCACTCTGTGGCCCACTTCCTCTGCCGCCCTATAACATTTCTGCTCTGCCGTGCTTGACGCTCCCACTCTCAAGGCCTTTGCCTCCACGATTGCCACGTTTGCGATTATCATTGCCGTTGGCACGTTCACGAGCGCCGTTGGCCAGGATACAGCGCCGCGCTCGGCGGCCCCGGCAGCGGACCCGTACGAGAACGTAGCTCCCGAAACCAACGTAGCGGCGCACAATCGTCTGGGGCAGCCGGTTCCGGATGCCGCACACAACATTCCGTAGTCTGCGGCGAGCAGAACACGACCGCCGTCGCCCGTTGGTACTTGCGCGCACGTTTTTCACCCTTTGGCGCGCAAAATTCGGACCTAGGCTCAGCGCGTGTGTGTTCGGTTTCAAGGATCACACTTTTCGCTCTATGAAGCCGGTTCGGACGCTTCCGTCGACCAATGCGCGCCAGCTACTGCGATGGCTACTACGTTCCCTTGCCTGAGGGACATCCCTTCCCGATGGCCAAGTTTCCGGCCTTGCACCGCCTGCTCCGCCAGGACGGGATGCTTGGCCCGGAAGACGTCGTGGCTCCACGCCAGGCCGATTGGGCAGCCCTGCGCCGCGTCCACACGGCCAGTTACCTCTCCGCCCTTGCCGAGGGCACCCTCTCCGACCACGCAGAGCGGCGGATGGGCCTGCCATGGTCCAAGCGGCTCGTCTACCGGTCCCGCCTGGCCGTGCAGGGCACCATCAACGCTGCATTCATGGCGCTCACCGACGGGCTCGCCGCCAACCTCGCGGGGGGCACGCACCACGCGTTCCCGGGGCACGGAGAGGGATTCTGTGTGCTTAACGACGTGGCCGTGGCCATTCGCGTGCTCCAAACGGCCTGCTGGGTCCGGCGCGTTCTTATCGTCGACCTGGACGTGCACCAGGGCAACGCCAACGCAGCGGTGTTCGCCGAAGACGACTCCGTGTTCACCTTCTCAATGCACGGGGCCAAGAACTACCCTTTCGAGAAGCCGCCTTCTTCGCTCGACGTGCCGTTGGACGACGGGACAGGGGACGAGGCGTATCTGAGCACGCTTACGGCTCATCTCCCCCGCGCCTTGGAGGCAGCGCAGCCGGATCTGGTGTTCTACCTCGGCGGCATCGACGTGGCGACGGACGACCGATTCGGGCGCATCTCGCTGACGCGGGAGGGCCTCCACGCCCGTGACCGGTACGTGCTGAAGCAGATCCGTACCCGCGATCTGCCGGTTGTGCTCTTGCTTTCGGGCGGCTACGCAGAGACCCCTGAAGAGACGGCGGATCTCCACGCGGTAATGTACCGGGAGGCGGCGCGCGTCTTCGGTGCGGCCGCGGCCGCGTCTCGCGACTAGCTCTCTCAGAACGGCTTGTGCCGTGGTGTAAGACACGTGCGCAGCACCGGAAGACGGCTTCCTCCGTAAGAACAAATCACACCCGTCGCTCCTTTCTGGGGTGTGAAGAGGGGCATACATGCTTTCGACATATAGCACAACGCGTTCTCAAACGCTGATCAAACGCGCTCCCCCGAACGCCGCCCTTGTACCACCCGCGGCCGCCCACTCAGGTCGTTCTGGAGGCGCACCGCACGCAGCCCCCCCCGACGGAACAGAGCGGCGACTTCCCCGGCGTACTCGGCGTGCACCTCGCACACCACCGCCCCACCCGGACGGCACAACGCAGAGGCCCAGGGAAGCAGCGCCCGGTAGAACCGCAGCGGGTCCTCACCGGCAAAAAGCGACAGGTCGGGATCGTATTCGCGGACGACGGGCGGCAGAGCACCGGCCTCTTCGTCGGGAATGTAGGGGGGGTTGGAGACCAGTACATCCAGCGAGGACGGAAGGGTCTCCGGCACGGTGTCCGCCAGCACGTCTTCCTGCGTGAACTGCACGTCGAGCCCAAGCGCATCGGCATTGGCCCGGGCCACGGCGAGGGCATCGGGGCTTACGTCGCAGGCGTGGACCGCCGCGTTGGGGCGCTCGTGTTTGAGGGCCAGGGCAATGCAGCCGCTTCCCGTGCCCACGTCGAGGAGCCGAGGGGCGTCTGCGTCGCCGAGGCTGTCGAGCGCCCGCTCCACCACCGTCTCTGTCTCGGGACGCGGCACCATCACGTCGGAGGACACCTGAATCCGGAGCCCGTAGAAGGAGGTGTGTCCCAGCACGTGCTGGAGCGGTTCGCCCTGCACCCGGCGTTCGACCATGGCCTCGAATCGCCGCGCCGCGTCAGGATCAACCAACCGATCTGCGTGAGCATAGAGCCAGGCCCGGCTGGCCTCCAACACCTCGGCCAGCATCCACTCTGCCGTTCGCCGCGGGGGAGCGCACCCGGCCGTCTCGAGGCGTCGTGTTGCGCGGTCGAGAAGAGAAAGCGGGGTGGAGTGGGCTTCACCGGTGTTCTCTCCGTCGGAGCTGTGGGAGTGGTTCATAGGACGAACCTGTTCGGCGCCACTGCTACGAGCTGATGCGAGCGCGGACGGACAGCCCGCACGGCTGCGTGGTTGCGTCTCCGCGCGTGCGGGCGCGGCGCCTGGCTATCGGCGCACCCGAAACGACGCAAAATCGCCTGTCGCGTCGGTCCACTCCGCTTCTACCTCCTGCACCTCTGCCATGCGCGGGCCCTGCCGGACGGCCTCCGCGAGGGATTCTAGGGCTTTGCGTGGCCCTTCCGCCTCCAGCCGAACCGATCCGTCGGGCTCGTTGCGCACCCATCCGCGCACGCCGAGCCGCCGCGCACGCGTCTGCGTGAAATTCCGGAACCCAACGCCCTGCACGCGCCCTGTCACTCGGGCGGACAGGCGATCCTGCGTTTCCGTTTCCATAGACATTGCCAGAGGGATTGGCCACGAACTCGAACGAACATATGGGAACGGCGGCGCCCCAGATGGTTTCCGCGACGTTACAGAAGCCCCCGACTCACAGAAGCCCCCGGCTCGTCGTCCATTCCCGGAAGCCCTCCACGAGTTGCTCGAAAGAGTCGAGGACAAAGAGTTCGTCTTGGAGGTTGTACACCTCGTAGTCGTCCTTCTCCACAATGTGCTCGGCGTCGAAGGAGTGCAGCGTCACGTCGTCGGAGAGGGCGTGGGTCACCTCTTCGTTCGACGAGACAATGCCGGCCCCAAAGATTCGCTTCTCGCCCTGCTCCCGAATCAGGCCAAACTCCACCGTGAACCAGTGGAAGCGCTCCAGCCGCGGCCGGTCGGCGCCTTCTGCGTTGAGGGCGGCCTGGCCGAACAGCTGGTAGAAGTCCGCAAAGTCGGGCTGCGTGAGCATTGGCATGTGCCCGAACATGTCGTGGAAGCAGTCCGGAGCCGGCGTGTAGTCCAACTCGTCGCGGCCGCGGACGTAGTTGGTCGACGGGAATTTGCGTTCCGACAGCAGCGTAAAGAAGTCTTTTTCGTGGATGAGGCCCGGCACGTTGGCCACCGTCCAGCCGGTCTGGTCGTTGAGCCGCCGGCTGAGGTTGGAGAGATCAGGAATCCGCCCGGGCTCAATCTGGAGGGCCTCCTGGCCGTTCATGTAGGCGTTGCAGGCCCGGCCCGGGAGCTGCTCCATCTGGCGCTCCACGAGAATGCGCCACGTCTCGTGGTCCTCTTTCGGATAGTCCGGATAGTGGATGTCGTCCCCAATCGGCGGTTCGCCGTCCAACTCCTGCGGGATTGTGCGGGGGTCCACGTCCTCCTGCTCGTCCTGCGCTTTTTCAAAGGCCGAGCGTTCCTCCTCGGGCGTGGTGGTGTCAGTCACGTCGTTGCTCATGGTATCACCTCAAAGGTCTTGGGCAAAGGGGCGGAATGGTACAGAACGTCTTAGAGAATCCTTTGTCGGGTCGCTCTGGAAGCGCTTTTACCCAGAAGGGGTGCGGTAGGGGTTCTCTGGAAAGCGGGATTGCACGAACGAGCAGCGGGGAGCGATGATTCTGCGCTCGTCTCTGGGGCTGCAACCGTCGGGCTACGGCGACCGGGCGTCTTCAACACGGATGAGCCAGGCCACCCCCACGTACCCCAGGAACGCCGCGGCGCTCATCGTGAGGCCCGCTCGCGTCACGCGCGCCCCGCTCCCGATGACCTCCTCGGCCATCACCATAATGCCGAGGAAGAAGACCGCGAGGCCGCACGCTCCGGCAATGACGTGCGTCCAGGTCCGGAAAGCCCGTGCGTCGAACATGGACGGTGACGGTTGAGGGGACAGGGCGGCTGTGATGTCGGGACAGGCCAGGGACACACCGTCAGGACAGGCCGGGAGGCCCGGCGCTACGCCTTCTGCCGTGCGCCGGTCTGCCCGCCGTTCAGGAGGCGTGGGCCGGCGCCTGCTCGGGCTTCCACTTGATGTTGCAGCCCATCGAGGGGCGCTGCTCCATGGTGACCTCGCCCGCCTCTAGCAGTTCGTCGAGCGCGTGCTTCAGGTCGCCGCCGTGGGCGTCCGCCCCGTCGGGGCGCGTCTCGTCGAAGCGGCCTCGGTAGGCCAGCGCCCGGTCTGCATCGAAGACGTAGAAGTCGGGCGTACAGGCGGCCCGGTAGGCCGTAGCCACGTCCTGCGACTCGTCGTAAAGGTAGGGGAAGGGATAGTTTTTCTTCTCTGCCCGCTCGGCCATGCTCTCGAACGAGTCGTCCGGGTAGCGCTCCGCGTCGTTCGCGCTAATTCCAATGAACTGCACGCCGCGCTCCTGGTAGGCACGTGCCACTTCAAGAAGCGCGTCCTCGATGTGCTTCACGTACGGGCAGTGGTTGCACATGAACACGACCACGAGCGCCTCCGCCTCTTCGTAGTCCGAAAGTGAGCGGCGCTCCTTCCCGTGCTCATCCACCGCCGGGTTGGCGGCGGGCAAAGAAAAATCAGGGGCCGCGTGCCCCAGTTCTAGCATTGTTGACTCGGTAACGGCCATGATGCGTGAAGGGCTTGGTGCAATAGACGTATGCAAAGGGAAGACCCTGGGCGTATGAGACGGCAACGCAAACAGCGAGGTTCTGCGAGCACACAACGGGCACCAGCCGGTGCTCCTCTTCGTGCCCTAGCCTCCCCTCCCGGGGTCCTTCGGCTTTGCGCAACGCTTCGATTACGCAGCGCTTTATTAAACAACGCTTCGGTAGAGATCGTGCTCCTCGATGTACGTGCGCACGGCCTCAGGGACGAGATAGCGGATGGAGCGTCCGGCCCGGCGCCGTGCCCGCACCTCCGTCCCCGATACTTCCATGACCGGGGCGGCCACGTAGCGCACCTGGTTTGCGAATCGGGGATCGGCAACCGCCTCGATCGCCCCCGGACGTTTGTACACAATGAGCGGCACCCGCTCGGCAATCTCGTCGGGCCGGTGCCACTCGGCAAAATGGTCCAGGCTATCGCTTCCGATAATGAGGCCAAAGTCCGTATCGGGCCGCTGCTTCTGCAGCACCCGGAGGGTGTCCACGGTGTACGAAACGCCTTCTCGCTGCACCTCCAGGTCGCACACGCGGAAGTTCGGGTTGGGCCCCGCAACGCGCCGGGTCATGGCGAGCCGGTGATTCACGGCCGCCAGTTCACTGTTGGGCTTGTGCGGCGGGGTGGCGTTCGGAATCCACCACACCTCTGCGAGATCGAACTGGTCCCGCACCACCTCGGCAACAACGAGATGGGCGACGTGGGGAGGATTGAAGGAGCCTCCGAAGAGACCGATGTCCATGGTAGCTCGGGCCTGGGGTGGCCCCCTCCGCTTAGTTGGAGCCGCGGGACGTGTCCTCCTGCGCAAGCGATTGCTGTTGGTCGCGGGCCTGCACGTCGTCGAGCTTGCGCCGCGCCTCGCTGTACAGGTCCTCGGCCCGGCTAAGCAGGTTGCTTTCGGGAAAGAGCTGCGTCAGGCGGTTGTAGTTCTCAATCGCTTTCTGGTAGCGCTCCGCCTGCTTTTTCTGGATGCTGCGGTCCGCGTACCGGATGTAGGTGCGCACGGCCCCGAGCAGCGCCTCGTCGGCCCAGGGAGTATCGGGGTAGCGGTCGAAGGTATCTTCGTACACGGTGGAGGCGGCCTCCCACATGTCTCGCCGCTCGTAGAGCTGGCCCGCGGCGTACTTCTTGTGGGCAAGCTTGGCCCGGAGCTCGTTGATTTTCTCCTTCGCCTCCGGCACAAGCTCGTGGTCGGGGTACCGGTCGGTGAAGAGACGGAAGAGCGAGATGGCCTGCCGCGAGTCCGACTGCCCCAGCCGGTACATCGGGGAGCGGAGGTAGTAGGAGTTGGCCCGCTCAAACTCAGCCCGGGGCAGCATCTCGTCGTTGCGGTACAGCTGCGTAAAGCGCTTGAACTCGTTGGCGGCGACCAGGTGCTTGCCCAGCTTGCGTTGGGCCATGGCCAGCTTGAACCGCGCATCGGGCGCCCACTGGTTGCCGCGCCCATACTCAAAGACGGCCCGAAAGAGGCGAATGGCCTCCTGGTAGTCTTCCTCCTCCATCTGAGCCACGCCTTTCTGGTAGGCGTCCTGGGGCCCTCTGTACGTGAGGCGGCCGCTGCCTGAACAGCCAATCAGGGCCCCGGCAAGCACAACAAGCAGAACGGGGACGAGAACCGAGGTTCGCATGAAAGGGGGCCAGAACCGAGACACAGCCAGTGGAATCCGCTCCAGTACGGACAGGGAGCGCTCGCTTAGACGTCGTAGGGTACGGACGGTACAACGCGGGGTCGAAACGGCAGGGGGGAGTGCCTGTTCCTCTGTCGGCTTTTAAGCCCTGATGGATCGCGGCGTAGCCCGAAGGGGCCGGCCCTCTTCGCGGTCATCGCAGCAGCTCAATCTGCTGATTGCGGTAGCGATGGATGAACATGGACTGGTTGGCGTTTTTCCCCTCAAACCCGATTCGCATCCCCAGTCCCTCGTGCACCGGGGCCGTCCGGAGCGACCGCGGAGAGAGGCCCCCGGACGCGCCGGCAACCGTCAGCAGGAAGTGTGCCACGTCGTATCCCGTGTAGGCCAGGCGCCGGCCGTCGGTCGACAACTCGTCGGGCGTGGTGCCGGTAAGGAGCCGGTATCGGCGAACGAAGCGCTGCACGGCGGGCCGGTTCGTTTGCACGTGGAAGCCATTCGTGTACGTGGCCGTGGCGGCACTGGCCGCCTCCGTGAACGGGAGGTTGTGCCACTCGGCGTTGCCCAGCACACGCACCCCAGGAAGCGCCTGCCGCATGCCCGTGAGAGCCCCCTGAATTTTCCCAGCGGCCCCCCGCCCCGACACGGGAAGATACAGGGCCTCGGGCCGTGCCAGAAGCGAGTCGGTCAGCGTCGAATCCTCGTCGATGAGCGTGGGCAGCCGCGACCACTCGCGCCCCCCCGAGAGGGGAATTGTGAGGGGCACCTCCAGGCCTTGACGGCGCGCCTCCGCCCGGAACCCTTCCGCCATGCGGGCACTCAGACGGCTTCCCTGCTCGTACACGATGCCCACGCGGTTGAGAAGGAGGCCGTTTTTCGCCACCCGCGCCATGATGCGTCCGCGGTCGGGGATGGTGGGGTTGGCCTGGAAAACGTAGGTGCGCCCCGCCGAGACGCTTGGGGCCGTGGCGATGGGGGCCATGAGCGGCACGCCGGCCTGCTCGGCCCGCGTGCCCGCCGGCCGCGCCGCCGCGCTTCGAATCGGGCCCACAATCACGTCGACGTTGTCGAGGCGCACGAGCGAGTCCACCGCCGCCTGGGCGCTTTTCGGCTTCGGGCCCGTCTGCCGGAAAAACATCTTGGCCGCTCGCCGGGGCCGCCGGGTCTGCTCCGTCACGATTCGGAGCGAGTCGACGCGGACCGTATCGGTGGGGGCCGCCACTGTGGTGCGGCCGTCGGCCGCGGCGAGGCTGTCGCTGTGCACGTCGGCCGTGTCGTACACCTCGAAGGTGTCGGCGGCTGCGGCGAGGCCACGGGGCTGCACGTACCGGCGGCGAAGGCCGTTGTGCTCGTCGACGGCGAGGCGGAGTCCGTTAAACAGCGCCTGCGACAACGACACCTGCGTGTCGCTCATCGGAAGCGTTACCCCGATCCGAAGGGTATCGCGCGTCTGTTCGCTGCGTTTTTCACGCCGGCGGGCTCGTTCTAGCAAGGCCTCGGCCTGCGACCGATAGCTCGTTTCCGGGTAGCGGTTCAAAAGGGTGCGCAGCCGGTCGGCCGCCTCCGCGTAGCGCCGCAGTTGCATGAGCGCCTTCCCGCTCATCAGGAGCGCGGCGGTGGTCTTTCGGTTGAGTGCATACTCGGTGACAAGCTGGAAGCGCTCGAAGGCCATGTCGTACCGGCCCCGCTCGAACGCCGCGACGCCCTCTTCAAACAGCAACTCGGCGTTCGGGATCTCCGGGATTTCGCCGGACGGCTGCTGGGCATGCCCCGGCGTTGCCCCAGCCCCTGCGAGGGCAGCGAGGGCAAGTGCAAGGCCCCAGATCACTCCGACACGTCGGCTCACCATGAAAGCAGCGGGTGCAATGCAGAAAATGGCTCAGAAAAGGGGCGGGCGGCTGCAAAAAGGCACACGCCCAGTAAGGCACAGGCCCAGTCCGGCACACGACACTCGGCGGGCGTGTTCTCCTCATGCCTCCCCACCCTCAACCTGTCGTCAGGGTTCTGGGAAGCCTCACTCCCACTCGATGGTGGCGGGCGGCTTGGAGCTCACGTCGTACACCGTGCGGTTGATGCCGGGCACCTCGTTGACGATGCGGTTGGAGACGCGGCCCAGGAACGCGTGCGGGAGGTGGGCCCAATCGGCCGTCATGCCGTCGACGCTCGTCACGGCGCGGAGGGCACACACGTTTTCGTAGGTGCGCTCGTCGCCCATCACGCCCACGGTCTGTACGGGCAGCAACACGGCAAAGGCCTGCCAGACCTCGTCGTAGAGATCGTTCGCGCGCAGCTCGTCGATAAAGATGGCGTCGGCCTCGCGGAGCAGGGCCAGCCGCTCAGGCGTGACCGCGTCGAGGATGCGGATGGCGAGGCCCGGGCCGGGAAACGGATGGCGGTCTACGATGGGGGCGGGCACGTCGAGCAGGCGGCCAATCTCGCGCACCTCGTCCTTAAACAGCTCCCGGAACGGCTCAATGAGCTCGAAATCCAGTTCCTCGGGCAGCCCGCCCACGTTGTGGTGGGTTTTGATGGTGGCCGAGGGCCCCTTAAACGAGACGCTCTCGATGAGGTCGGGGTAGAGGGTGCCCTGTGCGAGGAAGGTGGGGCGGTGCCCCAAATCGGCAGCGATCTCCTCGGTCTGTTCCTCGAACACCTCGATGAACGTGTTGCCCACGATCGTGCGCTTCTCTTCCGGGTCCGTCACCCCGTCGAGGCGCGCCAGGAAGCGGTCCGTGGCGTCGGTGGTGCGCAGGTCCATCTCGAAGTGGCCGCGGAACGTGTCTTGCACCTGGGCCCACTCGCCCTTCCGCAGCAGGCCGTTATTCACGAAGATGCAGTGCAGTTGGTCGCCGAGGGCGCGCTGCAGCAGGGCCGCGGCCACCGAGGAGTCCACGCCACCGGAGAGGCCGAGGATGACGTGGCGGTCGCCCACACGCTCCCGAATGTCGCGGACCTGCTCCTCCACGAACGAGGCGGGGGTCCAGTCGCCGTTGCAGCCGCAGATCTCGTAGGCGAAATTCTCCAGGATCTGATGCCCAAAATCCGTGTGCACCACCTCCGGGTGAAACTGCACGCCGTAGTAGGGCCCGTCGGTGTCGCGCACGGCGGCCACCGGAGCGTTGTCCGTGTGCGCGATAACCTCGTACCCGTTGGGGAGAGCCGTGAGGTGGTCGCTGTGGCTCATCCAGACTGTCGAGCCGCTGGGCACCTCCGCGAAGAGCTGCGACTTCTCGCCGCCGTTGGGCTGCACATCAATCTGCGCCCGCCCAAACTCGCGCCGCTGCGCCCGTTCCACCTCGCCCCCGAACTGATGCGCCATGGCCTGCAGCCCGTAGCAGATGCCCAGCACCGGCACCGGCGTGCCGTCGGGGCGGTGGAGCTCAAAGAGCGCCGGGTCGAGCGCCGGCCCTTCGTCGTCGTAGACCGAGCAGGGACCGCCCGACAGGATGACGCCGTGGGGATCAAGGGCCGCGACCTCCGCCGTGTCCACCGTGCACGGGTGGATCTCGGAGTACACCCCGGTCTCGCGCACCCGCCGCGCGATGAGTTGGGTGTACTGGGACCCGAAGTCCAGAATAACGATCTTTTCGTGCATCTTGGCCTGTTTTGTATTGCGCATTTCGCACTGCATGTGAACTGATTCCGGCGAGCCCGTACGCAATACGCACTACGCGATATGCACCAGGCAATACGCTGCACTTGGAGCTCTCGGCCGCAGTCCCGGCCCGTTCTACGTCACCTCCGCGTAGGCGCCGGCCTCCATCAGGTCCTCAACCTCATCGGGGTTCTCAATTTCGATTTCGATCATCCATCCGTCGCCGTACGGATCATCGTTGACGACCTCTGGGGACAGCTCGAGCTCGTCGTTGAAGGCGGTGATGGTGCCACTGACGGGCATGTACAGCTCCGACACCGTTTTCACGGCCTCCACGGTGCCAAAAATGTCGTCCTTGCCCAGCTCAGTGCCTTCCGGCTCCAGCTCCACGAACACGATGTCGCCGAGCTCGCTCTGCGCAAAATCGGTGATGCCCACGGTGGCCGTGCCGTTCTCAACGCGGAGCCACTCGTGGTCTTCGGTGTAGTAAAGATCGTCGGGCGTGTCCATTCGTTGGGGGATGGGATGGTTGCAAGAGTGTACGTGCGTGAAGGTACGAGACGGCCCGGCGAATCAAAAGGGCGGGTCTTCGGGGCGCTACGACCGTGCCGGGACCCCTTTTTCTTGGAGGGCGGTTACGACCGGGGGCGGCACGAATTTCGACACGTCGCCGTCCCACCGGTGCGCGTCTCGCACCATCGACGAGCTGATGAGGGCGTACTCCTCGGACGTCATGAAGAAGACGGTTTCCAGTTCTGGGGCGAGCTTGCGGTTTGCGAAGGCCATCCGAAACTCGGCGTCGAAGTCGCTCACCTGCCGCAGGCCCCGCACCAGGGCGACAGCCCCGACATGGCGGGCCCGGTCCACAATGAGCCCCTCATGGGCCGCCACCCGCACCCCGTCGAGGTCTTGGGTACACCGGCGCACCAGATCGGTTCGCTCCTGCGTGGAAAACAGCGTCTCTTTCTCCACATTCACGCCCACAGTGACCTCCACTCGGTCGAAGACGCGGAGCGCGCGCTCCAGGACGTCCCGGTGGCCAAACGTGAAGGGATCGAACGTGCCGGGGTACAGGGCAAAATCGTTCATGGGACGGGGCGGCTGAAACCGAGGGAGGCGATCACGCGTCCTCCGTGGTGGAGAGCGACGCGTCCTCTCCCGGCTGTTCGTCGGGTGGCAACGGCGGCCGGAACAAGCTCACGATGGTGCGCCCGTAGGAGCGGCTCGTCATGAGGCGCGGGTGTTCGTCGAACCAGTCGTGGGAACTGTGCTCCAGCGTAAAGACGCCGTCGGTGTGGAGGTGAGGCACCGCCAGGTCGGGCATCTCCCGCATGGCCTCCAGCTTGTAGGGCGGGTCGGCCATGATGAGGTCGAGCTCAGGACCGCCGTACGACCGCAGATACTCCACCGCGTCGCCTTGAATGAAGATGCACTTGTCTTCTACCCCTAGTTTTTCGGCGTTTTCCCGGGCGTACTGCAGCACCGACCGGTCCTGCTCCACGAAGGTTGCGAGCACGGCGCCCCGGCTGATGGCTTCGAGCCCGAGAGCGCCGGTGCCGGAAAACAGATCGAGCACCTCGGCCCCTTCGAGGTAGATGCGCGCGTCGATCAGTCCGAAGAGTGCCTCTCGGGTGCGGGCGGTAGAGGGGCGGGTTTGATGGCCCGAGGGGGTCTTGAGGCTGTGGCCGCCGAACCGACCGGCGATTAGTTTCATGGTGGATCGGAGCGAATTTGAACGGATGCGGTGGGGAGGGCCGGTGCCTGTCTCCCTCACAGATGGTAGAGAGTTTGCCCCGAAAGAGATCCCGTCCGTTCCCTGTCGGGCCTGGGCGCCCTGTCTTTTCCGCCCGATTTTTGTTCAGGGGCCGGGCTCGTCTGGCTGGGCCGCCAGGGCGCCCCCGATGCAGGGCACGTACAGGCGAGCCATCTCGTCCGCGGAATGCTCCCCTGTGAAGCGCAGGCCGGCGCAGGGATCCAGCAGTCCCGGCTCGGCCCCAAACACCTCCGCAATGAGTCCGTCGGGAGACGGGGCGGCATCGGGCCCGTAGACAAATGATTTTTCAATCTGCTCCGGCGATACCCCGATTCGGTTCAGGAACCCGACGGCGTAGTAGACGCGATTTTCGAGCGCCCGCGCCTCTCGTGCAACATGGGCGTGGTGCCACTGTCCGCTGCGCGTGAGGGTGTATTCGGTATGCGTGGAGTACTGGCCGAGGGCGAGCCGGTACGGACAGGCGGGCGCCTCCTGATCGGCCGGCGCGGGCCGCCGTAGCACCTGTGCGGCGGCCTCAGGACTGGTCACTCGGATCAGGTTGGGGACCGGCAGCGAAGCGGTGAGCGCCTTCATGCGCTCGGCCACGGCCCGGGGCACTGCCAGCACGTGCACCCACTCAACGGCCTCCCCGTCTACCTCGGCGGTGCGGACGGACCGCGACGTCGTTTGGAGCGCCTCAGAGGAGCGCGTGTCTGTGACCAGTGCGGCCTGGTACGCGATGCGACGCTCTCGGTCTGCGTCGTCGAGCCCCCGGGAAAGCGGCATGAAGAAGCTGTAGGCGTCCAGCGGGTCGGTCACCCACCCGATCCGGGGCGCCGCCGTGCCCCCAAGCATCTCGTCCACGAGTGCCCTCACCTGGTCCGCGGCCTCCGCGGCCCGCTCCCCCGCCCAGAGCGCATGTGCCACGTCCAAATCAGCGGACTCCTGGGCCAGGCGGCGCAGCACGAGCCCCGACTCTCCGCGCTCGATCTCGGCGCACCGGAGCATGTCTCCCTGAATGTGAACCGCGGCCGCAGTCGACTGCGTCATGGCCGTCGCGCGAGGTCAATCAGGAAGGACGAGGAGACGGGTGGGGCAAGGAAGCAGATGTGCGCGGGCGCTGCCTCAGGCGGCAGCTACTCCCAACTGGCTGCATTCGCCTGGGTGGGATCCCCCGTCAGCGTTCCAATCTTGTCGTCCGTATCCGGGTCTTCCAGAAGGTACGTCTCCACCCGGCCCGTATCGCTCACGGTGTAGGGGAACCGCGTTCCAGAGCGCGGAGAATACAGGAGCGAATCCAGATTGATCTCCGCCCCAAATACGCTGTCCTGCCGGGTCGACAGGATGGTGTCCTTGCGGATGTGCTGCAGCAAGAGGTTGAGGGAGTCCGGGTAGGCGGCGCTGTCCCGCTCATAGTCGACAAGAGCCGTCCGAATGTTCGCCATTCGGGTGCGCGTGTCCTCGGTAATGCGCTGCTGCCGTTCGATGCGCTCGTAGGGCTCGGTGATCGACTGGTAGAGGAAGTACGCAAGCCCCGCAATGACGATTACCAGGGCGACTTGGATGCCAGTCTGAATCGTTCCGCTGCTCGATGCCATATGGGCCGTTCGTTCGTGATGACGAGAAGATGAACGGGAAATCCGCCCGGCGCGCCAGTGCGAAGCGCAGGCGGATTGGTGAGGATTGGCTCGAAAATAGGAGGCTCCATCGCGAAATGCAATTTCCTCGCCTCCCCCAAACAGCGATTGTGCGGCCCCCTGCCCCGGCAAGACCGGCGCGCTGGGCCTTGCCGCCGCCCGGTGCGAACGCCGAAAACAAAGCGCACGCCCCTGTGTTGGAACCGTCTGGTTTTCGCATTTTGTCGATAGGTGCTGCGGTTTTTGTGACCAATCTTCTGATCAATATCGATCACGTCGCTACCCTTCGCAACGCCCGGGCAGAAACGTTCCCGGACCCGGTGCATGCCGCTGCTCACTGCGAGCAGGCCGGTGCAGACGGCATTGTGTTTCACCTGCGGGAGGACCGCCGCCACATCACCGAGCGCGACGCCCGGCTCCTAGACAAAACAGTTCAGGGCAAGCTCGACTTCGAACTGTCGACGGAGGCGGAAGTCGTGTCCATCTGCTGCGACGTGTCGCCGGACCTGGCGACGCTGGTGCCCGAGCGGCGCGAGGAGGTTACTACGGAGGGCGGCCTCGACGTGGCCGCCAACCGTGCGCGGCTGGCCGAAGTTGTCCCGCGCCTCTACGACGCGGGCGTGGAGCAGGTCAGCCTGTTCGTAGACCCGGTGCCGGCCCAGATCGAGGCCGCGGCCGAAAGCGGCGCCAACTGCGTGGAGCTGCACACCGGCGACTTTGCGGAGGCCGACACCGACGCCACGCGCCGCGAAGAGGCTCGGCGCCTGGCCGCGGGTGCCGAGGCCGCCCACGAAGCCGGATTGCGCGTGCACGCTGGCCACGGGCTGGACTACAACAATTTTCCGCTTTTCCAGAACACTGTCCCCCACGTCGCCGAAGTGTCCATCGGCTTTGCCGTCATGGCACGGGCCATCCTGGGGGGCATGGAGTCGGCGGTGCGGGACATGTCCGCAACCGTGAAGGGCTCACGGGCATAAACGCTGTGCCCCTTGCTGTTGTCTTTTCTTTGCCGCGCCCCCTGTATGGAAGACTCTGCTCCCTTGTTCGAAGACATCTCCGACGACCACACGAGCGGCTACGTGGCCATCGTGGGCAAGCCCAATGTGGGCAAGAGTACGCTCATGAACGCGCTGCTTGGCGAGAAGCTCTCCATCGTCACAAAGAAGCCGCAGACCACGCGCCACCGCGTCATCGGAATCCACTCCGGGCCGGAACACCAGGCCATTTTCCTCGACACGCCGGGCATCATTGAGCCGCGGTACGAGCTTCACGAGAGCATGATGGGACAGGTGCAGGGGGCAATCCAGGACGCCGATCTCCTGCTGTTCCTCCACGAAGCAACGCAGGACGAGCCCGACACGCAGAGCCTCAAGAAAGTTGGGGATACGCCGGCCTTCCTCGTGCTTACGAAGATGGACCT
>ERZ1034569.164-NODE-164-length-24652-cov-14.239785_pt1 | contig 24652 bp, 21 predicted proteins | sample MGYA00520706_ERZ1034569 | MGnify/ENA primary metagenome ERZ1034569 (study PRJEB33760, sample SAMEA4777722) | hypersaline lake metagenome | biome: hypersaline environment; feature: brines | place: Spain | collected 2014-08 | depth 0 m ...
CTCTTGGGGGGTGGTGACGACGGCGTCGACGACGAACGGCTGGCCGCCGCAGAGGACCTCACTCAGGAGTACGCCGAGACGCTCCAACAACACCTCGAACAACGCGGCAAGTGGGAACAGGTCCGGCTCGCCTATCAGGAGTAGTCGATCACGGCCGCGGCGGTAAGCCGCAGTCCCCCGTGGGCGAACAGGCTTTTGCCCCGTCCACCCCTCGCGTCGGACGTGAGCGATCCCGACGAGGAGCCGACAGTCGACCTCGGACTCGCCGACATCGAACAGGAGATGGCCGAGGAGGGTGTCGTCGGCGACGTGGTGTTGGGTGTTCTCGACGGGACGACGGACCCAGCCGAGTGGGTCCGCAACGTGGAGTACGGCAACGTGCTCGTGCTCGACGTCGACGGCAACCTGAACGAACTGGCACAGGAGATCGCGCCGCCCGTCTCGGAGATGGGTGGTGGGCTCACTCACTTCCGTGGATTCCTCGTCGTCTCGCCGCCCGGTGTCGAGATCGACGCCGACCGACTCGGCGGGTAACGGCCGGCTGCGAGGAACCCCCGGAGACGGCCGCGGACCGATACCGCGGTGAGGGGACGGACGCCGACCTGGACCTCTCGCCGTGTGTTGAGTGTGGACCGACGACCACTCGTGAGGTGTGTGGAGGTGTTCGTCGTTGGCGTCGCCGGAGTGTTCGTTGTTGGCGTCGCCGGAGTGTTCGTTGTTGGCGTCGTTGACGCGGCCGCCGCTGGCGTCACTGGAGTGCTCACTGCTCGTCGAAGCTGATCGCGAACTGCGAGGCGTCGGCGTCGCCGACGGCCGGAATCCGACGGAGTCGTGGCCGGAGGAGGAAGGCGGCACCGGTGAACGCGAACCCGAAGACGGCGACCCCCATCGCCGTCGTCGCGCCGACCACCTGCCCGACCACGCCACCGAGCAACGAACCGACCGGAAGTGTCGCGGTTGAGGCGGTCCCTTTGATCCCCGCAATCCGCCCCAGAACGGACTGCGGGAACACGCGTTGGTTCAGCGTGCTGACCAACACGCCGTTGGCGCCAGTCGGCACCCACGCCAGCCCGAACAACACGACTGTGAGGAGCCGCGAGCCGGCGGCGACGGAGCCGACCCACAGCACCGTCGAGGTGAGACACGTCGTCGCCCGCAGCGGACCGTACCGGAACCCGTCGAGAGACGGTCCGACGGCCGAGCCGATGATTCTGCCGACACCGAACGCACCCAACAACAGCCCGTACGTCTGTGCCCCGCCGAACGCCTCCCCACCACCGCACGTCCCGGCGTACGCCGGAAGCACCGCGAGCATCACCCCCAACGCGAGGTGGAAGACGGCGGAGGTGAACATCATCTCGACGAACACCGTCCCGCGGAGGACACTCGCGCCGTCTCGGAGGTCGTCGGCGTACGCTCGGAACGCGTCGCCGAATCCACCACCGTCCACACCGCCCGTCTCGTCGATGTCGTCGGACGCATCCACATCGACCGTCTCGTCAGCCGTCTCCGGAATCACGACGCCGGCAAACAGGAGCGCGGCGACCCCGAACGTGGCGGCGTCGGCGAGAAACAACGCGGTGATCCCGAGCGTCGGGATCAGGAGGCCGCCAACGGCCTCGAACACCGTGTCCAAGCCGAGCGTCGCCGTCGCCAACAACGAGTTTCCCTTCGCGAGCCGATCATCAGAGAGGATTCGCGGGAGTGTCGCCGTCTGGACCGGGGTCAACAACAACGCCATCAGCGACAACACCGGGACGACGGCCAACAGGAGTCCGATCGACAGTTCGCCGGTGAACGCCGCCAGCGGGAGCACCAACACCACCACGCCCTGCCCGAGTTGGAGCCCGACGAGGAGCCGTCTCACCGAGACCCGGTCGACGACGGGCCCCGCCCCGAACTGCAACAGCCACGGCGACAACAACAGGAAGTTCGCAACCCCGACCAGCAACGACGACTCCGTCAGTTCGAACACCAGCCACAGCGTGGCGACGCTGTAGAGGCTATCCCCGAGGTTCGTCACGAACTCGCCCGAGAGGAACCGCCTGAAATCCGGGTTGTGCCAGATTGAACTGTGTCGGTCGCCGCTGGCGGTGTCCCGGCTCACAGCCACCACAAAACACCCCCGAGAGCTTCAAATCTTCCACGAACACCGCGTTCTGTCGAGCAACGCTGCGTGTCTGCACAGGAACGCTTTGCTCCTCTGCTCGATTCGACCCCCGACCGTGACAACCACACGGCGTTGTCTCCCCTCGTCGTCGCTTCTGTGTTCTCCGTAGAAGAGACCGCGTCGGTCCCGACGGTCGTACAGACAGCCACGCGTCGACCAACCCTCTCCAGACGAGACGCTGCGACGGTAGTAGTCACTGAACAAGCAAAAAATATATATAATTTGAATAGAACTCAAGTTGTAGAAGCGTGACACGCGAGATCGACCCAGCACACGCGCGGCTCATGGCTGGCCGTGCGATGACACTCATCGAACGGTTGGACCAGCCAACAGCCCTTCAGGAGAGAGCCCACGACGAGGAGGCAGTAACGGAGGTGTTGTCGGCATGGCGCGACCAGTTCCCGAGCGAGGCGGCGTTCGAGCGGCGGTTGGCATCGTTGGATGTCGACGAGACGGACTGTCGACGCGCCGTTCGGGCAGACCAGCTTGCAGACTCGGAGCCGTTTCCGGAGTGGGTCGAGCGACTTGACGCGCTCGTGGCCGACACGGTCGGAGAACAGTCCACGACGGTGTCGGCGACCCGGGAACAGCTCCAGTGGGACGACGACACAGGTGTGATGTTTCCGGCGTTGTCCGCACGGCTGGCCGCGGTCGCGGTCGACAGGCTCCCGGAACGAGTCCACGAACGGGTGTCGTCGGAGGTCGTCCGCGAGGCGGGACAGTGGTTCCGGAGACGGTTTCACCACCGGTTCGACCGAGTGTTGTTCGTGGAGTTCAAGACGTTCGTCGCCGCCCACGACGAGGACCGGGCGTTTGCCGACCCCGAGACGTTCGACGACCCACCGACGGAGTACTACGACAAGTACCACACGTTCCTGTTCGACCAGCGTGGGTTTGGCGATGTCTGTGTGGAGTACCCCGTCTTCGCCCGGTTACTCGCCACACAGCTGGACCAATGGGTGTCGCATCTGACGGAGGTGGTCGACCGGTTGGACGCGGACCGCGACGCGTTGGCTGAGCGGTTCGGTAACGGCCAACTGGGCGAACTCACCGAGATGGAGCCGTTGGCCGACGACACACACGGCGACGGCCGAGCGGTGACGAAGCTGTCGTTCGACTGCGGGACACAGATCGTGTACAAGCCACGATCCGTGACGGCCGGCGAGCGGTTTTACGAGCTGTTGACCGACCTGAACGACCACCTCTCAGTTCCGGACTTCGAGTCCCCGACGTATCTTGATCGTGGGTCATACGGCTGGATGGAGTGGGTCAACGACGAGGACTGTGCCGACGGAGCGGCCGTCGAACGGTACTACGAGCGGGCCGGCGCGCTGATCGCAGTGACACACCTCACCGCGTTCACGGACTGTCACCACGAGAATCTCGTCGCAAACGGTGAACACCCGGTGTTGGTGGACGCCGAGACCGTGTTCCACCCGCGCTTCGGTGCAGACCGGCGAGCGGATGACTACCCGTCACAGGAGTCTCCACAGTGGTCGATCATGTCGTCGTCACTCCTCCCGGGTGCGTCCGGAAGAGACGACGACATCGGCGGAATCGCCTCTGGAATCGCCCCCTCCGCGGCGGCAGAACCGATTCCTGGCGTGACCGTGCCGCAACTGGAGGCGGCCGGATCGGATGTCGTCGATGTCGTGGAACAGGATGGCGAGGTGCAGCGCGAGGCGAACGTTCCCGCCGTCGACGGTGAGCCGGTGCTCCCCGACGACTGTGTCGACCGAATCCTCGAGGGGGTTCGGGAGGCACACGAGACGGTCGTCTCACTCAGCCGGGACGACCGGCTTGATCTCGAACAACGGTTCAGCGGTGTCGAGAACCGACTCGTCTACCGGCCGACGATGGAGTACGCGAGGCTGATCAACGGTCTCCAGTCCGGTCAGGTGCTCTCGAACGGGGCACAGGTGACCGTCAAGTTGGCACAGCTCACGGCGGGAGTGTGTGACACCACAGTCGACGATCCGCCGTGGGGAGTCATCGCGGCGGAACGAACCGCAGTTCGGCAGTTCGACCCCCCACGGTTCGCCTCTCGGGTCGACGGGACGGAGCTGTGGCGCAACGGTGAACGGACCGGAGAGACAGTTGCTCGCTCCGGGTTGTCGGTAGCACGGGAACGGCTCCGCACGGCCGACCGGACGATATCACCGGAGCAGACGGAGATCGTCCGGGGAGCCTTCGACGGACCGCTGACCGACGACCGAACGGAGCCCTCTCTCTCGGCGTGCGCCGTTCCGGACGCAGCGACCAGACGAGCGGCCGCTGTTACCGCTTGGAACCGGATCGACGAGGCAGCAGTATGGACCGACGGCGTGCCACAATGGGAGTGGATCGGGCCGTGGGAGGGTGACGACACGCTCCAGATTCAACGAGCAGACGAGTCGTTGTACTTCGGCCGTCCCGGAATCGCGTTATTGCCAGCAGCGCTGTACCGTGTGACAGGCGACAACGAGTTTCGGTCGGCCGCACAGACCGTTGTCGAACCGACACAGGCGGCAGTTGACACGCTCGGTTGGAGACGAATCGCCGAGCTTGGCGGAACGAGAGGGGTCGGCGCAGTCGTGTACGGGCTCGCAGTGCTCGGAGAGCTACTCGACGACGACGATCTGTTGAGTGGAGCACGGACCGCGCTCGGTTCTCTCACCGAGGACGCAGTGAACACCGACCGGACGTACGATGTCACGGCCGGAAGCGCGGGGACGATTCTCGGGCTCCTCGGAGCGGAGTCTCGGGTGAGTGGCGGTCCGTTCGACCAGTGGGCGCGCAGATGTGGCGACCACCTTCTCGACAGACAACGGCCGACTGATGCCGGCGGGGCCGCCTGGGACACCGGGGTCGGGGAGTCACCGCTGACGGGGTTCGCTCACGGGAGTTCCGGTATCGCGTACGCGCTCGCCAGGCTATCGGCGGCCACAGACGACGGGGGATACGAGCGTGCGGTCGGCGACGCGCTGGCGTACGAGCGGGCCGTCTACGATCCAGCCCACCGGAACTGGCCGGACTTCAGAGCCGAAAGCACCGGCTTCGCCGACCAGTGGTGTCACGGCAGGACCGGGGTGGTGCTCGCTCGTCTCGGAATCGCCGACTCGCTCGACGTGACCCAGTTGGGAGAGCCGGACGCGGTCACCCGAGCGGTCGAGTCGGTCACAGAGCCCTCTCGCGTCGGGGATCACCTCTGTTGTGGCGTTGCCGGCCGTGTCGAACTGTCCGTCGAGGCACGCCGGCGCGACTGGTCGGTTCCGTCGGCGGGGTCGGCTGTCGGTCGACTCGTCGAACGCGTCCACAGTGACGCCGGACTCGTCGACCGGTCGAACACCCATCAGATTCAGGACCCCTCGTTGTTCTGTGGGCTCGCGGGCGTCGGCTACACACTCCTTCGAACGGAACACCCGGAGACGCTCCCGTCGGTTCTGTTGTGGGAGTGAACCACAGGCGAGTGTGACCCACCCGTCCCGCTTCCTGTCGTCGTCGCCCGCCGGCGGGAGTTCGACGCCTGTTGCCGTTACCCGACCGGACGGCTACTTCCGACGCTACCGCCATTTTATAATATTTTTCATAGGAACTATCTCACACAGCAATTCGTCTCATTCTTCAGAGAAACATTTTAGTCACTGGGGGGGAATACAGTAGACATGGCGCTAGCAAACGCCGGAACGAGCTACGGTGAATCGGACGACGAACTAACCGCGATGTTCGACGAGAAGTTCGAGGACTTCCCGACCATCGACGCCGACCACAACTACACCCTTACCTGCTTCCAGACCGGTCACTGTACTGACGGCTGTTGGAGCCTCGACGGCTGCCCGATCTGAGCGCGGCGGCGGATTGCAGCCTCTGTTCTCGAAGAAACACTCTACTCGTTGAGCCGAACTGATCTCTGCTCGTCTCGTTCTTCGGCTGTCCACCCACGTCACCGCCACGGTGACCGTGACCGCCGTGTGAACCGGCGGGTGAGCGCCGTGTACGCCGCCGGCGTGGCAAGCGCCGCGGTAGCCGCGACCAGCGCGGGGAGGACAGCGACCCGCCCGACGGCCGCGGCCGTCGCGAGCCCGGCACCGAGCAGGAGGCCGCCCGCGACCGCCGCCAATCGGGTGTGGTACGCCGGGAGCGCCCCCTGTCCGGCGGCGTACAACGCGAGGGGCAACGCCAGCAACGGCCCGCTCGCGGCGCCGTACCACGAGCCGACGAGCGTGCCGGCGACTGGCAGCCCGACTGCAAGCAGTCCGGCGACGGCCAGCGTCGGCCGCGCTGGCGGCCCCAGCCGGTCGTCGTGGCCGACCGCGTAGGCTGTCGGCGGGACGGCGACCAGCCCGCCGAGGAACACACCGCGCGTCACCGCCGGACCGACCGCCTCCCGCGCCTGCACGACCACGTCGCCGGCGACGACGACGCCGGCGAGGAGCGCGCCGACGCCGACAGCCCACGGCACCAACACACCCGTCGGGTCGTCGTCCACCCGGACGGCGTAGCCGGCGAACGGGTACGCCAGCAACGCACACACGAGCACGGACTGGTGGAGATCACCGGTCGCCCACAGCGCGAACCCACCCAGCGACAGCCCGAGACACAGCCCGGTCAACAACGCGAACTCCGGCACCCGTCGTGTCACGCCGTGGTGTCGGGCTGGAGCGACGAAAACGGCGTCGAAGTGGCCGGCAACGCAGTAGTTTGTGCTCGGAATAGATCCACTCCCTCGAAGACGCGGCGGTGAGTCGTGACAGCCGAGTCGACTCCCCGCCGATGACGGACGACTGGGACGCCGGCGCGGCTTCACACCGCGCACTTCGAGGGGTTCGGCGGGAACTCGACCGACACCCGGCGGTCGTCACCACGGAGGGGTTCCCGGCGACGCTCCACAGCGAAATCGTCGCCGAACTGTCGCCGTCGCGGCTCGATGCGGCCGTGACGGCGACAGAGCCGACGCTGACGGTCCGGTGGTTCGCCGGCGAGCGTCCGGCCGCACCACCAGGGTTCTCCTTCCACTACAGCGATCGTCACGGCGACTTCGGCTGGCACCACGCCCCGAACCCGCACGTCGACGGTCGCGGTCACTACCAGGAACGGCTCGACGAGGGGGCATACACGTACACGCCACACGGGTTCGACTCGACACAGCCCACCCGCGTCGGCTGGGTCGTGGCCTCCCTCGTCGAGAATCGACTCACAACCTGGCCCGACCGGCGACAGGACTGACCGTCGGCCGCCGAACCCCTGAAGCCGTTCGCGCCCGTAGCCGGGTTCAATGAGCGACGCCGAGGCGCCACTCGCGCCCGACAGGCCGTCGGTGGACCGCGACTTCGAGGTGGACGCGCCGTTCGACCCGGCGGGCGACCAGCTCGACGCGATCGAACAGCTCGCTGCGGGGTTCCGCGAGGGGATGGACGAGCAGACCCTCCTGGGTGTCACCGGCTCGGGGAAGACGAACACCGTCTCCTGGGTGGTCGAGGAGATCCAACAGCCGACGCTGGTGATCGCCCACAACAAGACGCTCGCCGCCCAGCTGTACGAGGAGTTTCGCGAACTGTTCCCGGACAACGCCGTCGAGTATTTCGTCTCCTACTACAACTACTACCAGCCGGAGGCGTACGTCGAACAGACGGACACGTACATCGACAAGGAGCTGTCGATCAACGACGAGATCGACCGGCTGCGCCACTCTGCGACCCGGTCGTTACTGACGCGTGACGACGTGATCGTCGTCGCCAGCGTCTCGGCTATCTACGGGCTGGGTGACCCCGGCAACTACCGCGAGATGGCGCTCGAACTGGACGTAGGCCAACAGGTCGGCCGCGACGAACTGCTCTCACAGCTAGTCGATCTGAACTACGAGCGCAACGACGTGGACTTCCACCAGGGCACCTTCCGGGTGCGGGGTGACACCGTCGAGGTGTTCCCGATGTACGGCCGCTACCCCGTCCGGGTCGAGTTCTGGGGCGACGAGATCGACCGGATGCGGAAGATCGACCCCGTCGACGGGGCGGTGGTGAGTCAGGAGCCGACGGTGATGGTCCACCCCGCAGAGCACTACTCGATTCCCGGCGAGAAGATGGAGACGGCGACCGAGGAGATCGAACAGCTGATGCACCAACGGGTGAACCACTTCGAACGGCAGGGTGATCTGGTCGCCGCCCAACGGATCGAGGAACGCACCACCTTCGATCTGGAGATGATGGAAGAGACGGGCTACTGTTCTGGGATCGAGAACTACGCCGTCCACCTCTCGGACCGCGAGTCTGGGGACGCGCCGTACACGTTGCTCGACTACTTCCCCGACGAGTTTCTCACCGTGGTCGACGAGTCACACCAGACGCTCCCGCAGATCCGTGGGCAGTTCGAGGGTGACAAGTCCCGGAAGGACTCGTTGGTCGGCAACGGGTTCCGGCTACCGACCGCCTACGACAACCGCCCGCTCACCTTCGAGGAGTTCGAGGAGAAGACAGACCAGACGCTGTACGTCTCCGCGACGCCGGGCGACTACGAGCGCGAGCAGTCCGCCCAGATCGTCGAACAGATCGTCCGTCCCACCCACCTCGTCGACCCCGCCGTCGAGGTGACACCCGCAGACGGGCAGGTGGACGACCTGCTGAACCGGATCGACGACCGGGTCGCGAGCGACGAGCGCGTGCTCGTCACAACGCTCACCAAGCGGATGGCCGAAGACCTGACCGAGTACATCGAGGAGGCCGGCTACGAGGTGGCGTACATGCACGACGAGACGGACACGCTCGAACGCCACGAGCTGATCCGGTCGCTCCGGCTCGGCGAGATCGACGTGCTCGTCGGGATCAACCTCCTCCGTGAGGGACTGGACATCCCGGAGGTGTCGTTGGTCGCGATCTTAGACGCCGACCAAGAGGGGTTCCTCCGGTCGGAGACCACGCTCGTCCAGACGATGGGCCGGGCCGCTCGGAACGTCGCCGGCGAGGTCGTCCTCTACGCAGACGAACGGACGGACGCCATCGACTCGGCGATCGCGGAGACGAAGCGCCGCCGCGAGATCCAACGCGAGTACAACGAGACACACGGCTACGAGCCACAGACGATTCAAAAAGAGATCGGCGAGACGAACCTCCCCGGCGCGGAGACGGACACCAGCGACGCGACGGACGGCGATGTTGCCGATCCCGAGGCGGCCCAGGCCCGTATCCAGGCGTTAGAGGAGAAGATGGACGAGGCGTCTGCGAACCTGGAGTTCGAACTCGCCGCGGACATCCGTGACCGCATCCAGGACCTCCGCCGGGAGTTCGAACTCGTCGACGACGAGGGTGTGCCGCCGGAGGAGGCCGGCGGTGTCCCGGTCGACGACGAACTCGGGATCGAACCCGGGGAGTGAGCGACTGGAGTCGAACCCGGGGAGTGGGCAACTGAGCGTTTTGAGAGACTACCCACACAAGACAACAAGCTAGCGAACGTTCAGTAAGAATCGTTCCGAAGAGAGTTTACGCACGCCGCCGACTCTGACACCTATGGAGATTCGACTAGAGAGTCTCAACAACTCGGCGTACGACGTGCGCGAGGAAGTGGACGACGACCACGTCGAAGAGATTGCCGAGAGTTTGGAAGCGGACGGACAGTGGAACCCCATCATCGTTCGTCCGGACGAGAACGGGTCGTACGACGTGATCGCTGGCCACACCCGGTATCGGGCGGCCGAACGACTCGGGTGGGACTCACTCGAAGCCACGGTCAAAGACCTCGACGACACGGACGCCGAGGAACTCGCGTTGAAGACGAACCTGAAACGCGAGCCGATGTCGAAGATCGCGGAGGGGAAAGTGATCAACGACATCCTCGACGAACACGACATGACCCAACAGGAGCTAGCCGAGCAGTTGGGGAAGTCGAAAAAGTGGGTCAGTGACCGTGTGAAGGTCGCACTCGACTTAGAGCCCGAGGTGAAGGGGCTCGTCGAGGAGGGTGAGCTGAGCTACACGCTCGCGAGGGTCGTCCGCCAGGTCGAAGCCGACCGACAACTAGAGTTTGCGAAGCGACTGATCGAACAGAGTGTCACCAACGAGACGAAGGCGACGCAGGTTCGGCGGCGGTTCGAGAACGACACGATCCACACGGTCGGCTACGAGGGGCGCGAGTTCGGTGAGTTCGTCGAACTATTAGACGAGGCCGGTGTCGAGATTCTGGTCGACGTTCGAGCGTCGGGTGACTCCACGTACAAGCCGGCGTTCGGTGCCGACATGCTCGCACAACGACTTCCGGAACACGGAATCGACTACCGACACGAACCGGAACTGGGCGTCCACCGGATGATCAGAAACCCGTACAAGGACGGCGCAGTCGGGCACGACTGTTTCGAGAGCTGGTACGACTGGTGGCTGGACACCGAAGCGGACATCGACCTGACGGAACTCGCCGACGAACTCGTCGAAACTGGGACGCCCGCGCTGATGTGTATCGAACACTCCCCGGAGCCGACAGACGATCAGGAGATCTACTGTCACCGTCACCATCTGGCGGAGCGCCTTCGGTCGGTCGAAGACGACGGTCGCCGGGTCTTCCCTAACCGATCTGACCTCTAGAGAAACGTTTATTGCTGTTCTCGACTCGCTCGTCTAGCGAGCCGTGTCTGACAGTAAACTCATAGACGATCTGATCGTTCTCGGACGAGCGGCACCAGAACAGATGAGCGATGGACGAGAGACAGTCTGTGTTGGAGGGTACTCCCGGACCGAGGGGTACGTCCGACTGTACCCCACAAAACCGTGGATGGACGAGTTGAGCCGGTGGAACGTCGTCTCGGTTCCTGTCGAGCGGGACGAGTCGCACGACAACAGAGACGAGAGCTACAAGATCGCCGGTTCGAGGCGAGAGTGGGACTCGCTCCACGAGAAAGTCGACAAAGTCGGGGAACTCGACAAGTCGGAACAGATCGAACTGACACACGAATTGGCAGGAGACTGTCGGAAGCGACTCAACGAGAACCAGGTCAGTCTGGGGGTCGTGGAACCCGAAACACTGCTTGATGCTTATCTCAGAGACCTCGACGACGAGGACGACAGTGAGGACGACACTGTTCAACAAACGCTCCAAGGCGGACCGAAGGCCAGTGTGAAGGGCAAGAACGACTACGAGAAGAAACTCTACCTAAAGTATCGTTGTGACGACTGCGATCAGAAGACGCCACACGACCAGTCAACAATCGAGTGGGGCGTGTACAGGTACTGGGACAAAAACGACGATTTCGATGGCGTTATTGATGCACTGAAACTCAACGACGACTCGTGGAAACACTACTTCTTTGTCGGGAACCTGAACAACCACCGAACGTCGTACGTCGTCATCAGCGTTCTCCGGTTCAAGAAAGATGAAATGACCCGGAACGGAATTCGCGTCGATGACCAGTCTGGGCTGGGACAGTTCGACTGAGCGCCGACCGGAACCGACCGTTACTTTGCGTTCCCGAGCGGAGCGACAGCACATGTCCGAAGAAGGGGAGCCGACGGTGCCGGTCGTCTGTGAGGCCTGCGAGACGGAGACGGCGGTCACACTCTCGGAGGTGGCCGAGACGGTCACGAGCCACAACGACCGCCTCCACGACGGCGCGGAGGAGGCGGGGGTCGACCCCGCGCTGGCCGACCAACTGGCCGATGTCGTCGCTGAGGATATGGGGCTGCTAGAGGAGTAGTCGCGTCGTCGGGGTTCAGCTGGAGCCGGCGCGGTGTTCCGAGATGATCTCGTCGACCATCTCCGCAGTCTGTTGGCGTTCGCGTTCACGGGCGCGGTCCTCCCAGTCGTCGATCACGCTTACCACGTCACTCTCGCGGGCGACGGCCAGCTCGTCGACCTCCTGCATCGCCACCTCGTCGGCGGGGCCGACCGGCACGTCGTTGTCGAACAACACCTGGTCTGCGGCGTCCGACAGCCCGCCGGTCCGGAGAACGACACGCGGGTCCGCCGCGACGAGCCGCTCGGCGGTCGCCCGCCCGGCGCCGGAGGCGTCACGCAGGTAGATCACGTCGCCGGAGGCGAGCCCGTACTGCTCGTCGGCCTCCCGGATCGCGTCTTTCGTGAACTGTTCGACGGTCTTCACCGGCACCAGATCCCGCCCCTCAGCCACGTCGGTGAAGTCGTCGTGGTCCAGCTTCCACAGCGTCTTCAGCCGGGCGAGCTTCTCTTCCATCTCCTCGACCCGTTCACGCGCCTCGTCGCGTTGCCGTTCGAGTCGGTCCTTCTCGCGGGTGAGCCGGGTCACCTCCCGGCTCTGGCGCGCCTCGCGGCGTTCCTCTCGCCGGGACTCCGACAGCTCTCGTTCGAGTTCGACGACTCGGTTGTCCTTCTGTTCTAACTGTTCTTTGAGATCGTCCGTGTGTTCCTGCAGCCGGTCGACCTGTGTCTCCAACTCCCTGATGCGGCGTTCTTCCTCCGAGAGTTCCGGCTCCTCGTGGCCGTCGTCGTCGTCTTCGGGCTCGGGATCGTCACCCAGATCCCGCAACACGGCCTCGACAGACTCCTCGCCGGAGACGACACGCGCGATCACCGCCTCGCGGTCCATCCCCGCGGGCACCTTCCGGGTGATCCGGCTGAACTGGTCCTCGTGGTCGTCGAGTGCCGACAACGCGGCCGCGAGCGCGTCCCGTTCGTGGTCGTTGTCGTAGCTGTACTCTCGGGTTCGGTGGAGCTTCTCGTCGACCGGCAGATCCGAGTCGGGGGTCCAGCCGGCGGCGTCGAACGACCGCCGGAACTGCTCGACCGTCTCCGGAATCGGTGTCACGTCGGCGGCGACGACGATGGGGCGACCGCGTTCGACCAGCCACTCGATCACGTCTGCGGTGTCGGCCGTCCGGGTTGAGTGGATGTCCAACACGTCACCGTCGAGTCCCAAGACGGCGACGGCGGTGGTCGTCCCGGGGTCGATCCCGACGATCACGTGGTCCCGGCGTTTGACGAGCGGTTCGAACTCGATCCCGTCCGTCCGTTCCCGGTCGATTTCGATCCGGGTGTCGCCCGCCCGTTCCTGCGAGACCGGGAGTTCGTGTGGGGGCGCTTCGACGGTGAAGACGGCGTTCTGGAACCCGCCGTACTTCTCGGTCACGTCCCGTTCGTAGGCCAACCCGGCGTCGTCCAACATCGACGCCACCTCCCGGGTGCGTTTCTTGACGTTGCCGTGGATGCGGCGGGTGAACCGGTCCTGACTCCAGCCGCCGGAGCCGGTCGACCGCCCGCGAGCGACCTTCACCTCCGTCGTGTCCGCGAACGCCGACACCTCGTAGCCGACGTTGGCGGCCGCCAGCCGCGCGGCCGCCTCTGCCTCCTTCATCGGTTTCTTGCCGTACGGCACGCTGTGGCGCGCGGCGACCCGCGAGAGCGGCTCCGGCCGTTCGGCGCCCGTCACCTGGACCAGCGAGGTTCCACCCGGCAACGACCGCAGGAACCGGACGAGGGCGTCTTTGTCCGCCGCCAGCTCGTACATGTTGTCCGTCGCGACCAACGCCGGCTCTCTGTCGTCGATCCGACGGCGGAGTTTCCGGTGGCTCACCACGTCCCGTGCCAACTCCTCGCCGTCGAACTCGACGAGTGCGTACGAGGGGCTGTCCCCCCGAACGTCGCCGCTCTGTACGTCGACACCGAACACGACCGAGTCGAGCGCACTCGTCCGGGCGTTCACGACGACTCGTACGTGGGTGAGTGACAAAAACTCCGCGGCGACGAGGCGGTCACGCCGTTGGTTCCGACGGCACCACACTCCGGCAGGAACGGCTCTGCGTGACGCTCCGGAATCGTCGGTGTGACGGGCGGTTCGTGGCCCCGGCCTGGGACTGCCGCCCGGCCGTCGGCCGTCTCGTCTTCCCCGCCGTGCCGGAGGGTTCGACGGAGTCTACCGTCGAATCTGAATCCGTCTGTCGACGTTCTCGATAAAATCGAGTGTCTCTGGCCGCCGGACGACCATCCAGGCGTAGACGATGAGACACAGTCCGATGACCGAGTGTGCGACGAGGGACAACAACGCTTCGGCGTCGGTGAACGTCCCGACACTCGTCTGCCAGGTCGGTGTTGCGACGGCAGTGCCAGCGAGCAGACACATTCCGCCGGCGTACCACCCGCGCCAGGAGAGTTCCACCGGCCCGACGGCGACGGACTCGACGGAGCCGGCTGTCAGTATCGCGCCCGCCGCCGACAGCGTCCCGGCGACCAGTGGGTCCGCGAGCCGCACGAACTCGAACGCGACCACGAACCCGACGGTGACGGCCGCCTGCAACAGTCCGCCGTACCGGAGTGTCGACTGGTTCACAGTCGGTGCAGATGCGGCGGGGTGGTAACGTTACTGTTGTGTTTCGGGGTCCGACACCCAGTGTCGCCCGACCCCAACGACTTTGTTCCGCACCGACACAGTCGGCTGTATGGACGACATCTCCCTCGCCGCCAAGCAGGTCGCCGCACTACTTCTGACGCTCCCGGCCGCCACCGCGGGCATCAGGATGGTCACGGGTGGTGCCCCTGTCGCCGGCGCCTGGTCCGGGTTGGCGTTGGCGGCCTCACTCGCTGTGGTCGGGTCGTGGGTGGGGTTGTTCGGCGACCCCGACCGGACCGGGGAGTGGCTGAGTCTGTAACCTGCGAGAACGGACAGACAGTAGCACAACGACCTGACGAGTGGCTGACCTGACCGTGACCGACATACAGCCCAGTTCGAGTGGCGAATCGGCCGGCAGACGAGTCAGACAGTTCGCGGTTGTCTCGTTGTTCGCGGGGCTGTTTTCCCTGCGAGCAACACTGACCAAGCCCCTCGGACGAGGATTCTACGCGGCCTGTCAGGGGTGGACGTACGAGAAGGTCACTTGGCGACGTGACTTCACGCTCGCGCTCTACGAGCGAGGATGTTATACACCCGCCGAGAACGCTCATGTAGTTTTTATTATTGTGACTATCTGCGGCACGATCATGACCCTGTACGGCGCGATGATCCTGTTCAAACACGGACCTCCGGGGGTGAATCAGTGACCATCCCGGAGTGGCGACGGAAGCTGGGAGTGCTCTCGTTGTTCGTCGGCGTGTTCGCACTTCGAGCAGCACTGCTAAGACCGTCGTACGCGCGGCACTCGATCCGATACTGTACCGAGACGACCGGATCGCTCACCGTCGTCTGGACCGCCAATCTCACCTTCGACTACACGGGAGGTTGTGGCGCACTGTTCGCCATGCACCTCGATATGGTAAAGTACACGACGACGGTCTGCGGTGTCATCTTGACCGCGTACGGCGCTGTGACCCTGTTTCGACACGGAGTTGAGAATCGAGATTAGCCTTACTCAAATATATCCCACAGTAATAAAGAATGCGAAGGGGTCTGTCAGTCCTCGCTCTCAGACTCGAACAGACGTGCGAGTTCCTGACGCTCCTCCTTGGTCAGGTCTTCTGACCTGTTCTCCAACCCCCTGTTGACAGCGCGTCTAACATTTGATTCTTCTCTGACATGTTCGTCTGCCTCTGAGAGCATACTGTGACGTTAGTCCTCCAGATTATAATCTTTTTCTCTCAGTACGCTTTTTCTGGCTGTTCGTTCTTCCTCAGTTATCTCCTCGTGGATCTCACGCAGGTGGGCTATTTTGTCGTTGTCCACAGCCTGTATCCCGTCCTGTGATATGATTGCGATGTCCATCTGCCGCCCCACACCCTGTGCTTCCTCCGCTCTGATCTTCGCCTCCACGACAGACATGACCGCATCCTTCTTGTCACAGGTATCGTTGTACTGGTTGCGAATAAATGAAGACTCTGCGGGGTCGGACCCACTTCCAGCCGTGTGGTACCCGATGGAATCGTGTCGTGCCATGTCGTTCTGACGGATACCGTACAGATGTGCCCCTTCTGAGTCGACCCCTGCGATGAGGACGTTCATTTGGCTAAATATCGCATCTTTCTTATCTAGTATATCTCTCTGTATAGAGCTCACTATTCCCTTGTCGAGCGCCTTTTGTTTTTCATTGAATTCGTTGTGGCTATCGAATCCATACGGAGCGAGAACCTGCCGCTCAATCGACTCCCTAATCAAATCAGTCGAAGCGTCCACTGCTTTCTCGGCTACACTTCGAACAGTCATATCCTGTGTCTGGTCCAACTTCCCCCTCGTCTTGTAGAGCAGTTCGTCGGTCAGAGAAACGGCACCTGCACCGACGGCGACCGCCAACACCCCATCTGACTGTGTGATCCGCTCCATTTTGCTGTTCGTGTGTTCGTACTCGATCCGTGTCCCGAGACCAGTTGTCACCAACCGGTCGGCTGCAACGATAGCTCGGGGGTCAGATTCGGTCTCACAGAGAGCACCAATTCCAACTGTCACAGTTGCTATTCTGTCTCAAAGCAAAATAGATTTCTTTTCAGTATTGTGTAATATCTGCGCTATCTGGTCACAGTTCTCACCTCAGTCCCCTGCGGTCCCCCGCTCGGCCATCATCCCGGCGGCGCGGTCGGCCCACCCGGTGTAGCGGAACCCCGCGAACACCACCAGCGCCATCCAGACGTAGTGGAGCCCGACCGCCCAGTACGCCCCGGTCGCGCCCAGCCCGAAGACGACACCCAGCAGGTACGTCCCGCCGAGCAACACCCCGAACACGCCGGAGAGTCGCGCAACCAACGGAATCCGGGTCTCACTCGCCCCTTGGAGCGCGCCCGACAGGACGACGTAGCTCGCGAGGAAGACCGCCGTGACCCCGTAGACGCGGGCGAAGTCGATCGCGTACGGCACCGCGGCGGAGTCGTTCGTGAACACGGCGACGAAGCTGTCGGCGAACCCGACGAGCAACACCCCGATCGCGCCCACCGTCACCAGCCCCAGTCCGGTCGTCGCGTACCCCTCGTACAGCGCGCGGTCGGCGTCACCGTCACCCAACGCCTGCCCGACGACGACGGAGCCGGCGACGTTGTACCCCCGCGACAGCGGGCCGGTCACCTGTTGGTACATCCGGCGGCCGATCTGGAAGCCGGCGTTGACCGGCGTCCCGAAGATCAACAGGATCGCGTTGAACGGGAACTCCGCGACGGTGGCGGCGAACCCCTCCAACACACGCGGGGTCGACACCCGGACGAGCTGGCGGGCGATCACCAGGTCCCGCGGCCAGACGAGTGTTGCGTCCGACCAGTCCGTCCACATCGCCGTCAGCAACGCGCCGGCGGTGAGCACGTTGCCGACGGCGGTGGCGACGCCGACACCGATCACGCCGAGTCGCGGCGCGCCGAACACCCCGAGCCCGAAGACGACCGAGCCGCTGATGTTGACCGCGTTGGCGACGATGTTGACGTACATCGGCGTCCGGGTGTCGCCCGTTCCCTGGAGCGAGCGGGCGCCGATGAGGGCGACGTGGCGGGCAGGCGCGGTCGTGAAGATGATCGCGAGATAGAGCCCACCCAGCCGCGCCGTCTCCGGGGCCGCGCCCAGTATCGCGAGCAGTTCGTCGCCGACGAGCCACCCCAGTAAGACGAACGGGACTCCGGCGAGAATCCCCATGAGGACGGCCTGTGTCACCGCCTCGTCGCGGTTGGCGACGGCGTCGGCACCGGTGTCCTGACTCGACAGTGCGATCGCGCCCCCACCGAGCCCGAGGCCGATCCGGAGCGGGATGCGTGCGTACAGGTCCGCGAGCCCGATCGCGACGACCGCGGCGGGGGAGAACTGCGCGGTGACGATCACGTCTGTCGTCCGCATCGCCGTCCGGAACGTCTGCTCGGTCATGACGGGCCAGGACAACGAGAGCACCCGCCGCCAGACGCCGAGCAGCCGACTCCGGTCCATGCCACCGACTGGTGGGTGTGCCTGTTGACGGTGACGGATGCGGAACACCGGGCGTGACGTTGCGGCCCGACGGCCGCCCCACTCGGCGGTCGTTCGATCCACCACCTCGCGCGCGTTCCGACCGAACTATGAGGCGAACAGCCCAGCCTCCGTCTGTCGATGCAACGGAGACGCTTCCTTGAGGGTGTCGCGGGCACGACCACGGCCGCCGGACTGGCGGCCGCAGACGAGGCCGGTTCACAGACTGCAGACGGTCCGATCCGGACACACGAGGGCCACGACGACACGGTGTCAGAACTGTACTTCGACTCGACGTGTAGCCTGTTGGACGCCGACGGAGCGCCGTTGGCGAGCGACGACCACGTGGCAGTCCGGGCCGCCGACACCGCGACCGTCACCGACGAGGACGGTAACGGTGACGCCCAACCGTACGGCGACGCGGGCGCGCCGGCGTTGGTGACCGTCGCGGACGGCGCCGTCGGGATCGGCGCGCCGTTCGTCACGGACGACACGGACTTCACGGCCGGCAACGACGAGTTCCTCCTGAACGTCTGGGAGGAACTGATCGGTGGGGGGACCGTGTTGTGGGACGAGGGCCACGACCAGTACTACACCGCAGACGAGTTCGGCTCCTTCACCGACCGGGCCGCCGAGTTGGGCTACACCGTCGAGTCGACGACGGAGCTGACGGCCGATCTCGACGGGGCGGCCGCGCTGGTGATCACCTCCCCCTCCAACCCGTACACGGACGCGGAGCTGTCGGCGATCCAGTCGTTCCGAGACGACGGCGGAACGGTGGTGCTCCACAGCCAGTCCGACTACAACAACTTCGACGAGACGGACAACATCAACGCCGTCGCGGCCGCACTAGCGTTGCCGTTCCGGTTCGACGACTGTCAGGTGGTGGACGAGCAAAACAACGCCGGCTCCTTCTTCCAGCCGGTGACGACGAACTTCGTCGGTCGGGACGCGTTCTTCACCACTCGCGACGGTGTGGCGACCGGACCGGCGTTCGACCCCACACAGGAGTACACCGCAGAGATCGTCGAGGCTGCCGACGGCGACACGTTCACCGTGACGTTCCCGGACAGGGAGGGTGGCGAAGAAGAGGTGCGCGTGCTCGGTGTCGACACGCCGGAGGTGCCGGCGGCCGCGGGCGCAGAGGACCCGACCGAGTGGGAGGGGCTGGGCGACGAGCCAGAGGGGCCAGAGACGGACGGCGACTACCCGTATCTGTCCTCGTGGGGCGAGGAGGCGTCGGCGTTCACCAACTCGGAGCTGTCGGCGGGGACGACGGTGCGGCTCACCTTCGACGAGAACGAGGGGGTGCGTGACCCGTTCGGGCGGTTGTTGGCGTACGCCAGCTACGACGCGGACGGCTCCGGCTCCCGGGACACGCTGTGGTCACGACGACTGGTCACGAACGGCTACGCCCGGGTGTACGACTCCGGCCACGCGCGCCACGACAACCTGCTCCAGGCGGAGCTGTCGGCCCGTGAGGCCGGCCGCGGCGTCTGGGGGGAAAGCGACCCGGCGGAATCGCGGCGACTGCGCGACGGTCCCGTCGAGCAACTGGTGTTCCCGCAGGCGGTGACGGTCGGGCAGTTCGGCGAAGAACTCCCCGACCGCCAGGTGCCGGTCCGCGCGGGCGACAGCGCGTCTGTGGCGGGTGCGCCGCTCGTCGGCGTCGACCCCGCCAACCGCGTCGCCGCGCTCGGCGGGACGCTCGTCGGCGACGACTACGTCGAGGAGTTCGACGACTACGGCAACGAGACGTTCGTGACGAACCTGTTGCGGGCGTTGTCTGCCCGCGACGGTGACGTGTTGTGGGACGGCGGCCACGGCCAGTTTTCCGCGGACGCCGGCACGTCGATGGAGGGGGCCAGCCAGTTCCAACGCTACCTGGAAGGTGTCGATGTCGGCGTCGAACAGGTCAACGACTACGGCGGCGCGTTGTTGGAGCGCGGCCAGGCGTTGTTGGTGACCCCGCCTGCAGAGTCGTTCGGCTCCGAGGAGCTGTCGGCGATCCAGTCGTTCCGGAATGGCGGCGGCGCGGTGTTGTTGTTCGGGTCGGCGGCGTCGGCGGAGGCGACCGAGCGACTCAACGCCGTCGCGGCCGCGCTCGGGTCGAGTCTCACCCTCGACACGGACGGTGTGACCGACCCCGAGACGGACGCCGCCGACGAGGCGGACGTGACAACGACGACGTTCAGCGACGCGGCGTTGTTCGATGCGGCCGCCGACAGCGAGCCGGCCGTGCCGACGGCGACGCCGACCGCGACACCGGCAGACACGCCGACTGAGAGTCCGACGCCGACCGCGACGGACAGTCCGACGGGGACGGAGCCGTCGGCAACCGCGACACAGACGGCACGGTCGACACAGGCGACACAGACAACGGGAACGGCGACAAGTGCGCCGGGGCTCGGCGTGGTCGCCGGAATCGCGGGTGCGGTCGGCGGCGGGCTGGCGGCACTCGCCGGTGATGACGCGGCAGACGACGAGGAGTAGCCGAGTTCTGTCCCCGCTCGGCCCGCACAGACTGTCCAGTCAGGCGGTCGGGTCGGTGACGAACTCGAAACGGGCGCCGCCGGTCTCGGATTCGCCGACGGAGACGGTCCAGCCGTGTGCGTCCGCAATCTCCCGGACGATTGAGAGCCCGAAGCCGGTGCCGGCCTCGCTGGTGGTGGTTCCGGGGTCGAACAGCTCCTGCGGCGAGAGTGACGGGAGTCCGGTGCCGTCGTCCGTGACGGCGAACCCGTCTGCAGTCTCGTGGACGCCGACGGAGACGGTCTCGTCGTTGTGTTCCAGTGCGTTCCGGAACAGGTTCTCCAACAGCTGCCGGAGTCGGCTCTCGTCGGCCCGGACGCGACAGTCGGTGTCACACACCAGCTCCCCGCTGGCGCCGGTGTCCGTCTCCGTCCGGGCGGCCGGCCAGGCGGCCCGTGCGACCCGTTCGACCCCGACCGGACTCACCTCCGTGACGTGTTTCCCCTGCCGGGCGAACGTGAGCATGTCGTTGATGAGTTCGTCGGCCCGGTCCAACGCGGTCAGCGCCTTGTCGAGCCGTTCGGCCGGGTCCTGGTCGGCCAGCGTCGCGAGTTCGACGTTGCCGCGGGCCACCTCCAACGGCGACCGGAGATCGTGGCTCACCAGGCTGGCGAACCGTTCGAGCCGCTCGTTCTGACGTTCGAGCTGTGCCTCGCGCCGCCGGAGCGCCCGTTCGCCGACGAGTCTGTCCAACACCGCCTCCGTGTTGGCCGCGAGCACGCGCCCCAACGTCCCGTCGCGGTCGTCCAACACGTCCACCTCGTCTGCGTACAGCGTCAACACCCCGTGTTCACCCAAGGGGTACGCGACGGCAGTCACGACTCCTGCGGGCGTCTCGACGACCGTCGGACCGTCGTCGCTCGCAGCTCCGTTGTTGTGTTCGTCGTTGTGTTCGCCGTCGTCGTGTTCGTCGCTCGCAACTCCGTCGTCGCGTTCGTCGCCGTGTTCCCTGTCGTCGCGTTCGTCGCCGTGTTCGTCGTCGGCAGCCCTACCACCGCCGACCCGGTCGAGACTGTCGGCGTCGGCGGTGACCCACACCGGTTCTGCGCGTTCGAACGCCCGTCCGACGGCACCCTCGCCGGGGGCACGCGGGGCCGCCGCGAGTGATTCCGTCGCGCCGCGTTGTGCGAGCACGTTCAGTCGGTCCGCTTCCGGATCGTGTCGGTGGACGGCACACAACGGTGGGTCCAACAGGTCTGCCGCGACCTCGACGGCGTCAGTCGCGGCGGCCGCGACGGAGCCCGCGTCCATGAACTCCCGGGTGGCGTCGTGGAGTGCCACCAGTCCGCGTCGGTACGTCCGAGCGGTCTGTTCGCGCGCGACCCGGTCCAACGCCGCGCCAGCCTGCGCGCCCAGCGTGGCCACCAGATCGCGGTCGAACGCCGAAAGCGCGTCTGGACCGTCCACCGCCACGGTGAGCACCCCCCACTGACCGACCGGGACGGCGACGAACTCACCACCCGGAGTCAGTGACGCGTCGTCTGCGTGGACGGCCGTCTCCGTGCGGTAACACCGCCCGACTGCCCCCTCGTCCACCGACCGGGGGTCGATCTCGGACAGCCTCGTCCCGTCCGTCGCGACCGGTTCGAGCACGTCTGCCCGTTCGTGGTAGAGCACACACCGGTCACACGAGACGGTCGCCCGCGCAGCCTCAACCGTCGCCTCGTGGACTGCCGCCGGGGTGCCGGCGGCCGACAGCGCCAGGCCGCCCTCGTTGAGCGCGGTGAGCCGGTCCCGGTCGTCGGTCGCGGCGTCGACTGCCCGCCCGATCCGGGCGGCGAGGGCCGCGAACCCAGCCTCCTCTCGCGGCTTGTGGGTGTAGTCGGTCGCTGACCCGAGCACGTCGGCGGCGACCGCGGGCGACCGCTCGGCGGCATAGACGACGATCGGGAGCCGTGGGTAGGTCTCACGAACCGCTCCGATCAGGTCCCGCCCGTCTCCGTCCGCCACCCTCTGCCCACAGAGGAGGAGATCGACACCGTCGTCGAGCCGGTCGGTCACGGCCGACGGCTCCGGCTCGGGGACCGTCTCGATCCCGGCGACGGCCGCCAGTCGATCACGCGCCCGCGACAGAAACTCTCGGTCGTCGTCGACGTGTAACACCCGTGGCCCCGACATCGAACACCGACTGGTTCGTGTTCCCCCCTGATACTTCTGACCCACGGTCGGCCGTCGCCCTCCGGCAGACGACCGACCGACGGCCGGGTTGCGCGCCGAGCCACGGGGTCACGCGCCGAGTCGGCCGACTGCCCAGTAGATTGAAGCCCGTGTGGGCGACTGGTTCAGCTAGCCCTGGGGGGTTCACGTGCAACCGGAACCACTGTTGTTGTACCTCTTCGTCGTCGCGCCGCTCGTGGCGCTGTCGGTGTCCGTCGTCGGCTCGGTTCCCGTCGTGCTGGCGGTCGGCCAACGGTGGTTGTTACTGCTCGTTGCGGTCCCCGTGGTGATGATCGGCGCACAGGTGATCGAACTCGTCGCCGTCGTCCAGACGGGACAGCTCCCCGGCACCCCTGGCGGGGAGTTCGTCGAGACGACGGTGAACGTGCTCACGGCTGGCGCGGTGTACTACGGGCTGACGGTGACCCGGGATCGCGAGGCGTTGTCTGAACGGCTCTCCACCCAGCGTGACCGCCACGAACGGCTCCGCGAGGGGTCGTTGTCCCCGATCCTCGTCGTTCGCGACGGGACGATCGTCGAGGCGAACCCGGCGGCGACGGACTACTTCCAGGCCGATGAACTCGTGGACGTGCCGTTGTCGTCGCTCGTCGCCGAGGAGGCGTGGGCGCGCGTCCGGGAGCGGATCGACGCGGTCGCCGACGGCGGCGAGCCGGAACGGTTCGAGGAACTGCCGTGTCGCAGCCGGGCGGGCGAGGAACGGCTGGCGGCGGTCGTCGCCGCCCCGGCGGAGTTTGCGGGGCCGGGTGCGGTCCAACTCGACTTCCAGGATCTGACGGAACACCGGGAGATGTCCGCGGAACTGGCACAGGTGCGCGACCAGTTGACGGAGACGTTCCGAAACACGAACGACGCGATCTTGTTTCTCGACCCCTCGGGTCAGGAGACGATTCTGGAGTGTAACGAGACGGCCGCGGCGTTGTTCGGCTACGACCGCGACCGGTTGTTGGAGACGCCGCCGACGGCGGTGTACGACCCAGAGACGCTGGCGGCGTTCGCCGATCAGGTCGCCGCCGAGGACGGCTACGTCGCGGACGAACTGGCCGCCGAGACCAGCGACGGGGAGACGGTGCCGACGGAGGTGTCGGGGTCGCTGACGACACTGGGCGACCGGGAGACACTGTTGGCGATCGTCCGCGACGTGCGGGACCGTCGCCGACGGGAACGCCGGATCAGGGTCGTCAGCCGACTGCTCCGGCACAACCTCCGCAACGACATGAACGTCGTGTTGGGCCACCTCGAACCGTTACAGTCTGCCGCGCCGCCGTCTGCACGCGACCACGCCGACCGCATCCGGACGGTCGTCGACGACCTGCTTGACCTCTCTGGAGAGGTGCAGATCGCACAGGACACCCTGGAGGACCCGACGGTGACGGTGTTGAACGCTCGGACGCTGCTGTCGGAGGCGGCCGCAGACGCACGCGCCGCGAACCCGGACCGGGAGCCGTCCGTCACGGTCGACGCGCCCGCAGAGCTGGCGGTGCGGGCCGATCAGCTGTTGGAAGTCGCGTTGCGACACCTCCTCGACAACGCGGTCGAACACGCCGACCACGACGAGCCGACCGTGACGGCGAGCGCGCGGCGGGTCGAGGACGCCGTCGAGTTCACTGTCGCCGACGACGGGCCCGGCATCCCGCCGGTCGACCGCCGGGTCGTCACCGGCGACCAGGAGATCACCGCGGTCGAACACGTCGACGGGTTCGGGCTGTGGGTGGTCGCGTGGGTGACGGACACGCTCGACGGCACCGTCACGTTCCGGGACAACCAGCCGCGGGGGACCGTCGTCGAGTTGACCGTGCCGGACGCGGCCGTCGACGCCGACGAGACCGAGACGACGGGGCGCGGTCACACCGACGGGGAGCCGTCGATCCACGAGCGGTGACCCGCCCGTGATCGCAAGACGGCGCCGTCCTGCCGAACGGAAACACTTAAACAGTCTGTCGCACTACGTTTGGATGCGCTCACCTGGGCCAATAGCTCAGTCAGGTTGAGCGCTCGGCTGATAACCG
>ERZ1034569.166-NODE-166-length-24443-cov-23.132647_pt1 | contig 24443 bp, 13 predicted proteins | sample MGYA00520706_ERZ1034569 | MGnify/ENA primary metagenome ERZ1034569 (study PRJEB33760, sample SAMEA4777722) | hypersaline lake metagenome | biome: hypersaline environment; feature: brines | place: Spain | collected 2014-08 | depth 0 m ...
TCGTAAACCGGCAGAACATATCCAGTTCTGTTACCTGGAAAACAAAAAATGCAGACGGGACAGATTCTTCTGTTACGCTTACGAGCAAATCTGATTCTCTTGCAGAGCTTTCGTACAGCGACCTAGAAGATGCAAACAAACAGCAAGTAACCGTTCGGGCCGAAGCAGGTGGGTACTCCGACGAGGTAACAATTGCGATTATCAGGGAGGGAAAAGACGCAGTAACTGCGCTGCTGTCAAACGAAAACCACTCCTATTCTGCCAGCAGTGATGGTTCGATAAGCGACCCTTCAACAGGCGCAACGACGCTTTCTGTATACGAAGGTGCAAATAAGCTTTCTGGGGGCGGCGGCACCCCTGGATTTAGCGTATCGGTAACGAAGAACAATGTGTCTGGGAGCTACTCAAGTGGCACATTTACGCCTTCGGGCATGTCTGCAAGCGAGGGAAGCGTAGAGTTTGAGATTACCGTCACGAAATCGGACGGGTCGACGCAGACGATTAACAAAACCGCAACATATTCTGTCGTTACTGATGGCGCAAGCGCATCGTCTGTTAGCATAGAAGCAGAAAGCCAAGTATTTCGGGTGTCGAAGAGCGGGGCGGTGAGCCCGTCGCAAATTGGTCTGAACTCCGTTAAACAGAACGTATCGAGCGTTAGCTGGTCTGCCAGCGACAATGTTAGCTTCGATAGCACGCCGAAGTCGGGATACGACCAGTCAGTATCAAAATCCTCTCTTGACGCCAATGAAGTTGGCCAGGTTTCTATTACTGCATCGGGCGGTGGAGATAGTGATACGCTCACACTTGCGGTTATTCGAGAGGGAAGTGATGCTTTAACGCCTATATTAACTAACGAAAACCATACATTTACTGCCGCTTCCGACGGAACTATTGCCGGATCGGAATACTCCTCCGGTGCAACGGACGTAAAGATATACGAAGGCGCAACGCAACTTGCTGCCGATTCTACGTCGAATCCGTCGAATGGGACCTTCAACGTATCGTCGGTAACGAGCACAAATATAAACGCTTCGAAGACAGAAAACGCCAGCTCGTTTACAATTTCGCCGTCCGGCGGAATGGACAATAGCGAAAGCGCCTCAATCGACATCACCATTGATGTCGTAAAGCAAAACGGTGATGAGGCGACAATAACAAAAACGGTGACATACTCAAAATCTGTTGCCGGATCAGATGGGTCAGATGCAAAAGCCGTTTCTCTTTCAGCACAGAGCCAGATCTTTGCCGTTAATCAGTCGGATTCTGTTACAACTACAAACCCGATTAAGTTTACGGCAAATAAGGAGAATATATCTAGCGGATTTTCTTGGTCTACGTTTAATACAAGTGGAAATGATTCGCCGGTCACACTTAGCTCTACAAATGGAAACACCGCCACGCTTTCATATTCTGATCTGACTGGCGCTAGCGAAAAAGAAGTTACTGTTCGCGCATCAGCAGGCGGCCTGTTTGATGAGATTACAGTATCGATTGTAGAGGATGGCACTGATGCCGTTACCGTTCTGCTCTCAAATGAAAACCATACCTATCAAGCCCAAAGTGACGGATCGGTATCAGATTACAGCACAGGCAAGACAACAATAAAGGTATATCGGGGCGATTCTCAGCTTTCAGTTGGTTCTGATTTTTCGGTGTCGAAGTCCGAATCAAATGTAAGCGGTAATCTTGTAGATGCCGTGTACACCCCGACCGGCATGTCTTCTGGTGAGGGGAGCGTTGAATTTACCGTTACTGTAAATAAAGCAGGCGGCGGGACAGAGACATTTACCAAAACCGCAACGTACTCTAAGTCCATAGCCGGAGAAGACAACCAAGACTTTGATTTCCTAGGTGTCGACAAATCGAAAATTAAAGACACCGCCGGGCTGTACACCAACAACGACTTCCTTGGGTATTTCCGCGATGATGCCAACGGGTCGCTCAACCCAAATGAGCGAGCGCGGGCCTACTTAGACAACTCAGGTAATTTCTACCTCAATGACCAGAACGACGATACTGGCCTTGTTTATGAGGCAAATCTAAGCGGAGGAAACGGCATATTTGCTGTTGGTGATATTGGTGAGGCTAAAGACTATCACCAAGGCAACAGCGTATCCAATGACTCTTCGTTTCTTTCTTACTCGAAAGCCAGTGCAAACTCAGAGCTTGTATTCAAAGGAGAAATCGACGCGTTTGGGCGAATTGAGTCGTTCAACCCTGGCGGGGAGCTTGCTGTTCGCATCGACAACGACTCGACATTTAACACCCCTACCTCGTCAAATAATCAGTCTGATTCGTCCTTTACTCTAAGCTCATCTGGCGACTCCACCACCACGTCTGTAAGTATTGAGTCCGGCACGAATGAAGTTACTATTACGATAAGCGGAGATGCCGGGTACATTGAAATTGGCGGAGGTGGTAGTCAGTTTGAGGGCGAAACATATGATATCCCCTCAAGCATGCAAGTTGAGCTGAAAGCAAGTTCGAGTGGGGCGCTCCTTACAGAAGAGTGGTTGCAGATCAATGAAAGCAGTGTATCTGGCAAGACTGTTAACGTATCTTTTGACGGGCAAGGACATGCTGGAGAAAACATAGAAATTGTTGTCAGCAACGTTTATGCTAATAACGGGAACATATCGCTAAATGGCATAACGGTAAAAAGCTACGATCCAACCACTGAAATTAATGCTCGTGGCGTACAGGTTGCATATACAAATACGGATTACGTTCGAATTGGAGCATCTGGGATTACGTCAACCGGCGGAATTGAAACCGGAAGCGGAGCGGGCGTCAACTTCACAAGCGAAGGGAAGCTTTATGCCGACGGATCTGCTCTTTACTGGTCTAGCGGGTCAAATCTCACTCGAATTGACTCAAAAGTAGTAGAGGGCACGAGCGGCGACTCCGATAAGCTCGACGGAAATCATGGTTCATATTACCTCGACGCCTCGAACATCAATGCCGGAACGCTTGGCACATCGTATGTGCCGAACCTGAGCGCCTCTAAGATCACATCGGGGACGTTTGCGACAGGCCGTATTCCAAACTTGGGGGCGTCGAAGATCAACTCAGGGACACTTGGCACGGCCCGGATTCCCAATCTCGACGCGTCGAAAATCACGTCGGGGACGTTTGATGCCGCCCGCATTCCCGATTCGACGCAGTATTCAGATAGCGATGCGGTGTCGGCTATCGAGTCGTCTCAAATTAGCAGCTTGCGCCTCGAAAACCAGGAGTTTGACTCCACGACCGCAGACGAAAGCCGAGGCGTAATCGTGTTCGACAAGTCGGCGGGCCTTGCCTACTTCAACGACGCGACCAATGCGCCCGGTGGAAACCTAAGCGGCACCGACGCGACGAAGTGGCACCGCGTTCTGGATACCGATGTGCTCAATACCGGAGGCGGGCTTAACATGAGCCGGAACGGCACCGAAGGGCAGGTGGGACTTTCCATTAACCAGGGTGATGGCTCGGGGCTAAATGCCGACAAGCTCGACGGCAATCACGGAAGCTACTACGGGGCGTTGAGCGAAGACGAAGAGGTAACAGGGTCGTGGAGCTTCCTTGATGACGTGCTAATGAGTGGGGGCACGGGAAGCATTCAGCTACACCTTGAAGCAGATACCGGAAATGGGCAGGAAACGAACCAGCCCTCGATTAAGCTATCCCAGGATGCTGGCTCCGTTAATGCGTATTTCGGGTTTTTTGATGGCTCGAATGACCTTGTTCTTCGCAGTGATGCAGGGAACAAACTCAAGCTCGGCACTAACGGTCGGAAAGATGATCTTGTAATAAACAATGCCGGGACCGTTACGGCCAAAAACTCTGATCTTGGCGTAACGGGGTCCAATAACTTAACGGCGGGGTCCGGCCACGCCACCATCCATGATCGCGGCGAGCACGTCACGGGGGACTGGAGGATTCAGGATCTCGCCTTTAGGGGCCAGACAATTGAGTCTCGAACTGGTGGGATTTCCCTAGAAGCATCGAACAACGCATGGGTCCGTATTGACACGGATAATGCCGATACAAGTCACTATTTCCGCGTTACACAAGACAACGACGGAAACGGCAATGAGAAAATCATTGCCTCTTTTAACGAGGGGCAGAAGCTAGGGGTTGGGGGAATTAGAAATCCTAGTGCAACTTTTGCCGTACAGGGAAAATCTCGGCTGTACGGCCAAACCAAATTTGAGCCTTCTACAAGCCGAAAAGCAGCGCGAGATAAGGCGGGGCTTTATGTGAAGGGAAGCAGTTCAAATGCGGGGGAGGGGAACTACGGCGGTGCAGTGATGCTCGGAAGCGCAAAGGGAGGGCCGCAGGCAGCGGGAATTGCGGGGGTGCAGCAGTCGAGTGACAGCGACAGCAATGCGCTTGCCTTTCTTGCTCACGGCGCGACGTTCGACACGCCGACTCAACAGTTAGGCGTCTTGGGGCTGGGGGGAGGACATTTAGATATTGACCTCCGCATTGGGGGCACATCGTATCCGCAATATGCCCTTGACGTGACGGGACAGGGCCGCTTCTCAAAAGAGATCCTTTCGGAGCAAGGGATCGCAGCAGAAAACTACAATGTCTCTACTCTTGGGGGCAGTGGGTATGCGCTTCGGAAGCTGGAGGGCGGCAGCACGCAGCTTTACAGCGACGAAATCGTAGCGAATACATTTCGGGTTGCAGAATTTTTAGTCAACCAGACGACCTTTACTGCCTCACAGGCAATAAGCGCCGGGTTCGTTGCACGCGAACCGATCACTGACAATGGGGGTGGAGAGTACGTCTGTCATGCGGATACGAACCCGAATGTGGCGGTTGGCGATCTCGTTCGTGCAAAACGGTTTACAGATGGGAGTCATGATAGTAGAGCCAGGGTACAGTCCGTTAATCGAAATGGAAGCGACTCAACTGTAAGAATACAGTTGGTTAATGGTAATAATCGTTACGTCACTTCTTCTAGTAGCAATGATGCACCAAAGAGCGGATTCCAGTACGCAAGAATCGGGAATACAGGGGCCAATGGAGGTTCTACGTCGCGGCAGAACCTGATTTATCTTACTGCCTCTGACGCCTCAAATCCCCGAATTGACTTTTATGAAGACGTAAGCCAATTCGATGATTTTGGGTCGTCTGCGCTGACAACGCGACTTGGAAATCTGGATGGCCTTTCCGGGGTCAACAGCAACGACATGGGCCTTTACACAGAGGTCCTGCGGGCTACCGGAGACGCGATTATTGGGGACCTAAATAAGAATGGCCCTCACATTCAGGCTGATGGGGGGAATCTGTACATCTCTGATGGCGTGCAGATTGGCGGGGAGCCAGCCGACCACCTCTCGCTTGGCCTCACGACGTTCAAAGAGGATTTTGAGGCAAAGGGGGTTGATCGGTGGGATGAGGCTTCGGGTACGAGAATTGTTCTCAAGTCGGATAGCTATTCTGGCGATTATTCCGCCCAATTCAAGTCTTCAGTTGGCACCTCTAGCGCAAGCTCTACGGGCGAAACTGAAGGAGTACACATTAAAATTCCTGAGCGTCTTGCGTTGCAGTTTGGCGGGAGGCGCGTTGAGGTTAGCATGTACGTCAAAGAAGATCCCAACCAGTACAGTAATGACGACATCGCCGTTGCGTATTCAACGTCAGATGTCGGCAATAGCGGGTGGAATACATTTAGCGTTAGCACTTCTTGGACTCGAATCAGCTTTACATACGATGTTCCTGCGCCCGATGGTGGTGGGGCTGATTATTTGGGGATTCTTGGCTCGGACAGTGGGAATGGATCACATCATCTCGTAGACCAAATTGTTATTCGGCCTACACACAAGAACGCAGAGACAACTAGCGGGGCCGCAAGTAAGGTGGCGAGCCTGGAAGACGACGTTTACGACGACCCGGAAAGCAAGGGAAAGACAATTATTTCAGGTGGGAAGATTGTTACCAACCTTATTAATGTCGGGGAGCTTAATGCCATCGCGGCCAAAATAGGCGGATTCGACATTTCTAGCGGCGCGATCTCAACGTCAGTTGGTGGCGTTGAAATGGCACTCGGCTCAACGGGCACCGGAACTTCGTGGTCTGGTTCTGCCATCCGTGGGTTTACCGCAGGGACAGATGGGAATAACCGAATGTGGATGGGCGTCGATGGCAATAACGATGCTATGGACTTTGCCGTGCGCTCTGATGGAGACTACATCGTTCGTCTTGGAGAGGTGAACAATAAGATTGCGGGGTGGAATATCGACGCAAGCAGAATATACAATAGTAATGTTGATATTGGAACTTCACTTCAGACAATAAATGGAGTTCATATTGGAGATTTTGCGAGCAATGAGTTTTTTGACCAGGGATTCTTTGCTCAAAAAGGCGGGAATAGGCAGGCCCGGATTGGCATCGAGGGTGGAGACCCAGGAATCACTGTTCGTGAACGAGATGGAGATCGCGTTTCAATCGGCGCAGGATCAGAAGGGCGGTCCTCGATGGGGATCACTGTCCGGGCAAATGGGGCAACAGTTCTTGAGACAGACGAATTTGGAACGTCGTACGTAGATAACCTAGAGGTGCGGGGGAATGCAGATATTCTCGGTGCATTAGAGGCAAATGCGATAGCGCCCCAGGGAGAGAAGCTAAAGCTCCACTACTCTTTTGACAGCTTCAACCCAAATAATGCAACGTCTCTAAAAGACTTATCTGGGTCAGGCAACCATTCAAACGGGATAGTTGGGGTTGCCCAAGTGCCGGGAGTTGTAGGGACTGCTGGAGCATTTAAGGCGTCAAGTGGCGACTACCTAAATACATCAGGTAATTTAGAGTTTGCCTATCAGAGCTTTACCCTTTCCGCGTGGGTAAAAACGACGGCAACAGACATAAACACAATTATCGCTACACGTAAGTATAATTATGGTGGAACACCGGGGTATTCATTTCAGGTAGACAATAGTAATATTTCTTTTTCGATGGAAGACGATAATGGTCGTGATTTGCGGTTTAGTGGCAGTAAAAACATAGCTGACTTTAATTGGCACCATGTTGTTGCTGTCATTGATCACCGAAACGAGATAAAACTTTACGTCGATGGAGAGCTTGATGCTATAAAGGGGTATAATTTTGGGGATGATATTGCTCGTGGTGCAACGGCCCGCGTTGGCGTTCGGCAGAATGGGGATGGCAACTTCTTTGGTGGACGCATTGATGAACTCCGCGCTTACGGCAGGGCGCTTTCCCAAGGTGAAGTTCGAAGCCTGTACTTATACCCGAAGCAGAATCAGGTAAAAATTGATGGCGGAGAGATTGTAGCCAACACCATCACCGCAAACAAAATCGACACCGACAACCTCTTTACACAAAATCTAGACTTTACCGGAAACCTATCTCAAAATATAAACAAGAAAACAGTCTTCCAAGTTTCTGCGGAAGAGCGTAAAATAATGATTGCAGACGATGGTGGTAATAAAACCGCTAGTCTCACCAAGCAGGGCAACCTGTCAATAAACAAGATAAAAAATTACAAGTCCACATCATACGATGCCGCGTCAGGCAACGCCGATTCAACGCCATCGACCGTAAAATACTATCTTGACGTAAATACCCCGCAAGGCCCAGGGCGCATTCCCGTATATGAAACGCCCGATACCCAGGCCCCGGATACGCCGTCCAATTTTTCGGTATCAAATGGAGCAGACTTCGCGTTTGCAGACATCCAGTTTACCGCGTCTGGTGACAACGGCGGGTCGGGCATCGATTACTTCAATATATACCGCGCCGGTACCGCTAATGGAAACTATCAGATTGTTAAAGAAGTTAGCGGCGCAGCCAATCCGGGGGATACGGTATTGACATCGGACGGGTCTGTTAGTGCGGGTAATAAGTATTATTGGAAGGTTTCAGCGGTTGATAACGCCGGAAATGAAAGCAGCCTTTCTGGTTATGAATCAGCTATTATAACGAAAGATGTCGACTACCAGCCGCCAGGTGATGATGATAGGCTTGATAGGGAAAGGGCCTAATGCTAGACTAGCAACCTGCACTACAACAAGAGAGAAGATTATCTATTTGGAATTTTAAATTCTGCTATCTCTTGCTTATTCTATAAAACGATAGAACAACCATTTAATCTAAACCAACCCAAAATATTATGCCTGAAGACAACCAAGATTTTATTGACCTTCCAGAAAATGTTGTAGAAGAGCTGCGGAGTCGGCAGCAAGAGCAACAAGAAAAGTACCGCGAGCTTCTTGAGCTGCAACAAGAGTTTGAAAACCTCAACGAGTCGAATCAGGATTATCTCCAAGGAATTGGAGATATTAACGGTGTAGACGATATTGAGAATTATCAGGTCGTTGAGGGAGGGATGCAGCGCATTCCCGAAGAGCAGCGCCAACAGCAAATGCAGCAAACCCAAGAGGTGCAAGAGCGGTCTTCTGACCTAGAGACGGCTGAGGCGGTAAGCCGCGTGGAGCAAATGGATCTCCCAGCGGCCCAGCAGTTCGTTGGCGAAGATGAAGACCGGCCAGAGGTACTTCAAGCACTCGTTCAAAAGCAATAAAAACTATGCCTACTGAATTTGTAGCAGAAAATACAACTGGTCGTTCTGGGGCCGCAACAGGGTCCCCGGAGCGACAGATGATTACACTTAATGGAACCCGCCTATATCCAGGCAAAACATATCGTTTTGACGATTTTACGTCTGACGTTCTAAAAGCCATGCGAGATGGGCTGATTCAAGTTCAGCGCAGCAATGGTGTGGTCGTAAGCTTTGAAGACCTACAAGAAGACTATGAAATTAAAAGCGGGACGCGCACGGCAAACGTGCCAACAGGAAACGGCGGAACAAGGCGCGTGCAGCACGAGTACCTAGAGCTTCGTGAAAAAGAAGAGGCTCAAGGCGAAGAAGTTGCTGATGAAGAGGCTGAAGAAAGCGGCTCTGACGTACCAGCAGAAGAGAGTGAAGAGGTTGAAGAGGGGGTTGCAGAAGATGAGCCGGAAAGCTCTCTCGAAGAAACCGAAGAAGAAGCTAGCGAAGAGGATGCGTCGACAGAAACTGAAGAAGAGCTTACTTTCGCTGAGAAGCTTGTCGAAAGCGGTGAGGTAACTGAAGACGATCTTCTTTCAACTGTCTCGATGGACGAGATTAATAGCTCTTCAGACCTGAAGGCATCTAGTGCCGCTGATATACTGGGCGATATCGATAATATCCCTGGGTCGTTTGTAGAGGAAGAGTCGCGCTCTACGGTAACAGACGTGCTTTAAACCTTGACTAAAAGGCTCTATGAATCAACTTCAAAGCTGGCGATATGTAAACAGAAAAGCCGTAAAAGAGATCGTAGAACATACTATCGACTTCGATGAGAGAATTGACGATAATGATAGTCTCTCGTCGGCGTCTTGGTCTTTTGAACCGGACGATAACAAGTTGTCTCTCATTGATCAGACGGTTAGCCAAAATACGGCAACAACGCGTCTGGAATCGGGAGAAGACGGTGTGTTTTATGCGGTTTCTTGCCTTGCTGAAACAAATCAAGGCTTAAAATATGAGCGTGGGCTAGTCGTTCCGGTGGGAAATATATATCAGGAGCCGGACTCGCTTACTCGCCGCCGTGCGATGTTTATGTCTAGACAGTTTTTACGGGACTATCCCGATGAAAATGAGCTTCTTTTTGGGGAGCTAGAGTATGACTGGAGCGACATGAAGCTCGCGGCTCAAATGGCGATGAACGACTGGAATCAAACGCCGCCAGTTTCAAATACGGATCTGGAAGATTTTCCAAAAGAAGTTCGAAATCTTCTATATCGTCGTATTGCGATAGAGCTTATTCATATGGGCACACATGGGCAAGCCCGAAACCAATACAACTACTCCGATCAGGGCTTTAGCGTCCAAGAAAATGATAAGGCACCAATGTACATGCGGCTTGCTCAGCAAATGGAGCAAAAGTACGAAAAGCGGAAAAAGAAGTGGAAGATGACCCAAAACATGAGAACGTTTTGGGGCGGACAACATTCCGATAGTTTCTACAAAGAGCCGGGCAGCGGTTACTATTAACTTTGTCCCAGCGTGGACAGTAAGGCATGGCACCTTTTGGATTACGTGTAGAAACAAGAAGTAGTACTGAATATCATTTGCTTTGGGAGCGGAATAGAGATGTCAAGATTTACCGGTCCACGGAGCAGTCTAGCGGATATAGCCAAATTGCGCAGCCGTCAAACGCCTCTCAATATATAGACGAGCCGACAACTCGCCCTCGATCACGAACGGACTATTATTATAAAGTCCACTTGTTTGATAGCGAGGGGAATAAGACAAACGAGTTAGGGCCTGAAAAAGCAGCGCCGCACCCGCCTGACAAAGGAGCGCTTTATATACGTAGACAAGCCCGGCGTCATCTAAAGAGAATTGGCCAGAAAAGTTATTTATTTGAGTCGGCAGACAGCGGCAAAAGGTGCCCAGAGTGTTGGGACGAAGAGCGCCAGATGCGCACGCGAAAAGACTGTGACAACTGCGAGGGGACTGGCTACGTAAATGGTTGGTCAGACCCAATTAAGCTTTATATGAGCTACTCGCTAGAGCAAATAGAACCCAAACAAACGCAGGGCGGGAAGCTCAACACGCAGCAAGTAAACGCCCATACGGCTGCTTCACCTCGAATATCAATGGGGGATCACATCGTGCGAAAACGGGACCGGCAGTGTATGAAGTGCTAAAACAACAACCTTCAAAGAAGAGCGAGCACATTCTGCGTCAAAATGTAATCATTAAGATGGTAGAGAAAGGTTCCGCAGCAAGACAATTAGCGGACAAGATACCTACATAACCGCCGCCTTAGCGGCTACCTTCGGATAGAATTTCTTATGCCTTATAACTTGCCTGACGTTTTTGTAAACGTTGACATCCCTGAGCCGTCTCCAACGATCACGAGCCCAGGTCTTTCTCCCTGCGTAGTGGGAGAACATTATTTTGTTGCTCGCGAGCAGTTTGTTGCTACTGTTGAGCCTGGCGCAACTGGTCCGTGGGATTATAAAGGACTTCCTGATTCCACGCAATCTGATTCTAAGCTTTCCGTCGATGTATCATCGGAGTATTATTCCCCTAAGTTCTATTTGATTACCGATGGTGGAGATAGGCGAGATATAACACATCGGATGTCGGCGTCAGCGTCGGATTTTTCGCTCGCATCTGGAGAAGATTTTCCTGAAAGCGGCTCACTGTTTGTAAGCTACCGTGCACGTCATGACAAGTACGCCGGAACAAACGTGCAGCTTCTCACCGCGTCCAGCGTTTCAGATCTTCAAAACTACTTTAGTGAGGACGGGCTGACTCCGGCAAATCCACTAGGGTATGCGATGTTTCAGTGCCTTACGCACAACCAGCTTGAAACCACTGGTGTTGCCGTGACAAACCCAACATCTGGTGGAACGGGAAGTTATAGCGACCCGATTAGCAATGAGTTGGGCGCGTACCAAGAGGCCCTTGATTTTCTCCGTAAGCAGGACGTGTACATGACGGTTCCCCTCACTATGAACTCGTCGGTGCACAGTGCTTTTGAGGCGCATGTAGATTACATGTCCTCGCCGCAGGGCAACCAAGAGCGTCGAACAATCGTTGTGCCTGAGATGAACGGCGAGACCGATGTACGCCAAGGACAAGACTTTACGCCCTGGTATCCGATTTCGGACGATACGTCAACTGATTTGGCCGATAGTCTGGGCACGGAAAACGAAGGTAGCGAGATCACTCGCGACGGATACCGCATTGTAAAAACAGGAACGGACACGTTTTACATACGAGGATACCCTGCTTCTTCAAATGGATCATCGGAAACGATTCAGTTAGAGGGAACAAGTTATGTCGTCAACTTCAGCGGCATGATGCTTGTTGAACTAGAGGACAGTGCCGTTCGCCCGGCGTCTCAGCGAATCGAGTCGTCTGATGAGTTTATTTGGAGCGACCCAGTAGGTAGCGAAGTTACAGGGACGATACAGTCTGTTCCCATTCCTGCACACGAGAATATTATAGAGATTGACGTAGGAAGCGCGTCTCCCGTGGACGGTGCTCCGTGGTCGGTACGGCGAAGTATCGATCCGGTAACAGAGCGCAGTAAGTTTGTTGACGCGTATAAGCAAAAGGCGCGATCAATCAGCAATGAGCGAGTTACGCTTATGACCCCGCACTGGGTTGGAGACACGCAGGTTGAACACGATGTGCCTGCTTACTTCGTAGCTGCACAGCTTGCTGGAGAGGTTTGCCTCACAAGCGAGCAGCCTGCTGGCGCTGCGCCTGGCGTTGACCCGTACACAAGCGTCCGCGAGTCTACCGAACACCTGTTTAAGAGCGTTCGGTACTTTACAGATAGCGAGCTGCAAGAAATTGCAGGTTCGGGATGGACAATCCTCCAAAACGTCCGGCCCGGAACGGCCTTGAACACAATGCACACGGTAACAACGGATGCGTCGGCTATCGAAAGAATGGAGCTTATTCTTGGGGTCGAGCGAGACTATTTGGCGCGATTCTTCCGCCAAGAGATGTCGGATGATCTCCGTGAGTTTCGAATCAACGAGCGCACAATTAATTCCCTGGCGATACGCGCCGATGAAATTGCTGCGTCCCTTTCGGACTCTCAGTCTCAGCATTACCGATACCGAAGCGTTGTAGTCGATACTGTACGGCAAGACGAAAGCACGCCGGATCGGATTGTATTCGATGTGGAGGCAGAGCACCTGTATCCGTACAATGAAGGCAAAGTCAATGTCTCCATCATTACGTAAAAATACCCTTATGGGTTACTACTTGGAACTTTAATTAATCATGCCTACAAGCTATCAAGAATGGAACTTTCGAGGGAATCGCCTTACGAACGACGTAAGTGGCAAAGACTTTGTTACGTCGGAGTCAACCCTTTTGCTTGTTTCACCGCAGCCTAAGTATGAGAGCGGTGTTCTGAGCAATGCGCAGGCCGTTGGGCTTACGCAAGACGCCTCGTTCAATCAGCGCCGACAGGTCGTTCAGGTCAATGAGGTGGGAAGCAATCAGAAATATACGATTAGCTCCTCACGGACGGACGACAGCCTTAATCTTTCTCGTGCGCTGTTCGATGGGCGAAGCCTGATGAAAGTGCTTGCCCCACAATACGAGAGCGAAGATGAGTTTCGGCGTCGAGACCAGCCTGGGTATGGGAAGTTCTTCTCAAACCTTGGGTCGTCTCTGTTCAGCAAGCCTGTTGGACTGATGATGATTTTCCGCGACTTGGAGAATCAAAACGTCGGCGGCGTATTCTTCGAGCGAGCTTTTCTGGTGAGCCATAACATGCAGGTGTCCGCGAACTCTCCGTTCCTTGGAGAGGGCATCAATATTATGTTCGACCAGCTTCTTCCCCTGCGGCCAACGACAGGATCAGGATCTTAATTTTGAATAATACCATATTATAAAACATGCCAGAGCTAGGTAGCGACGGATTTGAAGATCAACCCGGATCATTCGGTAGTCCGCCTGAAAACCCTCTCGATAATTATGATGAGGGGGATCAGGCCCCGGACGAAGGTGCCGAAGAAGTCGACATTACCAACGAGCAAGAAGAGGCTTTAGAAGAGATGGCAGGCGGGCCAAATGTAGACTCTCTAGAGGAGTTTGCAGACACATACCGCATCTCTGAAGGGGACGCTGGATATACCCCGCAAGAGATTCTTAAAGAGCTTCGTGAGGGCGAAGAGCGAGAGCCTAATGAGCTGGATGAGGAGATCTTAGACTCGCTTCTCATGAACGGGTATTATGAGCGGGAGTTTAGCATTCTGAGCGACAGAAACTTTAAGCTCCGAACAATTGACTCCCAGTGCTCCCACAACGCCGTCTTGGTCATGCGAGAGATATCGGGCGTAGATGATAACGGCATGATCACAACGTCGATGGACAATACAATGCTTGTCGCACAACACCTGTCTGAGTTTATGGGTGAGCCGACGTGCGACAAGAACCAGTTTCATCGGAAGCCCGAAATTGAGAAACGGTTTCGAAAAGCATCAGAAATGGCTACGCCGATTCTCGATGCAATCGGCAGCCGCATTAACGCTTTTCGGCAACGCGTAAATGACGCGACGAACCGGTCCATCGCAAATTTTTAACGACCCCGCTTCGATGGCATCGTATCTCCCTCATGAAGCGGGGGTTATATGACATTGAAATAACGCCCAATAGTTTTCAAGAGATTGCCATATTATTTCACGAGGTTCGAGACTCGCACCGTAAGCACGCCCAAAGTGTTCTTGAAGGATTCGGCTCAGACCTCAAAGAGCCCGATGACGCTATGGATCGGCTGAAAGAGCTGCTTGTACCGGGCGCAACTGAGCGTGAGGAAGATGAGGTGGAGCGCAAAACAGAGTATATCCGGTCCATGCAAGACGTGGATTGGAGCGAAGAGTTCGACCTTGTTGAAGAGCCGGACCAGTTCCGCGACGACCCTGGTGATCCTTTAGACCGATATAAATAATGCATCCATCTGAGCTACACTACATAGAAAGCAGTTCAAGCCGCGCTGACTCATTGCGCGGTTTTTCTGTTGATACTGGCAATTATATTTCTGATACTTATGACCATCTCTCCGACCAAGAAACAAAGAGGTTTCTTCGGGCGCTTCGGCACGGCGTAGAAATTGCAGGTATCGAGGCAGGGTTGCGGTCTTCAGAAATTGTCACGTCTCTATCGCCAAAAGACGCCCTGCCGTTTTCAAGCAAGATATGGCGAAAGCGGTCAACGGAAAATGGGGCAATTACGTTAGACCCTGCGCCGTATCGAGTTGTGCGGGTCGAAGATGGAATAGACCAAAGCAACCAAATACCCCACAGCTACAATAACGATACTGGAGTACTGACACTTGACGGTGGGAATTACTCAGGAGAATTTTGGATCGTCGAGTCCAGATATAAAAACAAAGAGGCGGAGCAATATATCGTCGACAAGTACGACGCATTCGAAAAGTGGCAGTTTGGCCCGTCTTATCCGCCGCCGCACTTTCTTCACTTTACACGACTTTTTGAGGAAGCTCGCCAAAAAGGCGGTCGAAGCTATATTGCATATCGCCTTGCTTCGGCTGCACTGGGCGTGCCGTTTGCATATGCGCCAGGGACAATACGAGAATACAATTCACAGAACGGCCTCCGTATCGCAAAAATAGAAGACGGGGATAAAATAACCGGCTCATTTATTCCACCTTCTACAAGCGCGGAAAATCTAAAACCTGTTGGCACTTCGGTTGGCGCGTTTGAGCCTTTGATTCAAGAAAATGGGAACGAGGGATTAAAGCAGAATGGAAAAGCGCGTCAATGGAGCACGCCGGTTCTTATAAATAGCACAGAACCCCGGAAAGAAAAGATCACACTTGATAAAAATGTAAGTCTTGATTTATTTGATCGAGTACGGCTTCGGCTCTTAAGTGGTGACTTTCAAGAGATCTATTTAGTCCGCCACTCAAACGGCAACGATGTATATGTTGAAGGGGAAATTCCGCCGGTCTCCAGCAGTGAGTGGGCGTACTTGCAGATGCTTAACGAGTCGGCGTCTCCACAATCGGATCTTCAATTAGATGTCCCAACACCGTATCCCGTAAGTGATAAAGATATGGTAATGTCGGTGCTGAAAGCGGCTCGCTACCCCGGAGCAAAAACAAGCTTAAACATAAACAAACTGTAAAATGGATCATTTTGTCTTGCCTGATGAAGAGGCTGTGCTATCTGCTAAGCAGGTTGTTGAAATTATACAGGAAAGCCACGGTTCAAATAGACGCCGTGCGTCTCGCGCTGCTCAGCGGGGCACAGTAGCTTCCTATATTGAAAGCCGGTCTCGCAATTTGCTTGCCGACCCATACGTTCCGTTCGCCTGGCAAACTACAACCAGAAACAGCGTTCCGTATGTAGAGGCTACTGTCGGGAACTATACCTACTCGCTTTACCGTGATGGTCGCATATCAAGCAGCCCTAGCGTGCCAAATTACAGAAATCACCCGCCTATTGCGAGCTACCTCTTAGATGAGCGGTGGCCGTTTTCCAGCTCTGGTGACGTTAGCATTAGCGGGACAAAAAATGAATCGGTAAGCAGCGTGGACGTTGCATATGCGACAACAGGGGTGGCCGATTATACGTTTGATATTCAAGTCGAAACCATTCGAAGTGACGAGTCGCTTTCGCTTCTGTTTGCGGGGAATGGCGACTTTGACGTGACCGCATCTCTGAAAGAGGATGGAAATTTGGCAGACGAGCAAATCAACACGGTAAATACGTCGGGGGATTGGCAAGTGGTGCAGACCAACTTAGACCCGAACCACCGGTTTGGATATCACCACGGCAACTTAGAGCTTGAAGTAAGCTTTACAAACGCTGATGCGGGCAGCATGTGGACCTACCCATCTTTTATCAAGCGGAGAGATGATATGTACGTTTTTGCCCGCGCTTTGCCAGATGGAAGGATTATTCTTCGCGTGCTTCCGGGGGGCGGCTTTTCTATTGACGGAAACCCTGTTTCTATCTCACAAACCGATATTATCTCCGACGGAACGCCTGACCAAATTAGCGTGTTTTGTGAGTTTTTGCCACGACACTCTTTAAAACGACCAGTAGTGACAGGCCGTGACGTATCGAAGTCACGGGAGGTTGAATGGAGCTACGAATCGCACCTGTGCGCACGTCCTACTATTCCGACACATGACCATTTGCCGGTTGCTGAGGTAGTGCCTACGCGCACCCCCTAATTTGTGCAAAAATATGTGTTGTTGGTGTACCACTATAATGACGCACGACATGTTGTTGTGCTCACTACTCCCAATCACACATATACTAGCGCCATGCTAGAGACCACGAAGCACTACTTCTCGAAGTTCACGAACGCGGTCACTCCTAATCGCAACACGCTTATAGGAGCGAGCCAAGTCGCCACAGTTATCGTGGGTGCACTGGTCGGCCAAGAGGCCGCACGCTACCTCTCAGACACCGACGTTCTCCCCGATAACGCCATCGGGGAGATTCTGTCCGGTTCCTCCGATTACGTATCGGAGCGTACGTTCCGGTACTTCTTGACTGGCAGCGGTACCGCCGCCGGTCTCATCACCGCCAGTTGGCTTGGCGGTTTCAAGAATCACGACACCTCTGCGGGCGTCGACTTGGGCGACCTCGATGTTGAAGAGGATCTCAACTACTTCAATATCGAGAGCGAGGGCGACCCGAGCCCGAAGGAGCTACGTGACCTGATTCAGCGTTACCAGTCAATGCGAGACGAATTCAACAAGATGCGCATTGCCCTTAGTCGCTATCAGTCTCAAGATGAGGACATCCTCATGAAGATGAAGGATAGCGACCTTCAAATTCGCGTCAAGGAAGACGCGGAAGCCTCAGCGGTTGTGTCTCAGCTCGTGGATTACGCCGAGCACCTTGAGCAGAACACGCCTGAACTTCCTGACGGGATTGAGGTGGTTGATGACGGCATCGTCATCAGCCGCGATGGCGAGAAGGCGAAGCAAACCTTCGACGAGCTGCTTTCGTCTGTTCTCGCTGGACGCGAGCTGTCCGGCGGCAAGAGCAACTTGTCGGATCTCAACTCCGAGGAGTTCTACGCGGAGGACGCCGCCAACCTCTACGAGACAATCGCTGTCGCGGAGAGCATTGACGCGGCAGACGAGTTTGCTAATGGAGACGACCGCGCCACAATCGAGCAGGCTCGCGAGAATGTCGCGGAAAACATCGAAAAGGCAATGAAGTAAATACTGACAGCAATCCGCTGATAGCGAGGCAGCGAGGCAGCGGGGAGGAGGGGGAACACTACCCCTTCTCTTTTTTTTTATTTTAAAGTCTGTTCGGTAGCTTTATTGTAAGAATAAAATTGGCTGATAAGCCTATTTATTTTTTGTCCCAGCATGGACACCAAAAGTTTAAAAGAACGACTCCAAGCCCGCTCTCGCAAAAACACGCTTCGAGAGAATGATCGAGTTATACCGTTTGATTTGGTATCAGACGTAGAATACTTGTTTGATCGAGATAATTTTGTTGCTGATATTGAGACCCTTCTTGATGAAAAGAGGCTAAAAGGCGATGAAATCTTAACCATTCCGTCTCAAATGGCTCCTATTGCCAGCGTTCGGTCAGAAGTTGAGCCTAAGATTAGAGACAATCTAAAGAAAAGAATAGAAAATGGGTCAGCCAATCAAATCATTCGTTCTGACCCGAAGGTAAGTGTATACGTGACAATAGGATGGCCGGAAGTAGGCGTTGCGCCAACTGGCGAATACAGCGTCAGTATCGAATATATTAACGACGTGAATGGCAATCCTATTGAGGAGTCAGCAATAGGCGAACTAGAACAAACGCTAAATAATCATACCTACTTTTTGACCGTACGCGGGGAAACCTATCCAATTGACCGTTTGGATGGCTCAATTTTAGAACTTGAGATTCCTCAAAGCTTCCGCGCTCCCGATGTCGGGTTTATACACAACAACGCCCGTAAACTTTTTTTGACTTCGGAACGCAAACCAAAAGAAACCAACAGCGCAGAAAGCGTGCATGACCGTAGCCGACGGCGGGCAAAAGACCAAAGCATAAGTACATCCGGTCCAGTTACGCCAGTGCTACAAATTGATACAGTTGCAGGCACACATGACGTAAGTATTACAGCTGAAGGAGAGGAGGGCCGTATTAACCGCGAGTTTACCAGAGACTTCAGCATAGATCAGCCTCCATCACCTGAATACATGGGCGGATCATACAACCTAAGCGAACCGCCAATGGACCCGGTTCAGTCTCAAAGATTGAATCGAACGAAGAGCAATTTAGGCATTGGCGTAAATATTCAGCACCCGAAAGAAAGTGCGATTATATTAGGAATGAAGTATCGGGTGGGCTCGCAAGGAAAAGAAGGTGGGTTTAAGTTCGGTGAGCCAAAGTTTTTAAATTTCTCACATGATATACTGCAATGGCAGTTGAGAGAAGTAAATGAGGTAGACTCAACAAACCGTGAGTTTGGTGTTCTATTTGGGGACTACAATGCACTAATGCGGCGCAAAATACAAATGAAATTCGTAGATGAACTTGGCCGTACCGTTCAAGAAGAAACGGCGGTCATCAACGCAAAAGTACCTGGAATAGGCGTAGAATATAGACCGCATCAATCTTTTATTACACAGTTTGGCGAGTTAGTATACGAATCTTCTACGCCTGTCGATATTGATTTACAAAGCTGGTATGATAAAGGCAGTGATAAATTCCAAGAGCTTCAGGCAGAAGCCGAAAAAGTGGCAGAAGGAAAGGCGCTTGAAGAGCTAGAAAAAGAAGATGTAAAAGACCCGAAAGCTGATATACGAATTTCTTCTCAAAATGGGCAATCTGTGAATTTTGACGCTTCTCAAAGCACACACCCAAATCAACTAGATATTGAGTACCGCTTTGACTTTACGAACGACAAGGCATACGACACTGTTTGGACAGACGATGCGACTGCTTCGTTTACGTATCCAGAGGCCGGAACATACACCGCGATTGTACAAGTTCGAGACGAGTTTGATCAACGTGATCGAGCAGCAGTCTCTGTAACAATCTCTTAGATATATTAGAATGGATTTTAAAAACCTAAACATACGAGATGGCGTTGTAATGGGCCATCAGTTCGAAGTTGCTGAGCTGGTACAAGAATACATGAACGACAATGTTCAATCTTTAATTGAGGCTCTGTTTGCAAGTCAGGGGGTGCTTGATCCTGATGGTGCGGAGCTTCAACCCACTATAGCTCCAACCGATAAAGAAGGAGTTCTACGCCTTACAGTATCGCCTGGTTTTGCGATTTGCAATGCAGGTCTAATTCGCGTCTCTTCTACGATTGCGAAAGAGTTTCGTCGAGATGTATTTTTGCAGGAGGGAATTATACGTGAGCCAAATGGTGCAGAGACTTCACTTACCGTCGACCAGCCATTTTTGAATCTACGGTACGCTGAAACTACCGATACACCTGTTGAACTTGTTCCTTATGGGAATGGCGATGTGGACCTGCGTGTTAAGCCTTCTCACGAGCTGACAATAGACGATACTAAGGTTGATATTGCAGAAGGCGTTCCGCTTGCTCAAATTAACCCAAGCGAGCGAGCTATCACCGATCTTCGCAGTCAAAATACCGCTTCACTTCGGGCCGACCGTTCACTTCTTTACGACCTAGTTGATCCGGCTCTTGTAGAAGACGTAGAAACGCTTTTTTCTCGTGATAACTTTGTTAATGACATAGAAAACCTATTAGACGAAAAGCAGCTACAAGGCGAGTATGTCGTCACTCGACTGAAAGATGCAGTTGATCCATTTTTCGTGCGGGCCTCATATGAGCCTGAGCTTCGTGCAATTCTTAGAGACCTAAACGGCATACAGGCAGACCGGGAGATTGAGCCTGCTCCACAATTTCGAACCGTAATCGAGTGGAATATATATGGGGTAACGGCAACGAAAGTTAGTAGCAAAACGTTTGAGCTAGATACTCAATACGACCTTACCAATATTGACTACCAAGGATATGATAAGCCTCTCTATCTTCGGTTTCAGAACAATCTTTACCCGGTCAGCTCAATTGTCTCATCAAAGAGAGTAGAGCTTGAGACAGATGTTAATGTCGGCACCAAGTCGTCTGTAGACACGTCAAAAGACGAGGCAATGAGCGCGGGGGCATCCGACCCAAACGCGGCTCTTACAAACGGAGCGGACAAATTTACGATCTCTGCTGAGCCTGGTCTTACCTGGCACCGAAAAGGAAAGAATAAAACGGACACTGCTATCGACTCTGGGGCGAGAGAGCCGATGGGAGAGATAAAGCTTGAGCCTGGCGTGTGGCGCATGACAATCGAATCGAGTGGTGATAACTCGCGTGCTGTTTCCAACATGAATCTAGAGGTCCCTGAGTTGGATGCACCTGGTCAGCCCTCAGAAGTCAGCTTAACGGGAGAGCAAAGAGAACCCGCCAATACTGGTGACGATCCAGTCGAGCTATATGAGGATGGTGATGGAGGAGGCGGCGGTGGAGCTGGCGGAGCTGTTAGGACACATGCGGCCAATCCGTTTAATGAATTGGAAACCGATGAAAATGGTCAGGCGCTTTTAAACACGGGTGAGATTGATAAGTACATCGACGAGGTGGAAGATGAGCTTCGCCGCATTCAAGCTCAAGAAGTTGCACTTGATTTGAGAATAGTTCCGGGTGAGCAGACGCGAAACACAGCGCGTCAGGCAATGACAATTGGATATGATGTGACAATTGAGATGCTCACAGGCGAAGGGTGGAAGGAGCAAAAAAGCATGAAGGTCATGCGTCCTACCGATGAGCTTATGAAGGAAGTTACGTGGCGAGATCTGGTAAGCGACCGCTATCGAGGCGCAGTGAATGAGCTGAGCGACCTTACGCAACTCAGTTTTCATATGGGGCGGCTCGATGTTCAAACTGATAGTGGCCGACCAATTCGAGAAAATGATATCGTTTACGTTGAAAACGACACAGATGCCAGCAAGAACGGATATTGGCGGTATGAGCCTAAGATGCGAGAAGATACGTCGCAAGGATTAACTAATAGTGACGGTGAAAGCATCCTAACGTATCCGTACGGCGACAGCGCAGGTTACTGGGTACAGGTTGACGTAAATAGGGGAAGTTATCGGGGCGATCCTATTAATATTGATATTCCTGGTATGTCTGGTGGTGCCGATTACCGCGCACACGTTAAGCCGATTGCAGAAGATGGGCAGTCCGGCCCGAAAGTAACAGACCACACCGACGAGCTTCGCAGCAAATACAACGCGGAGCTTGGGCGCGACTTCCACAAAGAAATTGGAGACATATACTCTCAGTATAAGAAGATATTAGGCCAAGTCAGCCCCGAGCGATTTAATGAATACTTAGACGAAAAGGTTGAAGAGGTCCGTTCAATAATTGACCGTGCCGCTCAATATGGCACTCCACCAAAGGTGTCTGGGCCGTTTGAAGTTGCGCCACAGCCGGGAGCAGTTCGGTTTTCTGGGCAGAATCTGGGGAAGGTACAGCGTATCAACATGCGCTTTGCGCCTCCGGGGAAAACTGAAGAGCAACAAGTTCGCCAAAAAGCCCGGTTTAAGTTTATCACAGGATCGGGGTCCCCACAAATTGCAATATCGAATCTCCCTGATTTGGCTGACATTTCCAATAAGGTGCCGCCAGTAGTGACGCTTCAATTTGATGCCGGTGCTGCTGGATCTGACATTTTCGTGGTTCGATATCAAAAAGAGCAACCGACTATTACTGGCCCATCTGTTCCAACCTTTAAAGAGGAGCGGGTAGTGGACATAAATAAGGAAGTAAAATACGGCAATACTGCTAGCTTCTGGCGGTTTGATTATAACTACTACGGCGAGCCAAGAGCATTCGGGCCTCTTCCAAAACGGTGGCCTTATGATAGCTCTTACGAGGAGCGAACAGACGTATTTCGTGAGGGATGGGAGGTGTATGATCGAATCCCAAATCTTAGGCATGATATAATTACAGAGAATTCAGAGACTTATATACCTGATTATAATTCGTCTATAGACTACGAGTATAACTCGTTTGTCGAATATCAGGGTCAAATTTACCGGGCAACTGCGGATATAAATGCAGGGGCAAATGTGCCTAACAACAATGCAGATTGGTCATCGCATAATTTGCCGACAACAGAGCGGCGAGTTGTAGAAGAGGAAGTAACAGCGCGGGCGTTAAGCTTCAATGCTTCAAACATGAAGCCTGACAATATAATTGATATAAGGGTACGAGAAATGCCATCAGGCCAGCTTGTTCCACAAACTGCTGATGAAAACTGGGAGCGTTGGCGTCAGTATACTAATAAGGCGCATTATTTCTCTGTCTTTTACGATAACAATAGCATCAAAATTAACGTGCCCACAGGGTCTATGAACATGTGGGTTGATAAAAACTTTGAGCTGGAAGTAATATACTACGGTTCTGCGCTAAACGGAACACTTGAAGACGGAAAGGGATACGTTTTAACAGATAGAGGCGAACAAGACTCAAGGCCCCCGAACCCGGAGCCCGGCCACTTTTATGCTGATACGAGTGACGGAAACGTGTATCTCTACACGCATGATAGAAACTGGGCAGAAGCCGAAGACATTGAGTCAACCAAACACACCTTTACTGTAAAGCGAGACGACTCAGAAGAGGTAGAAGACCGAAAAGAAACAAAAACCCGCATATGGGCATGCAACGAGTTTGATGACTACCCAATTAGCGAAGACAAGACGGGTGAGCATATTATATCGTATCATACCCCTTCAAAGTCAGGTGCTCGCGTCCAGCCGATTACTGAAAACTTCCGTGTTCAAGAAGACTTAGAAGCGAGTGCGCGAGTTACCGCAAAAGCAGACGATAGGACAAGCGAGGGGAGAGAGATGGTTGTAGACGAATGGCGCATTGACAAGCACGACTTGGACGACTCTAATAGTCGAGTCCGAAGTGACGGTTTTAAGGCAATAGAGGTTTCTCGCACAAAGTCCTCCTTTGGCCAAGACACTGTAAAAGGACTTGAGAAAATCCCAGACGTTACGACCGGTCATGCAAAGATGAAAGTTTGCTACAAGCCAAAACAGACATACTCCGGGTCGATTGCGAGATACGAGAGCAACAACACCGGCCAAGTAGACCGTGCCGTCGTCACCGTCAACTCAACAGACTATCTGGTTGATTATAATTCAGATATTACGAAGCCCGCTGGTAGCTCAATAGAGATTGACGGGGTAATTACCACGTATAATAAGACATGGGGCGGATCCACATATGAGGTAATTCGAGCCGTGGACATAAGATACCCACAAGACACGGCTGACAACTTGTATGCAGACGGCCCCGATAGTTCACGACTAGATCGATCTGATGGGAATCTGACACTCACATTTGAGACAACAGATTCTGCCGACAGTCTGTCAGCAAGCTTTGCTAGTGGCTCAAGCACATTAACGAAAACAGAGTCTACATATACAAACAATGGGAAGCTCCTACTGGACGTAAACTTAGACTGGCAAGACTTTTTTCAGAACACGAGACCTAGGCTGTATGAGCGGCCTGATGCACAAGGTCGAACTCGCGCCGATGTACCATCATATAGAAGAACAGACGTATATGACTTTCGGCGTCAATCGCTTCGGGTAGAATCTGTGCGCCTCAAGATTACAGCCTCTAGAAATGGCAACGAAGAGTATCATTACTGCTCAATACAAGTAACTCAGGATGGATAAAAGTGAGGCTAATTTGGCTGCGCATGGCATTGGAAGCAGCGCATTGGATACCGTGCGAGATATATGGTATGTAGATAAAAAAGACTCCATATTAGTACGGGCCTTTGAAAATGCCACCTTAGAAGACCTCGTAAATATTGCGCTCATCTGCCACAGCGAGTCGGATAAATGGATGATAGGTCCACACGATGTAT